>Ga0134122_10002767_pt1 | contig 12915 bp, 9 predicted proteins | sample KB302_FD_96461 | JGI IMG/M metagenome (GOLD analysis project Ga0134122, IMG submission 96461) | Terrestrial soil microbial communities without Nitrogen fertilizer from Kellogg Biological Station, Michigan, USA - KB3-0-2 | ecosystem: Environmental > Terrestrial > Soil > Unclassified ...
AACCGTGCGGCCGCTTACGCGCCAATCGCCGACGAAGCTGGCAGTCCCTGGCAGGCCTTCTATCATGCCCATAAGCTCATCGCGTCCATCATCGCCGCCGGGGTTCGATTTGATTTCAATCTTCACTGCATCCATCGAGCCATCGAGTCGCATTGCGCCTTCGACTTCAACGAACGCGCCGATTCGCACGGGCCCGTCGGTGGTCTCGATACGCGTAGTGGCGATGGCGTGAATCGTGCGGCCCCCGATGACCCAGGCGCCTACAAAGCCCGGAGTGTTCGGGAAGCTCTGGACGGTGCCCTTGAAGGTGATATCGCCGCTGGGCGGAGCGGCTTGCTGCAACTCTATGCTGCTGGCATCAACTGAGCCGTCAGCGCGGCCAACCCCTTCGACTTTCACGGTAGCGCCAAGCGTAATGCTCCCATCTTCCTGATTAATGATGGTTGTTGACGTAACATGAACCGTTCGGCCGGCAACTCTCCAATCCCCGACGAGACTTGCGCTTGGAAGGCTCTCGACTATCCCCGAGAATTTCACTTCGTTTTCCGAGCCGGCCCGCGTCGCGCCTGCCGGTATCACGCCAAGAAACAAAATGACTATCGATATGACTCTCAAGAAACTGCTCTTCATAATCAACCTCCCTTTCCTAAACTCATGGCTCGGATGACCGCTCGCAAACTCGCGAGGTCACTCAATGCAGAGCTGACACTCGCTCGTATTCGGATAAGGTCAAACGCGTTAATTCAGCGCCGGAGTTAGTACACATCCGGTCTCCTTCTCAGCGGCAGCCTGCTCGTGTCTCGCACTCGGTATCCGAATTGGGAGGCGCCGGCAGGGGTCGCTCTTTTGATTTTAGGGCAGGCATCCGGAAAAAGCTGTGACACACGTCACGTGTAACAAATAACGTGTGTCACAAATCCATCGTCTCTAGTTATGTCGCCGCCTGCGGCGAAGCGCGCCGGGACGCTGCACACATCGTGAGAAGCAGTTATGTGAAGAATGCGAGGCGTTGCAGCAAGTCAGATTAGTTGTCGCGTAGCGGTGATGGCAAACTTCGGAACCACAGATGAACACAGATGAACACAGATAAGGGAAGAAGCAATATCCTTCGTCTGAGTCTTCTATCTGTGTTTATCTGTGTTCATCTGTGGTTTGCTTCTCCCGTTTGCGTCTTCCGTTTCCAATGACTGAATCACGATGACGCACACGCGGTTAGTCACCCACAAAAATGTCAAAGAAAGCGTCAACTTTGCCCGTCGTGGTGTCAATGATCACCGCGTTCACTTGCGCATTCATGTGGCTGGTTGAAACGACACAACGGACACCCGACACCGCGACGCTCGGAGAGAACTCCGTTGAAAGGCCCTGGCCTGGATTCGTGGTGTACAGATTGGACGTAGTTTCAGATGAAATCATGTGCTTGCACACTCCGGCGCCATCACAACTATCCTGGGTGTATTCGATCCGCGTGAACCGAACTGAAGCAGTATCCAACCCATTGGCTACCATCACGCGAAGCTTCTGATTAGGACCCAGGGCAACGATTCCCGTGTCGGCATGGAATCTTAGCGGGGGCGCTGCCATTGCTGTTGAATAAAAGCTTGCCGTCGTCAATAGAACACTCAACGTAACTGCGATTGAAGTTGTAATTCTGCGTTTCATTGTCTTCTCCTGTTTCTGAAGGATGCTTGAGCAGGGCTCATACCTGCCGCCGCATCCGTTTTAAAATCGAACCCGAACCACAGATGAACACGGATCAACAGAATTGAGGGAAGAGCCAGGATCTCTTCTGTTTCTTGATCTGTGTTTATCGGTGTTCATCTGTGGTTACTTCTTCCGCTAATCTCGATTACTTGCCCAGATAGATTGCCAGCTTCGTAGTGTCCGATTCTGATTTCATCAGGATGCGCACTGTCATCACGTGACGGTCGGCGGTGAAATCCATCAGCTTGTAAACGCCCGTCTTGTGCGTCTTCTCGTTGAAGTCGACTACCTGAACGTTGCCGTTCGCGAATGTGACTTCGGCAAAGTTGAGTTTGGCTTTGCCGTTGATATCCAGGAACAGCGCATCGCCAGTCCCGTCGATCCCAAAGTTCGTATCGACCCAGCCTTCGTCATCGGTGATTAACTCAGTGTCTTGCCAAACGAGCCGCTCGCGAGCCGGGAGCGTAACGACCGCCGCGGTCCACACCAGCGCGGGCAGGAAAACGAGCGGCGCTCGTACGGCAACCGCGACGCGGGCCGGATGAACTATGACAGCCGCCGGCAACACGCGGCGAATGGGGTGGCCCGGACGAACAACCACCGTGGTGTGCGGCCGGCGGACGACGACTGTGCGGCGGCGCTGGCCTAAAGCCTGCGGCGCCAAAAGCGCCGCGATGATGACGGCACAGCAAAGAAGTTTTGAAGTCGAATTTGTCATATGCATTTTCCTTTCGTTAATCCCTTCGAATGCGTTGGCCAGCTCGCTAACTGGCGCGCTTGCTCCTGCGATCCAACGCGCACGGACAAGCTGCTCGCTGGACTCAAAGTTCAGGTCAGAGCTAGAATGACCGCCGTGTAGCGAGCGCTTGTCCGCTTCAGCCTTTCCGCCTCGCTACTGAAACGTGACGATAACCGAAGGGCTGGCCCTGAATCTTTCGAGAAGATTTACAAATCGCTGACAAAAAGCTTACGGCGGCTGCTTTCTCGTGAAAAAGAAGCGTTTTTTCGAGTTCGGCGAGTTTCAGTTGGATGTGAAAGAGCGCGCGTTGTTGCGCAACGGCGAAGCTCTGCAACTCACGCCCAAGGCCTTCGACACGCTGGTAATGCTGGTCGAAAACGCCGGGAGCCTCGTCGAAAAAGACGAGATGATGCGCACCATCTGGCCCGACTCGTTTGTCGAGGAAGTCGGCCTTGCGCGCAACGTCTCAGTCTTGAGAAAGGCGTTGGGACAGGACGCCGGCGGACAGCAGTTTATCGAAACGGTTCCCAAGCGCGGCTATCGATTCACGGCTCAGGTTCGCGAGCACGTCGATGACAGCGCGCAACTCGTATTTGAGCAAAGCTCCGTTTCACAAACCGTGGAGATCTATCGCGAGTACGCGACCGGCGAAGACAGAACTCGTGCCGCGCACTCGGTGGACGTAAGGGCCCCTGAGCAAAGTCCGCTGCCGGTGACCGTTCGGCCGTTACCAGTCTGGAAATCGAAACGAGCGGTTGCGGTTCTTGCGATCGCGGTAATCGCCCTGGCCGCTACGCTTTGGTTCATCCTCGCGAATCGAACACACTCACTCGACAAATTGAAGATCAAATCGATCGCGGTGCTTCCGTTCAAACGGCTGGACACGGCTGATGACAGCGAGCGGCTCGGGATGGGCATGGCCGACACGCTGATAACCCGCCTCAGCAACATTCGCGAGTTGAGCATCCGTCCGACTCGCGATGTGATGAGATATGAAGACGCTCAAGGGGACATCGCCGGCGCGGCGAAAGAGCTCGACGTGGACGCGATTCTGGACGGCAGCATCCAGCGCGGAGGAGATCGCCTGCGCGTGACTGTGCGATTGATTCACACGGAAACCAAATCGCAGATATGGGCCGCTCAGTTCGATGAAAAGCTCACCGACGTTTTCACGATGCAGGATGCGATCTCCGCACAGGTCGCAAAGTCGCTGTCGTTGAATCTGAGCGACCTCGAACAGCGGCGCATCAACAAGAAATACACCGAAGATGTCGAAGCTTATCAGGCTTATCTCAAAGGCCGTTACTTTCTGAATAAGCAAACCAGAGAAGACCTCGAAAAGACTGTAGAGCATTTCAAACAGGCGATTCACCTGAGTCCGAACTACGCTCTGGCCTATGCGGGACTGGCCGACGTTTACGCGAACCGCGCCAACCGATCTTCAACCACCGAGAGCAGAGAGCACAACTATGAACTGGCAAAACACGCGGCGCTGAAAGCGATCGAAATCGATGGCGATCTTGCTGAAGCGCACGCCTCGCTCGGGTTCATCTTGCGAAGCTCCGACTGGGACTGGATTGCGAGTGAGCAAGCTTTGAAGCGTGCGATAGAGTTGAACCCAAATTATCCTACCGCGCACCATTACTACGCGTTGCTGCTGGCTACGCTCGGGAGAATGGATGAAGCGTTGTCCGAGATCACAATCGCGCAAAGGCTCGATCCGCTTTCACTGCTTATCAACGCGGACACGGCCGAGATGTACGTTTTTGCGCGGCGGCCCGAACAAGCGATAGAGGTCGCGAAGAAGGCGCTCGAGATGGACCGCGGGTTCCTGAGATTGCGTCTTATGTTGATGTCCGCGTATCTGGGAGCGGGAATGACTGACGATGCAATTCGTGAAGCTCAGAGCCTGCCGGACACCGATGGACGAGCCGCGATTTATCCGATGTCGATAATGGGCTGCGCGTATGCCGACTCCGGACAGCGAAGCGCGGCGCTGCAGATCGTAGAAAAGCTGTTGGCGCTTGCGGATCAGTATTCTCCGGCGTTGGTGCAGGCGGCGGCCACGTGCGCGAGGCTCGGTGACAAAGATCGCGCGTTCGAGCTGATTGAGAAAGCGCTGGCCGTGAGAAACGACAGGCTGCTATTCATCAAGGTCGATCCGAGATTCGACAGTCTGCGGGGTGATGAGCGATACGAACGTCTCCTCGGTCAAATGAAGCTTCCGCAATAGATCAGGTTTCTACTCACGCGACCCGGGCGCCAAACGAATTACTGAGCCCGATGCAGGCGTTTCATTTTGGAAGAAGCCGAGCCCGGCGCAGCTTTTCAAGTTCTGCTCTGAGGGGAAGCCAGTACTGCCTGTCAGCTTCGCGTTCCAACCTTTCCTCTTCAAGTAGTGCTTCGGACAATTCCGTTTCATTTCCCGGCTTGGCAAGCTCGAGGAGCGGCCGCTTGCGAATCAAGCTACGCGGTAACCGCCCCAGTTTCTCCGCCAACTCGACTAGCAACTCCGCCGTGCGAAGCTCAAGTAACCAGAATCGTATCTGGTCCGCGTTGCCCCGCGCGCTGTTGGCGAAGTAATTCACCTCGATCAAGCGGCGCACCATCGGCCAATCTTTGTCGCGTTGCGTCTTCTTCGCCAGTACCAGATCAGGCAGCGACATGACTTCGCATTTTGCTCCGTCTTCAAAGACCATCGTTGTTCGGCGCTTCCAAAGCTTCGCGAATGAATCCACGCCGCGCATCCTGGTCATCACGTCGATACGCATCCCGGCCGCCTCTGGCACGCGGCATCTGAAATGGATCGCATGACCCTTGCGCAGGTACCTGGCCTCGAAGGGTGGTACCGCGATTACGTCAGCCTTCAGTTCTTTCAAGGCTCGGACGAGCCTCGAGAGGTTTTCCGAATTTGAGAGTATGGCGAGATCGGTGTCGCGGCTAAACTCTGCTGCGCCGTATAACACGCACGCCTGGCCGCCCATCAGCAGCGCGCGTACTCGGTGCGCTCGCATCGAAGAAAGGACTCTGAGTATCGGGTTCCGGATCAAGCGATCCTCCAAGCAAGAGGTAACTTTGCCAAAGCTTCTCCGACTCGCGCCAGCGCTCCAGCGGCGTCAGCCGATACCACTCGGCCCATTCCTCACCCACCAATTCTTCGGGAGAAATCATGCCCTTAGTCTACACCCGCGGAGCAAAACCGTGCCTCGGCGATCATTAATGCTATGGCGACGACGGAGGCGGTATGCGACGCTTCGTTGCCTGCTCGAACGCATATGCAAGCTCGATCAGGCGAGGCTCGCTGCAAGCCATTCCGGTGAAGCCAACTCCGTAAGGCGTGGGCTTTGCCGCGAAGCCTTCGGGGAATGGTTGCGCCGGCGCGGGCGGCGCGTTAGGCACAAGGCCAAACGGTACGATGACTGTCGGGTAGCCGGGCTTCGCCGCGATGGCCGCGCTGCTCGGGCCCGGAAACAACAGCGCGTCGAGTTGATGTTTCTTCATTGCCGCATCAATGCCGTTCCTGGCTGAGAGCCGCAAATCTTTTTCGCGATCGGCTCGATAACGAGCGGCGTCGGTGGCAACGTTCATCTCATCCGAGATGTCGAGCAGTGCTTGTCCGTACTTGATTGAGCCGGCTTTCTGGTGGGCTACGTTCCATTGACGCAATTCGGTCAGCGTCTTGACCGGAGCCGCTGTGCCGAGCGATTCCAGCCACTTGTTGAAGTCGCGTTTCATTCCATACTTGAAGACAATCGAACAGCCAGCGTCCTTGCCCTTGGAGTTGTCCAGACCAGAACAGACATTCCAAAGCAGAAAGTTCTCCTGGGTATCGGTGGACACGATGCTCGGAATCTCAACCGGGTCGACGATGATCGCCCCTTGCTGCTTGAGGATCGTGATAGCCTCCTCCATGACTTTTGTCTGCGCCGCATCGAGTCCACCGCGCGGCTGCTTTTCGCCCGGCAGTGTGATCTTATCGTAGAAAAACGCTCGAGGTATTCCGATCCGCGCGCCCTTCAATCCATCACGATTCAGAAACCGAGTGTAGTCGCCGCCCGGAACGCGCTCGCATCGCGAGGTCGGCGGATCGTTGGCGTCGGCAGCCGCGCCTTCGAGGACCCCGAGCATGATCGCGGCGTCGGCTACGGTCTTCGTCATCGGTCCGGGAGTGTCCTGATCCGCGGTTATGGGAATGACTCCGTAGCGACTGACTCGCCCGACTGTCGGCTTGATGCCAACAAGCATGTTTTGATTTGATGGACTGAGAATCGAGCCGGATGTTTCGGTGCCTACGTTACCGGCCCAGAAATTCGCCGCGGTCCCGACGCCCGAGCTGGACCCGCCGGTGAACAGCGCGGGCCGTCCATCGAAGGTCGCCTCGCGAGGATCACGGCGCGGATCGTAAGGATTGAATCCGTGCCCGGCGAGTCCGTTGTAGTTCGCGGGCATGCCGGTCGCAACCCAGTTGGCGAGTTCGGTCATATTGGTCTTGGCGATGATGATCGCGCCCGCGTCGCGAAGGTTCTTTGTGAGAGTTGCCTCGTAGGGCGGGACGAGTCCATCGAACGCGAGTGCGCCTCCGGTGGTCGGCATGTTGGTCGTATGGATGTTGTCCTTGAGCGCGATTGGAATTCCGTGAAGCGGCCCGCGAACTTTGCCGGCGGCGCGTTCGCGGTCAAGTGCGTCGGCTTCTTCGAGCGCGTGAGGATTAACGGCGATGATTGCGTTGAGCTTGTCTTCGTAAGTCGCGATGCGCGTCAGGTACTGAGTGACAATCTCGCGCGAGGTGACGCGGCCCTGTTGCATAGCGGTTTGCATCTCGCGGATTGATGCTTCGACAACGGTGAATGATTGCTTGCTCGAGGGAGGGGCGCTCTGGGCAAGAAGAAGAGCTATCGTTGCGAAAACAAGAGAATGTGTCATCTATTCTTCCTTTGGAGAAAGTTCGTAGTCTGGCTTTCAGGCGGAAGTTTGCAATTTGGCGCGTGCTCGCTGAAATGGAGATACAAACTTCCGCCGGAAGGCCGGACTACAAACACGCCGCTGATCTCAGGCGTAGTTGACGTAAACCACTTTCGTCTCGGTGTAGAAGCTCATCACTTCGTCGCCCACTTCGCGTCCGCCGTAGCCGCTTTCCTTGATTCCTCCAAACGGCGCGTGCGAGTACCCGCCGACACCGGGCCGATTCACGTGAACGATCCCGGCTTGGGCGCGCTCGGCAAACCGAAACACTTTGCCGACGTCGCGAGTGAAGATCGAAGCCGTCAAACCGTAGCGCACTGAATTGGCGACTTCAATCGCTTCATCAAGGTCCCGCACTCGAATGACCGACACGACCGGTCCGAAGATTTCTTCGCGGGCGATTTCCATTTCCCGGTTTGCTTCAATCACCGTGGGTGCAAAAAAGAATCCACGATCACGGCCCCGCTCCTTTATCGCGCTGCCGCCTGCCCGAAGCGTTCCGCCTTCATTCTGGCCAACTCCAACATAGTGAGCAACGCCGTTCATGGCGCGCGAATCCACGAGCGGTCCGATCTCAACGCCTGCTTCGGTACCCGGTCCGACGCGCAATGCCGACGCGCGCGCCACAAGGCGACTCAAGAAATCATCGTAGATTTTTTCCAACACGATCGCGCGGCTCGTTGCGGTGCATCGCTGCCCGGTCGATCCAAATCCTCCGGCGATGACTCCTGAAACAGCTTGATCCAGATCGGCGTCTTCGAGAATGATCTGTGGGTTCTTGCCTCCGAGTTCCAACTGCAGCTTGAGCAATCGCTCGCTCGCCGAACGGGCAATCAGCTTTCCAACTTTGGTTGATCCTGTGAAGGACACGCCCTTCACCGCCTCATTTGAAACAAGCTCAACGCCGGGCTCGCTGTCGCCGTGCACCAGGTTGACGACGCCACGAGGCGCGCCGGCTTCTTCGAGTCCCCGCACGAGCGCCGTAGCGGTGAGCGGAGTCAGCGGCGACGGCTTCAGCACGGCAGTGTTTCCGGCGACCAAGGCCGGCGCGAGCTTCCATACCGGGATCGCGACCGGAAAATTCCAGGGGCTTATCAAGCCGACCACGCCGAGCGGTTGCGAGCTTGAGTAGCAAAAAACACCATCGTCTTCCGAAGGAAACACGCGGCCATCGAGCCTGCGTCCCATGCCCGCGGTGTACTCAAGGATATCGATCGAGCGTTTCACCTCGCCCGCGGACTCAGAGAGTATCTTGCCCTCTTCGCGAGTGAGCAGGTTTGCGAGCCGGTCTTTGTTTGCATCAACCCAGGCGAGCCAATCGAAAAGCAAGCGGCCGCGCTTGGGAGCGGGCACGGCGCTCCAAGATTCGGCGGCGCGAGCGGCGGCTTCGATTGCGCGGCGGGCGTCCGAGCGAGTCGAGTCGGGCGAGTTCGCGACCAGGATCGATTGATCCGCCGGATCGAAGCGCTCCGATGTCTTGCCCGACTCGCAAGGCTCCCACTTGCCGTCGATGAAGTTCAGTACGGTTTGTCCTATCTCGGGAATTCCATTCATGTTTCAACAGACTCCTGTGTCTGAATCAGATTTGCAGGGATTATACGAGGAAAGACTCGAATTCGCACGATGCCGATAACGACGCGGAGTGACTGGACTTTGGTATATCGAGCTGGATCACAAGTTTTGCGTTGACACATGATTCCGTAGCCGGTTATTCTAGGTCGGGCTGGAAAGAATTGAAATTCATTTTCATTTAGGTTCTAAAGGAATCAAACATGAGTCTGTTGGACGCGCTTCATAACAAATCGTATCGGGTTGATCGGATTGATGGGCCTGATGATGAACGCCGACGCTTACTGGATCTCGGAATCACTCCCGGCGAGGAGCTGGCAGTGGTTCAGTCGGTCCCGCTCGGGGATCCGCTGGTGGTGATGGTTAGAGGAATGCGGCTCGCGCTCAGGCGGCGGGAAGCCTCGTGGATCAGAGTTCAGTGAGCAAACAATGTATCCTGCAGACGTCGCTGTTTCCCATACGGACATAGAAGCCGAGCATTTGCTTCACGCGCCCGTTACTGCCGAACATCAAAATCTGACCGTCTGTCTGGCGGGCGCGCCGAACGCCGGCAAAACCGCGTTGATGAACGCGCTCACCGGTGGCAGCTTTCACACTGCTAACTATCCCGGAGTAACCGTTACTCTTTCGCGCGGCAAAACCAAGTCCGATTTCGGACTCCAATTCCTCCTTGTCGACCTTCCAGGCGTTCACAGCACATCGGCGGTTTCCCCTGAAGAAGAACTTTCGTGCAGAGTCATCGAGGGTAAGCACCACTCGGTGAAACCGGATGCGCTCATTGTGGCCGTCGACGCGACGCAGCTTGAAAGACATTTGAGATTTGCTTCGTTCGTTGCTCGTCAGGGCAAGCCGATGATCATCGCCGCCACGATGATGGACCTGTTGCCGCGGGCGCAGCAGTCCGTGAACACACGCAAGCTCGAAGAAGCCCTGGGAGTTCCCGTCGTTGCCGTCGACGGCCGAACCGGATGGGGAGCAGCGGACATCGTGACCGCTCTTCGTGGCGTGCTTGCGAGTCCTCGAACCGGGCCAATCGCACTCGCCAATCTTCCGGTGGAACCTGTTGCGGCTTACAAGGCCATACGCGAGTTGTTGCGTGCAAGCGGGTCCGTCAAGAATTCAAATCTCTTGATGCTTGCTCGCGATTCATCGACGGCGCGGATTGATCGCGTAGTACTTCACAGCGTATTCGGGTTTCCAATTTTCTTTGCAGTCCTGGTGGGGCTGTTCTCATCGATTTTCTGGGCCGCGCGTCCATTTATGGATTTGGTCGACTGGCTGTTCTCGCAAACCGGCCACTTGCTGCTGTCGGTTCTTCCCGACGCAGTGATCACCAGATTTCTTGCCGAAGGCGTCATCGGCGGAGTCGGCGCGGTCGCAGTGTTCTTCCCGCAGATCGTTATCCTGTTCTTCCTGATGACGCTGCTCGAAGACTCAGGCTACCTGGCTCGCGGGGCGGCGCTCGTAGACAGACCGCTGTCGTATCTTGGATTGCACGGCCGCTCTTTCGTACCAATGCTCTCTGGATTCGCGTGCGCAATTCCGGCGGTGCTTGCCGCGCGAACGATACCGTCGAAACGAGAACGGTTGCTCACCATCTGGATACTTCCGCTGATGAGCTGCAGTGCAAGGCTGCCGGTTTATGCTTTGCTTCTTGCGGCGCTCTGGCCCAATGCCGCGTGGAAGGCGGGCCTCGCGCTTGGTGTGATCTATGTCGCCAGTCTTCTGACCGGAGCGTTAGTCGCGGGTTTGATAAGCCGGTTCGTTATGCGAAAGCGGACGTCGTCGATGTTGGCGATGGAAATGCCTGTCTATCGCAGCCCCCTGGTGAAGCCGACGCTCAGAATGACGTGGTCTCGATCGTCCGCGTATCTACGCCGCGCCGGGACGCCGATCATTATCATTTCATCGTGCCTGTGGTTGCTGTCGAACTTCGGGTTCGGCTTCAAACAACCGTCTTCGCCCGATGGCGCGAAGCCCCCGGTTATCGCCGCAAGCGATCTGGATCATTCATTCGCCGCGGGCCTCGGCCAGACAATCGAACCCGTACTACACCCGATGGGAGTTGATTGGCGGGTGGGAGTTGGATTGATATCCGCATTCGCAGCGCGCGAGGTTTTCGTCAGCACGATGGCGATCGTCTTTCACGCCGGCGACGACAAAGATGCCGGCCAGCAACAGGGATTGCTTCAGAGCATGCGAGCGGCCACCTTCTCAGGCACCAATCAACCTATATTCACCACATCGACAATCATCGGCCTGATCGTCTTCTTTTTCTTCTCACTCCAATGCCTGTCCACGGTTGCCGTAGTGCGATCCGAAACGAACTCCTGGCGAATGGCCGGTCTCCAGCTACTCTTCTACACCGGTATCGGATACGTTTTCGCGTCGGCGCTCGTGACCGGGTTGCGTTTCGCCGGAGTGCAATAAGTACCATGTTGATGCGGCGTTGATGCGGCGCGGCGGCTTGCTTTGACACTCACAAAACGCGGGTCTAAGATAGCGGCAAAGTGAGAGTGGGAGGGAATCCGTGCTGTTTGCAATCATTCACGCAGCTCAATCCCGAGAAGCACTCCCAGTTCTCGACCCGAGAGAATCACACCGGCGCGCATTCGAACGCGTGCGTTGTTCACCTCAGCATCAGGCTACCGAGGACTCAAGCCTGACACCGGGAGGCTAATCATGAAAGACCGCATCAAATGGATTCTTGTAGGGCTCGGTTTTACGTTTGGGCTTCAGGTCATCATCTCTTTGATCTTCACTGCCGTCGCCTTCAGCAATCGAAGCAGCCAGGCGGATGTAGTATCGGATACAGCGGTAGCCGTGGCCTTCGGAACGGCGATCGGCGCGTTTTTGATCGGCGGCTTCGTGATTGGCTGGCTCACTGAAGAACTCCGTGTGCTTGATTCGATTACCGCCGCGGTACTGACACTCGCGCTCACTTTGCTTGTTTACACCGCGTTGCCCGCCGGCAACAAAGCCCAATTCATCACCGGTCATCTGCTCAATGATTTGCGGCGCGGCCTGCTTCTCACCGTGCTTGCGTTCATAGCCGCGGCGATCGGTGCGTACTGGGGCTGGCACTTGAAAGTACCCCAGGAGGGAGCACTCGACAGGGTGGCGTTAGTGCTGGGACTGGTCGGCGCGATAGTCGGACCGTTCGTGTTGCTGGCGATCGGCGGCCGGGATCCTGCTAATCCGAATGCGCCCAACCTTCCCTGGTATTTTTTGACAACCGTGCTGGTGCTTGTTCTGGTGATCGTCGGAGTAGGCTTTGTTCTTTTTACGCGCGAATCGCACTACGATGACGAGATATCGATCAGCCCTGAGCATCACAAAGACGGGCCGGCGCCGACGAATTAGCTCGAACTCCCGGACGAGTCCGTGGATACGCGTTCCAAATCACGCGCGATTTCGGCGGCTTGCTGATATCGATCCGCGGGATCTTTTTTGAGCATCCGCTCGATGATCGCCGCCAACGCGTCGGGCGTGTCCTTGCGATGCTTTCTTAACGGCGAGGGCGCCCGCCTCTTGATCGCCTCGATCGTTTGAAAATATGTTTCTCCCTCGAACGGGAGCCTGCCTGCGGTTACCTCATAAAGCACAATGCCAAGTGAAAAGATATCCGCCAGATGCGTAACCTCTCCGCGCCCGGTCGCTTGTTCGGGCGACATGTAGCTGACGGTTCCCAACAAGACTCCTGATTCGGTTAGCCGTTGTTTCCCATCGTTGCGCTTCAAGACGGGAAGCGGTTTCGCCAGTCCGAAATCGAGAACCTTAACTCTTCCGCGACTGGTGATCATTATATTTGAAGACTTGATGTCGCGATGAACAACGCCGCGATCGTGAGCTTCAGCCAGGGCTTCGGAAGCCTGCATCCCAACATCGATGACTTCGTTAAGCGAGAGCGGCCCCGATTCGAGGCGTTCCGATAGCGTCTG
>Ga0134122_10002769_pt1 | contig 12913 bp, 11 predicted proteins | sample KB302_FD_96461 | JGI IMG/M metagenome (GOLD analysis project Ga0134122, IMG submission 96461) | Terrestrial soil microbial communities without Nitrogen fertilizer from Kellogg Biological Station, Michigan, USA - KB3-0-2 | ecosystem: Environmental > Terrestrial > Soil > Unclassified ...
ATGGGGGTGCCCACCTTTCTGGTGAACGCCCGCCCGAACGACCATTACGTCCTGCGGGTGGTGGGCGAGTCGATGATCGAAGAGGGGATTCACGACGGCGACTTCGTCGTCGTCCAGCGGCGCGAGCGGGCCGAGCCGGGAGAAATGGTCGTCGCCCTGATCCACGACGAGGCGACGCTCAAGCGCTTCTACCCGGAAGGCGACGTCGTCCGCCTGCAGCCGGCCCACCCGACCATGGCGCCGATCCGAGTCCCGGCCGCGGACGTCCGGGTGCGCGGCATCGTGGTCGGGCTGATGCGGCGGTTCTAGGAGAGAAGCTCGGTGGGCGAATCGGCCATTTTGGGTAGGGGCGGCGCCCCGTCGCCGCCCTCGAACGGCTCGGCCTACCGGGCGGCCACGGGGGGCCGCCCCTACTAGAAAGAGCCTGCCGGAGATGGAAAACACCTCCTTCTCGATCTTTCCGACCACGCTCGGCTGGGTCCTCGCGGTCGCCCGGAACGGCGAGCTGATCTGCCTGGAAAACCGGGTCTCCCGAGACGACTGCGAAAGCGCCCAAGCCCGGCGTTGGGCCGATGCGGCAAACGACCCCGAAGCGCCGCCGCTCCCGGAAACCCGAAAACAGCTCAACGAATACCTGGCCGGCACAAGGCGAGACTTCGACCTGCCGCTCGGCGTGCTTTCCCCCGGCTCCGGAGGCACCGACTTCCAACGCTCCGTCTGGGCCGAGCTGCTGCGCATCCCGTTCGGAGCCACCACCACCTACGGCGAGATCGCCCGCACCCTGGGAGTCCCCGGAGGAGCCCGCGCGGTCGGCATGGCGAACCACGACAACCCCATCGGGGTCGTGATCCCCTGCCATCGGGTGATCGGAGCCAACGGTTCGCTCACCGGCTACGCCGGAGGGCTTCCGATGAAGCAACGTCTACTGGAGCTGGAAGGGGCGTTGCCGGGCCGGTTGGATTTCGGGGAGTAGGTTCGCTCTACAGCCCTCACCCCCGGCCCCTCTCCCCAAGGGAAAGGGGAGCAAAGCACCGACATCTTTGCTGTTCTCCCCTCTCCCTTGGGGAGAGGGGCCGGGGGTGAGGGCTGATCGGGCCAATGACTTCGCCGCCCGGAATATCGGTCAGCTCTGCCCCGAGACTCCGCAGGGCCCCGCGAAACAGGGTTTCTCAATGACAACCCTCTTTTCGTGGAAGACGAGACGAGAAATGCAATCCGGGGAAGCCCAGGGGCGTCCGGCGGAGAAAGCGCAACGTGCGCCACGCTCGGTTTTCTGGCTGCGGCGAAGCGTTTTCTGAGCGCGCGGAACCCTTTTCTCGCCGCCGAATTCGCTTCGCGGAACAAAAGTGGACGTTCTGAGCCAGCCGAGCGGTTTCGCCGATCAGAAAATCGAATTCGGCACTCAGCGAAGGGGTTTTCTGATTCAGAAAAGGCCTCGCGCCAATCAGAACATGGCTTTGCCGGTCGCGAATCGACGTTCTGAGTCAGAAAAGGGAATTCGGCAGTGAGAAAAGGGCTCGCCGGAGTCAGCGAAGGGTTCTCGGCGATCAGAAAAACGCTCCGCGCACCCAGAAAAGCGATCTCGGCGACCAGCTTTCCGGGCTCGGCGGCCGGAAATTCGGTTGCGTCCTCCCCTCTCCCTTTGGGAGAGGGCCGGGGTGAGGGCTGCTTACCCGTTCGCCTTGCGCCGGACAAGGAACTCGGGCACCTCCTGGTTGCGGATGAAGTCGGAACGCAGGAAATCGACCGAAACCAACAGCACCGCCACTTTGGCCCGCGTGATCGCCCCTTCGATCTCAGGCAGCCAATCGGTGGTGACAGGGATGCGACTGTGGTCCCAAACGTCGAGCAGGCCCTCGCGCTCCAGGACCTCCAGATGGTGGACGAGCCGATCCTTCCACTCGCGGTCGTGGCGGCTGTAACTCACGAAGACCGTGGGTTTTGACATGTGAGGCAATTCTACTCGGAGGAGAGGGGAGGGAGCCGCTGCTGCTACCTAATTCCGAGCCAGAGGTAGCGTAGAGTAGACAGAACCGTGGAGGTACCATGGACGCCGGCATCGAAGACAGCAGGATCAAGGATCTCGTCAAGACGGCCATGATCGAAGTGCTTGAAGAGCGCAGAGATCTTGTATTGGGTCTCGTGGAAGAAGCTCTGGAGGACATGGGCATGGTGCATGCGATCCGTGAAGGAGAGCAGAGTCCGCTGGTCAGTCGAGAAGAGGTGTTCCGGATCCTCGAGAAGTGAAAACCGGTTTCCGTGAGACCTTCACCAAGGACCTGCGACACCTTCGCCAGCCGGAGATTCGGGCTCGCGTCAAGCAGGTCATCGAAGCGATCGAGCGCGCCGCTGGACTCGCGGAGATCCCTCAACTCAGAAAACTTCAGGCCCCCGGAGCCTTCTATCGCATCCGAATGGGCGACTACCGCCTGGGCCTGATAGTCGAAGGCGACCAAGCGACGTTGGTGAGGATCCTCCACCGGCGGGAGATCTACAGGTTCTTCCCATAGCGGGTTTCTCACCCCGCCAGCCGCGCGCGAATTGCTTCTACCCGCGCCGCATGCTTCTCGGCATCCTGGTGCCCGAACTCCCGCTCGAAATCGACCCGAATCTGCGTCAGCTCGACCGCCCGAGCGAACTCGCCCAGCGTCTCGTACGCGAGCCCCAGATTCCACGAAGCGATCCCCTCGCCGCGCCGATCGCCGATCTCGCGGGCGATTGCGAGGTAATGCTCTTGATACTCGATCGCGCGCCGTGTTTCACCAAGGTCGGCGTAGGTGCTGCCGAGGTTTCCGGAAGCGATTCCCTCACCGCGCCGATCACCTATTTCATGAGCGATGGCGAGGTACTGCTCGTGATACTTGATCGCGTGCTGTGTTTCACCGAGGTTGGCATAGGCGCAGCCTAGGTTTCCGAGGGCAGTTCCCTCGCCGCGCCGATCGCCGATCTCTTGGGCAATGGCGAGGTAATGCTCGTGATACTCGATCGCGCGCTGAGTTTCGCCGAGGTTGGCATAAGCGCTGCCGAGGTTTCCGAGAACGGTTCCCTCGCCACGCCGATCGCCAATTTCGCGGAGGACTGCGAGACACTGCTCGTAGGTCTCGATCGCGCGCCGTGTTTCTCCCAGGTTTCTATAGACGTTGCCGAGGTTTCCAAGGGTGATTCCCTCGTCGCTTCGATCACCGATTTCGCGAAGGATTGCGAGACACTGCTCGTAGGTCTCAATCGCACGCCGTGTTTCGCCTAGGCTTGCATAGGCGATGCCGAGGGTTCCCAGGTGTCTCCCTTCCGCCGCACGATCGCTCGTCTGTCGCGCCCCCTCCCGCCCCGCTTCGAGCCAGGCGATCCACTGTCGAGGGGTTAGGCGGAGGTCGAGCACGTACCATCCCACCTCCGGGTACTCGCTCGCGAGCCGCGCGGCTTCCTCCCATTCGTGGAACTTTTCAGCCGCCCACGCCTGTCCGGCCGCGATCTGATGCCGCTCGCGATCGAACAGCGCAAGGCCCGCCAGAATGTGCTCGTTACCCTGTTGATAGAGGCGATCCGCTTCCTCAAGCACCCCACAGTAGTGCTCGGCATGCCGCAGCTCACCCTGCGCTCTTTGTTCCTCCGTCAGCCTCGACGCCACAAACGCCCGGGCGAGGTCGTGGAGCTTGTACCGGCCACTTTTACCTTCGAGCAAACTCCCGCGAACGAAGGCGCCAAGCGTTTCATCCGTCTCGTCCTCATCCAGCCCCCACAGAGCACCCGCGGCCGGGGCGTCGAAATCTCCGGCGAAGACGGCGAGGTGGCAGTAGCGCCGTTGAAAGGCAGCAGTAAGGAGGGAAACCCCGATCCCGAGCACCTTCTCGCCCATCGTTGCCAGTTCTTTTCCCCTACCCAGACGCTTTTCAAACGCCTCGACCGAGAGATCTGGTCGTTCCACGAGTGTGCCCGCCGCGATTCGCAGCGCAAAGGGGAGGAACCCGCACAGCCGCGCGATCTCGACCGCTCGCCCACCGATCTGCGGCGCGATCGCGAGCAGCAGTTCGCAGGCATCCTTCTCGGGCAGCAGTTCCAAATCCCGCACGGCAAGCCCGGGGAGGGTGAACTTCTGCCGCGAGGTCACCAGCAGCGCGCACGCCGCGGGCGGCAGGAGCGGCGCCACCTGATCGGGTCCCGAGGCGTTGTCCATCAATAGGAGCACCCGTTTGCACGCCAGAATGTCTCGATAAACCACCGCGAGCTGAGGCCCTTCTGGCAGTTTCGCCTCAGGGTCGAACGAGCGCACCACATGGGCCATCGCCTCGGAGGTCGAAAGCGGTCGTTCGCTCACCCCCTGAAGATCCAGAAAGATCTGCGCGTCGGGGAAATCCGCCGCCATCTCCTGCGCGAGCACCAGAGCGAGAGCCGTCTTTCCCACGCCCCCTTGGCCCTGGAGGCCGCAGATCGTGGCGCCGCCTTTCTTCACGGAGGCGCGTAGCGCCGCGAGATCCTCCGTGCGGCCGACGAAATCAGCGGGTGGGGCGGGGAGTTGATGGAGAAGCGCGGTCGTCGTTGATTTGGGCGAGACCATCGCCGAGGCTGCAGGAGCCGCTTCCGCCAAGCGGAGGATCTCGCGGGCGATCTCAACCAGCTCGCGCTCGGCGCGGCTTCCTCGGAAGTCCGTCAGAACTTTGCCGTCACGTGGCCTGGCTTGGATCGAAGCGAGCGCCTCGACCTGATCCCAAGTACAGGGTCGGACGATCACGGGGAAGACGTGCAGCCCTTCGTTCCGACGCCGCGCGAGGAACTCCGGCACTTCCTTCTTGCGGATAAAGTCCGACCCGAGAAAATCGACGGAAACCAGCAGCACCGCGACCCGGGCTCGCGCGATCGCGCCTTCGATCTCGGGCAGCCAATCGGAGCTGACAGGAATGCGACTGTCGTCCCAAACGTCGAGCAGACCCTCGCGCTCCAGGACCTCCAGATGCTGGACGAGCCGGTCCTTCCACTCGCGATCGTGGCGGCTGTAGCTCACGAAAACCGTGGGTTTCGACATGTGAGGCAATTCTACTCGGTGGCGGAGCGCGAATCGGTGAAGCGGCGGCGCAGGCCGGCTTTCCGCGGCGGAATCTCCGGTTTCGCTGCCGGGAGCCGCTTTCGCTGGCCGCGAGCGGTGTTTCGCGGGTGAATCTCCGATTTCGGGACGGCTGATCCGATTCTGGGACCGCTGATCCGATCCTGGGACGGATATTCCGATTCTGGGACGGTAGGTCCGATTCTGGGACGGTAGATCCGATTCCGGGACGGATATTCCGGTCCTGGGACCGTAGGTCCGATCCTGGGACGGTTATTCCGGTTCTGGGACGGATAGCCGCTATCCGCAGCGTATAGCGGCTATCCGGCGTGGAACGCCGCTTTCCGCCGCGGAAAGACGATCGCCGATCCGGGAAGCCGCCAGCGACGGTCGGGGAGCGCTTTCCGGCGGCGAAAGCGCGGGTTGCCGGGAGCGAACCTCCGGCGGGGGCGCGATCGTCTCCTCGCGAGGGTCACCTCGCCATCCGTACGTGTACAATGAGCCGCTTTTTCAAGAGACCGGCACGGAACCCCGTATGGAACTCGACAAGCTGCTGCGCATCATGACCGATCGGAAGGCCTCCGATCTGCATTTGAAGCCGACCCGGCCGCCGCTGCTGCGGATCTCCGGCCGGCTGATGGCTCTCGACATGCAGCCGCTGCGGCCGGACGAGATCAACGAGATGGTGCTGTCGATCCTGAACCCGACCCAGAAGGCGCGGCTCGATGCGAGCATGTCGGTCGATCTCGGCTACGGCGTCCATGGGCTGGCGCGGTTCCGCGGCAATATCTACATGCAGCGCGGCACCTACGCCGCGGCGTTCCGGCGGGTGCCGTTCGACATCCGCAACATCCAGGACCTGGAGCTGCCGAAAGTCCTGCTCGACTTCACCGACATGCCGATGGGGCTGGTCCTCGTCACCGGGCCGACCGGCTCGGGCAAATCGACCACGCTCGCCGCGCTGATCAAGCACATCACCGGCCGGCGGCCGGTCCACGTGATCACGATCGAAGATCCGATGGAGTTCCTGTTCACCGACGACGTCGCGACCATCTCGCAGCGCGAGGTGGGGACCGACACGGTCGGTTTCAAGGAAGCCCTGCGGAACGCCATGCGCCAGGACCCCGACGTGATCATGGTCGGCGAAATGCGCGATCCCGAGACGGTCTCGACCGTCATCACCGCCGCCGAGACGGGCCATCTGGTGTTCTCGACGCTGCATACCAACAGCGCCACCCAGACCGTCGATCGCATCCTCGACACCTTCCCGCCCGACCAGCAGGGGCAGGTGCGGGTACAGCTCGCCCAGGTGCTCAAAGGGGTCGTCTCGATGAAGCTGGTCGAGCGCCAGGACGGCGCGGGGCTGGTCGCGGCGCTCGAAATCATGCGGTCGTCGCCGAAGATCTCCAAGATGATCGAAAAGGGCGAGACCAGCGATCTGCTCGAAGAGGTCGAGTCCTCCGTCGGCTACTACCGCATGCAGTCGATGAACCAGTCGCTGCTCGCCCTGCTGGTCCACGGCACGATCACCTACCCCGAGGCGATGCGCGAGTCGTCCGACCCCGAAGACCTGCAATTGAAAATGCGCAAGATGTTCCCCAACATCGAAGTGAGGGAAGGTGAAATGAGCCCCACCACGTCCGATTTCGCCGAGATCTTGGAGCTGCAACAGTTCCGCAAGCTGTACGAGGAGCAGGAAGAAAAAACCAAGATGAAGCTGGCCGAAAAGGATGAGGAGATCGGGGATCTCCATGCCGCCATGCGCCAGCGGGACGACGTGATCGAGGACGGGCGCCAGCGCTACGCCGAGTCGCTCAAGGAGCAGGAGCGGCTGAAGGGCGATTACGGCCGTCTGCGGCAGGAAGCGCAGGAGAAGATCGACAAGCTGATGGAGCGGATCAAGGAGCTCAACCAGAAGCTGGTCGGCAACCCGCGGTAGGGAGGCGGCTACGCCCTGCGGGACCGGAGCCGGCCGCCGGTGCCGCTCGTGCCGGGTTCGGAAACCCGGGGTTTGCGGGCGATCGTGAGCGGCGACGCCTCTTTGTGCGGGGCGCTGACGAAGATTTTGCGGGCCATCGCGGTCGCGGCGCACCGGTGGCCGATCTCGTTCGGATGAAAGCTGTCCTCTTGAATGCGCCGGTGCGCGTTCTGGCGGCAACGCTGCATCGTCGAGAGAAGATCCAACACCTCGAAGCCGTTTCTCTCCGCGTCGCGAGCGGCCGAGGCGTGCTCCTTTTGATACTCGTATCCGGTCGTCAGGTTCACGAAGTAAGGAAAGATCGCGACCAGCACGCGGAAGTGGTGCTCGTGGGCGAGGGAGCGCAGGGTCGCGAAAGAAGGCGCCACCGTGTCGCCCGAGATCGCCGCGAGAGCCCGCGCCGACTCGACCGATTCCGCGGCGTCGGCTTGAGTCGCGTGGTGCGCGAGGATTCGGAAGAACAGGAAGCGATAGAGAGCGCTTTCGACCAGGTAGGGGTTCGCGCGGCGCGCGGCGCGGGCCGGACCGATGCGCGCCTCCGAGAGCAGCGTCTCCATGATGTTGCCGTCGAGCCGTTCCCGGTCGCTCAAGGTGTAGGCGACGAGCACCAGGTCGGGCGAGAACCGCAATCCTTTCTCGGCCAGGGTCTCCACCTCCTGCTGGGTGTTGTAGCCGGTTACCGAGAGGTTGATCACCTCCGCGTTCACGCCCCGCCGCTGAAGCCTCGCTTCGAGAAGCGCGGGAAACGTATCCTCGTATCGCGGAACCTTGAGCCCCTGGCCCACGCTGTCGCCGAGCACCAGGATGCGGAAGACCCCGAGCGGTTTCGCCACCTCGTGCTCCCGGTCGCGAAACCCGAGCCGGTTCGCCTTCCCGGCGAAGCCGACCAGATCGTTCGTGACTTCGGAGGTGGAGAAAGCCGGGATCGGCTCGAAGCCGATCTTCGGATTGCGCGCCAGTTGATAGCGGCCGATCCGTACCCAGCCCACCTCGGGCGCCGCGCCCAGCAGGCGCACCAGCCCCTCCGCTGCGAGCAGCGCGATGCAGAATGCGACAAAGGTGAGCGCGAGTTTCCGCATAAAGTGCCGATGAAAAGGTCTCGATCTTTAGATTAACTCGACCGAAAGGCCGATGGGAACCTCAAGGTGCAAACGGAGTGCCGGTGGTGATGAACGAGCGCACCAGACGCTCCGCCTCGGCGGCCGATCGCACTTCGCCGCTGACCTGCGCCTTGCGCAGGACGGCGAGCAACCGCCCCAGCTCCGGCCCGGCGGGAACGCCGGTGATCTCGCGTACCGCCTCGCTCGACAGGAGGCGCGGCGGATCGAAAATCTCCGTTCCAGCGCGCTCCGCGAGCTCCGCCAGCGACCGGGCGTCTTGGATCGACGTCGCGCCGCGCGCCCCGAGGTAGGCGAGAGCCGCGGGCCAGAGCTGCGCCCCGAGGCGATGGAGAAACAGGCGCCGATCGGGTTCGGACTCCGGCGGCGCGGCGAGCGCCAGAAGATAGCCGATCGCCTGGGCCTCGGCTTTCGAGAGATAGCCTCGATCGACGAACCGCGCGAGCGCGCTTTCGGCACCTCCGCCGTGCTCGCGCAGCTCGGCGAACAGCAGGGCCCAACGCCCGGCGGTCCGGGCGGCCTCGTCGGTGTCCCGCGCCCAGGGCTCCTCGGAGATCCGCTCGTACGCATCCAGCCGGTCGATCACCCGGCCGCTCGGCACGATCTCCCCCAGGGCGTAGGTCCAGAGACCGGGGTAGAGGCCGATCTCGGCGAGGATCTTCACCCCGACCGCCGCGCGGGAGGAACCGACGATGCGGCCCAGCTCGTCGCGGATGCGCTCTCCGGCGACGGTGGGCAGGGCGAACGCGCTCACCCGGGCGAGCAGCAACGTCTCCTGCACCGGAACGAAACCGGGCAGCTGGACCGCCAGCCGGGCGAGCCGGAGCAGGCGCAGGGGATCGCCCGCGAAGCTCTTCGGCGTCACCGCGCGCAGCAGGCGGCGATTCAGATCGGCGAGGCCGCCGAACGGATCGACCGTCTCGTGGGTGGCGAGGTCGTAGGCGATCGCGTTGATCGTCAGATCGCGGCGCGCGAGATCCTCTTGGAGCGACATGCCGGAGCGATCCCAGATGTCGAGCTCCAGATCGTCCGCCACCAGCCGGAAGGCCGGAAACTCCTTGCCGCCGAGCGGCACGAAACGGGCCGGCAGCCGGGCGGCGAGCCGCCGCGCGATCCCCTCGCCGCCGCCCTCCACGACGGCGTCGAGATCGTGAACCTCCCGGCCGAGCGCCGCGTCGCGGACCGCCCCGCCGACCAGGTGGCAGGGGGTTCTTCCGGCGATCTCGGCGAGCTGGGAGACGGCGGGAAGGGCGAGCAGGGCGAGCAAGGAAGACGAAAAATCCATCGACGGCATGGCACGATCATGCCGCAACTCGGAGACCCTGTGGACCGCGGTCTCGCGTCGCTGCCAGGATTCGGCTAAGATTTCACTCGAAGGCCATGGCGCTAACTATCGAAGAAGTCAGGAAGATTGCCTCTCTCGCCCGGCTCCGGTTCGCACCGGAGGAAGATGGGCGTTTCGCCGCGCAGCTCGGCCAGATCGTCGATTATATCGACCAGCTCCAGGCGTTTGCCGGCAGCGACGAGCCGGATCGCTCGGCCGGGCTACCGGAGGGGGCGGACACGATCGTCCCCGGCCTGCCGCGCGAGCGGTTTCTCGCCAACGCTCCGGAAGAGCGCGACGGATTCCTGGTCGTGGCCGAGGTCAAAGCCTCGGAGGCGGAGGGCTCGTGAGCGCTCCCGCCGCGGCGCCGCTCCGGGATCTCTCGGTCGAAGAGACCGCGCGGCGCGTCGCGGCGGGCGAGACGACCGCGGCCGAGGTGCTGGAGGCCGCCCTTTCCCGCACGGCGGAGGTCGAGCCCGAGATCGGCGCCTACCTCGAAATCTGGGCCGACGAGGCGCGCGAACGCGCCGCGCGGATCGACGCCCGGATTGCGGCGGGCGAATCGGTCGGACCGCTCGCCGGAGTGCCGATCGCGCTCAAGGACAACCTGAGCCTCGAAGGGCACGCCGTCACCTGCGCCTCGAAGATTCTCGAAGGGTACGTCGCCCCCTACACGGCGACCGCGGTCGAGAGGCTGCTCGCGGCGGGGGCCGTGCCGGTCGGCCGGACGAACATGGACGAGTTCGCGATGGGCTCGTCGTGCGAAAACTCCAGCGTCCAGCTCACCCGCAATCCGTGGGACCTGTCGCGCGTGCCCGGCGGATCGAGCGGCGGCCCGGCCGCGGCGGTGGCCGCCGGGAGCGTGCCGCTCTCGTTCGGTTCCGACACGGGCGGCTCGATCCGCCAGCCGGCCGCGCTGTCGGGCATCGTCGGCTTCAAGCCGACCTACGGGCGGGTCTCGCGCTACGGCCTCGTCGCGTTCGCCTCTTCGACCGATCAGATCGGACCGCTGGCCCGGAACGTTCGGGATGCCGCGCTCGGCTACGCCGTGATCGCCGGGCCGGACGCCCGCGATTCGACCTGCGCGGATCGGCCGGTCGAAGATCCGCTCGCCGGCATCGAAGACGGGATTCGGGGCTTGAAAGTGGGCTCGTTCAAGGAGGTCGATGCCTCGGGCCTCGCCCCCGCCAACGCCCGCTGCTGGCACGAGTCGCTCGAACGGCTGGCGGGCGCCGGGGCCGAGATCGTCGAAGTCTCGGTGTCGAGCCTCGAAGCCGCGATCGCGGTTTACTACGTGATCGCCACCTCGGAGGCGAGCGCCAACCTCGCCCGCTTCGACGGCATCCGCTACGGCCGCCGGGCGAGCGGGGCGAACAGCCTCGGCGCCACCTACGTCCAAAGCCGCAGCGAGGGGTTCGGCGCGGAGGTGAAGCGGCGGATCATGCTCGGCACCTTCGCGCTCTCCTCCGGCTATTACGACGCCTACTACGGCCGCGCCCGCGCCGTGCTCGAAACCATGCGCCGCGAGCTGGACGCGGCGTTTACGAAGTGCGATCTGCTGGTTTCGCCCACCAGCCCGACGGGGGCGTTCCGGATCGGCGAACGCGCCGCCGATCCGCTCGCCATGTATCTGTCCGACATCTACACCACCCCGGCGAGCCTGGTCGGCCTGCCGGCGCTCGCGCTCCCCGCCGGGTTCGACGACGAGGGGTTGCCGCTGTCGCTCCAGATCACCGGCCGGCCGTTTGCCGAGCCGGAAGTCTTCCGCGCCGGCCGCGCGTTCGAAGCGGCGGGCGATTGGCGCGTCGCCCCGACGTTTAAGAATCGTCCGAATCCGGGCGGAGGCGTGTCGTCGCCATGAACGTCTCGGGTCCGCGCGCGGGCTCCCGTCGTCCTCTGGCCGCCGCGCTTGCCGCCGCGCTCCTGCTGCAAATCCCGGCGCCGCTCGCCTCGGCCGGCTCCGAACGCCCGAAGATCATCGTCAACGGCAAACCGGTGCCGGCCTCGGCGAGCGTTCCGAACTCCCGGATGCTTCGCGTGCCGCTCGACGACGGGGCGTACGTCCGCCTCGGCGAAGACCAGAGCGTGGTGATCGAGGCGATGCCGAAAGCGGGCGAGGGCATGATCGGGTTCGCCCGTCGGCTGTCCGGCGATCCCCTCACCGCGGAAAAAATCTCCGACAGCAACGGCGGCCGGCGCGAACTGCTCTCGGGCACGCTCTATCGCGTGTCGATCGACCTGCTGACCCCCAAGATGCGCCTGCGCGCCCTGCGCGCCCTCTTTCCCGAAGACCGGTTCGAGCCGGACAGCTGGCAGCACAAGGTGCGCGGCGTGGGTCCCCTCGGCCGCGAAAGCCTTTGGCACATCGCGACCTGGTTCACCGGCAACGGCGAGAACTTCCGTGCCATCCGCGAGCTGAACGAGCTGCCCGACGACGAGCTGGGCCGCGGCACCACGGTCGCGATTCCCGCGGAGCTGCTGCTGCCCGACCTCCGCTCGGCCTTGCCCAAGGGGGACGGCGGATTCCGGCTCGACTACGGCAAGGACGCCTACGGCGATTTCGCCATCTACCGCCTGCGCCCGGGCGAGGCGCTCTATTCCGGAGTCGTCGTCCGCTTCACGGGCCGCATCCACGCCCAGGACGTGAACGCGCTCGCGGCGGAATTGGCGAAGCGGAACGGCATCCCGGACGTCACCGACATCCCCGTCGGCTACCGGGTGAAGATCCCGCTCGATCTGTTGCAGCCCGAGTTTCTGCCCCCCGGCGACCCGCGCCGCGTGGCCTACGAAACGGAAGTCGCCGAGAGCGAGAAGTTCACCAACCCGGTCCTCGCCCAGGGGCTCGAAGGGATCACCGTGATCCTCGATCCGGGCCACGGCGGCAAAGACGCGGGGGCGTCGATGGGGGGCGTCTGGGAAAGCCTCTACGTCTACGACATCGTGATGCGCACCAAGCGCCGGCTGGAGACGCGGACGGCGGCGCACGTCCTGGTCACCACCCGCGACGGCGCGGCCTTCAAGATTCAGGACGCCGACGTGCTGCCGTTCTCGCGCGGCCACGCGGTCCTGACCACCCCGCCCTATCCGATCGTCGATCCGGCCTTCGGCGTCAATCTGCGCTGGTACCTGGTCAACAGCATCTTCCGCCAGCTTACGCAACGCGTCGCGAGCACCAAAAGCGGTTCGGGCACGCTCAAAGGCAACGACGAAGACAAAGTGGTCTTCCTCTCGGTCCACGCCGATTCGCTCCACCCCTCGCTCCGCGGCGCGATGGCCTACATCCCCGCGGCCTCCTTGGGAGAAGACACCTACGGCAAATCCGGATCGGCCTACGCCGCGTTCCGCGAGGTGCAGGAAAACCCCTACGTCAGCCTGCCGCGCGATCGGCGCACCATGTCCGAAGGCCTCTCGCGCCAGCTCGCCGAAAAGGTGATCGGCGCCATCGCCGCCAAAAA
>Ga0134122_10002770_pt1 | contig 12913 bp, 11 predicted proteins | sample KB302_FD_96461 | JGI IMG/M metagenome (GOLD analysis project Ga0134122, IMG submission 96461) | Terrestrial soil microbial communities without Nitrogen fertilizer from Kellogg Biological Station, Michigan, USA - KB3-0-2 | ecosystem: Environmental > Terrestrial > Soil > Unclassified ...
ATCCCACGCCTCCTCGCGGCCCTTTCCCTGCTGTCCATAGGGCCCGCGCTCACCGGGTGCGGGCCGCTCCGCTCCACCGCCTTCATCCTCGACGCCGAGGTGCAGATCGAAGCGGCGCGGACGGCGGGGGCGGAGAAGTACTCCCCCTACGAGTTCACGCTCGCCCAGCTGTACATCAAGAAAGCGCGCGAGGTGGTCGGCTTCTCCGACTACGAGGTCGGCGTGGGCTTCGCCGAACAGGCCTCCGCCAAGGCCCGCGAGGCCAAGGAGAACTCGATGGCGGCGGCCGCCAAGACCGAGGTCACGCCGTCGTTCACCACCGCGCCGCCCGACAAACAGCAATGAGACCTCTCCGCGTCCTCGCCGCAGTCCTCGCGGCATGCGCCCTCGGCTCCTCCTGCGTCGCCGGGAGCAAGATCCGGGCGGACGCCGAGGTCATCACCAACGACATCGAGCGGGCCAAGCGCTCCGGCGGCATCAAGTGCGCCCCCCGCGAGCTGGCCAACGCGGAGGCCAACCGCGACTTCGCGGTGGGCGAGCTGGACCGCGGCAACAACTTCCGCGCCCAGGACCACATCCGCCTCGCCGAGGAGAACATCAAGAAGGCGCTGGAGCTGTCCCGCGGGTGCGCGCCCAAGCAGATCCTCGTCCGCGAGAAGGAGGGGGACAAGCCGCCCAAGCCGCCGGTGGGCGTGGTGAAGATCGAGATCGTCGACACCGACAACGACGGCATCCCGGACAAGGACGACAAGTGCCCGGACAAGCCGGAGGACAAGGACGGCTTCCAGGACGAGGACGGCTGCCCCGACCTCGACAACGACAACGACGGGGTGCTGGACGCCAAGGACAAGTGCCCCAACGAGGCCGGCCCGCTGGAGAACGGCGGCTGCCCGGTGCACGACAAGGACCGCGACGGCATCCCGGACGAGGTCGACAAGTGCCCGGATGACCCGGAGGACAAGGACGGGTTCGAGGACGAGGACGGCTGCCCCGACCTCGACAACGACGAGGACGGCATCCCGGACAAGCTGGACAAGTGCCCCAACCAGTTCGGCCCGCTCTCCGAGAAGGGCTGCCCGGTGAAGGACAAGGACGGCGACGGCGTCCCGGACGACAAGGACAAGTGCCCGGACCAGCCGGAGGACAAGGACGGGTTCCAGGACGACGACGGCTGCCCCGACCCGGACAACGACAACGACGGCATCCCGGACGCGATGGACCAGTGCCCGAACGAAGCCGGGACGCTGGCCACCAAGGGCTGCCCGACCAAGGACCGGGACGGCGACGGCATCTCCGACGACAAGGACAAGTGCCCGGACGAGCCCGAGGACAAGGACGGGTTCCAGGACGATGACGGCTGCCCCGACCCGGACAACGACGCGGACGGCATCCCGGACAAGCAGGACAAGTGCCCGGACAAGGCCGGCCCGGCGGAGAACGAGGGCTGCCCGGACGTCGACTCGGACGGCGACGGCATCCCGGACCGCCTCGACAAGTGCCCCAAGGAGTTCGGGGTCAAGGAGGAGAACGGCTGCCAGAAGCAGTACAAGCTGGTGGTCGTCAAGAAGGACCGGATCGAGATCAAGAAGCAGATCAAGTTCAAGACCGGGTCCGGGGTGATCGTCGGCAAGGACAGCTTCGACGTCATCAACGAGGTGGCGCAGGCGCTGAAGGACAACCCGCAGCTCAAGAAGCTGCGGGTCGAGGGGCACACCGACAGCGTGGGCAACGACGCCGCCAACCTGAAGCTCTCCCAGAAGCGGGCGGACTCCGTCACCGCGGCGCTGATCAAGGCGGGCATCGACCCCGGGCGCCTGGAGTCGGTGGGCTTCGGGGAGACGCGGCCCATCGCCTCCAACGGCACCGCCTCCGGGCGCGCGGAGAACCGGCGCACGGAGTTCAACGTCGTCGAGCAGTAGTCAGTCTCGGGTAGGCTGGTGCGCGTCCACCAGGTGGGGGGCGCGCACCGGCGGCTGCCGGAACACCTGCTCCAGCGTGGGCCGCGCGCGGATGGGCAGCGGCTCCAGGGCGACGGCGCGGCCCTCGCGCGCGGACCTGTAGAGCGCCTCCACGATGCGCACGTCCGCCAGGCCCTCCCAGCCGTCCGGCTCCGGCGACTTCCCGTGCAGCGCGCAGTCGGAGAACACCGCCAGCTCCGGGCCGAACTGGTCGCGCGGGGGCAGCACCCGCTGGAAGTGCCGGTGCCCGCGCCAGCGCTCCAGCACGTGCTCTCCCTGGTAGTCGTAGGCGTTGGTCAGCCGCACCCGCCCGTCCGTCCCCACCACCTCGAACCACGAGATGTCCGACGCGCCGAAGCTGCACGCGAAGGTGGCCAGCTGGCCGCCGGGGAAGCGCATCGAACAGGTGAGCGACTCCTCCACCTCGGCGAAGCGGGAGTCGCTGCTCCGGTCGGCGAAGGCGGTCACCTCGGTGGGCTCGGCGCCGAAGAGGTAGCGGGCGGCGTTGACGCAGTACAGGCCGATGTCCCAGAGCACGCCGCCGCCCTTCTCCTTCTCCAGCCGGACGTTCCGCCCCCGCACCTGCATGGTGAAGGTGGAGGTGAACAGCCGCGGCTCGCCCACGTCCCGCTCGCGGATGGCCTGGATGGCGCGCAGGTTCGCCTCGTCGAAGTGCAGCCGGTAGGCGACCATCAACAGCACGCCCGCGTCCTCGCAGGCGCCGATCATCCTCCGGCAGTCCGCCTCGCTGGTGGCCATGGGCTTCTCCACCAGCACGTGCGCGCCGGCGCGCGCCGCCCGGATGGCGTACTCCGCGTGCTGCGAGTTGGGCAGCGCGATGTAGACCGCCTCCACCTCGGGCAGCCGCAGGCACTCGTCGAAGTCCCCGTAGCCGAACGCGGGGACGCCGTAGTGCTCGGACAGCTCCTCGCGCTTGCGCCCGTCACCCGAGACGAGCGCCGCCAGGAAGGCCGTCTTCTTGGCGTGGGAGAACGCGGGGAGGACTGCGGCCTGCGAGATGTGCCCCAACCCCACCACCGCGAACCCGATCCGACGTCCCGAGGCCATCAGTCCATCCCCTTCGGACAGACCTGGACACGGCGGGCCCTGGACGGAACCCCCGGAGAGCGCCGGAGCGGCCTCCCCCTACTCGCGCAGGCGGCCGGGCGCTTCCGGCGCGCGCGACGCCTCCACCGGCGCGACGGGCGGCAGGTCCATCTTGCCCAGGAGCGCCTCGTGCTCCTTGGCGGACTCCTGGATGGCCTCCACGCCGGTGATCAGGTCGTCCAGCTGGTCGCCCAGCTGCTCGGGGCTGGCCATGGTGAGCACCTGGTCGCGCAAGAGCCGCACCGAGTTCTCGATCAGGTTCATCTGCCCGCGCGCGCGGGCGAGGAAGTTCTGGATCTCCGAGATGGTGGACAGCCGCCGCTCCAGCACCATCCGGTTCTTCCGGGCGATCTCCTGCGCGGCGGCGTCCTTGAGCGACTTCTCCAGGTTCTTCTGCACGTCGATCTGCCGGTTGACGTCCCTGGGGTCCGTGCCCGCCAGGTACGCCTCGGCCCGGGTGCAGGCGGCGGCCAGGCCCACGAAGTCCGAGTAGAGCTGCTGCAGCTTGTCCAGCTCCACCGACAGCAGCATCGCCTGGAAGGACGGGTTCTGCTCCATGTCCCGCCGGATGTCGCGGCGGAGCTGGTCCAGCGCCTTGGCGCGGTCCCACTCCCGCGGCGGCAGGGTCTCCAGAAGCTTCTGGACCCGCGCGGCCTCCGCCTTCTCCTTCTCCTCCCGGTGCGTCTTGTCCACCGCCCGCTTGAACGGCTTGAAGTCCGGGCCCCACAGCAGCCAGAGCGCCTCCACCCCCGCGGCCACGACGCCGATCAGCCAGTCCCCGGTGAGCGCGGCGGCGCCGGCGGCGCTGGCCATCGCGGTGAGGTTGACCGGGTTGAGGAACGCCGCCTTCAGGTAGCTGGGCCGGTCCGGGGGCTTGGGGGCTTCGGGGGCGTCCATCGTCCGTAGAGCCCCTTGTACTACAGGCCGACGCGCACGTTGCCCCGCACGTCGAGCGTCTGGAGCAGCTGCAGGAGGTGGTTCTCCACCTGCTTGAAGGACGCGGACTGCTTCACCGACGCGTCGCGCGACTCGAAGTACGGCACCTCCAGCCGGTGGAGCACCTTCGCCGGGCGGTGGGAGAGCACGAAGATGGTGTCGGCCAGGAACACCGCCTCCGAGATGTCGTGGGTGACGAACAGCACCGTGTTGTCCTGCTGGCGGAGCACGTCCAGGATGAGCGACTGCATCCCCCAGCGCGTCTGCGGGTCCAGCGCGCCGAACGGCTCGTCCATCAGCACCATCTTCGGCTTGTTCACCAGCGTCCGGGCGATGGCCACCCGCTGCTTCATCCCGCCGGAGAGCTGCTTGGGGTAGGCGTCCGCGAAGTCCTTCAGGCCCACCTGGGTGATGATCTCCGCGGCCTGCTTCTCGCGCTCCGCCTTCGGCACGCCCTGCAGCTCCAGGCCGTACTCCACGTTCTTGCGCACCGTCCGCCACGCGAAGGACGTGTAGCTCTGGAACACCATCCCGCGGTCGCGCCCGGTGCCGGACACCGGCTGCCCGTCGATGAGGATGGTCCCCTTGTCCGGCGTGAGCAGGCCGCAGATGGCCTTGAGCACCGTGCTCTTGCCGCAGCCGGAGGGGCCCAGCAGCACCGCCAGCTCGCCCACCTGGGGCTTGTTGGCGACGGAGAGGTTGACGCCGTCCACCGCGTGCACCGTCTTACCCGCCCGGTCCACGTAGCTGATGTGGAGGTCGGTGATCTCCAGCTTGGGCACCGCCCCCGTGAGCGCGTCCGCCATCAGACGTCCACCTCGCGCCAGCCGAACAGCAGCCGGTTGACGCCGCGGATGAGCAGGTCCGTGAGCAGGCCGATGACGCCCACCACCAGGATGCCCGCGAAGGACCAGGCCGGCTTGGTGTGCTGCTCCGCCAGCCGCAGGATGTAGCCGATCCCGTTCTGCGGGTTCACGATCTCCGCCAGGATGATGTACGTCCAGGCGATGGCGTTCATCACCCGGAAGGAGTCGAAGATCTGCGGGAGCGCGGCCGGGATGAGCACCGTCCGGATCACCTGCGCCTTCGTCGCCCCCAGCGTGAACGCGGTCTGGATCAGCTCCTCCGGCACCACCTTGATCGCGTCCACCACCACCGGGAGCAGGAACACGAAGGTGCCCAGGAAGAGGAACGCCACCTTCTGCTCCTCCTGGATGCCGAACCAGAGGATGAGCAGCGGGATGAAGGCGGTGATGGGGAGGTAGCGCAGCGGCGCCATGATGGAGTCGAAGAACTTGTTCGCCGCCTCGAAGCTCCCCATGAAGATGCCCAGCGGCAGCGCCACCAACAGGCTGAGCGCGAACGCCTTGAGGATCCGGATCACCGAGACGCCGATCGCCGAGAACAGGCCCTGGTTGAACACCAGGTAGAGCAGCCCGCGGAACACCTCGTCCGGCGGCGGGAGGAAGAAGTGCGGGACCAGCGGCTCCGGCTCGGCCCCGCCCTTGTTCACGTGGACGTAGGAGAGGACGCACCACACCACCAGCACCAGCGCTACCGACGAGGCCGCCAGCAATTGGCCGGTGGCCCTGGGGATGGGCGCGCGCAGCGCCCACAGCGTTCGGCGGGGACCCGGCATCTCAGGCCTACTGCGTGTTGAGGACGACCTTGATGTCCGTGCGCCGGTTGAGGGCGCGCCCGTCCTCGGTGGCGTTGGAGGCCACCGGGTTGGCCGACCCCTTGCCCACCGCCACGAAGCGCTCCGCCGGCAGCTTGAAGTTGTCCACCAGGTACTTCTTCACCGCCTCCGCGCGCTTCTGCGAGAGCGTCTTGTTGGCGCCGGCGTTCCCCCGCGCGTCGGTGTTGCCCTCGATCTGCAGGTACGTGTTGCCGAAGGACAGCATCGTCTCGCCCAGCGAATCGAGCGTGAAGTAGCTGCCCTGCATGATCTCGTCGGAGCCGGTGGTGAAGTGGATGGAGAGGCTCTTGTTGACGATGGCCCGGTCCGACACCTTGGGCTTGTCCTTGAAGGCGAACGACTCCTGCACCTTCTGGCCCTTGTACTGGTCCGCCAGCCCGGCGACGAAGCGGCTGTCCTCCCAGTCCTTGCCGTCCACCACCTTGGTGACCACGCCCTTCTTGCGCCAGATGACGAAGGCGGCGTTGAAGATCTGGTTGAAGTACGGCTTGGACGAGGTCAGCCCGTAGAACTGGGCGTTGTCCGCGAACGGGGTCAGCTTCAGCCCGGAGAGCATCCCGGAGACGTCGTCCGGCCCCAGCTTGAGCGCGGAGCCGATCAGCCGGTTGGCGCCGTCCGGGTCCTCGGACATCACCGCGATGCCGTCGAACCAGCCGGCCACGAAGTCCTGCACCGTCTTGGGCGCCTGCTGGATCAGCTCCTGGCGCGCCACCAGCGTGTCGGCGATGACGTTGGTGGCGGCGGTGGTGGAGACCAGGATGTGCGCGTCGTCCGGCCGCGCGTTCACCGAGTTGGTCAGGTCCGGCTCCCACGTCACCGCGGCGTCCACCTGCTTGGCTCGGAAGGCGTTGGCCGCCTGCGGCGCCTCGCCGAAGTAGACCAGGTTCCTCTCGATCTCCGCCTTGTCCTGCGGCGCGAGGCCGGACTGCGACAGCATGTAGAGGAGGAACCAGTGCGAGGGCGTGAACTGGGTGGTGGCGATCTTCTTCCCCTTCAGGTCCTCGATGGAGTTGATGGACTTGAGGGAGACGATGCCGTCGCCGCCGCGGCTCCAGTCCTCCTGGAGGATGCTCTTGGCCTGCTTGCCCTGGTCCGCCAGCACGGACGCCTCGCGGGCGTACGAGTCGACGGTGTCCCACATGATGTCCACGTCGCCCTTGATGAAGGCGTTGAGCTTGGCGGTGGGGTCCTCCACCAGCGTGAACTGCACGTCCAGGCCGTACTTCTTCTTGTAGAGCGACGCGGCGGCGCCGGGGTCCATGCCGCCGTTGGCCACGAGGCCGGGCGCGTGGCCGGCCCAGGTGTTGATGGCCACCCGCAGCGGGCGGTTCAGCTTCGCTTCGCCCACCGGGCCCGCGGCGGCGCGGGGGGCCACGTCCACCTTGCCGTCGCGCGGGGCGTCCGGGAGCTGGCCGATCTGGTTGAAGTCGTCCTTGGAGACGTCCTCCGCCTTGCCGGGCGAGCCCTGGTTGGCGTAGGCGCGGATCTGGTTGCCGTAGCGGGTGTACACCACGTACCCCACCGCCCCGATGATGATCAGGGCGACGAGGAGCTTCGAGAACGGGGTCAGCTTCATGTCTTGGGCGTCTCCGGCGAGGAGAAGAACTCCAGCACCTTCTGGACCTGGACCTTGCGGTCTTGAGCCTTGGCGGTGAGCTGGGTGAGCCCCGCGCCGCGCTTCTCCACGTCGGCGCGGAGCTGGGCGATCTGCTCGGTGAGCGACTTGATCTTGGCCTCCGCCTCCTGGTTCGCCTTGGCGGCGGCGGTCTCGTTCACCCTCACGTAGGCGTCCAGCGCGCGCTTCTGGTTCTGCGCGGCGGTGACGATCTTCTCGATCTCGAAGCCGAAGGCCTTCAGCGAGGCCTCCACGATGGCGCGCTTCTCCACCTGGCCGATGGTGGCGGGGAGCTTGGACAGCAGCGCCTCCGCCTGGCCCACCCGGTCCAGCTCCGCCGGGTCCATCCCCGCGTCCTTGAAGATGGCCGCGAAGTCGACCGCCGCGCCGGGCGCGGAGGCCGGGGCCAACTTGAGCGGCGGTTCAGGTGACGGTGACGACGGCGGTGGAGGTGGAGCGGCGGCGGTCCCGGCGGCGGGGGCCCCGGACGCGCGGGCCAGCTCGGCGACCTCCTCGGCGGCGGACTTGGGCGGGGTCTTCAACCCGAAGCGGGAAAGCTCGCCGGCATCCTTGGGCTTGGCTTCACCCTCCGACTCGACGAACAGACCGAGAATCTTGGAACCGATTCCCTTGTCCTCTGGCATCGTGGGGTCTTTAGCAGACCAACCCCGTTGACGCAGCGAAAACGGACTGCCACGGTCGAGGGGCCATGCCGAAGTTCGAGGTCCACATCCCGGCCAACGACCAGAAGAGCTTCAGCTTCACCTTCCGGGTGGACGCGGACGGCTGGACGGCGGCGCTGAAGGCGGGGATGGCGCGGCTGGGCGGGCCCGGGGTCACGCCCTCGAACAACATGCTGGTGGACGTGCAGGACGACAACTCGCTGCACGTGACGGACGCGGAGAGCGGGCGGGTGTTCCAGATCCGCGAGCTGAGCGAGCAGGAGGCGTCCACCGCGGTGATCAAGAAGCGGGTGTCGTCCAACCCGTCGCTCTCGACCACGCCCGCGCCGCCGCCGATCGAACCGGACCCGGCCGGCTTCAACCCCGCCGCCGCCACCATCATCGAGTCGCGGGACGCCCTGCCCGAGCACATCCGCCGCGAGCTGGAGGCGGGCCCGAAGCCCTCGCCCCCGCCGCGCCGCAAGAGCCGGGACGAGGACAAGGAAGAGGACACCAACCCCGGGCTGCGCGGCCCGCAGACCATCCGGGAGCAGGAGCAGATCGACACCCCGGCGGTGACGCCGCAGGAGGTGATCCCCACCAAGCGGACCGCGATACCGGTGCCGCAGGAGACGCGCGTCGGCCGCACCCGCGGGTCCAAGAGCAACCCCACGGCGACGCCCGCGCCGTCCGGGCGGTCCAGCTCCGGGTCGGGCTCCGGCTCGCGGCGCGCGGTGCCCTCCCAGCCGCCGCTCCCGCGCGAACCCACCAGCAAGCGCGGCACCACGCCCCGCGGCAGCGCCGACCCGCAGGTGGTGGAGCTGGAGCGCCCGGTCCGGCCCATCACCGGGAGCATCGGCCGCACGCGCACCGGCGAGACCCAGGACATCGAGAGCATGCTCTCCGAGGTCTTCGAGCGCGTGCAGGAGATGTACACCCGGCCGGACGCGACGCAGGCGCTGTACTTCCTGCTCGACCTGGCGATGCAGAAGGTCCCGGTGGACGCCGGCAGCGTGCTGGAGGCGGACCCGCAGGGCGACCTCCACTTCGCCGCCGCGCGCGGGCCGAAGGCGGCGGAGCTGCTGGAGGCCAACCTGATCGTCCCCTCCGGGACGGGCATCGCCGGCTTCTGCACGCACGAGGGCGTCACGGTGGCGCTCTCCGACGTGCAGAAGGACACGCGCTTCTACGCCGAGGTGGGCCGCCGGGTGGACTACGCGACCAAGTCGGTGCTCACCTCGCCGATGATGGCGCAGGGGCGGACCTTCGGCTGCATGCAGCTGCTCAACAAGAAGGGCTCGCCCGCGTTCCAGCCGCACGAGGTGGGCATCCTCTCGTACATCGCCCACCAGGCCGCGCTCTACCTCAACGCGCTGGACTGACTACCTCATGTCGATCGTCTTCTTGGCGAACCCGGCCGGCGGCTCGAACGCGGAGCGCGGGATGGCGCCCTGGGTGAGGCTGGTGAGCGTGGACTCGTTGGCCTCCTCGTCGCCCTCCTTCACCGACTTGCGCCACGCCGGGATCCCCTGCCCCAGGCCCCAGGCCTTGAACGCGTCGAAGGAGCGATCGCCCGCGCGGGCGTCCATGCCGAAGCCGCTCCAGACGTCCTTCATCGCGTCCCAGCTCTGCTGGAGCTGGGCGCGGTCCACGCCCTTCAGCTCGCTCCAGGGGATGACGCAGGCGTCGGCCACGCGCTGGCCCTCCCGCTCCACCGTGTAGAGCTCGCACTTGTACCCGGCGATGGTCTTGCTGCCGGAGGCGCGGGTGTACTTCTCGTCCGGCACCGCCGACTGGTACGCGCCCTTGGTCTTGCCCAGGGCGGCCTCCACCTGCTTGCGCTGCTCGGGCGGGAGCTGGGCCAGCTTCTCCTTCATCTGGGCCATGGCCGCGTCCATCTTGGCCCGCATCTGCTTCATCTGCTCCTGGGTGAGCTCGTGGTACTCCTTCTTGGCGAAGTCGATCATCACGACCTTCTTGTTGTCGCCGTCGCTGATGAACCCGCCGCCGGGCTCCGCGGTCCCGTCGCGGGTCACGTCCGCGCGGAGGTTCTTGCCCTCGAACTGCATGGTGATGGCGCTGTTCTTCCCGTGCCGCTTGGTCTCCAGGTTGAGCTTCAGGCCGGCGTGCGCGGCGGCGGCGCACAGCGCGGCGACGAGGACGGCGGAACGGCGGAGCGTGGACATGGGTCCCCCCAAGGAAGCGGTGAGGGGCGCATGCTACCCGCTCAGGCGACCGTGAGGAGGCTCCGGTGCTCCACCAGCCGCCGCAGGCCCGCCGCCAGCGCCAGCACGTCCAGCGGCTTCTGGAAGGTCTCGGCGGCGCCCAGCGCCTGCTCCTCGTACGGCGCCAGCGGTTTGCCCGTCATCAGCACCCGCGGGATGAGCTGCCAGGCCGGGTTCTCGCCGAGCGCGCGGCACAGCTCGGCGCCGCCCATGCCGGGCAGGCGCAGGTCGAAGACGATCACCTGCGGCAGGTCCCTGCCCTTCAGGCGCGCGAGCCCGGAGAGGGCCTCTTCGGCGGAGAGGACGTGGAACACCTGGAAGCCCTGGTCCGAGAGCGCCATCTGGAGGAGCTCGCCTTCATCCAGGCTGTCCTCCACCAGCAGCACGCGCGGGCCGTCGCGATCCTCGATCTGCATCATCTGACCTCGGTCCGGGGAACGGAGGCGTGGACTTTGCGAACCGCATACCAGAATGCACAACGGGATTTCGCGACCTTGGCCGGCGCCTGGGTAGCGGAGGCTGAAAAAAGGTCAGCTCCCGGGTGAGGCCCGGTGCAATTTCCTTCAAGTCCCCAGCAATTCCTGCAGCACGACGGTCGCGTAGCTGCCCTTGGGGAGGGTGAAATTTACAAGGAGGTCGGCGCCCTCGCGCTGGAGGGACGGTTCTCCCAGGCGGATCCGGTACGCCCGCCGCGCGCCCTCCGCCTCGCCGCGTCCGCGCGAACGGAGCTGCTCCATCGAGACGCCCGATGCCGCCAGCAGCGCCTCCTCCGCCTGGTGGACCGCGCCGGACGCGGGCGGCAGCTTCGGGCCGAAGAGGGGGCCCGCGGGGCTGATCTCGAACCGGTCGACCCGCGGCTGGTCGTCCTGGGGCGACTGGCAGACGAAGAGGCCGCCGCTGTCCTCCTTGCGCATCACGTCCCCCTCCAGCGCGCGCGCGAACGTCCCCTGGGCGATGCGGGCTTGCAGGGCGCGGTTGAACAGCTCGGACTGGAAGGCGGAGAGGTAGAGCTTGCGCTGGAAGCGGGAGGGGGGCCGCTCCAGCCGTTCGCCCAGCAGGAGCCGCCGGCCCAGCTCCGCGTTGCGCGCGTCGGCGCCGAAGCGCTGCTCGCCGTAGAAGTTGGGGACGCCCTGCTCGGACAGCGCGCGCAGCCTCGCCTCGGCGGCGTCCGGGTCCGAGGCGTCGCGGACGCGGATCCGGAAGCGGTTCCCCCGGAGGTGGCCGGGCCGGAGCTTGTTCCCGTGCCGGACGGCGGAGAGCACCTTCACCCCTTCCAGCTGGAGCCCGGCCACCTTGGGCTCGGCGGATGCGGGGACGGAGAAGAATTGCCGCGCCACTGCCTGGTGGTCCTTCAACCCTGCCCAGCCCACGTCGCCCGGGTCTACGCCCAAGGCCTCGGCTAGCTGCCGGGCCAGGGGCTCCGTCCCGACCGCGCGCTTTTCCACCCAGAGGTAGAGATGACCCCCCTGGCCTGAAGGCAGGTAGGCGGGAATCTCCTCCACCTCGAAGTCCTCCGGCGTTTCCTTGATTCGCCCGCCCAGGCCGGTCATCCCGCGGATTGTCACCCACCTGACGTATGCTGCGCGCCCGTCGTTTTCCCGCCCGCTTTTGGCCGACGCGGTCCCCTTCCTCACGCCCCCATCGGAGAGTCACGCATGCCCAGCACCCTGTCCCGGCGCGCCGCCCGTCTGCTGCCCGCGGCCGCCGCCCTCGCCCTCATCACCGCCTGCCCGCAGCCGCCGCCGCCGGACACCACCGCGCCCGCGCCCGCGTCGCTGACGGTGGCCAACATCACGGACACCTCCTTGCAGCTCCGCTGGACGGCGGTGGGCGACGACGGAACGGACGGCGCGGCCACCTCCTACGAGCTGCGCTCGCTGAGCGGGGCCGCCTGCCCCATCACCCAGGCCAACTTCGCCACCGGGACGGCCGTGCCCGGGCTGGGGACGCCGCAGGCGGCGGGGACGGCGGAGGCGTTCAACGTCACCGGGCTGACCGGGGACACCACCTACTGCTTCATGCTGAAGGTCACTGACGACTCGGGGAACAGCTCGTTCTCCGGCGCGGCGGTGGCCACCACCACGGACCTGGTCGCGCCGTCCAGGGCGACGCTGGCGCTGGCCAACGCGAGCGACACCGCGGCCACCATCAGCTGGACGGCGGTGGGTGACAACGGCGTCTCGGGTATCGCTACCACCTACGAGATGCGCTACCTGTCCGGCGCCTCCTGCCCCATCAACACCGGCAACTTCGCCAGCGGCACCGCGGTGACCGGCCTGCCCGCGCCGATGGTGCCGGGGACCAGCCAGCAGGTGACGGTCAGCGGCCTGGCCTCCGCGGTCGACTACTGCTTCGCGCTCAAGGTGAGCGACGAGGCGGGGAACAACTCGCTCTCCAACTCGCTGGCCGTGCTCACCTCCGACAGCGTCGCCCCCGCGGCGGCGGTGCTTTCCACGGGCGCGGCCACCGGCACCTCCATCGCGGTCAACTGGACGGCGGTGGGCGACGACGGCACCACCGGCACCGCCACCTCCTACGAGCTGCGCTCCGCCACCGGCGCGGCGTGCCCGCTGACCTCGGCGACCTTCGCCAGCGGCACGGCGGTGAGCGGGCTACCCGCCCCCAGCCCCGCCGGCACCTCGGAGTCGTTCACCGTCACCGGCCTGGCGTCGGACAGGGCCTACTGCTTCATGCTGAAGGTGACGGACGAC
>Ga0134122_10002771_pt1 | contig 12912 bp, 12 predicted proteins | sample KB302_FD_96461 | JGI IMG/M metagenome (GOLD analysis project Ga0134122, IMG submission 96461) | Terrestrial soil microbial communities without Nitrogen fertilizer from Kellogg Biological Station, Michigan, USA - KB3-0-2 | ecosystem: Environmental > Terrestrial > Soil > Unclassified ...
GTGAAGATGCTCGTGAACAAGCACTACGCGTCGGAGCGCGAGCTCATCATGGACGTGGCCGACATCTTCAACGTCGAGCTGCGCGCGGTGGCGACCGCAGGGTGCCAAGTCATACAGTTGGAAGAGCCGCGCCACCACATCTCGGCCGCGGCGGGCGCGGCCTCGGACGCAGACCTCCAGTTCTTCACCGACGCCGTGAACCGGGAGATCAAGGGCGTGGAGACCGAGGTGTGGCTCCACACCTGCTGGGGCAACCCGAACCAGCAGCCGCTGCACTGGGAGCGCCCCTCCTACGAGCGCGCCCTGCCCTATCTGCTCCAGACCAACGCCGACGCCATCGGCCTCGAGTGCGCGAGCACCAACGGCCGCGACCTGCCCCTGCTGGGGCGCTACAAGACCGACAAGAAGATCGTGATCGGCGTGGTGAACCACACCATCACCGCGGTGGAGCCGCCCGAGGTGGTGGCGGGCCTCATCCGCAAGGCGCTGGAGTACGTGCCGGTGGAGCGGCTCATCCTGTCCACCGACTGTGGCTTCGGCCGCGAGGGTCTCTCGCGCCGCATCGCCTTCTACAAGAGCGTGGCCATCAATCTGGGCGCCAATATCGTGCGGCGCGAGCTGAAGCTGCCCGAGGTGCCCGTCCCCGCCGCCGACCCGCGCTTCACCTTCGCGGGATAGGCGCCAGGAGGATCCGCCCATGACGTCGCGCCGAGGGTTCCTCACCGGCGTCCTCGCCCTGGCCGGCCTGGCCATGGACCGCGGGCGCGCGCTGGCCGGCCCCCGGCCCACCGTCACCGTTCACCGCTCCCCTACCTGAGGCTGCTGCACCGCGTGGGTGGGGCACCTGCGCAGCCACGGTTTCCCGGTCACGGAGCGCCACGAGAACGATCTCGCGCCCGTCAAGCGCCGGCTCGGCGTGCCCGTCGCGCTGGAGTCCTGCCATACCGCGCTGGTCGAGGGCTATGTGATCGAGGGGCACGTGCCGGCCGACCTGATCGACCGGCTCCTGCGCGAGCGGCCGAAGATCGCCGGGCTCGCCGTGCCGGGCATGCCGGTCGGCTCCCCCGGCATGGAGTCGCCGGGCATGAATCCCGAGCGCTATCAGGTGCTGACGTTCGACCGCAAGGGGAGAACCGGCGTCTTCGCCACGCGCTGAACGACCCAGAAGTACAGGCCGAACAGGAGCACCGCGGCCAGGCCGAGCGAGATCGACTGCATCAGCCACATCCCCGCGATGCCCCACGGCGGCCCCGCCACTCCGCGGAAGGCGAACTGGTAGCCCCCGAATACCCCCACGCCCCACAGCGTCACCGCGTAGATCACCATCGGCGGCACCACGACCTTGTGCGCGCGCAGCACGAAGTCGGCCACCGTCTGGATGGCGTCGAAGACGTGGGAGGCGGCGAGATACGGGATCAAGGTCAGCGCCATCGCCGCCACCGCGGGGTCGCTGGTGTAGAGCCCCACGATCCCGTGGCGCAGCATCCAGATCGTCGCCACCGTCAGCGCCGCGACGACGGCGCCCATGCGCAGGCCGGTGGCCGCCGTCCCCCGCGCCCGCGCAGGATCGCCCGCCCCGATGGCCTGGGCGGTGAGGGTGGCGGTGGCAACGGAGAGCGAGAGCGGGATCATGAAGCAGAGCGCGGCGAGATTGGCAACGATCTGGTGGCCGCCCATCACGGTGGTCCCCAGCCGCGCCGCCAGCAGGGTGATGACGGTGAAGGACGTCGCCTCGAGCGCGTAGCCCAGGCTCATGGGGATCCCGAGGTGGAACAGCTCGCGCAGGATGGGCCAGTGGGGCCAGGCCCAGTGGATCGCGAAGCGCCGGTAAAAGGGGTCGAGGCGCATGTACGTCAGCCCCGCCAGAAAGAGCGCCCAGAAGACGATGACCGAGGCCAGCGCGCCCCCGAGCGCGCCCAGCCGGGGCAGTCCGAGCTTGCCGAAGATCAGCACGTAGCTCAGCACGATCTTGAGAACAAGGCCCCCGAGCTGCAGCGCCATCACGACGTGCGGCCGCGACACCGCGGTGTTGAGCGAGTAGATGGCCCGGAACAGGAGCGAGGCGGGCAGGGCCAGGCTCAGCACGCGCAGGTACCGCGCCACCAGCGGCTCGACCTCCGGCGGGGGATGGAGCCAGGGCAGCCAGACCTCGGGAAAGGCGAGCACGAGGAAGCCCGCGGCCGAGAGCAGGAGCGCCATCCACAGGCCCTGGCCATAGCTGGCGCCGATGGCGGCGAGACGGCCGGCGCCGAAGTGCTGGGCGATGATGGGATTGAGCGCACCGACGGCGCCCATGAGACCGACGAACACGGTGGAGTAGACGCTCAGCCCCAGCCCCAGCGTAGCGAGATCGACGGCGGAGGCGTGGCCGGTGAGCACGGTGTCCACCACCGCGAAGGACATTACCGCGACATGGCCGACGAGGATCGCCCGCGCCTGGGCGACGATGCCCCGTGTGATCGACGGGCCGGCCATCGCCTGCGCTAGGACGCGATGACGCGCAGCGCCTCGCGCACGATGGCCTGCTTGCGCGGCGGATCGGGCTCCGTGGTCGAGAGCGCGAGGAAGGCGGTCTCGAGCCCCGCGTCGAAGTAGCGGAGCAGGCGCTTCCGGATCTCGGGCAGCGGGCCGCGCGTGAAGAGGTCGTCGAGGAGCGTCTGTGGGATGGCGGCCAGCGCGGCCTTGCGGTCGCCCGCCTCCCAAGCGCGCCACATGGCGGAGAGCGCCTCGGTCCGTCCGAGCCACTCCTGGAAGTGGCGATACACGGGCACGTTGAGATAGCCGGCGACATGGCGGCGCACCGCTGTCTCCGACTCGGGCGTGAGGGGGTCGAGGTTCACGAAGATGCGCGCGGTGATCTCGATCGCCTTGGGGTCGCGCCCCGCGCGCTCCGCCGCCTCGCGCACCACCGCCACCGACTTCGGCACGTCCTCGGGCGCGAGCCAGTTGAGGATGACGCCGTCGGCGACCTCGCCCGCCACACGCAGCATCCCGGGCCGGAGCGCGGCCACGTAGATGGGCACGGGCCGGGACGGCGGCTTGGTGAGCCGGAAGCCGTCCACCTCGAACGTCTTGCCCTTGAACACCACCCGCTCGCCGGTCAGGGCCTGGCGCAGGAACAGCACCGTCTCGCGCACGCGAGTGGCCGGCTTGTCGAAGCGCCCGCCGTTCCACTTCTCGATGATGACCTGCGAGCCGGAGCCCAGCCCGAGGATGAAGCGGCCGGGCGCGACGTCGGCCACGCCGGCGGCCGACTGGGCGAGCGTGGCCGGCCCGCGCGTGTAGACATTGGCGATGGCGGTGCCGAGCCGGAGCCCCGTGCTCGCGCCGATGACGGCCAGCGGCGAGAAGCAATCGAGGCCGTCGGACTCGAACGACCAGGCATCCGAATAGCCCCAGGACTCCGCCTCGCGCGCGAGCGCGACGTGCTCGGCGAGCGTGAAGCCATCCTGGGGCACCGACAGCGACCAGCGCGGCTGGGCCATGCCTTCCTCCGGCGGGGTTGTGAGAGGGTTGCGATTCGGGTAGAGTCGCCCCACAGTCTAGCGGATATGGCCTCCCCCATGATGGGCGACGTGATCGAGCTGACCGTGGTCGTCAAGGACCTCGACGCCGCGGTGGAGCGCTATGGCCGGCTCTACGGCCTGCGCGAGCATCATCGCCTCGAATCGAAGGAATTCGGCTTCAAGAGCGCCATCCTCCCGCTGGGCGCGGGGCATATCGAGCTGCTCCAGCCCACCGACCCCGACAAGCCCGCCGGCCGCTTCCTGGCCAAGAACGGCGAGGGGGTATACCTGGTCGGCTTCGAGACCAAGGACGTGGCCGGCGCCGCCGAGCATCTCCGCAAAGAGGGTGTGCGCGTTGACCAACGTGGTGACAAGATCGCCTGGGTGCACCCGCGCGAGAGCCACGGGCTCTTCGTCGAGCTGCGCAAGCGCGAGTCGTACGACTAGTGCCGGCCGGCACGTAGCCGCTCGGAGCGCTCCATGCCTTCCTTTCCGGGCTTCACGCTTCCTGATGAATTGCGAATGCTGGGCGAGCAGATCCGCCGCTTCGTGCAGGAGGAGATCATCCCTGCCGAGCAGCGGGTGGACCCGGACGCGGAGGAGCTGGGCGACGACGATCACAAGCGGCTCTCCGACCTGACGAAGTCGGCGGGCCTGTGGGCGCTCGGTGCGCCCGAAGAGTACGGCGGCGGCGGGCTCGACACCTTCGGCATGTGCGTGGCGCTGGAGGAGATGTCGCAGCACCGCATGGGCCTCTACGTCCCCGGCTGCGGCGTCTTCGGCCGCTATCCGCCGCCCGCGATCTGGGCGGGCACCAAGGCGCAGATCCAGAAGTACGCGGTACCCACCATTCGCGAGGGCTGGCAGACCTTCTTCGCCATCACCGAGCCTTCGGGCGGCTCCGATCCCGCCGGCGCCATCCAGACGCGCGCCGAGAAGCGTGGCGACCGATGGGTCCTCAATGGACGAAAAGTCTTCATCTCGCGGGCGCACGACGCGCCGTGGGGCGTGGTCTTCGCGCGCACCGACAAGGGCAAGGGACGCGCCGGCATCTCCTGCTTCATCCTCGAGCACGGCACGCCCGGCTTTCACACCAGCGAGATCAAGGTGATCCGCACCGCCGCGCGGCCCAACGACGTGGTCTTCGAGGACTGCGTGCTGCCGGGCGACGCGCTCGTCGGCGCCGAGGGCCAAGGGCTCGATCTCGCCTTCGATCTCCTGGTGAAGAACCGCTTCCCCTACTCCGCCTGCAATCTCGGGGTGGCGGTGGCGGCGCATCGCATGGCCATCGCGCATGCCAAGCAGCGCTCCACCTTCGGCCAGCCCCTGGCCCAGCGCCAGGCCATCCAGTGGATGCTGGCGGACGCCGAGGTGGAGCTCCGCGCCTGCCGCTGGATCATCTGGTCGGGGGCGTGGAAGGCCGATCGCGGCGAGGACGCGCGCGTGGAAGCCTCGATGGCCAAGCTGTACTCGAGCGAGGTGCTCGGTCGCGTCATCGACGCCGCCGTCCAGATCCACGGCGGCTACGGCGTCTCCAAGGAATTCCCGCTGGAGCGCTGGTACCGGGAGGCCCGCGTGCGCCGCATCGGCGAGGGCCCCTCCGAAGTGCACCGCATGGTCATCGCGAGACATCTTCTGCGATGACCAATCTCCGCGCGCTGACACCAAACGGGTGGGAAGCCACCTGCGGCGACGAATCAAAGTGGGTGGGGGGGTCTGGGGGAGGAGCGGCCCTCGCTCCCCCCCAGCTCCAAACAACAGAGGGCGTCGCATGACCGACGAGCTCAGACTGCACATCCAGGACGGCGTCGCGACCTTGACCATGAACCGGCCCGACCGGCGCAACGCGATGAACCGCGCCATGCTGAACGGGCTCGTCGAACACATGGACGCGCTCGACAAGAATCCGGACGTGCGCGTGGTGGTGGTGCGCGGCGAGGGTCCCGGCTTCTGCTCCGGCATGGACCTCCGCGAGATGCGCCAGCGACAGGACGATCCCAAGGGCGATCCGGAAAGCGGCGTGACGCAGGTGCTCCAGCGGGTCGAGCGCTCCCGGCATCCCACCATCGCCATGGTGCACGGCGACGCGATCGCGGGCGGCTGCGAGCTGGCGCTGCACTGCGACCTGCGCGTGGCCGCCGAGGGCGCGCGCTTCGGCATGCCGCTGGCGCGCATCGGCCTCCTGGTCCCCTTCGCCCTCGGCCAGAAGCTGGTGGAGATCCTGGGTCCCGCGCACACGCGCCATCTCCTCTTCACCGGCCGCCCCATCGACGCCCGGCGCGCCTACGAGATCGGCATGGTGCACCAGCTGGTGGCGCCGTCCGAGATCGAGAGCGTGACCTACACCCTCGCCCGGCAGATCGCCGAGAATGCCCCCCAGTCGCTGTCGGGAATGAAGGCGGCGATCGCGCGGATGATCTCGCTCCGCGAGCAGATTCCCCACGAGGACATCGACGCCCTGGCGCGCCAGGCGCATCGCAGCGAGGACGCCAAGGAAGGCGCCGCCGCCATGCTGGAGAAGCGCAAGCCCGCCTTCAAGGGCCGGTAGCCCCGGAAAGGATCGTCATGGCCACCTTCAACTTCGAGCTCAACGAGCTGCCCCCCGAGGCGGAGAAGCTGCGGCAAGAGGTGCGCGAGTTCCTGCGCACCGAGCTCCCCAAGCTTTCCTCGGAGGAGCGGCCGCGCACGTGGGGCGGGCACAATCCGGCCTTCTCGAAGAAGCTCGCCGCCCGCGGCTGGATCGGGATGACGTGGCCGAAGCAGTACGGCGGACACGAGCGCACCTTTCTCGAGCGATACGTCGTCCTCGAGGAGACGCTGGCCGCGGGTGCGCCGGTGAGCGCCCACTGGGTGGCGGACCGGCAGTCGGGGCCGTTGCTGCTCCGCTTCGGCACCGAGGAGCAGCGCCAGCGCTTCCTGCCCCCCATCACGCGGGGCGAGCTCTCCTTCGCCATCGGGATGAGCGAGCCCGACTCGGGCTCGGACCTGGCCTCCATCCGCACCCGCGCCGAGAAGGTGCCGGGCGGCTACAAGGTCAACGGGACCAAGATCTGGACCAGCAATGCGCATCTGTCCGACTACGCCATCTCGCTTTTCCGCACCCAGGTGGTGCCGGACAAGAAGCACGAGGGCCTCTCCCAGTTCCTCGTGGACCTTCACCACACCAAGGGCATCACCATCCGGCCCATCTACGACCTCGCGGGCGGGCACCACTTCAACGAGGTGCATTACGAAGACGCCTTCGTGCCCGAGGAGGCGCGGGTGGGCAAGGACGGCGACGGCTGGAAGCAGGTGACGACCGAGCTGGGCTTCGAGCGCAGCGGGCCGGAGCGCTACCTCTCCTCGATCCGGCTCGTCCTCGAGCTGATCAACGAGGTGGGCAAGGAGCCGGGCGAGCGCGCGGCGGTGCTGCTGGGCCGCCTCACCGCGCACCTCAATACGCTTCGTCAAATGTCGCTGTCCGTCGCGGCCATGCTCCAGGCGGGGAAGAGCCCGAACCTCGAAGCCTCGGTGGTGAAGGACATCGGCACCACGTTCGAGCAGGAGATCCCCGAGCTGGTGCACGCCCTGATCGGCGCGGAGCCGCGGCTCGACACCGGCAGCGAGTTCGAGAAGACGCTCGGCTATCTCGTCCAGCACGCTCCATCCTTCTCCCTGCGCGGCGGCACGCGCGAGATCCTCCGCGGCATCATCGCCCGCGGGTTAGGTCTGAGGTAACCGCCATGGCCACCGAGATGCGCAATCTCCTCGCCGATACCTGCACGCGCCTCTTCACCGATCGCGTCACGCCCGCCCTCATCGAGGCGGCCGAGAAGGGCCAGTGGCCCGACTCGCTCTGGCAGTCGGTGGAGGAGGGCGGCCTCACCCTGCCGCAGATCCCGGAGCAGCATGGCGGCGCCGGCGGCACCTGGGACGACGCGCATGTCGTCCTCAGCGCGGCGGGCCGCTTCGCCGTGCCGCTCCCGATTGCCGAGACCATGGTGGGCGCCTGGCTCCTGTCCACCGCCGGGCTCGATGTCCCCATGGGGCCGATCACGGTGGCGCCGACGCAGGCCGCGGACCGGCTCTCGCTCCGACGCGATGGGGCGGGGTGGAAGCTCAGCGGCACCGCCGGGCGCGTGCCGTGGGGTCGCAGCGCGAAGCACGTCGTCGTCCTCGCCGAGCATTCGGGCAAGCCGACGGTGGCGCGCGTGGCCGGCGGCGCCGCCAAGGTCGAGCCCGACACCAATCTCGCCCTGGAGCCGCGCGACACCCTGACCTGGTCGGACGCCACGGTGGCCGCCGCCGGCACCGCCGACAGCCTCCAGCCCGACTCGCTGTGGCTGGCGGGCGCCATGGGCCGCGCCGCGCAGATGGCGGGCGGCCTGGAGTTCCTCCTCTCTCAGTCGGTGAAGTACGTGAGCGAGCGCAAGCAGTTCGGCAAGCCGCTGTCCGCGTTCCAGGCCATCCAGCAGAACCTCGCCCTGCTCGCCGGTCACACCGCGGCGGCGGGTATGGCCGCGCAGGCGGCCTTCCATGCCATGGAAAAGGGCGACGCCGCCTTCGAGATCGCCTGCGCCAAGGTGCGCGTGGGCGAGGCGGCGGGCCTCGGCGCCGGCATCGCGCATCAGGCGCACGGCGCCATCGGCTTCACCTACGAGCACACGCTGCACTTCGTCACGCGCCGGCTCTGGTCCTGGCGCGCCGAGTTCGGCGGGGAAGGCCACTGGGCGGAGCGGCTCGGCCGCGAGGTCGCCGCCCGCGGCGCCCAGGCGCTCTGGCCGCTCCTGACTTCACGTTGATCAACGCAAGAGGCCCAATCATGCCCACGACCCGGCTCGGCGAAGCGACCATCACCCGCGTGGTCGAGATCCCACGCTCGTTCAATCCCACGCCGTCCATGCTCCCCGACTCCAGCGCCGACGCCATCGCCCGGCATCATGGCTGGCTCAAGCCCGACTTCTGGGACGACACCACCGGTGACATGGGCTCGCGTATCCAGTCCTATGTGGTGAAGACGCCCAAGCACACCGTGATCATCGACACCGGGGTGGGCGACGACAAGGAGCGGCACGAGGTGCCCGCCTGGAACAAGAAGAAGGGCACCTATCTCGACGATCTGCGCGCCGCCGGCGTCACCCCGGAAGAGGTGGACTTCGTTCTCTGCACGCACCTCCACGTGGACCATGTCGGCTGGAACACCCGTCTGGCCGGCGGGAAGTGGGTGCCCACGTTCCCGAAGGCGAAGTACGTGATGGTGGGCTCGGAGTTCGAGTTCTGGAAGCGCGAGCAGCAGGAGGGGCGCGACGCCTCCGGGTGCTTCACCGACAGCGTGGCGCCGATCATGGAAGCGGGCAAGGCGGTGCTGGTCGACGAGACCTTCAGGGTGGACGAGCATCTCCGCTTCGAGCCCTCGCACGGCCACACGCCCGGCCACTCCTGCGTGCGCCTGACGACGAAGGCCGGTGAGGCGGTGTTCTCCGGCGATCTCATGCACCGCGTGGTGCAGGTGGCGGAGCCACAGTGGTCGAGCAAGTTCTGCACCGACATGGCGCACGCCGCGCGCACCCGCAAGGCCTTCGTGGATCAGATGGCCGATTCCGGCGTGCTCGTCTGCGCCGCGCACTTTCCCCGTCCCGGCTTCATCGTGAAGAAGGACGGCGGCCACCGCTTCACGCCGGCGCCGGAGGCGTGAGCCCGATGGCGCTCCCGCTCGAAGGCATCCGCGTCATCGAGCTGGGCGGGGCCTTCGCCGGCCCCTTCGCGGCGGGCATTCTCGCCCGCATGGGCGCCGACGTGATCAAGGTGGAGCGTCCCGAGGGCGACGATGCCCGCGGCTGGGGCCCGCCCTTCTGGAACGGGGTCTCCCCCGCCTATCTCGCCATGAACTCGGACAAGCGCGGGATCACGCTGGACCTCAAGGACCCGAAGGACGTCGCCTGGCTCATGGAGGAAGTGGGTCGCTCCGACATTCTCGTCCACAACATGCGGCCGGGGGTGATGGAGGAGCTGGGTCTAGGCTCCGACGTGATGCTGGCGAAGAATCCCCGGCTCGTCTACGCGGCGATCTGGGCGCTGGGCCGCACCGGCCCGCTCAAGCTCAACCCCGGCTTCGAGCCCATGGTGCAGGCCTTCTCCGGCCTCATGGCCATGAACGGCGACGAGGACAGCCCGCCCACCCGCGTCGGCACCTCGCTCCTCGACTTCGGCACCGGCATGTGGGCGGCCATGGGCGCGCTGGCCGGCATCATCCAGCGCGGGCGCACCGGACGCGGCTGCGTGGTGGACGCCTCCCTCCTCGAGACCGCGCTGGGCTGGCTCACCGGGCACTACGCGTCGTACCGGATCTCGGGCGAGGTGCCGGTACGCCATCGCACCGGCTCGAGCCGTCTCATCCCCTTCGAGGGCTTCGAGACCAAGAACGGCGAGATCATCATCGCGGCCGGGAATGACCGGCTCTTCGCCAAGCTCGCGGTGGCGCTCGGCCATCCGGAGTGGGCGACGGACCCGCGCTACGCCAAGAACACCGGTCGTTCCGCCAACAAGGCCGACATCCTGGGCAAGATCCGCGAGATCGTCGCCACGCGCACCAAGGGCGAGTGGGTGGACATCCTCGAGGCGGCGGGCGTGCCCTGCGCGCCCATTCACACGCTCCCCGAGATCGTCGAGCACCCCCAGACCAAGGCGATCCAGATGCTGCAGCCGGTGCCGGGCGCCGAGAACCTCGAGCTGGTGGCCCTGCCGCTCAACTTCGACGGCGAGAAGCCCCGCATCCGTCGCGCGCCGCCCGGGCTCGGCGAGCACAACGACGAGGTCCGCGGGCGCAAGGGAGATCGAGCATGACCCCGGGCCAGACCATGCGGGCGCAGTTCTACGGCGGCGCGCGGCAGTTCAAGGCGGGCGCCGCCCCCGTGCCCACCGCGGCGGCGGGCGAGGCGCTTCTGCGCGTGAAGCGCGTGGGCATTTGCGGGACGGATCTCCACATCTTCGAGGGGCACCTCGACGCGCGGGTAGCCAAGGGACGCATCATCGGCCACGAGACCTTCGCCGAGGTGGTGGAGGCGCCCGCCGGCTCGGCCGTCCGCGCCGGGGACCGCGTGGTGATCAACCCCGTCGTCTCCTGCGGCGAGTGCCGCGCCTGCAAGATGGGCGCGAGCTATGTCTGCTACAACCTGAAGGTCCGCGGCGTGGACATGGACGGCGGTATGCGCGAGCTCTATCCGGTGCCGGTGGACCGGCTCCTCAAGGTTCCCGACACGCTCAGCGACGACCACGCCGCGCTCATCGAGCCGCTCGCCGTGGCCACCCATGACGTCAACCGCGCCCAGGTGAAGCCGGGCGACGCTGTCCTCGTCTTCGGCGGGGGCCCCATCGGCGCGCTTATCGCCATGGTCTGCCGCCATCGCGGCGCGCGGGTGGCCGTGGCCGAGATCAATCCGTTTCGCGTGGACATGCTCAAGGGCCTGGGCCTCGAGGTGGTGGGTCCGGACCGCGACGTGATGACCTTCGTCAAGGACTGGACCCAGGGCGAGGGCGTGGACGTCTCCTTCGAGGTGACGGGCAATCCCAAGGCGGTGCGCCTCATGACCGACGTGGTGCGCGTCTGGGGAACCATCAGCATCGTGGCCATCCACTCGGAGCCCATGCCGGTGAACCTGCTCCAGATGTTCTCGCGCGAGCTCAACATGCACGCGAGCCGGCTCTATACCTGGGAGGCCTGGGAGGAGGCGATTCGCCTCGGCGCCACCGGCGCGGTGACGCTGGGGCCGCTGGTGAGCCGCAAGATCCCGCTGGAGGCGCTCGGCGAGGGCATGGAGCAGGCGCTCAAGGGTGGGCCCGTGATGAAGGTGCTGGTCGACCTCACGCTGTAGCGCGCGGCACCGGTATTCCCCCGGGAAATCGAGGATCCGAGTCGCCGCCTGATACAATGTTCCCGGTGGCGATGCGCCTCAGGTGGTACCTCGTTGTGCTCGTCCTCATCACGCTGGCTCCCCTGCCAATCTTCTTCGGCTTCATGGTCTTCCAGCACGGCGCCACCTACCGCTCCGGCATGGAGCGAGAGCTCCTCAGGGCCACGCGCTCGGTCAGCGCCGCCCTGGACGACTACTTCGATGCGACGATCCGGAGCCTGCAAGACCTGGCCACGTCGGAGCATCTCGACTTCGGGCGACTCCGCGAGTTCCACGCCCAGGCGGCGCGGATGCAGGGAGCCCACGCGGAATGGATCGGGATCAGCCTCTTCGATCCTTCGGGTCAGCGTCTCCTCTATACGCGTGAGCTCTTCGGCGCCATCCTTCCCCCGCGGCCCGGCGCCATGGCCGGGCGTTTCGTCGACCTCCTCGAATCGCGCCAGCCGGGCATTTCCGATGTCTTCATGCTCCCCGCGCGGAACCGCCTCGGCTTCTCGGTGGGGGTGCCGGTGGTGCGCGGCGATCAGGTCCGGTACGTCGTGTCCGCCGGCATCGACGGGGCCGCGCTCACCCGCGTGCTCACCCGTCAACGGATCCCCGAGGACTGGACCCTGTTCCTCATGGACCGGCAGCAGGCCGTCGCCGCTCGGTCGCGCGCCTCGGAGCACGCCGGGGAGATGGTGGCGGCGAGCCTCGCGTCGCGGGCGCGGTCCGACGCGGAGGGCGTCTTCCGCGAGGCGGGCAAGGATGGCCCGGCGTACGTCACGTTCAGCCGCTCGCCGCGGTTCGGCTGGACCACCAGCCTGGCGGCATCGGCCACCGCCATCGATGCCACGGCGACACGGCCCCTGTGGACCGTGGTCGCGGTCGGCCTGGGAATGGTCCTGGTGGGCGCCCTCCTCGCCCTCTGGGTCGGCCGCCACGTCGACGACTCCGTTCAGCGCCTCGTGACGGAGGCGGCCCGGCTCGGCCGCGGCGAATCGCCGCGCCCTGTCCGCTCCGTCATCCGCGAGGTGGGCGAGCTGGCGGCCAGCCTGGTCGCGGCGGGAAGCCAGCGGGCGCGCGTGGACGACGAGTTCCGGACTCATGCCGAGCGACAGGCGGCGCTGGCGGACTTCGGGCGCCGGGCCCTCTCCGGCGGCGACCTCGACCGTCTGATCGCCGACGCGATGCGGCTCCTCGCCCAGACGCTCCGCGTGGAGTTCGTGGCGGCGTTCGAGCAGCTTCCGGATGCGGCCGGGCTCCGGCTTCGCGCCGGGGAGGGCTGGCCGCCCGGAATGATGGGGACGTTCACGGTCCCCTCCGAGTCGGACACCCCCGCCGGACACACGCTCCGCTCGCATGAGCCCGTGTTCATCGCGGACCTTGGCCAGCAGTTCGGCACCGCCGCCGCGCCGGTAGTCCGGGAGCTCGGCATCGTCAGCGGCGTCACCGTCATCGTGGAAGGCGCCGACACGCCCTGGGGCGTGCTCGGCGCGTATACCGCCACCCCTCGCGCCTTCGCGCGCGAGGACGGA
>Ga0134122_10002772_pt1 | contig 12910 bp, 8 predicted proteins | sample KB302_FD_96461 | JGI IMG/M metagenome (GOLD analysis project Ga0134122, IMG submission 96461) | Terrestrial soil microbial communities without Nitrogen fertilizer from Kellogg Biological Station, Michigan, USA - KB3-0-2 | ecosystem: Environmental > Terrestrial > Soil > Unclassified ...
CGTTGGCGCAGGCTTCATGACCCAGGGCTTGACCAATCAGATCGCGCACAGCACCCCCGGCATGCAGGTTGTCGCGATCTCGAATCGGAAGCCTACACGCGCTCTCGACGTCTTCCGCTATGCGGGCTTCGAGGACGTGCGCATCGCGGAGACCCTGCGTGCTCTCGACGCCGACATTGCGGCCGGGCGTCCGGCTGCCGCGGAGGACGCGCTTCTTCTTGCGCGCTCCGAGCATGTCGATGTGGTGGTCGACGCAACGGGATCGGTGGAGTTCGGCGCGCATGTCGCCATGGAAGCGTTCAAGCACGGCAAGGATGTGGTGCTGTTGAACGCGGAGATCGATGCCACGATCGGGCCGATCCTGCAGACCTATGCGCGCAAGCATGGCGTGATTCTCTCCGCGTGCGAGGGCGACGAGCCCGGCGTGCAGATGAACCTAGTGCGGTGGGTCAGGGGCCTTGGCCTCATCCCCCGCGTCGTCGGCAACATCAAGGGCCTGCAGGATCCCTACCGCAATCCCACGACCCAGAAGGGCTTTGCGGAGCGCTGGGGACAAAACCCGGCGATGGTGACGAGCTTCGCTGACGGCTCAAAGATCAGCTTCGAGCAGTCCATCGTGGCGAACGCCACCGGCTTCAGGGTGCGCTCTCGCGGCATGTCGCGCGGGCTAGAATACCGCGGCGACATCATGAAGATCGGCGAGATCTACGATATCGACGAGGTGCGCGCACTCGGCGGAATCGTGGACTATGTGGTCGGCACGCCGTTGACCAAGGTGTTCGTCCTCGCCGAGCACTCGGACCCCAAGCAGCGGCACTACCTCAACCTGTACAAGATGGGCGAAGGACCGCTTTACCCGTTCTTCACGCCTTACCATCTGGTCCACTTCGAGGTGCCCAACGCCATCGCTCGTGTGGTCTTGTTCCGGGACCAGGTTGCGCCCCCGCTCGGAGGCCCGGTGGTCGAGGTGTGTGCCGTCGCCAAGCGCGACCTCAAGGCGGGCGAGATCCTCGACAATTCGGGCATGTACATGACCTACGGCGAGGCCGCGAATGTCGAGGAAATGTGCAGCGGCCGCTATCTGCCCGAAGGGCTGGTCGAGGGATGCAAGCTGGTGCACAGCGTCGCCAAGGACTCGGTCGTTACTTATGACGATGTTGAGTTGCCGCCCAATCGTTTGGCGGACCGGCTGCGGGCGGAGCAGTATCTCCTGTTCCGCGGCGAGCGGTGGCTGCGCGACCTAACGGCTGTGCCGGCCTGAATGCGAAGTGCGATTGACATGGATGCAAGTCTGGCCGGGCGGTCATCCGCCCACAGCGAGAGACAGCTCACGCATGCGCCCGATCACGATCACAGCCTGTCCGACCTGTCTCGATATCGAGACCGCCGTCCGCCGGCGCGATGACAATTCCGGCAGACTCACCGGCGGGCACGTCTTGCGCAGTGTGGAACTGTGCCGCGAGGCGACTTTTCGCCTGGGGACGATGGTGTAGCCGGCATAGTGCGCGGCGCATACCGTCGGCGAACGCTTTGGAAGATGGGTTAGACGCCGGCTAAGGCTGGGGCAACCTCGCCCGCAGATGCCTAGCGCAGCGGGAGATTACAGCGGGGGAAGGATGCTGCGGCAAGGTAGCGGATGGATCACCGGGGACGCCACCGCAAGTCGTGGACCCTCTCGCGACCTGATCTGGCCGAGCGGCTTTAGCACGCGTGAGCGCACGCTCGACATGGCCTGGCTTCTCTTCTTCGTGGGGGCAATCGGCCTCCAGCCGCCCATCCCTGTCGCGCTGGAGCTGCTGGTCTGGTTCCCGGCCGACCTGATGGTCCTGATCGCGCTCTGGCTGCTGTCAGGTCCGTTCCTGGCCCTGGCCCGGCGCAACCTCCTCCTGCTGACATGGCCCCTGCTGGCGATCCTGTCGACGTTCTGGTCGATCGTGCCGAGCATCAGCCTCTATCACGGCCTGCAGCTGCTCATGACCGTGCTGGTGGGCGTCATGCTCTGTCTGCACGCCAACCTCTTCAGGGTGATCCAGCTCTATTACGTCGCGTTGACGATCGGTGCGGTGCTCTCCCTGCTCTATGTCGTCATACAGCCCGGCACCGCCGTCTGGCCGACCGGCGAGTGGCAGGGTCTCTTCCGGCACAAGAACATGCTCGGCAACGCCATGGCGCTTCAGGTCGTGACCGGCGTGTGTCTCTTCCTGCAGGGCTGGCGGCGCGAGTTCACCGGCCCGGCCACCGCATTCGGCACGTTCATGCTGGCGATGTCGCGATCGGGCGCCGGGACCGTCGCCGCGGTCATCGCACTCACCCCCCTCCTGCCGATGTTCCTGTACCGGCGTGGCCACACGGTGTTCTTCTTCTCGATGGGCGTCCTGGTGGCCGCGGTCGCGGCGAGCTTGCTTTACGTCGACGCGGCCCATATCGATGTCGTGCAGTCCGTCCTCGACGGCCTGGGCAAGGACGCGACCCTCACGGGGCGGACCATGCTCTGGGAATTCGGCATGCAGGCGTTCGAGGAACGCCCGTGGTACGGCTTCGGCTACCATGCCTGGTGGCAATCGGACGAGACGGCCGCCAACATGCTGAGACTGGTGATGAAGCAGGACCTCTTCATTTTTCATAACATGTTCATGGAGTCGGCGGTCGGCTTCGGCATATGGGGTCCGATCGCGCTCGCAGTCGTCATCCTGTTCGCCTTGGCGACCGCTGTTCGTGCTTTTGTAACCGACCCTCAGTACATCAAGGCTTGGCCGCCGCTCTTCATTGTTCTCGTCCTCTTTCAGGGAACGGCGGAGCAGGCGTTGTTCAACAACCACGGACTGGCCGAGGTTGTCCTGGTGGCGATCTGCAGCGAGGCCATGCGGCGCAAGGAGCACGTCAGCGGCACGGGCGCCCGCTCGGGCGCCGCCGACTCCCGCATCATGCCTGCCGTACCGGGGGCAGTCTTGCGATGACGGCCGAGGTCCACACAGACGCATGAGGCCGCCCATGAAGTCGCTGCTGCGCCTGCATCCACCAGGTCGAATCGGAGCGTCGCTGCTTGCGGCAATCTCGGATTGCCCGCCCGACAAATCGATCCGCCGCGGGTGCTTCATCCTTGTGGGGCTGGCGTTTGCGCTGCAGCTGGCGGTGATCTGGTCGGTGACCTTTCCACCGCAGCACGATACGCCTGGCCACATGGCGCGCCATTTCCTGGAAGCGCAGCATCTGTTCGGGGGCGAGCTCCCACCCTTCTATGAGGTCCAATACAGGTTGCTGCCGAACCTCGGTGCCGACCTCGTCGTGCCGCCCCTCATGGCGGTGATCGAGCCGTTGCTCGCCTCCAAGATTTTCCTGAGCTTGGCCGTCGTCCTGTACTGGCTCGGGCCGGCGCTGTTCGTCTGGCAGTATGGCGGCTACAAGCTGTCGGGCCTGGTGCCGGCGCTGCTCCTCCTGCCGCTCAGCTTCAGCAGCGCGTTCTTCTGGGGCTTCCTCAACTTCTACACGTCGGTCGGGCTGGCCTTCGTGGCGCTGTTCCATTTCGGCGTGATCGCCGCCCGCCCGCAGCCGCGCGTCCTCGATCTGGTGCTGCATGCTCTCCTGGTCACGCTGCTGTTCTTCTGGCATCTGGCGGGCTTCGGGATCTACGGGATCGTGATGGCCGCCCAGATGGCGACACGGGCCTGGCAGAGAGTCCGGAGCAGGGGCAGGGCGCCGTTCTGGCAGTGCATCTGGCCCCAGGTCCTCCTGGGGCTGCCGGCGCTGCCGGCGATCGGGCTGTTCGTCCTGTACAGCACGGGCAAGACAGTCCAGACAGACTACTGGGCGCCGCTGTGGCACAAGCTGCTGCTGCCGCTCTATCTGTTCCGGACGTACGACGTGGCCGCGGACCTGGTATTCGCGGCCCTGTGGCTCGGCGCCTGCCTTGCGCTGGTCCTTGGACGGCAGTCGCTCAAGAGCCAGGAGCCGTGGCTCTGGGCGTCGATGGCGGGGATATTGGCCCTCACCCTGGTCGTGCCGACCGAGTGGGGCTCGGTGTACAATGCGGACGCGCGGTTCATGCCCGGGCTGCTGGTGTGCGTCGTGTGCCTCGGCGCCAGGCTGACGCAGCGCCGGCTCCTGCTGGCCGGCGGACTGCTGGCCGCCAGCCTTGTCGTCCGTTACGGGAGCGTGCACATCGAATGGACGAGGCTCGACCAGCGCCTGCAGCGCGTTGCCGCCGCCTTCGAGCTCTTTCCGGAGGGCAGCCGGATCATGCCTTTCACCGGCGGATACACTCTGACCAAGAACTACCCGGAGACCCTGTTCATCTCGTGGGCGATCCCCCTGCGGGCCGCATACGTGCCATCGGTGTTTGCCTACGAGGACCAGCAGCCCCTCAAGTTGAAGCTGCAGCTGCCCATCCACGCCAGCCTCGAAGGCGAGCAGATCGTGGTCAATTCAGAGGCCGCGCGCGCGGACTACGATTTCGTGTGGATATTCAACCCAAAGAGGTTGCCCGTGCGAATTTCCCCCGAGTTCACGAAGGTCTTCTCGGAGGAGCATGTGACGGTCTGGCGCGCTCCGCCGCGACCGGAGGATCGCGTACCCTAGCCGGCATTCTGCTATCAGCAGCGCCATCCAGGTGACGCCGGGACGTGGCCAGCACTGCCATTCCGCCGTTGGCGGCCTAGACGGCATGGTTTCAGGCAGGCGGGCACCATTGGGAGGAGGAGATTGCAGGCTTTGAAGAACGCGATTCATACGCGGCGTGGTCCGCTTGTCCTGTTGTTCTACGATGGCCTTGAAGTGGTGGCACGCCCCGGCATTTCGGGCGCTCTCTATTCTCAGGGGCGGCGCGTCGCCCGATACCTCTACCGCAACCTTCGCAGGGCGCAGGTGTGGACCGGCTTCTATGCCGCATTCAGGCTTCTGCATCTGTCGCTGCTGCGTTCCGGTTGCGATGTGCGGGTCAACGACTTCGCGCTGGCGTTGCGCCATCCGACCTATCCGATCGGGATGGCGGGCTATCCCTCCGTGCTCGATCACGTCTCGCTGCCCAACCCAGTCATTTTCGGACCCGGCGACTATGGACTGCCGGACCGTGCCCGCTTCGTGGCGGAGGACCCCCGCTTTCGCAAGCTGATCCAGCCGAGCGAGTGGGCCGTGGAGTTCTACCGGCCGTCGTGCGGCGATAAGATGATGGCGATGCCGGTCGGGATCGACACGGACCGCTGGCACGACAGCGCGCAGACGAGGAAGGACCTCGACGTTCTCGTCTATGACAAGATCCGCTGGCATCGCGAGCGGGAGGTGCCGCGCGTGCTGGAGCGGGTCACGGAGCATCTGCGCCGCAACGGTCGCTCGTTCGAGACCCTGCGCTACGGCGAGCATCACCACGCCACGTTCGCGAGCCTCATGCGGCGCTCGCGCGCCATGCTGTTCCTCTGCGAGCACGAGACCCAGGGGATCGCCTGCAACGAGACGATGTCCTCCAACGTGCCGGTGCTGGCCTGGGACGAGGGTGCGCTCGTCGACCCCATGTTCAGGAAGTTCGCTCCCCCCGACTTCCGGGTGAGCTCCGTGCCCTATTTCGACGGCCGCTGCGGGGAGCGTTTCACGATGGACACCTTCGAGACGACGCTCGCCAGGTTCTGGAGCAATCTCGGCAGCTATCATCCGCGCGAATACGTGCTGGAGAACCTGTCGCTGGAGAAGTCGGCCCGGACCTATCTTGCCGCCTACAGCAGTCTCATGCCGGAAAGGTGACCGGGCGGGCCGCCCGGCACAACGGGCGCAGCCGCGGTGCGCTCAGCGGTATCTTGTCCGTCCGTATTCCTTGTAGCGGTGCCCCAGGACGCTGGCGACGAGGCCCGCCCCACGGCACGCCGTATAGAAGCTGGCGACGACGGCGTCGGGGCGCCGCCACGACTTGAGGACGGCCGTGCCGGCGATGCGCACGCCGCCAACGACGATACGGCCCATGCCGCGCGTGAGATTGACGAGCCGGCCGGTCAGGGTCGAGGGCAGATGGCGACCGAGATGGGCCTCGATATCGCCGGTCCGATACCAGCGCCGCCACAGCCACATCGCCGTCATGCGGTGCGTGGGAATGACGGAGAAGACGATGGCGTCCTCCGCCCACGCAATGCTCAGGCCTTTCTCGCGCAGCTGCTTGAAGAAATACGTATCCTCCCCGCCGGTCGCATTGAAGCGGTTGTCGAAGCGCAGGCCGTTCGCCTCGATCGTGGACAGCGCACAGATCGTGTTGCAGGTATATCCGTCGTCGACGAGACCCTGGGTCGGGCGCCTCCGGTCGGCATAGGCGGGCGGCGGCAACCGGCCGTGGGGCGGGCGTTCGAAAATCGGCACGACCGGCCCGATGGCGGCGGCTGTGCCCTTGGCGCTCATCGCCGCGTAGAGCGCCTCCAGCCACCCGGGGTGAGGCAGCTCGTCGTCGTCGATGAAGGCAATATGCGACGCGCCGGTTCGGCGTGCCTCGTCGAGCGCCCTGTTGCGCGCCACGGACAGCCCTTTCGAGGGCTCATGCACCACGCCGACCGGAAAGCGCCCGCGCCCTGCCACAAGCTTGCCGCCGTTCGCCGTGGCGCCATCCGGGCTGTTGTCGATGACGATGATGTGGATCCGGTCATCGGCCAGCTCCACAAATCGCTGCCTGGAGATGCTCTCCAGCAGCGCGCGCAGCCCAAGCGGTCGATTGTACGTACACACGCATATGGCAATTCTGTCCATACAAACGCTTCCGCAATCCCAAGGTCAGCGGGGCGGCCCTGCCAGCCGCTTTGTCACCGCCTCCGAGGCAAAGCGCAGCAGGATTGGCCAGACGCCAGGATGGGTCGCCGACGACAGCAACGCCTGCGGCCAACGACCCGACTTCGCATCCTCGATGGCGCCGAGCGCCAGCTCCGCCCGGCGCAGCGCGTCGGCATAGGTCCGGGCGGCATCCTTGAGATCAGCGTCGTCGCCGAACCGCTCGTCGATCTGCAGCGCCCCGTGCGCCTCCAGAAGCCGCCGGACGTGGGAGACTCGCATCCGCCACGAGAGCGAGCCGGGCCGCATGCGGTACTTGTAGGACCTGTCCGACGTGACGACGAAGCGCGCGCCTTCAAGCAGGCACACCATGCAGATGTGGTAGTCCTCGCCGATGAGGATGTCGTCGACGTAGCGAATCTTCCGGCTCTCAAGAAAGGCCGTCCGGAACATCGGCTTGATGTAGCCGAGGCGGGCCGTGCTGTCGAACATGGTGTTGCCCCTGAAGAAGGAGGCGGCATCCACGAAGAACGCGTAAGGCCCCGGGCGTCCGTCCAACATCGTCGAGACGGGCGTCTCGTCATCCCCGACAAAACGCTCGAAGTTGTCGGCAACGATGTCGGCCGAGGTCGCTGCCGCAAGGTCCAGCAGATGCCTGCTGCGCTCGGGAACGATGAGGTCGTCGGCGTCCAGGATCGCGACCCACGCGCCCCGCGCGGCGCCGATGGCGGCGTTGCGGGCAACCGAGGCCCCCGCCTGCCTCTCCCGGCGCAGCAAGGTGATGCGCGGCTCATGTGCTGACATGGCGGCCACGACGTCGGCGGTGCCATCGGTTGAACAGTCGTCGACCAGGATGACTTCAACCTCCACGTCCGTCTGGTGCAGCGCCGACTCGATGGCGGCTTTGACGTAGGGCGCGGCGTTGAAGGCCGCCATGACGAACGACACGTCCGGCATCCGACCGCCTTGAGCGCGGTCCCCGCCTGCCGACGCGTCGGTATCTACGTGAGCCATGCTGGGACTTCCCTGGGCGGTCCAGTCGCCGGACGTGCAAAATGCTCCACGCCCCGCGCACCAAGCGGCCGCAGCGTTCACCACGCCGACCGGATCGCTTGCCTCGCCGGACGAACTCAATCCTATCGCCCGGCCTGCCGGACTATCCAAGGCCTCTCTTTTGAATATCGAAAATGCCGAACAGGAAACCTGCAAAACCGGTTTGAATCCCAACAACAACGATACTGAGGCCCGCCGCGACAAGGCGGGGCACGAGGGGGTTGGCCAAGCTGCCGAAGCCGACCCTGGCCCACTCAAGCAAAGAGCCGACGAACAGAACGGAGCCGCACAAGATCAGAAGGGCCGCGACCTGCACCACTTTGTCCGTCTTGCACCACCTCATGAGGTAGCTGCTGCGGGGGCCCAGCGGCAGCATGCCGCTGACCGTGGCATAGTAGCGCGCCAGCGCCCCGAAGGTGATGAGCTGGACACCCATGATGGTGGCCAGGCACGCGGCCAGAAAGCTGCTCAAATCCAGCTCCAGCCCCGGCGCCAGACGGACCGGCCCGAACGCGAGCACCGCGCTCAATAGCAGGCCGAGCCCGGTCAGCAGGAAGCCCGGATAGAAGAACAGCCACTTCGGGCTGTACATCAGAAGGAACTTGAGGTGGCGCCAGCCGTCGCGCCAAGTCTTGAGGTGCGGCGCGCGGCTGCGACCGTCGGGCTTGAGGGTGGTCGGCACCTCACCGATGTTCAGCCGCTGCAGCGCGGACCGTACCACCATCTCGGAGGCGAACTCCATGCCCGTGGTCTTGAGATCGAGCCCCAGGATCGCGCTGCGCCGGAAGCCGCGCAGGCCGCAATGGAAGTCCTTCACCGGGATGCCGAACAGCAGGCGGCCGATGAAGCTGAGGACGGGATTGCCAAGGTAGTAGTGGAGCACCGGCATGGCGCCGGCCTCGATGCCGCCGCGGAACCGGTTGCCCATGACGAGGTCGCGGCCAGCGCGAAGCTCCTCCAGGAAGGGACCGAGATCGGACAGGTCGTAGCTGTCGTCCGCGTCGCCCATGATCACGAACTTGCCACGCGCGGCGGTAATGCCGCCCGACAGCGCGGCACCGTAGCCCTTCGTTGTCACCGCAACGACACGGGCGCCGAGACTCTGGGCAATCTCGATGGAGCCGTCGGTGCTGCCGTTGTCGGCGACCAGCACCTCGCCGGAGGTGCCGCTGGTTGCCAGAAACCTCAGCGCCTTCTCGACGCAAATGCCGATGGTTTCCGCCTCGTTGAGGCACGGCATGAGAATGGTGAGCTCCACCTCCGCCTCGCCCATAGCGATTCTATCCCGGTTATCTGGAGCAGTTAACATAGGAGATATCCCAACACCCCTCTATCGCAATGTCCCGCCTTCATCCGGGCGGTGCCCCCGTCAGGCGGCTCGGTTCCCGCTGAGATTCCTGCCCGCGCTCGAAGCGCCGTTGGCCGACGACGCCCTTTCCCATTTTCCGGCGGAAGATGCGGGAGAGCACAATAGGTCGAGCCGCTTCTAGCATCACGGCTGCAACGACTGCAAGCCAGACGACCCGTGCCTGATAGCGATGGACCGGGTTGGAGATCGCGCCACAGACCGCGGCGTTGACGACCAGACCGGCGACGATCAACAGGGTGAAGACGACCGCCCGCCGATGCGGGCCATCCTCCCCGCCATCCTCGCCGCGGTCGGCCGCGCCGCCGCGGTGCATGGCGGCGATATGCGCTGCCATTGCGGCGAAGGCGATCGCGACGGTCATTGCGATGATCCAACGCACTGCCGGCTGCGGAAGCGAGGGGACGCAGCTGCCGAGCCGAGCAGTGCAGGCCTGGATGAACGGCGCGGCCTCGATCAGTCTCGCTGTGCGCCAGCCGTCGCCGAACAGCTGACCGGGATCGAACCACGCCTCGAGGGGCCAGACCAGCGTCATCTGTCGGATGGCGTTGGCCACGGCCGCCCGGAGCACGCCGAAAGGATAGCGGGCGGCGACCGCCAGAACGAAGCTCATCTCCTCGTCGATCAGGCGCAGGCGCTCGGCCAGCGGCACCGTCTGCAGCACGCCGCCGACGGCCTCCCCCTCCCAAAGGAAGTCGTCGGTCGTCTTGAAGGGCCGGTCGCGGTAGGCACAGACTGCAAAAGCGGCGTCGCGCCCGCAATGTTCGGCAAGGTAGAGCCGCCCGGGGCCGTCCACGATGATGCGGGCCATTGCGAACGGCGGCCGCTTGGGGCTCGCGCCGAGGACCGTCCACGCGACGCTGTTGTAGGCGAGCTGCGCAACCAGCGCCAGCACCAGGGCCGACGCCACCAGCCCGGCCGCCGGCCACGGGACCTTCCTGGAGCCCACGAGGCAGGCCACACCGACGCCCGCCAGACAGAGCACGGCCGCGGTGACCAGGTGGGTGGCGTGGAACGCGGCCGATACGGCCAGAAGGCCGGCGATGCCGAGCCGCTCGGCGAGCGGCATGCGGTCGGCGTGCGCGAACAGCAGGGCGACCGCGGCCAGGGCAACGGCCGCGAACACGTCGGGCATGAGAAACGCCACGGCGAACCAGGCGCCGCCGCCAAAGGTCGCCAGGGCGGTGGCGCCCGCCGCCCACGCGAGGCGATGCGCAGCCAGCGTGTGGACCGCCAGCCGCCAGACGAGCCAGCCGACGGCCATCGCCTGTGAGAAGGGGACGGCCCAGACACCCAGGAACCGCATGAACGTGTAGAGCCAGACGCTGTAGAACGGCGAGCGGGCGCCATAGAAGGCGATCCCGGTGTGCTCGCCTTGGCCCTCGACCTGGGTGGCGGCCTGGGTCGCGGCCTTGCTGTCGGCGACCGGCTCCGCAGCGGCCGGCCTGTTGGGGGTGCCGGGTGCGCCCGCGACCTTCCCGATCGCGAAACCCGAGAGCTTGGCGCCGTACTCGTAATACTGCGCCGTGTCGTAGAACACGTAAGGATGGCCGTGCAGCAGGGCAGGCACCAGCATCAGCAGGGCCAGCACGGGCACGGCGAGCCACCACCGGTCCGCAGCGGCTTGGAGACTGCTGGAAAATCGCGCCTGCACGGTCGCTCCTGCTCAGACGCCCGGCCCGCTGGCCGCGGTCAAGCATGCCCTGTCACCGCCCGTCGCCACAGAGCACCGAGGCCGGGAACCCGCAGGGCTCGCCGAGCGCGGTGAAGGCGACGTGCTCATAGGTCGCGATCAGCGGGTGCCCGGGATACTGAAAGCGCCCCGTCCACCCCTCCATGCCGATCGCCGTAAAGATGCTAAGGTAGATCTTGCCCGGCTCGAACGGCCACGCCTCGTCGGCCTTGCGCTTCACCTCGTGGACGAGCTTGCCGTTCACGAACCAGCGGATGGAATCGGGGGTCCACTGGAATGCGTAGTCGTTGATCGTCGTCCCCGCGTTGAAGCCCAGGTCGATATTGCGCTCGTGACCGCCCTGCCCGGCTGCGAAGTAGTTGAGCTGCACCTGTCCGGGGGATCTGCCCATGAACTCGAAGTCGATCTCGTCGTGCCGCTTTCCCGCTCCGTGCGGCGGCCCGGTGTAAACGAAGAACCCTGTCACGACGCCCGACGCGTCGATGGACCGCAGGCGGACCTCGTAGGTGCCATAGCCGTAGAACTCCATGCTCTGCAGCTCGCCGCAGGAGTAGGGGCGCTCAACGGCGGGACGGTCGTCCAAGATCTGGTCCACCCCGTGCGGTGGGGTGAGCCGGTTGTTCGAGGCCGACCACGCGCAGCCGTGATTGGGTCCGTTGTTCCATCCATGGGAGACGTACCAGCGCTTGCGGTCGATCCTGGAGAAATCGTCGAAGAACGAGGCCCCCGTGGCAATGCGGGGCGCCTCCTGGGCGTGGGCGGGGCCGGCCTGCACGGCTGTCAGACCGATGCAGAGCACGCCGACGGCCGCCAGCCGTCGCCGCCAAGTCGCTTGTGCCTTGCTCCCAGGGCGCGCCATTCAGCCGCTCTCCTGCGTGGACCGCTGTATCGCCTTCGGCCAACCGATCTCCCCACGCCTGATCCGGGTCCCCAGCTTGGCGAACAGGTCCCGGCTGGGTGCCTCGATGAAGCGGTAGACGACGGCGCCGACGACGATCACGGTGGCGAGATAGGCGAGGGTGAGCAGATTCATCAGCCAGATCGGTCCGAACCTGATGACAGTGGCTCCGGGCCTGACGGGGTTTGGCACGAACGCCCGCTCAAGCATCCCGGTTCGCTCCAGCACGGTGAACGCCTGGTTGAGCGCCAGCATGACCGGGAAGTGCAGCAGATAGATCGAGAGCGAGATCTCGCCCACCCATACGAGCGGCCTCGACGACAGCACGCGCGATACGACACCGCGCTCGCTGGCGATGGCATAGATGAGGGCCGCCATGCACAGCGACCAGAGGAGATACATGGACAGCCCGGTGGGCCCGGCCATGAGCATCAGTGCACACGCTGTGAGGCAGCCGATCTCGATTGCATTGCCGAGCGCACGCGAGCGGACCGGCCAGCGTTGCCATGCCCACGCCAACAGCGCCCCGACGAAGAACCCTTGCAGGCACCAGGCAACGTTGCTCCCAAGCCAGTAGCGGAACTGCGTATTGTATGCGAACACAATGGCGCTGATGACCGTGATAGCCACGGCCGCCGCAATACGCATGTCGAGGCGTTTGACGTTCACGGCAATGGCGGCAAAGAGCGCGTAGGCGATCAGCTCCGTGCTCAGCGTCCAACTCGGAAAGTTCCAGGTCGAGAAGCTCTCGAAGCCCCAGCCGTGGACGAGGAAAACGCTCCGGATCAACTCCCAGAGTGACCAGCCGTCCCCGAAGGTATTAATATCGGTGCGCCCCAACAAGGTGGCCCGAATCGCGCGCGAGAGCTCCCAGCTGAAAAGAAGGCCCAGCGCGAACAGATGCACCGGCCACTGCCGCCCGATCCTGCGGATGGCAAAATCGGCGGCACTCTTGCCGTCCTTGAGGCGCTGATCATAAAGCAGCGTCAGCAGAAATCCGCTGAGAACGAAGAAGAACCCCAGAACCGGATGGAAATTCCTGAGCCACGGCTGCTCGAATTGGCCGTGCCAGATATTAATATGAAAGAATGCCACGCTGAGCGCCAGAACACCGCGAACGCCGTCCAGGGCGACGAGCCGCAGTGGCGTCTTCGGAGCTGAATTCTGA
>Ga0134122_10002774_pt1 | contig 12910 bp, 12 predicted proteins | sample KB302_FD_96461 | JGI IMG/M metagenome (GOLD analysis project Ga0134122, IMG submission 96461) | Terrestrial soil microbial communities without Nitrogen fertilizer from Kellogg Biological Station, Michigan, USA - KB3-0-2 | ecosystem: Environmental > Terrestrial > Soil > Unclassified ...
AGCGCACCGGCGACCTCGGCGAGGGGAATGCCGGCCTGCTGATCTTCGTCAATGGCCGTCAGCGCCCCGAGTACGTGCCCTGGACCGACGTCGAGCAGGTCGACTTCGACCGCCCGCCGGCGATGTACCCGCCGCTCGGCGGGGGCTAGCTTGGCGTAGAATCACCCTGCCGCGCATCTCGAAAGGAGCGAGACATGAAGAAAGTCCCGGTCGTCCTAGCGCTGGTCCTTCTCTGCGCCGCGTCCGCTTTCGGAGACTGCAGTACCCTCACGAACGTCACCGAGGTCGTGCCGCTGCTCCATGTGGGGCAGACCGTGCACTTCAACTTCGAGTTCATCGGCGGGACGGAGCCATACCACTTCGCGCTCGTCGCCGGCACGCTGCCGCCGGGCGTCAACCTCACCGGCTCCGGCGGTCTGCGCGGCAAGCCGAGACAGGCTGGCAGTTTCGACGCCTTCATCCAGGTGACCGACGCCGCCGGCTGCACGCTCACCGTCGCCTACGACATCCAGGTGGAATGATCGCGGCCATCCTGAGGATGACTACCGGCTCGCCGTCATGTAGCGCCTCCAGCGAGGCGATCCAGAACCGTGTTCTGCGGCGTCCGGCGCTGCGGATGCCTTGGCGGCCTACTTGCGGTGACGCGGGCTCGCCGTACGCCCAACCGCACAGGCGAACGCCTTGGGATCGGTGATCGGGGGCGCCGCTCCGGACTTGCGGGTGTAGCGGCGTTTGGCGCCGCTCTTGACGTCCTGGACCTTCACCGCACCGCCGGCTCGGGTGGGGCTCGTGATCGTGACGCCGTACCACCCCGTCAGCCTCAAGGTGACCGCAGTCAGGAAGACTGAGGGTTCGATCCGCAGGAATTGACCGCACATCGGAGAAAGGGGATGCTTGATCCATCTCCGGGCTCACGTGGGCCTGATCACCATGATTCCCCTCGCACCCCCGATCCGCCTCGTCGAGGAGCGCCTCCGCGAGCGCAACCGGATCGCTGCCGCGTTCTTCGAGCGCGAGAGCGCGCGGCTGGCCGCGGCGTGTCAGGGGATGGCGGAGCGCTTTCTGCGCGGCGGCCGGCTGCTGGCCTTCGGCCGCGGCCAATACGCCACGGACGCCCAACACGTCTCAGTGGAGTTCGTGCACCCGGTGATCGTGGGCAAGCGGGCCCTGCCGGCCCTGGACCTTTCGCTCGCGTTCCGCGGCTGGCTTCCCGCCATTGCGGGACCCGAGGACATGGCGATGGGGTTCGGACCGCCGCAGGGAGATTCGGAGGTGACCGAGGCGTTGCGAGACGCTCGCGCGCGGGGAGCGCAGACCTTTGCCCTGCCCGGGAGCGAGGGCGACTACGCCGTGGACGCGCCGTCGTCCGATCCCTACATTCACCAGGAGATCGTCGAGATCCTCTACCACACGCTGTGGGAGACGGTGCACGTCTTCTTCGAGCATCGCGAGCTGGGGCACGAAGTGGGAGCGTCCAGCTTCCTCTATCCTTTTCTCGGGCGGGAGAAGCAGGACACCAGCGGCGTCCTCGGCCAGGTGGCAGCTTCCATCCGCGCCAAGGCCGAGGACGACGCGCGGCTGCGGGAGGAGATCGCGGATCGCGAAGCGGAGCGCATCGTCGAGACCGCTCAGGCGATTCTCGAGCGGGTTCGCAACGGCGGCAAGCTCATCCTTTTCGGCAACGGCGGCTCCGCCACCGACGCCAACGACTGGGCGCTCGACTGCGCCATCCCCCTCAAGCGGTTCGCGCCCATCCCCGCGGTGTCGCTGGCGATGGAGCCGGCCAACTTCAGTGCCGTGGCCAACGACGTCGGCGTCGAGGCCGCCTTCCTGCGCCAGCTCATCGCTCTCGCCGATCCCCACGACGTGGCGGTGGGGATCTCGACCAGCGGCGGCTCCGCCAATGTCGTGGCGGCGCTGGAGGAGGCGCGCAAGCGCGGCCTGCTCACCGTCGCCTTGCTCGGCTACGACGGCGGCGAGGTGGTGCGGCGCGGGCTCGCCGACTTTCCCCTGGTAGTGCGCTGCGACTACATCCCGCGCATTCAGGAGATCCAGGCGTCGATCTATCATTTGATGCTGGAGGTCTTCGCGGAGGTCGCCGGTGTCTGAGCGCGTCGAGCTCTACGGCACGCGGAGCTGTCCCTTCACGGCCGAGCTGCGCGAGCAGCTTCTCTGGGACGGGCGGGAGTTCGTGGAGCACGATGTCGAGGCGGACGCCGAAGCCCGCGCCCGCATGCTCGCGCTGACCGGCGGCCGGCGCGCCGTTCCCGTGCTGGTGGAGGACGGCCGCGTCAAGCAGGTCGGCTGGCAGGGGCGGAGCTGCCTCGTCTGACAAAATCCATGAGCACGCTCTGGCAAATCGACTGGAAATCGGTCTTCGTGCCGTCGCTCCACGTCGGGGAGATCGTCCTGCGCGGGACGATCGTCTACCTCTTCCTCTTCGCCGTCTTCCGCGTGCTGAGGCGCGGCGCCGGAACCATCGGCATCTCGGATCTGCTCGTCGTGGTGCTCATCGCCGATGCGGCGCAGAACGCGATGGCCAACGAGTACAAGTCGATCACGGAGGGATTGATCCTGGTGGCGACCATCGTCTTCTGGGACTACTTGCTGGACTGGCTAGGCTATCGATTCCCCGCGGTGCGGCGTCTGATCCGTCCGGCGCCCTTGCTGCTGATCAAGGACGGGCGCATCCAGAAGCGCAACCTGAGGCAGGAGATGATCACGGAGGAAGAGCTGATGGGGCAGTTGAGGGAGCAGGGAGTGGAGAGCGTGAAAGGGGTGAAGCAGAGTTACATGGAGGCGGATGGAAGCATCAGCGTGATCAAGGGAGACAACGAGGCAAGGAGGCGGAAAAAGCCGATGCCCTAGCGTGTCAACCTCATTCGGCAGCGATGGCATTGCTCTTGCTCCACACTCCGCGCGTAGGGCAATGACGCCTGTTCTCAACAAGGAGTACACCTATGGAAATCGATTCCCTACAGAAACTCTACGTGGAGGAGCTCAAGGACCTGTACAGCGCAGAGAAGCAGATTCTCCAGGCCCTGCCGAAAATGATCAAAAAGGCCAGCCACCAGCAACTGAGGAAAGCCTTCGAGGAGCATCTGCGGGTCACCGAGAAGCACGTCGAGCGTCTCGACAGCATCTTCGAAGCGCTCGGCAAGAGTCCGCGCGGCAAAAAGTGCAAGGGGATGGAGGGCCTGCTCGAAGAAGGCAAGGAGGTCATGCAGGAGGACATGGACCCCGAGGTGCTGGACGCCGCGCTCATCTCCGCCGCACAGAGGGTCGAGCACTACGAGATGGCCGGCTACGGCACGGTCCGTACCTACGCCCAGGTGCTCGGCGAGAGCGAGCACGCCAAACTGCTGCAGCAGACGCTCGATGAGGAGGGCGAAGCGGACAAGACGCTGACCGAGATCGCCGTGAGCTCGGTCAACGTCGAGGCCGCCGTGGGAGTCTGAGCCGGACCTTTTCGCAACGGCCGCAGGGCCGGAGGTGAGCTTGCCGGAAGCCCGCTTTCTTCGCCTCGGCGGCGTCGTCCAGGGAGTCGGCTTCCGGCCCTTCGTCTTCCGGCTGGCGCAGGCGCATGGGATCGCGGGCTGGGTGCGCAACGGCGGCGAAGGCGTCGAGGTCCACGCCGAAGGCGGCGGAGGAGCTCTCGACGCCTTCGTGCGCGATCTGACGGCAGTGCCGCCGCCCGCGGCCCGCATCGCCTCTCTCGCGGCGATGGCGGCCGAGGTTTTGGGGAGCGACCGCTTCGAGATCCTCGACAGCGAAGCCGAGCCCCGTCCGACGGTCCGCATCTCTCCCGATCTGCCCATCTGCGAGTCCTGCCTGAGCGAGCTCCGCGATCCCGCCGACCGCCGGTTCGCGTATCCCTACATCAACTGCACGGATTGCGGCCCGCGCTACACGATCATCCTCGGCCTGCCCTATGACCGGCCGAGCACGACGATGCGCGGCTGGCCGATGTGCCCGGAGTGCGCGCGCGAGTATCACGAGCCGCTCGACCGGCGCTTCCACGCGCAGCCGGTGGCCTGCCCGGCGTGCGGGCCTCGGTACGTCCTGGAGGACGGTGGACGGTGGGAGGGCGACGAGGCGGTTCCGCAGACGGCGCGGCTGCTGCGCGACGGCCTGATCGTTGCCATGAAAGGGCTGGGCGGCTTTCATCTCGCCTGCGATGCGGCCAACGCCGCCGCGGTCCACGCCTTGCGGGAGAGGAAATTCCGCAAGGAGAAGCCTTTCGCCGTCATGGCGAGAGACCTGGCGATCGCACGCTCACTGCTCGATCTCGGCGTCGACGCCGAGGCGCTGCTCACCTCCACCGCGCGGCCGATCGTCCTCGCGCCGGCCCGCCGCGAGCTTCCCGGCGTCGCTCCCGGCAACCGTGACCTCGGCGTCATGCTTCCCTACACGCCTCTTCATCACCTTCTCTTCGCCGCCGGAGCGCCGGAGGCGCTGGTGATGACCAGCGCCAACCGCTCCAGCGAGCCCATCGCCTACCGCGACGACGAGGCTCGCGAGCGGCTGGCGGGGCTCGCCGACGCCTTCCTCAACGGCGAGCGTCCGATCGCCCGCCGCGTGGACGACTCGGTAGTGCGGGCGGGCGTCCTGGGGCCGATGATCCTCCGCCGCGCCCGTGGCTACGCGCCGGGCGCCGTCGCCCGGCTGCCGATCTCGGAACCCGTACTGGCCGTGGGCGCCGACCTCAAGAACACCGTCACCCTGGTCGTGGGCGGCGAGGCCTTCGTCAGCCAGCACATCGGGGATCTGGGGCACTACGAGGCGCTCCAGGCGTTCCGCGGAACGATCGGGGATCTGCTGGAGATGTACGAGGTGGCGGAGGACGAGCTGACCGTCGTCCACGATCTCCATCCGCAGTACGCGTCCACGGCGCACGCCCTGGAGCTCCCTGCCAAGGCGAGGCTCGCCGTCCAACACCATCGCGCCCACATCGCCAGTGTCCTCGCCGAGCGAGGCGCTTTCGACGAGCGCGTGATCGGAGTGGCATTCGACGGCACGGGATACGGCGACGACGGCGCGATCTGGGGGGGCGAGATCTTCGTGGGCTCTCTCCTTGCCGGTTTCGAACGGGTGGGTCACCTGCGGCCGGCGGTGCTTCCTGGAGGCGATGCCGCCGCCGAATTCCCGGTACAGGCTGCCGCGGGCTTCCTCGCCGAGCTGGATGGCCTGCCGGACCTCACCGCGCCGCCCTTTCTCTTCCCCGAGCGCTATCTCCAAGCCAGGGAGCTCGTCGCCAAGGGTCTCCGCACGTTTCCACCACCTCCGCGGGACGGCTGTTCGACACCGTGGCGGCCCTCCTGGGGTTCACCCGTAGGACGACCTTCGAGGGGCAGGCCGCGATCTGGCTCGAGCAGCTCGCACGGACCGAATCCACCACGCAACCTTTTCCCTTCCCCTTCGCGGACGGCGAGCTCGATTTCCGCCCGGCTCTCGCGGCGGCGATCGAGGCCCGCTGCCGCGGGAACGATCCCGCCGTCATGGCCCGCGCCTACCATCGCGGTCTGGCAGTAGGGATCCAGCAGGCGATCCTGGCCCTCGGCGAGGAGCACGGAATCAGCACGGTGGTTCTTTCAGGGGGCGTCTTCCAGAACGAGCTGCTGCTGGAGGATCTCGAAGATCTTCTGGGCTCGATTCGCTTTGCTCTCTGGTCGAACCGGGATGTTCCTGCCAACGACGGAGGGATCAGTCTCGGGCAGGCGGCTGCGATCTGCTCCAGCGATGGAGGGGATCTTGCACGGAAAGGTGCCCGATGAGCGAGCGCATCGCGGACGCCCTCTTTACAGCCCTGCCTCGGCCAACGCGCGATCGGCGATCGCGGGAGCATCGCCTTCGAAGCCGTGGCCGCCCGGCACCTCCAGATGGCCGGCCAGGACGGAGTCGAGCTGGCGGCAGAGGCTCTTCGGCTCCTTCGCACCGTAGACGCACAACACGCGAATGCCCTTGAGCTTGGGGATCTCCGGGGCTTCGGGGATCTCCGCTCTCTCCGGCCGGCGGCTGATCCAGCCGTCGGGATGGAGATCGAACCGCGCGCCGCCGTCCGGACCGATCAAGGCAATCAATCGCACGCGGGAACGCAGCTCGTCGGGAAGGCGATCGACCATGAAGGGCAGCACGTCCGCGCCCTGCGAATAACCGACGACGATGGCGCGGCTCTTGTGCCAGGCGGCGAGGTAGTGGTCGAGGATGCGGGCGAGGTCGTGCGCGGAGCCGTCGGGATCCCGGGGTTGCCAGAAGTAGGCGAGCGAGGAGAGGCCGACCACGGGCACGCCCCGCTCCGCTAGGTTGTTCCCCATCTTGCGGTCGAGACCCACGTAGCCTCCCGAGCCGGAGACGATCACCGCCATGGCGTCCTTCCCGGGGTGCCTGGCGGGAACCTCGGTCAGCGGCAGGTCCCGGAGGTCGCCGCGGTCGGCCTGCGCCTCTTCTTCGCGCTTGATTTCCTCGGCGAGGATCGCGAGCGCCTGCGCGAGCTGCTGTTTCGGCGCCTCCTCTGCCGACGCTCCATCCGGCACCCGGATCAGCCGCGCCGCGGGAATCGATTTTGCGAAAGCGGCCGCCGGTCCGGCGGCGCACTCCCGAGTTGGAGCGTCGAGGATGAGCCACGGATTCTCGATCGTGGCATCGGGGAGCAGCCGGATTCCCGGGGCCGGCCATTTCTTGTCCTGCTCCAGGGCGCGGCCCCGGCGGAGCCGGGAGCTCACCTGCAGGACCGGACAGAAGCCGACGCTCACCACGGCGGCAAAGGTGTTGGCCGGCGCCTCGGCCAGCGCCGCGTAGGCCAGGGCGGCGCCGGCGCCCGTCCCCACCAGCACAGGCTGGCGGTAGACCGGCAGGCCCAGCTCCTTCTGGCCAATTTGGCTCAACGTCTCGAAATCGGCGGCGGGGTAGAGATTCGGCTTCTGGCCGGCCGCGAAGTAGTGAGAGGCGTCGACTTCGAAGACGAGCGCGCCGGCGGCGGCGAGCGCCTCCGCCAGGGCGGACTCGCGCGCTCCCAGCCCCTGCTCTCCCGAGAGAAGCAGAGCGACCCTGGAAACCTCGCCGGCGGGGCGGACGACCGGCACCGCGCCGTACCCGCCGAGCTGGAAGGTCTCGGCTGCGGCCGCCGGGACTGCCGGGATGAGAGCGAAGGCCAGGAGAAAAACTATCGAGACGCGCGCCATGTTGTCACCTCATCGGCTGCCGGCGAGGGCTTGGTGCAAAGGGTGAACCAGACGGCGTGGTCAGGCTGGGAGGATCCGGAGATCTCCGGGGTTTTCACCCGCGGTCGAAAATACTCGCGAGTATTTTTGACTGGGGGTGAAATTTCCGGCATCCTCTTCCTGTGGAGCTGCACCGCCGCTATCTCGCCGCGCAGGTCGAGCGTGATCTCGCAAGGAAGATGGTCTTCGTCGCCGGTCCCCGCCAGGTCGGCAAGACCACTCTGGCCCGGAGCCTGGACGGCGCGGAGAAGGGATACCTGAATTGGGACATTTCCGAGCACAGGGAGAGGATCCTCAAACGGGAGCTGCCCCCTTCCGATCTCTGGATTTTCGACGAGATCCACAAGTATCGCCTCTGGCGCAACTATCTGAAGGGGCTTTACGACGGCAGGCGGCCGGAGCAGCGGATCCTGGTTACCGGGAGCGCCCGCCTCGACTTTTATCGCTACTCGGGAGACTCGCTCCAGGGTCGATACCACCTGCTGCATCTCCATCCCCTTTCCTTCGCCGAGCTGGGGGCGAGGAGCGGCGAGGATCTGCGGGAATTGCTGGTTCTCGGCGGATTCCCGGAGCCTTTTTTTGGTGGCTCGGAGGTGGAGGCGCGCCGCTGGTCCCGCGAGCACCGGAACCTCCTCGTCCGTGAAGAGCTGGTAAGCCTGGAGCGGGTCCATGATCTGGGGAGCCTCGAGCTGCTGATGATCCGGCTCCCGGAGTTGGTCGGGTCGCCTCTCTCCATCAATGCGCTCCGCGAGGACCTCCAGGTGAGCCACAAGACGGTGTCGAGCTGGTTGCAGATCCTCGCGCGCCTCTTCGCCGTCTTCCGTCTGTCCCCGTTCGGCAGCCCGGTCATTCGCGCGGTCAAGAAGGAACAGAAGCATTACCATTTCGATTGGACTCTGGTTCCGGACCTCGCGCCACGGTCCGAGAACCTCGTGGCCGCCCATCTTCTCAAGTGGGTGCAGTACCAGCAGGACACGCAGGGCCGCGACTTGGAGCTTCGCTATTTCCGGGATCTCGATGGCCGGGAGGTGGACTTCGTCGTGACCGAGCGGAGGAAACCCATCCTGGCCGTCGAGAGCAAGTGGGCCGACGCGGAGATCGATCGCAGTCTACGTTACTTCAGGGCGCGCTTTCCTCAGTGTGATTCGTGGCAGGTTTCGGCCACCGGCCGCAAGGACTACGTCAGCTCCGAAGGCATTCGCGTCGCTCCGGCGTCGGTGTTCTTGGCCGGGCTCGTCTGAGCCGGCGGCGGCTCGACCGTCTCGCTCATCAGCACCGCGAGGGGCCGCAGCGGCTCGACGTTCTCGCAGAGGATCTTGATCATCGAGGTGATCGGCACGGCGAGCACCATTCCCCACGGCCCCCACAGCCAGCCCCAGAAGATCAGAGCCAGCAGCACGAGGAGAGGGCTCAGGTTGAGGCTCGTTCCCATGATTCGCGGCTCGACGGCGTTGCCGATGAGGAACTGCAGCGCCGCGTTGATGCTGGCGATCAGCAGGGCCTCACCGGGAGAGAACTGGAGGAAGAGGAAAGCTGTGGGCAGTCCCACCGAGACCACGGCGCCGATGCTCGGGATGTAGTGCGCGAGGAACGTCAGCAGCCCCCAGAAGAGGGGAAAGTCGACGCCGAACGCCGCGAGGAGGATGGTCACCAGTGTGCCGGTCACCAGGTTGATCAGCGTCTTGGTCAGCAGGTATTTCCGCACCTGCGACTCGACGTTGAGCATGACCGTGCCGAGGCGCTCCGCGTGCTCGCTCGCCAGGGCCTTGCGGAGCTTGCCGGAAAAGGCCTGGCTGCCCGAGAGGAGGAAGACGAGGAAGAGCAGGATGAGGAAGGCGTCGTTGAAGAACACCAGGAAGGAGCCCACCATCGTCGCTGCGAAGCCGGTCACCGATTTCACCTCGAAGGCCTGCTCCCAATGCCAGTGCTGGATCTGCGAGGCGAGCCGGGGAGAGGAGGCGGCGAGCCAGCCCGAGATCCCCGTGAGCATCCCTTGCAGCCGCGCCTGGTACTTCGGCAGGCTCTCGGTGAACGACTGAGCGCTGGAGTAAAGCACCCAGGAGAAGATCACCAGGCCGATCGATACCAGGACCAGCACGAGCAGGATCGACAACGGCCCCGGCACGTGCCGCCGGCGCAGAGCCGCATTCAACGGCGCGAAGACCTGCGCCAGAAAGACCGCGACGACGAAGGGCAGGAGGATGGGCTCGAGGAGGTTGAGGACGAAGCCGAGAGCGAAAAAGACCAGGACGCCCAGAAGGATGAGGGTCAGCTTCGTTTCGCGCATGGCGGCGGGCGGCTCGGATCATCCGCAGGGTAGCACAGACGGCCGGCACGTAGGCCGGCCGCTACGATACGGCTCCCTAACCCGTCTCTATCCGTTGTGAATCGTTCCCCTCTCCCGGAAGGGGGGAGGGCGACGGGAGAGGGGCCAGGGGTGAGGGGCGGGCGGGGGGCCTTTACGATTTTCGTTCTCGCGTCAGCCAGGCGATGACCGCCGCCTGGAGCACCGGCACGATCAGCAGCTCGACCCACGCGTCGGACCCTCGATCCACGCGCTGGAAGAGCAACGCCGAGGTCATCTCGCGAGTGAGCCAGAAGGCGCCCAGCAGGGTGAGCCAGAGGGCGAAGAGCCTCCTCATGGCGTGTCACTTTACAGGACGGATCTCTCTTTACAGGCCGGGTCCTCCATTTTTTTGAAGCACTGGCATCCAACATCGAGGCGATGCATAATCTTTCCAGTTTGACGTTTGAAAGGGGGAATCCATGGGCAGAGGAAGCTATGCGCGTCTCGTGCTCGCCGTGCTGCTGCTGGCGATGGCCGTTCCGGCTCTCGCACAGTTGCAGACGGGCGACCTCTACGGCACGGTCAGCGACGACAAGGGAGGGCCGCTGCCGGGAGTGACGATCACGCTCACCGGTGTGGGGGCGCCGCAGACGCAGGTGACCGACGAGCAGGGGGACTTCCGGTTTCTCAACCTCTACCCCGGGACCTACTCGCTGAAAGCCGAGCTCGAGGGTTTCTCCCCGATCGACTACCCGGACATCGGCATCCGCGTCGGCGGCAAGGCCGATCTCCGGATCACCATGAACGCCGCCATCACCGAGGAGATCACCGTCACCGGTGAGAGCCCGCTGCTCGACGAGCGCAAGGTCAACCAGGGCTCGAACGTCTCCACCGTGGAGCTCGACAAGATCCCGACGGCGCGCGATCCGTGGTCGCTGCTCAGCCAGGCGCCCGGCGTGCTGGTGGACCGCATCAACGTCGGCGGCAACGAGAGCGGCCAGCAGTCGAACTTCCTCGGCATCGGCTCCACCGGCCGCGACAACACCTTTGCCGTGGACGGCGTCATCGTCACCGATATGAACGCCGTCGGCGCCTCGGCGACCTACTTCGACTTCGGCGCCTTCGAGGAGGTGCAGTTCACGGTCGCCTCCACGGACGTCACCATCGCCACCTCGGGCGTCACCATCAACCAGGTGACCAAGCGCGGCACCAACGAGTGGCGGGGCAATGCCCGCTTCCTGCGCACCGACGGCGAGTACCAGGCGAGTACCTTCCTGCCGAACGGCAACCGCATCGACCGGGTGGACGAGGACGGCCTCGACGTCGGCGGCCCGCTGTGGAAGGACCATCTCTGGGTCTGGGGCTCCTACGGCGAGAGCGACATCGGCAACATCGTTCCCAGCACCGACCCCGAGCGGCCGGATCAGCTCGACCGCACCGTGCTGCACGACGCCAACTTCAAGCTCAACTTCCAGACGGGGCCGAGCAACTCCGGCGTGCTCCACTACTGGAACAACGACAAGCTGAAGTTCGGCCGCAGCGCCGGTCCCACGCGGGCGCCGGAGACCACCGAGGACCAGACCACGCCGCAGGACACCTACAAGGCCGAGGACACCTGGGTCGCCACACCCAACCTGGTGTTCACCGGCCTGTATTCGCACAACCCCGGCAAATTCACCCTGACTCCCGAGGGCGGGCTCGACGCCGACATCTTCGTCGACGAGCACAACGTCCGCCGCGGCACCTGGTTCGACTTCAAGCAGGACGCCATCATCGACCAGGCGCGGGCGGACGCCAGCTACTTCTTCAGCACCGGCTCCACCGATCACCAGCTCAAGTTCGGCGGCAGCTACCGCGACCAGGAAAACCACTCCAACACCGTCTGGCCGCGCGGCAAGATCGTCTGGCACGGCGATCTCTTCGGCCTCGATCCGGGGTTCGCGGCGGTCGGCTTCCAGAGGAACCGCAACGTGGGCATCGATTCGAAGTACGAGTCGGCCTGGGTGCAGGACACCATCACCCGCGACCGCTGGACGATCAACGCCGGTTTGCGCTACGACCGGCAGTACCTGGAGAACCTGGCCAGCTCCGACGCCGGCAACCCGGAGACGCCCGGCGTCGAGCCCGGCTCGCCGCCGCTCATCCCGCCGATCGACTTCCCGGGCAACGACGCCGGCGGCTTCACCTGGAACACGATCCAGCCCCGCGTCGGCATCACCTACGCGCTCGGCGAGGATCGCAAGTCGCTGCTGCGCGCCACGTTCTCGCGGTACGCCGAGCAGCTCGGCCAACTGCCGCTGGCCAGCCGGGCCAGCCCGCTCGGCTACAGCTACGCCTACTTCTACTTCGAGGATGCCAACGGCAACCTGCGGCTCGACCCCGGCGAGCGCCCCTCGCTCTACTTCGCCTACTCGGTCGGCATCAACGAGGCCGACCCGTCATCCCTCGTCTCCGCCAACGTCAACGATCCCGACCTCGGGCCGACGCTGACCGACGAGGTCTCCCTGGGCTACGAACGTGCCTTCGGTGCCAATTTCGCCGGCGGGCTCACCCTCACCTACCGCAACATCCACGAGATCCCCGAGACCCGGCTGCTGGTGACCGACGAGAGCGGCCAGGTGCGGCTGGCCACGCGCGACGATTGGGTGCCGGCCGGATTCGTCTGCGACGACCCGGCTGACCCCTGCGTGCTGCCCAACGGCCAGAACGCCTCGCCGCGGCCCGTCTACGACCTGCGCGACGGCGTCGACCCGACCGGCGGACGCCTCTACACCAACGGTGATCGCGAGCAGGACTATCTGGGGGCGACCCTCTCCTTCTCGCGGCGTCTGGTGGACCGCTGGAGCTTCCGCGGCCACTTCACCTACGCCGATTGGAAGTGGAAGATCGGCGACGAGTTCCGGCGTTTCGACGACCCTACGGACGAGATCGGGACCGATGACAGCGAAGATGTCTACGCCGAGCAGTCCGGGAGCAACAAGTCGGAGATCTTCACCGGCAGCCGCTGGTCGTTCAACGTCAACGGCCTCTATCAGGTGGCGCCTGAAAGGCCGTGGGGTTTCAACCTGGGCGCCAGCGTCACCGGCCGCGAGGGATTCATCTCGCCGCCTTTCGCACGCGCCGGCTCGGCCATCGGCGGCCGCGACGTCCAGCTCACGGGCCACATCGACGACTTCCGCAACGACGACGTCATCGTGCTCGACGGACGGATCGACAAGGACGTCCGCTTCGGCGACGTGAACGTGAACCTGAGCCTGGACGGCTTCAACCTCACCAACGAGCACTATCTGCTCCAGACCGACCGCAATGCCCTCGCTCTAGCGGCAGACCGGTACAGGACCATCGAGGTGCTCTCGCCGCGCGTCTTCCGGTTCGGGGTGACGATCCGCTACCGGTAGGCCGC
>Ga0134122_10002776_pt1 | contig 12903 bp, 12 predicted proteins | sample KB302_FD_96461 | JGI IMG/M metagenome (GOLD analysis project Ga0134122, IMG submission 96461) | Terrestrial soil microbial communities without Nitrogen fertilizer from Kellogg Biological Station, Michigan, USA - KB3-0-2 | ecosystem: Environmental > Terrestrial > Soil > Unclassified ...
CGCGCGACGACGTCGCCGCGGCACTCAGCGACGTCGACGCGCTCTGGAAGCGGCTCGCACCCGGGATCGCGCCGCAGCGCCGCTTCGTCGACGAGATGTTCGAGCAGCAGTACGCGATGTTCGCCCGAATCGCGGACGCGTTCGCGGCGTTCTGCGTGTTCGCGCTCGTGATCGCCATCGTAGGCCTGTTCGCGATGTCGCAAGTCGTCGCGGCGAGGCGCACGCACGAGATTGGGGTGCGCAAGACGCTCGGTGCGGCGACCGCGCAGATCGTGCTCATGCTGCTCAAGAGCTTCTCGCTGCCCGTGATCGTGGCGAGCGTGGCCGCGTGGCCGATCGCCTTCATCGCGATGCGGCTCTATCTCGACCGGTTCGTGAGCCCGATCGAGCTCAACGCGTTGCCGTTCATCGCGGGCCTTCTCGCCATGCTGTCGATCGCTTGGCTCGCGGTTGGCACGCATACATTGCGCGCGGCGCGCACGATCCCGGCTCGTGTGCTCAGGCAGGAATGACGCGGCGCCGAGCTTCAAAACCTTGGGAATTCGAATCCGCAGTACGTTTTTGTGATGGAATCCCACCGCCTCAGGGGTGGAGAATTAAGTATGATCGAGGAAGGTTCCTATTGGAGCTCGCTCAAGGATGGCAGATAGCTCCGAACACCGGCCTCTCCGGGTCCTGCAGATCAGCGACACCCACCTGCATTCGGCGGCAGACAGCCGGATGCGCGGAGTGACCACGTACGCCACTTTCAAGCAGGTCCTGGAGCGCGCGCAGCGCGACCGGCGCTGGGCGCCTGACCTCGTGATCGCGACCGGCGACATCGTTCAGGACGAGAGCCGCGCGGGCTACGAGCTGTTCCACTCGACGCTCGAGCCGTTCCACGTCCCCGTCGTCTCGATCCCCGGAAACCACGACGACCCGAAGCTGATGGCCGAGATCCTATCGGGCGGCTCGTTCCAATTCGGCGGCGAGGTACGCCGCGGCCCTTGGTCGCTCTTGTGTCTCAGCACGTTCCTCGCCGGCGAGGACGCGGGCGGTCTCGGTCACGCGCGCTTGAACGGGCTGCGCAAGGCGCTCGGCGCGCACACGGGCCAGCACGTGGTCGTCGCGATGCACCACCATCCGCTGCCGATGGGCAGCACGTGGCTCGACGGCGTCGCATTGCGCGACGCGGACGCCTTCTGGGACATCATCGACGAGCACAAGAACGTGCGCGCGGTCGTCTGCGGGCACGTGCATCAGCAAAGCGAGCGGCTGCATAACGGCGTCCTGTTCTTGAGCACGCCGTCGACGTGCGCGCAGTTCCTGCCGAAGAGCGAGTTCTTCGCGCTCGACGAGCGCCCGCCCGCGGCGCGCTGGCTCGAGCTGCACCCCGATGGACGAATCGAAACGGAAGTGACTTGGGCGCGCGGCTCGCGCGACTGACGGGCGCGCTCGCGGCGCTCGCCGCGTTGCTCGCGCAGCCGGTCGCGGCGGATCCCGCGGCGTGGCGAATCGCGGGGGAGCGCGGCGGCGAAGTCGCGCTGCTCGGCTCGATGCATGCGCTGCGCGCGCGCGACTATCCGCTCCCGCCGCTCGTCGACGATCTCTACGGCCGCGCCCAGGTCATCGTGATGGAGCTCGACCTCGACGATCTCGACCCCGCGACCGAGCAAGCCGCGGTGCTTGGCGTTGCCGCGCTGCCCGAAGGCCAAACGCTCTCCACCGTGCTCGACAAGAAGGTTTACGACCTCGCGCAACAGCGCGCGCGCGGGCTCGGCGTCGACCTCGCCGTCTTGGAGCACGTGCAACCTTGGCTCGTCGCAATCACGCTGCTCGACATCGGCCTTCTCAAGCTCGGCTACGACCCCGAGCACGGCCTCGAACGCTACTTGGTCGGCAAGGCGAAGAGCGACCGCAAAGAGATCGTCGGGCTCGAGACGCTCGAGCAACAGCTCGGCATCTTCGCGGGGTTGCCGCGCAAGAGCCAACAGGCGCTGCTTTCCCAGACCATCGAGGAGCTGGACACCGCCGACACGACGATGAGCCAGCTCGAGACCGCTTGGCGCGAAGGGCACGTCGAGACGATGACCGACAAGCTGCTAGGCGACTTCGACGACTTCCCCGAGCTGTATCCGGAGCTCGTGACGAAACGCAACGCGGCGTGGACCGACGCGCTCGAGAAGCTCCTCAAGGACGGACACCGCTACCTCGTCGTGGTTGGCGCGCTCCACCTCGTGGGGCACGACAGCGTGATCGAGAGGCTTGGCGCGCGCGGCCATCGTGTGGAGCGGGTCGGCGCGACGCACTGAGCCGCCCCGAATGGCCGTAGCGGGCGCTACACCTCGACCATCTCGAAGTCTTCCTTCCCTGAGCCGCAGTCCGGGCAGCGCCACGACAGCGGCACGTCTTCCCACTTCGTACCCGGCGGGAGCCCCTCGTCCGGCCGGCCCGCGGCTTCGCTGTATATGAAGCCGCAGATGAGACACATATAAGTCTTCACTTCCCGTTCACCCATCTCGCGCGTCGTCCCGCGCGCGGGTGCGAAGCGTAGCACGGCGCACGCGCGGTCAGGCGAGCGACGGCTCCGCTCGCAAGGCCGCCGCGATCTTGTCGAGCCGGGCGCGCGCATCTCGCGTCTCGAGCAGCGACTGCTTGAGCACGAGCGTGAACGGCAATATCTCGGCGAGCCGCGCGCCTACCCAGACGGCGTCGTCATACGCCGCGGGAACGCGCGCATAGCTCGGCAGCTGTGCGAGCAGCGTCTCGAGCAAGGTCTTGAGCTTCGAGTGCTCGAGCGGCAAAGGTAGCGCGGGCAACTCGTCGAGCAACGCGACACGACCGACGTAGAGCCCATCGGGACGGCGGCTCGACTCCTCGAGCGCAAAACTGTCGCGGCCGACGGCCGTGATCGCGAGCAGCCCGCCGGTGTCTTGCCAGTCGACGATCTCTGCCGTCGTGCCCACGCTGAACGTTTCCGCCTCGCCGACCTCGGAGCCGGCGCGAATCGCGACGACGCCGAAGCGGTTGTTGCCGCGCAGCACGCTCGCGATCATGTCGAGATAGCGCGCCTCGAAGATTCGCAGGTTCAGCGGCCCGCCGGGAAACAACACGGTCTGGAGCGGAAAGAGCGGCAGCTCTTGCGTCACGCGCCGCCGTGTCGCGCGCGTTGCTCGAGCGCGCGTTGCAGATTCAGCGGCAGACCCTGGAAGCCCCCGTTCGACATCAGCACGACATGGTCGCCGGGACGCAGCTCCGCGAGCAGAGCCGCGAGCAGCTCGTCGACGTGGGCTGCGACGCTTGCCTTAGCGCCGAGCGGCGCGAACGCGGCCGCGACGTCCCAGCGGCTATCGTCGCCGCCGAGCACGAACAGGCGGTCCGCGCCCCCGAACGAGGCCGCGAGCGTGTCGCGGTGCACGCCCATGCGCATGGTGTTCGAGCGCGGCTCCATCACTGCGACGATGCGCTTCGCGGTGCCGAGGCTCCGCAAGCCCGCGAGCGTGGTCGCGATCGCCGTCGGGTGGTGCGCGAAATCCTCGAACAGAGCCACACCTCCGAACTCGCCGCGCTTCTCGAGCCTGCGCTTCACGCCGCTGAACTCGCCGAGCGCCGCGAGCGCGACGTCGGCCGGCACGCCGACGTGCAGCGCGGCCGCGAGCGCCGCGAGCGCGTTCTCGAGGTTGTGCTCGCCGAGCAGCTGCCAGAGCACGCTGCCGAGCCGGTCGCCGCGGCGCTTGACGCCGAAGCTCGATCGCTCGCCGATCGATTCGTACGCGGCCGTCCAGTCCGCTTCGCCGTGCGCGCTGAACGTCTCGACCGGCGTCCAGACGCCGCGCGCGCGGAGCTTGTCGACGTTCGCGTCGCGGCCGTTCGCGACGATCAGTCCGTTGCCGGGCACCGTGCGCACGAGCTGGTGGAACTGCCAGAGGATCGCGTCTACGTCCGGATAAATGTCCGCGTGGTCGTACTCGATGTTGTTGATCACGAGCGTGCGCGGCCGGTAGTGAACGAACTTCGCGCGCTTGTCGAAGAACGCCGTGTCGTATTCGTCGGCCTCGACGACGAAATACTTCGAGCCACCGAGCCGCGCCGAGATGTCGAAGTTGCGCGGGATGCCGCCGATCAGGAAGCCGGGATCGAGCCCCGCGTACTCGAGAATCCACGCGAGCATGCTCGTCGTGGTCGTCTTGCCGTGCGTGCCCGAGACCGCGAGCACCCACTTGTCGCGCAGCACGTTCTCGGCGAGCCACTGAGGGCCTGAGTAGTACGGCAGCCCCGAGTCCAGCAACGCTTCGACGACTGGCTTGCCGCGGGACAACGCATTGCCGACCACGACGCAGTCGAGGTCGGGGTCGACGTGCCGCTGGTCGTAGCCCTGCTCGAGCCGAATCCCGAGCTGCTCGAGCTGCGTGCTCATCGGCGGGTAGACGTTTTGATCGGAGCCCGAGACTTCGTGGCCGGCGGCTTTCGCGATCGCCGCGACGCCGCCCATGAACGTGCCGCAGATGCCGAGGATGTGAACCCGCATTAGGTGGCCGGTGAAAACAACGTGACGTGCGCGCTCACTTCAAGCAGCACGTAACCTACCATGATCGCAACAGCCAAGACATACGGCCGCTCGAGCGCGCGCGAGAGGATGAAGGCCGAGACGTCGACCGACCAAATCACGACGAGCAGGAACAGAACATACGGCAGCGTCGCCTCCTCCGGCTTTGCATGCAGAGAGGCGTGCCAGCTGAGCAGCGGGACGGTGAGAAGATTCAGGAACGTGTCGGCGCCGAGCATCGCAACCGCCGCCTGACGGAAGCGGCGTTCGCGCTGAAACGCGTGCAACACGCTCCACATGAACGCCAACCCGAGCACCGTATCGAACGCGACCTCGAGCTCCGGGTACCTCTCGACTTGTAAATAGCGCGTCGTCGCGAGCTCGACTCCGACGTAGACGAGGAGCACCGCGATGAAGAACGCGCGTGACGCCGGAAAATCCGCCGGACTGCGGCGGTGGAACGCAACCTCGACGAACGCGAGGATTAGACGCAGCAATGGGCTGGTTCCGAGGGCATAGACCGCGATAATAGCGCAGGCCGACGGAGGCAGAGGACGAACGGTGACGGGCGCGGTAAACGAATGGATCGATGGTGACATGGCGCTCGCGTCGCTCTGCGCGGCACTCGACGGAGCATCGCTCGTCGCGATCGACACGGAGTTCGTGCGAGAGAAGACCTACTACCCGCAGCTGTGCCTGATTCAAGTCGCGACGCGCGAGCACGCAGCGTGCATCGACTGTCTCGCGCCGCTCGATCTCGCGCCTCTCTTCGAGCGACTGTTCCGCCCCGAGTGCACCTGGGTGCTGCACAGTGCACGGCAAGACCTCGAGGTGATCTGGCAGCGCGCTTCGCGGCTGCCGCCTCGGCTCATCGACACGCAGATAGGCGCGGCGCTCGTCGGCTGGCCGCCGCAGCTCGGGCTCGAGGCGCTGCTCGAGCGCACGGTTCACGTCACGCTCGGCGAGAGCTTCGCGCGCACGGACTGGAGCCGCCGGCCGCTGCCGCCTCCCCAACTGAACTACGCGCTCGAAGACGTGCGGCATTTGCTGCCCGCATGGGACGTGCTCGAGCGCCGGCTCGGGGAGCTCGGCCGGCTCGACTGGCTGCATCAGGACTGCGCGCGTGCGCTCGGCGAGCCGCCGGTTCCGGACGCGACGTCGGTGTGGGCCCGCCTCAAAGGCATGCACTCGTTGTCGTTCGCGGCGCAATGCGCGGCGCTCGAGCTCGTTCGCTGGCGGGAGCGGGCGGCGCAGCGAGCGGATCGCCCGCGCCGCTGGCTGCTCGAGGACGACAAGCTGCTCGCACTCGCAGCCGCGCTGCCGGCTACGCCCGACGCGATCGATTCACTGATGCCGCCGAAGTTCATCGCGCGCAACGGCGCGGACATCGTCGCGGCCGTCGCGCGGCGCGACGAGCCCGAAGTGCAAGCAATCGTGGGCGCGGGCGCTGCACAGCAAGCGCCCGACAAGAACAAGGTGAAAGCGCTGCAGGAAGACGCGCGCAAGCGCGCCGCGGAGCTCGGCCTCGAGCCCGAAATCCTCGCGACGAAGCGCGACCTCGTCGCGCTCGCGGCGGGCAAGCCGCCCACGCATCTGCGCAACGGCTGGCGCGCCGTCGCGCTCGGGCTGAAGCCCGCGACTTAACGGCGCAGGCCGAGCTCCGTCGTGAGCCGCTGGTAGACCGCGTCGACCTCGCCGGTCGCCGGGATCGTCTTGAGCAAGCCGCGCTGCTCGTAGTGCTCGATCAGCGGCGCGGTTTGACGTTGGTAAACCTGCAGCCGATTGCGGATCGTCTCCTCCTTGTCGTCGTCGCGCTGCAAGAGCTCGCCGCCGGCCTTCTTGCACGCCTCGAGCTCCGCGGGCGGGGAGAAATAGATGTTGAGCACGGCGCCGGTCTTCGAGCAGGTGCGCCGGCCCGTGAGCCGCTTCATCAAAATGTCGAAGCCGACGTCCATCAGCACGGCAGCGTCGATCGTGACCCCGCGCCTCTTCAGCACCGTCTCGAGGTCTTGCGCCTGCTTGCCGTTGCGCGGGTAGCCGTCGAGGATGAACCCGTGCGCGGCGTCGGGCTTCCCGATCCGCTCCTCGATCATGCCGAGCACTATGTCGTCGGAGACGAGCTCGCCGGCGTCCATCACGGCCTTCGCCTTGAGGCCGAGGGGCGTCTTGTCGGCGACCGCGCGGCGCAAGAGATCGCCGGTCGACACCTGCGGCAGGCCGAAGTCCTTCTGGAGCCGCTGTGCCTGCGTGCCCTTGCCCGAGCCCGGCGCGCCGAGCATCACGATCCTCATGGTTCTTGTTCTCCGAGCACGTTCGCGAAGGGCGTTACGCTAGCGTCGCGGCGGCGCCGGCGTCAAACGCGCTCGAGCCGCGCGCGCACGATCGCGAAGATCTCTCGGTAGGCCTTGCCGCGGCGCGGCGCTTCGCCGGGACGCGCCTCGCGCGCGTCCTTGCGAGCCTGACGAATCAGCGAGCGCAAGCGCTGCGCATCGCCGGCGCGATCATCCGCTAGCCAGCGCTCGAGCGCCGCGTCGCTTTCGAGCAGCTCCTCGCGCTCGCGCTCCGCGCGATGCAGCAGCGCGGTCTGTCGCGCCGACGGCGCGCGTGCCGCGCTGACCGCATCGCGCACGGCGTCGAGCGCGCCCGGATCGAGGCGGCGCATGAGCTTGCCGATGTACTGAAGGTGGCGCCGGCGGCCGCCGAAGCTTCCGATCCGCTTCGCGCTCGCGAGCGCGTCGATCAAGGGCTCGGGCAGCGGCAGCGTCGCGATCGTCTCGGCGGGAAGCTCGGCAACCTGCTCGCCGAGCGATTGCAGCTCCTCGCTCTCCCGTTTGCGTGCGCTGCGGGACGGCCCCTCCTCCGGCGGCGTGTCGGCACCGCGCGGCACGGGGCCGAGATCTACGTTCGAGTATCTATCTCTCCGCGATCGGCGCGCCATGGCCGGCATTATGCAGCGGCGCGTTCTCCGTGCGCCTCATCGCGCGCCGGAGCGACACGATCGCGACCGCCGAGATCAGCGCCGGCACCGCGGCGGCGAGGAAGAGCTGCTCCGTGCTCCAGCGAGACCGCATGATCTCTGCGAGCAGCGGGCCGAGCACCGATCCCGTCCGGCCGACGCCCGACGCCGCGCCGACACCCGTCGCGCGGAGCGACGTGGGATAGAAGCTCGCGGCGAGCGCGTTCAACGCCGCCTGTCCGCCGAGCACGCCGAAGCCCGCGACGAACACGACTGCGAACAAAAGCGCGGCCGCCGGCGATTGCCCGATCGCCGCGATCGAAGCGGCGGCTGCGACGAAGGTCAGCGCGAGCACGGCGAAGAATCCGAACCGCCTGATCGGCGGCCCGAGCACGAAAGCGCCGATCGTGCCGCCGACTTGCAGCGTCGTGCCGACGAGCACGGCGGCCGACGTGCCGAAGCCCATCTCACGCGCGATCGTCGGCAGCCACGTCGCGAGAAAATAGATGTTGAGCAGATTCATGAACATCACGATCCAGAGCAGCGCGGTCGCCGGCGCGCGGCCGCCATGAAAGAGCTGCACAATCGGCACGCCCTTGCCCGGCTCCTCCGTGACGACGTAGTCGGCGTCGGCCGGACCGGCCACGTTAGGCGCTATCCGAGCGAGCCAGCGGCCGACGTCGTCGAGCCGCCTGCGCTTGAGCGTCAAGAACTGCATCGACTCCGGCAAAGCGAGCCACATCGCAACGCCGATCACGAGCGGCACAGTGCCGCCGACATAGAACACCGCGCGCCAGCCGAAGTTCGGGATCAGCCACGCCGCGACGAACCCCGCGACCGCGGCGCCGATCGTGAACGCGCTCGAAACGATCAGCATCGCAGTGACGCGCGAGCGCTTCGGGCTGTACTCGCTCACGAGCGCCATCGCGTTCGGCATCGTCGCGCCGAGCCCGAACCCGGCGAGGAAGCGCACGACGAGCAGCTGCTCGAGCGAGTGCACTTGTGCCGTGAGCAGCGTGAGCACTCCGAAATAGAGCGTGGTGCCGATCAGCACGGGCCGCCGCCCGATCCGGTCGGCGAGCATGCTGAAGCAGATGAGCCCGAGCAGCAGGCCGAACAGCGCGGTGCTTCCGACGCGGCCCGCGGCGCTCGGCATCTGCCACTCGGCGAACACCGACGGCGCGACGTAGCCCCAGGACTGCACGTCGAAGCCATCCATGATCAGCGCGGCACCGCAGAGCACGTAGACGCCGAGCTGGAAGCCGCCGACGCGGCTCTCGTCGACGACGCGAGAAATGTCGATGCGCGCGCGCGGCGCGGCCGGTGTCGTCACGCTTCAGTCCCCCCACCGCGGCCCGTCGAGCGCGGGCTCGTCGCGGTGCACGGATACTGCGGGCAAACGCCGAGGCGCGCAAACGCCGTCCCACCGATTCGACGTAATGCCTAGGGCCGTGCGTCCTGAGACCCCAGGCCCGCGCCGCTGGCTGGTCCGGCGCCCCGTGTCGGCGAACCCCGACGCATCGATTCGCATACACGTTGCCGCCCCTGGGGTGACGCGTAGGGTGTGCGCCATCGGTTGGCGAAGGAGTGCCGAGCCGCGATCCGAAACGGACCACGGCCGGGCAAATACAAGAATGGACAGAATCACACACTCGACCTACGTCTCGGGCGTGCTGCACGGGGACGGCGATGACGACACCGTCGAGGTGCGAATCCTGCGGCCGCACGAGACCTATCGAAAGATGCGCAAAGCTGGGTCGCAAGACATTACGGACGACAGTCCGACGGACGATCAGGAAGCTCCACGGTAAGACACGGTCGCGCTCCCGCAAAGGCGCGACGCTCCGCTCACGCGATCCCCATCGACGCAGGTCGTTTGCTATCCTCTAGCGCCGCGTCGATTGGGGATCCGGAGAGCGCATGAAAAAGAAGAACGTCTTCTACGCCCAATCGGGCGGAGTCACCGCCGTCATCAATGCGAGCGCGTGCGGCGTGATCGAGACCGCGCGCAAGAACAAGAGCAAGCTCGGCAAAGTCTATGCGGGCGTGAACGGCATCCTCGGCGCGTTGACCGAGGACATGATCGACACCACGGCCGAGAGCGCGAAGACCATCGCCGGCTTGCGCTACACGCCGGGCGGCGCGTTCGGCTCCGCGCGCTACAAGCTCAAAGGCCTCGACCAGAATCGCGCCGAGTACGAGCGCCTGATCGAGGTGTTCAAGGCGCACGACATCGGCTATTTCTTTTACAACGGCGGCGGCGACTCGATGGACACCGCGCACAAGGTGTCGCAGATCGGCGAGCAGCTCGGCTATCCCGTGATCTGCGTCGGCGTGCCGAAGACCGTCGACAACGATCTACCGGTCACCGACACGTGCCCCGGCTTCGGCTCGGTCGCGAAGTACGTCGCGGTGTCGACGCGCGAGGCCGCGCTCGACGTCGCGTCGATGGCACGCACGTCGACGCGCGTGTTCGTGCTCGAGGTGATGGGGCGCCACGCGGGCTGGATCGCGGCAGCCGCCGGCCTCGCGGGTGAGAAGGAAGGCGACGCGCCGCACGTGATCCTATTCCCGGAGATCCCGTTCGACGAAACCGCGTTCCTCGCACGCGTGAAGGATTCCGTCGCGAAACACGAGTATTGCGTCGTCGTCGTGTCCGAGGGCGCGCACTACGCCGATGGCCGGTTCCTGTCCGAGGCGGGCGGCAAGGACGCGTTCGGTCACGCGCAACTCGGCGGCGTCGCGGCGACGATCGCGCAACTCGTGAAGTCCAAGCTCGGCTTCAAATACCACTACGCGATCGCGGATTATCTGCAGCGCGCTGCGCGACACGTCGCCTCGAAAGTCGACGTCGCGCAGGCCTACGCGATGGGCAAGGCCGCGGTCGAGCTCGCGCTCAAGGGGCACAACGCGGTGATGCCGACGATCGTGCGCACGTCCGACAAGCCGTACCGCTGGAAGGTCGGCAGCGTGCCGCTCGCGGACGTCGCGAACAAAGAGAAGATGATGCCGCGGAATTTCATCAGCCCCGACGGGTTCGCGATTACGGCGGCGTGCCGAAAGTACCTTGCTCCGCTGATTGCCGGCGAGGACTATCCCCCTTACAAGAACGGGCTACCGAGTTATGTCAGCCTACGTAATCAGCGGGTTACGCGACGGCTCAAGACCGACTTTGTGCTAAAGTAGCCGCCGCTTTCGCCGGGGGGCGGCGAAGCCAGAAGAACAAGGTCGAACCCGATTCGAGTCCGCCGGCGCCCGCCGGCGCGTTTCCAGACAGGGTTGATCAGCCTCACGAGGCTGCGCCGATGCGGCGCGCCCGGTCTAAAAGCTCATTTTGGAGACGAATACGGTGAATCCGAATATTGCGATCTGGTTGTCGCTCGGCGCCGCGGTGCTCGCGGTGCTCTACGGTGTCGTGACGGTGAGCTGGGTGCTCAAGCTCTCCCCCGGCAATGCGCGTATGCAGGAGATCGCCGGCGCGATCCAAGAAGGCGCGGGGGCGTACATGAACCGGCAGTACACGACGATCGCGATCGCGGGCGTCGTGCTGTTCGTGATCCTCGGCTTCGCCCTGAACTGGCAGACCGCGATCGGCTTCGCGTTCGGCGCCATCTTCTCGGGTCTCGCGGGCTATATCGGCATGTTCGTGTCGGTACGCGCGAACGTGCGCACCGCCGAAGCCGCGACCAAGGGCCTGAATCCTGCGCTCACGGTCGCGTTCCGTAGCGGCGCGGTGACCGGCCTCCTCGTCGTCGGCTTGGGCCTGCTCGGCGTCGCGGGCTATTACGCCGCGCTGCATGCGGCCGGCTACGCGCAGGCAGACATCTTGAAAGCGCTCGTCGGCCTCGCGTTCGGCGGCTCGCTGATCTCGATCTTCGCGCGTCTCGGCGGCGGCATCTTCACGAAGGGCGCCGACGTCGGCGCGGACCTCGTCGGCAAGGTCGAAGCCGGCATCCCCGAAGACGACCCGCGCAATCCGGCCGTGATCGCCGATAACGTCGGCGACAATGTCGGCGACTGCGCAGGCATGGCCGCGGACCTCTTCGAGACCTACGCGGTGACCTTGATCGCGACGATGCTGCTCGGCGGCCTCACCGTAAGCTCGCTCGGCGAGAACGCGGCGCTCTACCCGATCGTGCTCGGTGCGGTGTCGATCGTCGCGTCGATCGTCGGCACGTTCTTCGTCGGCACGAAGACCGGCAAGATCATGCCCGCGCTCTACAAGGGCGTGATCGTCTCCGGCGTGCTCGCAGGTCTGGCGTTCTACCCGATCACCACGACAATGATGGGCGCGAACGCGATCAACCTTTACGGCGCAGCGCTGATCGGCCTCGCGCTGACTGCCGCGATGGTCGTGATCACCGAGTACTACACGGGCACCAACTTCAGCCCGGTGCAGAAGATCGCCGCCGCTTCGCAGACCGGCCACGCGACGAACATCATCGCGGGCCTCGGCGTATCGATGAAGGCTACGGCGCTGCCCGTGATCGCGGTCTGCCTCGCGATCTGGGGCGCGTACGCGCTCGGCGGCCTATACGGCATCGCAGTCGCCGCCACGAGCATGCTGTCGATGACGGGCATGATCGTCGCGCTCGACGCGTTCGGGCCGATCACCGACAACGCGGGCGGCATCGCCGAGATGTCGAAGCTGCCGAAGGAAGTGCGCCACGTGACCGACGCGCTCGACGCGGTCGGCAACACGACGAAGGCCGTGACGAAGGGCTACGCGATCGGCTCGGCCGGCCTCGCGGCGCTCGTCCTCTTCGACGAGTACGCGCGCGGCCTGCAGGAGGAGGAGGTCACGAGCGTCTTCTCGCTCTCCGACCCGTGGGTGATCGCGGGCCTCTTCATCGGCGGGATGATGCCGTTCCTCTTCGCGTCACTCGCGATGCAGGCCGTCGGCCGCGTCGGCGGGCAGGTCGTGACCGAGGTGCGGCGGCAGTTCCGGGAGATGCCCGGGATCATGGAGGGGACGCAGCGCCCCGACTACAGCCTCGCCGTCGGCATCGTCACCACCTCGGCGATCAAGAAGATGCTCCTGCCCGCGCTGATCCCGATCGCGATCCCGATCGCCGTGGGGATCATCAGCCCCGAGGCGCTCGGCGGCCTGCTGATCGGCACGATCGTCACCGGGCTCTTCCTGGCGATCTCGATGACCTCCGGCGGCGGCGCCTGGGACAACGCCAAGAAGCTGATCGAGGACGGCGCGTTCGGCGGCAAGGGCTCCGAGGCCCACGCCGCGGCGGTCACCGGCGACACGCTCGGCGATCCCTACAAGGACACGGCCGGCCCGGCGATCAACCCGATGATCAAGATCGCCAACATCGTCGCGATCCTGATCACCCCGCTCATCGCGGCGATCCACGGCTAGGCGTCACGCGAGGGGGTCCGTCGCGCCATCACGCGGCGGACCCCCTCGAGC
>Ga0134122_10002777_pt1 | contig 12902 bp, 10 predicted proteins | sample KB302_FD_96461 | JGI IMG/M metagenome (GOLD analysis project Ga0134122, IMG submission 96461) | Terrestrial soil microbial communities without Nitrogen fertilizer from Kellogg Biological Station, Michigan, USA - KB3-0-2 | ecosystem: Environmental > Terrestrial > Soil > Unclassified ...
AGGAACAGCAGGGTGCGGGCGGATTGATCGATGGCGCGGGCGTAGGTCTGTTGTTCGGGCGCAAGCTCGGTCTCACACAACAACTGGGTCATGCCGAGGATGCCGTTCATCGGCGTGCGAATCTCGTGGCTCATGGCGGCGAGGAAGCGTGACTTGGCACGATTGGCTGCCACCGCCTGCTTGCGTGCCTCGTTGAGCTCCGCCTCGGCGCGGCGCTCTTCCGTGATATCGCGGCCAAGACACTGCACTTCTGCGACCGACGACTCGCTGCCCGGCACGGCGTGCTCTTCCCATTCAAACCAGCGTGGACCCGCCGCGGTGTGGATCTCCTGCACGTAGCGCTGCTGGCGTAGCGCGCCTCCCGGTATCAGCGGCGCCACACCATCGCCGGCCAAGACTCGATGGGCAAACGTGCGGCCGAGCACCTCCTCGCGCTCCAGACCGAACACGCCGCAGAAGGCTCGGTTGACGAAGGTCAAGCGGCCCTGGGCGTCGCGCCGCAGGATCACGTCGGCCTGATTGTCGAGCAGATCCCGGTAACGGGACTCATTTTCCCGGATTTGCCACTGAATATCCTTGAGCTCCTCCAACCCCCGTTCGAGACGCTCACCGATGCGCACAAAGCGGTCGAACTCAGCGGGAAGATCATGCGCCGGCGGCACCGAGCGAGGCTTGCGCCGACCGAGGGCGAGGCGCAGACGGCTGGCACGAAGCAGTCGCCTTTGCAGCGTTTGCAGCAAAGCCGGCAGCCGGCCCGACAGGTCGTGCAGCTGAGACACCCTTGACGCCCGATCATTTATCGTTGACGGCTTTGTCGTGCATGGAAACCACATCCAGATTGAGAAACGTTTACCCGGATTGTTCACGCTTGCCGCTGCCCCACGCACAGCTTTGCCGCCGGCGGTGCGTTTCGGTACGGCCGCCAACCAAGAGGTAACCACGATGGGTCCGCTGGCCGGTTTGCGCATTGTCGAGATGGCCGGGATCGGCCCGGCGCCGTTCGCGGCGACGCTGCTTGCCGACATGGGTGCTGAACTGATCCGGGTCGATCGACGCACGGCGACAGACCTGGGCCTGCCGGGGCGGGAAGCGAAATTCAACGTGCTGCATCGCGGCCGACGCTCGCTTGCCGTCGACCTCAAGAGCGAGCGCGGCTGCGAGGTGGTAAAGCGCCTCGCAGCCAAGGCCGATGCTCTGCTCGAAGGGTTCAGGCCGGGCGTGATGGAACGGCTGGGGCTTGGGCCGGACCTACTGCTCGCGCTCAATCCCCGGTTGGTCTTCGGCCGCATGACCGGTTTCGGCCAGCAGGGACCGATGGCACAAAGCGCCGGCCACGACATCAACTACATCTCGCTTGCCGGCGTGCTGCACGCCATCGGCCGCCGCAACGACGAGGCACCCGTGCCCCCGCTCAATCTGGTCGGGGACTTTGGAGGCGGCGGCATGTTTCTGGCCTTCGGCGTCGTGTGCGCCTTGTTCGAGGCGCAGAAATCGGGGCGGGGCCAGGTCGTCGACGCCGCCATGGTGGACGGCGCCGCCTATTTGATGGGGCCGATGTTCGGACTGTTTGCGCAGGGGTCGTGGCGCGATGAGCGCGGCGTCAACGTCCTCGATGGCGGGTCGCCCTGGTATAACGTCTATCAGACCAAGGACGGCAAGTGGCTTTCGGTCGGCGCCATCGAGCAGCGCTTTTACGCAGAATTCGTGAGCAAGCTCGGCCTCGATCCGACGCAGCTGCCCGCGCAGCACGATAGGCGTGGCTGGCCCATGCTTGCACGGCATTTTCGGGAGGTCATTGCCACCCGCACGCGCGACGAATGGGAGCGAATATTCGCCGGCAGCGATGCTTGTGTTGCCCCGGTGCTTTCGCTGGCCGAGGTCGAACACCACCCCCATAACAAGGCGCGCAACACCTTCCTCCGCCGTGATGGCGTGCTGCAGCCTGCCGCGGCGCCGCGTTTCAGCCGCAGCCAAACCGAATTGGGATCGCCGCCGCGCCCACTCGGCGCCGATACCGACGCCGCGCTTGGCGATTGGGGCTTCAGCGCACATGAAATCGGCGAATTGCGCCGGGCAGGGATTGTGGGGGCGCAAGCGGAGGAGCAATGACGGCGATGGACCTGATCCCGGCCCAGCAGGAGATTCGCGCCTCCATTCTGAGGATTTGCGCCAAGTTCGGCGACGACTACTGGCTGGCAAAAGACCACGACGGCGGTTTCCCGCACGATTTCCACCGCGCCCTCGCCGATGCCGGCTGGCTCGGCATTGCCATTCCAGAAGCCTACGGAGGCTCGGGACTGGGCATCACCGAGGCGGCGGTGATGATGCAGGCGATCGCCGAGTCGGGTGCCGCCTTTTCCGGCGCCTCGGCCGTCCATATGAACATCTTCGGCCTCAACCCGGTAGTGGTGTTCGGTACGGAGGAACAGAAGCACCGCTTCTTGCCGCCGTTGGTGCAGGGGGACGAAAAGGCCTGCTTTGCCGTGACCGAACCGAACGTCGGTCTCGACACGACCAGGCTCACTACGCGCGCGGTGCGCAGCACCGAGGGCTACCTCGTGTACGGGCAGAAGATCTGGATCTCGACCGCGCAGGTGGCCGAGCGCGTGCTGCTGTTGGCGCGAACGACGCCGCTCGAAGAGGTAAAAAAGCGAACCAATGGTCTGTCGCTATTTTATACCACGCTCGACCGCAAGCACGTCGAGGCCCGCGTGATCGACAAGATGGGGCGTAAGGCGGTCGACTCCAACCAGCTATTTTTCGACGGCATGCCGGTGCCGAGCAGGGATTTGATTGGCGAGGAGGGCAGAGGGTTCGAGTACATCCTGCACGGCATGAACCCTGAACGCATCCTGGTGGCCGCCGAGGCGGTCGGCATCGGTCGCGCGGCGATAGCGCGCGCGGCGCGCTATGCCAAAGAGCGCATCGTGTTCGGCCGACCGATTGGCCAAAACCAGGCAATTCAGCATCCGCTCGCCAAGTGCTGGATGGCGCTCGAAGCGGCCAACCTCATGATGCTGAAGGCCGCGCGTCTTTACGACGCCGGCGAAGCCTGCGGGATTGAGGCCAACGCCGCCAAATATTTGGCCGGGGAAGCGGGCTTTGAGGCCTGTGAAACGGCGGTGCTGACATTGGGTGGCATGGGCTATGCCAAAGAATTCCACGTTGAGCGCCTGTTGCGCGAGAGCCTGATTGCCCGCATCGCCCCGGTCAGCCGCGAGCTCATTTTGTGCAATGTGGCCGAGAAGGCGCTCGGCCTGCCGAAGTCCTACTGATGCACGATCAGCTTTGAATTTTTAGCACCGATCTAGCGCGGCCGGCATCGGTGCTAGGGCTGGACTCGCCTGCCTTGCCGCGGAACACAGATAACCCTTGCAATGCGCACCGGCTTCCCCAAGGCTACCGCTTGATGCGTCAGTGGGAATAGGAGGCCCGGGGTAGAGGCGTAGATGGCCGCCACTTTCATCAATCTCAGCGCCTATAGCGATGCCCTGGTTGTACTCGGCACGGCAGGTGTGGTCGTGCCTTTGGTGCGCCGCTTCGGCCTGAGCCCGGTGCTCGGCTATCTGGGTGCGGGCGCGATTTTGGGCCCGCTTGGTCTCGGCTCGTTCATCGAGCAGGTGCCGATCCTCTATTGGCTGACGGTGGTCGACGCTAAAAACGTCTCGAGCATCGCCGAACTCGGGGTGGTGTTTTTGTTGTTCTTGATCGGCCTGGAGCTGTCCTTCGAGCGGCTCTTGACCATGCGTCGAACCGTGTTCGGGCTGGGGTTCCTGCAGGTGACGATTTGCACCGCCGTGCTCGGCAGCATCATTCTCGCCGCCGGCTACAAACCCGCCGCCGCGGCCATCGTCGGTGCCTGCTTGTCCCTATCGTCGACGGCGATCGTGATCGAGATCCTCTCCAGTCAGCGGCGCCTGGCAACGGCGGCCGGTCGTGCCAGCTTTTCCATCCTGTTGGCCCAGGATTTGGCCGTGGTGCCGATCCTGCTCTTCGTGTCGATTCTCGGTGAAAGCAACGGCGGCGCCGTTGGCTCGAGCCTTCTACTGGCTCTCGCCCAGGCGGCGCTGGCAACGGGGATGATCGTGGCCGTAGGCCGGCTGCTACTGCGACCGCTGTTCCGGCTTGTCGCCGCCACGGGCACGAGCGAACTGTTCGTCGCCGCGACATTGTTCGTCATCGTCGGCACGGCGGTGATTGCCAGCCTGGCCGGGCTTTCCATGGCGCTCGGCGCCTTCGTTGCCGGCCTGCTGCTGGCCGAGACCGAATTTCGTAAGGCCATCGAGACGACGATCGAGCCCTTCAAGGGTCTGCTGTTGGGCGTTTTCTTCTTTACGGTCGGCATGACCATCGATTTGCGTGAACTCGCCCGCGAACCCTTGGCGCTGTTCGCTTGCGTGATCGGCCTCATTGGTCTCAAAGGCGTGCTGATTGCTGGCCTGGCGCGCATCTTTCGCGTGCCCAAGCCGGCGGCCATCGAGACCGCCCTGCTGCTCGGTCCCGGTGGCGAGTTCGCCTTTGTCATCATCGCCCTGGCCACGGCGCTGCAACTCGTGGCGCCGACGACGGCGAGCTTTACGCTGGCGGTGACCTCCCTGACAATGGCCGCAATCCCCCTGCTGGCCCTGCTGGCGCGTCGGATTACGGCCGGTATGGAAGCGCGCAGAGCGGTCGATCCGATCCTGACGGTCGGGCCGCCAAGCGACACGAGAAAGCGCGCCATTGTCGTGGGCCATGGCCGGGTGGGGCAACTCGTGTCCACGATGCTGGAGCACCACAAAGTGGCGTTCCTTGCCGTTGACAGCGATCCGGCCGCCGTCGCGGAATATCGCCGCCGCGGGCGGGAAGTCTATTATGGCGATGCCAATAATGCCGCCTTCCTGGTGAGCTGCGGACTGCCGCAGGCCACGGCGGTGATCGTCACCATTCATGGGCAAGCGGCGATCGATGAAATCGTCCGCATCGTGCGCCGGCTCAGGCCGGACATAGCCATCGTCTCCCGCGCCCGCGATGCAACACATGCCCGCCATCTTTACAAGATCGGCGTGACGGACGCGGTACCCGAGACGATCGAGGCGAGCCTGCAGCTCTCGGAGGCGGCACTCGTCAACCTCGGATTACAAGCCGGGCCGGTGATCGCCTCTATTCACGAGATGCGGGACGAGTTTCGCCAGGAGCTGCAAGAGGCGGCCGGCGAGGCGGGACGCACCGAGACGCGATCAATCCGCCCCAAAACACTGCGCACGTCCTAGCCGCCGTGCACGTTGTGCTGGCATGGCGGCGGCGTTCCAGCGATAACGGGCTTTCACCTTAGCATTGTCCGGAGCCGGTCCATGTCTAGTCCAAATTCACCCGTCCCATCCCAGAGCAGCGGCTGGCAGCAGGCCACGCGCTATCCGGATCCCGCCATCAGCGCGCTGGACCCCAGCTTTGAGAAGTACTGGCTCAAACTCTCCTGTGTCGAGCGGCTTGCCACCGGCTGCCGCTGGGCGGAAGGGCCCGTGTATTTCGGCGATGGGCGCTTTTTGCTGTGGAGCGACATACCCAACAATCGCATCCTCAAGTGGGAGGAAGAGACCGGAGCGGTGAGCGTCTACCGCAAGCCCTCCACCTTTGCCAATGGCAACACCCGCGACCGGCAGGGTCGTCTCGTCACCTGCGAGCACGGCGGCAGGCGCGTGACGCGCACCGAGTACGACGGCTCGCTCACGGTGTTGATGGATAGCTTCGACGGCAAGCGACTGAACTCACCCAATGACGTTGTGGTGAAGTCCGACGGCACCGTCTGGTTTACGGATCCCGTGTTCGGCATTCTTGGCGACTATGAGGGCTACAAGGCGGAGCCCGAGATCGAGCCCAACGTCTACCGGCTCGATCCCGAAAGCGGCAAGGCAACGACCGTGGCCGAAGGCGTACTCGGCCCGAATGGGCTATGCTTCTCGCCCGATGAAAAAATACTCTACATCGTCGAGAGCCGCGGCATCCCGAACCGGAAGATTTTGGCCTATGACCTCAGCGATGGCGGTCGCAAGCTCGCCAACAAGCGCGTGCTGATCGATGCCGGCGCCGGTACGCCCGACGGAATGCGATGTGACGTCGACGGCAACCTTTGGTGCGGCTGGGGTATGGGGTCGGCCGAGCTCGACGGCGTCATGATCTTCTCGCCGACCGGCAAACCGATCGGCCGAATTACCCTGCCTGAGCGCAGTGCCAACGTGTGCTTCGGTGGGCTCAAGCGCAACCGCTTGTTTATGGCAGCGAGCCAGTCGGTCTACGCCCTCTACGTCAATACGCAGGGCGCGCTCGGGGGCTAGCCCCAGCTAGGGCTGCAGGTATTGATGCCACTCCGGTAGGGATCGGGCTTCGTAAGGTCGATCCCAGGCCTCACAGTTGGATCGATCGACGATTTGCACCGGCAGCGTGAGCGCGGCGGGCACCGGCTCGCCTCTTAGTACCCGCACCGCCGCCTCCACCGCGAGGCAGGCCAATGTCATGGCATCGAAGGCTGCCGAGGCGAGCAACTCGCCGCGCTTGACGGCTTTGATGCCAGCGGGCGTGGCATTGATGGCGACGATTGAGCTCGATCGCCGGCTCAGTCGCAGGGCCTCGATCGCACCCAGCGCCATGACGTCGTTGGCGGCAAGCACACCGTCGATTTGGTCGTGCGCCTGCAGGAGGTCAATCATCGCGGACCTACCGCCCTCGAACTGAAAGTTCCCGCCGCGTGAGCCCACGATCTGAACGCCGGCGCGTACCGCCACGGCATCGCGAAATCCAGCGGCGCGCGGCGCGGTCGTCATGGCGTTTACGTGACCTTCGATGCTGACCACATTGGCCGCGGCACCAAGGTGATCGAACAGATAGTCGGCAATCCTGTGCGCGAGTTCGCGGTCGTTGGAGCCCACAAAGCACGTGGGGTCGACGGTTTGCGGCCGGCTGACGAAGCAAAGCAATGGTATGCCCCGCGCTTTGAGGCCGGACAGCACATCATTGAGCGCCGTGGCATGCGTCGGCGCCAGCACAATGGCATCGGCTCGTTCGTCTACCGCACGCTCGAGCAGAGCGCGCTGCTCTTCGACGGCATCGGGCTGCTCGGGTACATAGTGCGTCACGGCGCAGCCCAGACGCTGGGCGAGGCGATCGGCACCCAGCCGCGCTCCGATGTAGGCGGGATTGGTGCGGTTCTTGGTGAAAACTGCCAGCCGGTAGGCTCGGGGGGCCGATCGCATCTTGGTTCCTCGGGATTGCCTGGAGGTAGCGGCCTCAAATCACCCTGGCGAGGAGGGGCGTCGCGCGGCTCAACGCAGCAATGGGCAGCGCAGGCGCGGCCCGCCGCCAAACGGTTGATAAGTTCCGTCGCTGCGGCGAAATGAAGAATAACGCCTTTCACAAGCGGCAATGCCTTGCCGATCCGTTTCGATCTCGGCCACGTCCGCATCCGGCTTCATCGGCTCGGGTGCTGCCGCACCGAGATCCGTCTCGCGGGGATTGATGAGCTTGACGTTCGCACCGCGGGGGTTGTCCGCGTCGTTGCCAGTCACGGAGCCTGGGGGATCGCCGGCGGCCGCGCGCCAATTCGGTGCCACAACGGGCTTCGGCGGCTCTTGGGTGCGAGCCTCCGACGCGCTCGCGGCCGGCGCGCCGTCTGGCCCTGCGGGCGCGGTCGAGGCCGGCGTCGGCGAGGACGCCGCGGCCTTGGGAGCTAACGTGGGCTGCGGCATCGTTGGCGCCGACGTCGTCGGACCGGGTGTTGGCGCGCCCTGGATGGGGCGCGCGGCCCCTGGACCTGCCGTCGTCTTCGGTGCGAGCGGCACGGTGGCGCCGCGCTCGCCCGCCTCTCGAGCCGGCGGCTCCCGGCTGGGCGCACCGGTGGCGACAAGCCACACCGACATCCTGCCCAGCATAAAGCCTACGGTGATGCCAGCAAACAGTATGGCAGCCGCTGCCAACGTCCGCAGGCGCAGCATCTCGGGATCCCTCTGCATCTAGCCCATGACGATGTCGAAAACACCAGCCAAAGCACGGGGCTCGACAGCGTCAGCTGGAGCAAGCCGCACAATCAAAGCGTCGCGTCGCCGGCGATCGCGAATGCCATTCAAGACGCCGTCTCGCTCGTTTTGGGCTTCACCGAAAACATACATCTGCGTCACCAATGCACGCCGGTCGGGCAACACGACTTTGAAATGAATGTGGGGAGCGCGCCCGGGATAGGCAACGGGGCGTATCGTGCGGAACGCATAGCGACCGGAGGCATCGCTCGTAACGCGACCACGACCTTGGAACCCCTGATCCCGGCTCAGTGTTGCACCACCATCGCGCGGATGTCGATAAACACCGTTGGCGTCGCATTGCCAAATCTCCACGCTCGCCCCCACCACGGGCTGCGCCGATACGTCGAGAATGCGGCCATTGATGTGGGTGATTTGGCCGAGCGCCTGCGCCGTCTCACCCTTGACGACCACGAGGTCGGCATCGACATCGCCGCTCCACTCCACCGGATAGAAGGGTCCTTCCGACTGGCGCGGCGTCGCGGTCAGCTTGTGCTGTGCACGGCTTGGCGCCACCGGTAACAGCAGCGAGGAGGCGGCAGCGGACATGCCCGCGATCACGGTCCGTCGGCCGAGCCATGGTGTTTGCGTCGTTAGCGTCGTTTTTGGCATTGGCTGTCCGCGATGATGGCGAATGGCACTAGGCCGAGCAAAGCGGCGACAGCGCCGATGGTAGACCGATCACGCGATCCTCAAGAAGGCAAATCGATGCCGATCTCATGCTTGTGATCGCGGCACTTTACGCTTTGTCGCGGACGGCTCGGCAAAGTCCAGGGCGCAGGGGCGTCGGCAAGCGCATCACCATGCCATCTGCTGGAAAGGCGGCGAGCCGATGCTCCAGCCCAGCCGGGCGCGGGCCGCCCTGGCAGGACGCGTCACACTAGCGCCGCTGCGCCAACAACGTGCCGACGACGATCAGGGCCGCGCCCATCAATGTTGCCAGGCTCGGCACTTCAGCGAAAAATAGAAAGCCGAACAGCACACCCCAGACGAGCGTGACATAGCCGACCGGGGCGAGGCGCGCGGCTTCGACGCGCGCGAAGGCGTGGGCCAGCATGGTATGGGCGATCACGCCGATCGTGCCGAGAACGGCAAACTGCACGAGGTCGGCGACGGGCGGTGTGCTCCACACCCATAGCGCCGGCAGTGCCAGGATCAGCGCTGGCCCAACGTTCTGGAAAAGGATGATTTGGGCCAAGGGATCGCGCGTCGCCCGGTGCCGGAGCATGATGACATTCAGCGAATAGCCTATCGCCGAGAGGAGCACGGCGATGGCGCCCAGCAACACGCCCCTATCCAACCCGGCGCCGCCGAGCTTACCTCCGACGATCAGCAGCATGCCGAGAAAGCCGCCGACCAAGCCAATCATGATGCGCCAGTCGAGTCTCTCGCTCAAAAGCAGCACGCCGAGCACGGCGGTGAGCGCCGGCGAAATGAAGCTCATGGCAATGGCATCGGCCAGCGACAACTTGCCGAGCGCGAAGAAGAAGGTGGTGGCGGTGAAGACGATCAGGACGGCGCGCACGCCGTTGTAGATGGCCGCTTCCCCGCTCGGCCAGCCCGGCCGCGTCGCGAACGCGTAGACGACGGCGCCGATCATGCCGAAAGCGTAGCGCAGGAAAGCAATTTCGATGGCGCTATAGTGCGGCGCCAGCGACTTGATCATAGCATCCATCAGGGTCAACAGGCCCTCCGCGATGATAGCGAGGCCAACGACGAAGGCGGTGCTGGGCGAAGTCCGGGTGGGCATGGAGCGCGCAACCTATCGGCTTCTGCCCGCGCCACCAATGACCAATCTCGCAGTGAACGCGTTGCGCGCGCCGTACCCCTCTGGCCGCTGCTTTCCGCTTGATCTAGGTTGTGACCATCGATATCCGAGCTGGCTAAGGATTGGCGTCAATCGATGGTGAAAGGGGGTCTCGTGCGTCGCGTCGTTGTGGTGGTGCTCGATGGTATGCGCCGGGATCAGATCGTCCCGGCCAATACGCCAGGCCTCGTACATTTTGCCGAGCGAGCGCAGACGTTCGCCGAACATCGCTCGATGTTTCCATCGGCGACCCGAGTAGTATCGGCCTCCTTTGCCACGGGTTGTCTGCCCGCTCGACACGAGTTGCAAGGCAATTCGCTGGCCCTATTGGAGGACGGGCGGCTCGTGCAGCATGACGCTGGTCACCCCGATTTTCTGCAGCATAAGCGGCGCGTGACGGGACGGGCCTTGGCGGTACCAACGCTGGCCGAACGCCTGGCGGCAGTCGGCGGTATGATGCTGTTTTCCAATGTGTCGCCCGGCGCCGCCTATGCGCACGACCCCGATGGCTTCGGGCACGTTTACCATCGGGCCGGCTCCTATGCGCCTGGGCGCAAGCGCCTCGAGGGCACGCAGGCTTTGACGATTTCGCAGGACGCGGCGGGTGAGCAGCTGATGACCGAGCGCTTCATCCGCGAAGCGCTGATCGAGCGGTCGCTGCCGCTTGCCGTTTTGTGGCTGGGCGAGCCCGACGCAACCCAGCATTTGCAGCCTCTCGGCTCGCCTCGGCAGTTGGCCGCCCTTGCCCAAGCCGATAGCAACGCGACACGGGTTATCGCAGCGGTTGATGGCCTGCGCGCCAAAGGCGACGACGTCCTGCTCATCGTCTGTTCGGACCATGGGCACCAGAGCATCTCGCGCGTCGTCGATATCGAGGCCGAGCTGATCGCCGCCGGCCTCAAGGATAGTCGCGAGTCGGCCGATGTCGTCACGCCCACGAGTGGCACGTCCACGTTAATTTATGTTGCGTCGGATTGCGCCGATCGCATTACCGGCATCGGCGCCTTTCTGGCGAGCCGGGATTGGGTCGATCGCGTGCTTGGGCCCGATCAGTTGGCCGCTGTTGGGCAAGCCGCCAAACATGGCCTAGCCTTTGCCATTTCGCTCAAATCGGACGACGAACCGAATGCCTTCGGCATTCGCGGCCGCAGCGTCGAGGCGCGTCCGGCCGCCGGTAAGGCGGACCACCTGGGCTGCGGGCAGCATGGTGGATTGGCGCGCTACGAGCAGATGCCGTTCCTGATGATCGAAGGACCAGGCTTCCTAGTGGGGAGCGCGGCAAAGGCACCAACCTCACCGATCGATCTAGCGCCGACGATTCTTGCCCACCTGGGCCAACCCGGCGCTGGCATGGACGGACGGGCTCTGCAGGCAACCGGCGCGCGCTAGCAAAAGTATTGCCTCAGCGGCGGGCATTGCGCAGCAAATCGTCTTCGTCGCTCCACATTAGGAACTGGGGACCCAGGCTTCGGATATCCGGCGCACCCATCTGCGCCATCGTGCGATCAATCTCGTCCCTAAAGATCTGCAACGCTCTGCTGGCGCCAGGTGTACCGCCAGCGGCAACACCATAAAGCGTAGGACGGCCGACGAACACAAACTTGGCACCCAAACACAGCGCGATGATGGCGTCCGAGCCGCGCCGGATACCACTGTCGAGCATCACCGTCATGCGATCGCCCACGGCGGTGTGGATGGCCGGCAGCACCTCGATCGGGGAGGGTGCACTATCGAGCTGCCGCGCCCCGTGATTGGAGACCATGATGCCGTCGACACCGAGTGCGGCGGCCCGCGCGGCATCGTCGGGATGCATGATCCCCTTCAACACCAGGTTGCCCGGCCAGAGGCGGCGGAAAGCCTCGACGTCGGACCAAAGCAGCGGCGATGGCGTCTGGCTGGCCACGAAATCGGCAACTTGATCCCTGTTGGAGCCGGGGGGTGCGTATTGTTGCCAGTTCGAGAACAGTGGCAGGCCAACCTTGTAGTATTCACGCATCCAGCCTGGATGGAGGCACGCTTCAAGCTTGGTCTTCAACGACATCTTGAGCGGGCGCGTAAAACCGTTGCGAAGATTGCGCTCGCGTTTTGAGTTGATCGGCACATCAACCGTTATCACCAGCGTGCTGAGGCCGGCCTCCCGCGCGCGCCGGATCTGGTCCTCCGAAATCTTGCGATCTTTGGCGACGTAGAGCTGGTACCAGCCGTGCTCGGGGGCGACTTTTGCGAGATCCTCGATCGAGGCCGTTCCCGTACCGGACATGATGAAGGGGACATTGGCGGCGCGTGCGGCCTCCGCCAACATGAGATCCGCGCCCGGACGGAACAGGCCGGCCAATCCGGTAGGCGCGATGCCGATCGGCCCGGCATAGGTGCGGCCAAAAACGCTCGCGGACTGGTCACGGGTCTGCACATCGACCATATAGCGCGGGACCAATTTGATCTGCCGGAAAGCGTCTTCATTGCGCCCGACCCCGATTTCGTCTTCGAGCCCGCCCTCTATGAAATCGTAAGCGATCTTTGGCAGGCGGCGCTTCGCCAGCTTGCGCAAATCCTCGACATTGATGGCTCCGTCCACTGCCACGGAATTTCAGTCCTTGTGTTGGTTGGCTGCGAAAGAGGAAGGTAATCCGACCAACGTTATAGGTCGAACCTCGAAAGATGAGAACACCTTTGCAGTGGTGCGCCGACGCCTGGAAACACCGGCCTGGGTAAGGGGTGACGGCACGCCGTTGGCGCTTTTTTGTGTCAATCGAGCATGCTAGAAGCTCAGCTGTCGGGCCGAATTGCGAATGGGTCGACGGGCTCTGCGCCATCGTTCAGGGCCCCGCAAGGTTCGTTGGGCCCCGTAGCTCAGTGGATAGAGCACCTGATTCCTAATCAGGGGGTCGCAGGTTCAAATCCTGCCGGGGTCGCCAAGACTATCAATGTCCGGCCCGGACACATGGGTAACAAAACGTACCTAAGACATAGGTGACAACCTGGGCCCGAACGGGTTGTCGATGGGTTGCAAGGTTCTCTGCTCCAAGTCGATATATCCCAGATCATAG
>Ga0134122_10002778_pt1 | contig 12902 bp, 7 predicted proteins | sample KB302_FD_96461 | JGI IMG/M metagenome (GOLD analysis project Ga0134122, IMG submission 96461) | Terrestrial soil microbial communities without Nitrogen fertilizer from Kellogg Biological Station, Michigan, USA - KB3-0-2 | ecosystem: Environmental > Terrestrial > Soil > Unclassified ...
CGAGCCCTCGCGCATGATGCGCTCGGAGTCGATGAAATACCCCGTCGCCTCCGGACCCGCGATGATGGCGGTCGGCCGGCCGAGGATGTGCGAGCGGAACACCCGGCCATGCGCGCCGAGCCGTTGCTCGATGAAGCTGAACGGATTCTTCACGAACGTGAGCGTCTCGCCGAGCAACGGAAGGCCGGTGCGTCCGGGAGGAAGGGTCGAGTTCATAGCGCACCTCCTGAGGAGAACGGATCCACTCCATCATACGTGAGGCAAAGGCGAACCGGATGACGCGGCGACCCTTGCATAGAATCGCGCGATGGCGAAGCTGAGCCTTTCCTCTCTCGTGGTGCTCGCCCTGCTGCTGGACTGCTGCGCATCCGCTTCGGTCTGCGGTACAAACGGCCGCGGGCTTTCCCGTTATCCGAGGATCTCTATACCAGGTGGACGTGGAACGGACCGCTCTTCCGCGGAGCAGCCGGTCAAGAGACCGCGGCGAGCGGCCTTCAGCGGCGGCGCGGCGCCTCAAACAGGCCCTCCAAGAAGATGACGGTGGCGCGCCGCGAACGACATTGCCGTGAGGCGAATGACGCCGGCGCGCTGTCAACTCCCATGGCGCGATGTCGAATGCGGGAGCGCGCCGTCAATCGCTTTGGACCGCTGTCGTTTGCGGCGGCGCGGCGTCAACCCCCGTGGCGCGATGTCGACTGCCTTGGGCCGCTGTCGATTGCGGCGCGGCGCTGTCGATTCCCCTGAGACGCCATCAACCGCTTTGAGCCGCTGTCAATCGCGGCACGGAAATGTCAACTCCCCTGGCGCGCTGTCAATTGCTTTGGGCCGCTGTCGATCGCGGTGCGGCGCTGTCGACTCCCCTGGGGCGTCGTCAATCGCGGCGCGGCGATGTCGACTCCCCTGGGCCGCTGTCGATCGCGGCGCGGAAATGTCAACTCCCGTGGCGCGATGTCAACTGCATCAGGCCGCTGTCGATTGCGGTGCGGCGCGGTCAACTCCCCTGGAGCAATGTCAGCTTCCGTGGCGTGCCGTCCATCGATCCGCGGCCGCTGTCGGCTTCGGTGAAGGACCGCAACTCCTTTGCGCTGTTGTCGATCGCCCTGGATCGGGGCCCCACGGAGGCGAAGCTCGCAGGGCTGCCGGTGTCTGCATTCACCCAGCAGGAAACCCGATCCCGGTCGGGAGACTCCATCTTCGCTGAACCGCAGGGACCATTCGAAGCAAAGCCCGGGCTCGCCTCGCAGGTGATTTCCGATCCGACCGAGGACCCTACTGATCGGCGGGTGGCTCGCCGGGTTGCGCGCGTTGAGCCTATCTCCTGGGGAGACGAGCCGGACGTAGCAGTAGGCCATGCGCTCCCCTGGAGCAATGTCAGCTTGCGTGGCGCGAAGCATGGCACGAGATGTCGTCTTGCTCTTGCGATGGGCGTGCAAGCCGGCGAGCGCGGAACTCCGGCGGAGGCCAAGGCGATGCTGGGGCCTACGAGGGGTGAGCCGTGATGCCTGACGCGTTCGCCGCTCGACGGGATCGCTCTAGACGGACCGAGTGTTGCGTCCTATGATGGCTTCGTTTCCGTACGAAAGGAGAAAAGCATGGAGCTTGGCGCGTTTTCGATCAGCTTGGCTGTCAAGGACCTCGAGGCTTCGAGGAAGTTCTACGAAAAGTTCGGTTTCAAGGCCTTTGCCGGGAATGCCTCGCAGAACTGGCTGATCTTGAAGAACGGCGATCACGTGATCGGGCTTTTTCAAGGGATGTTCGAGAAGAACATTCTCACCTTCAATCCCGGCTGGGACAGCAACGCCCAGAAGCTCGCCTCTTTCACCGACATCCGCGATCTGCAGCGCCAGTTGAAGGCACAAGGGGTGGAGCTGCAGCTACAGGCGGACGAGAGCACGACAGGGCCGGCCAGCTTCATCGCTGTGGACCCCGACGGAAACCAGATCCTCGTCGATCAGCATGTGTGAGCCGGATGGCTCCGGCCGGCCGTAGTCTTCAGCCGGCGAGGACGGTTTTCACTGATGTGCAATTATCATGGAAGGGTTGTCCCGACTCAGAATTGAAAACGAAGTCGAGCCTCCGCAGAGCTCCTGTACCAGCCCCGCGGTCTCTTGGCAGGCCTTTTCGACTTCTTCTCTACTCGTCGGCGGCAAGCCGTCCACATTGAATTCAATGAATCTTGTAGTGTCCGCTACAATTGTATGCTTGGCTTGACGCCAAGTCCACCTCCTCGTCAAGACCACGTCTCCCTCGGCGAAGATGATCTCTCCAGGAGAAGGTTGTTCCAACTCGTCGGATCCGAAGGCGATGAAGCTTTCATTCCCGGTGGCAGTCCGTAGCTCCAAATCCGCGCGGACATCATCCAGCGCATGCCCGCCCACCGGAGCCAGAAAACGCAAAGAAACAATGGTGCCAATGTCGACCAGCTTGCTGATCGACGGCAAGTCCTCGCCTCTCAGGGCTCTCCGAACGAGTGCCTCGATCGAGGGTCTGAACTTGCTCGGCGATGCACCGAAGGACCTGAAGGCCTCCCGCCACGAGCTGATCACCGGGAGATCGGCGACCGTATCCAGGGAAAGCCGGCTGCGCAATGAGGCCTCGGCCTCGCGCAGGCGTGCTACGAGATCCGCCGGTGTTTCGCCGTTCTTTACGTCTCTCGCCACCACCACTCCCCGAACATAGTCGGGGAATCTCGCGAACACGCTCTCGTCCACTCGATATCCGAACTCGGCCATCGCGAACTCCGGTTTCTTCCCAGCGTCAATAGCAGATAAACAAGTCGTCGCCTTCTTGCACTAGATCGAAGCTTTTCAGCGGGCCGGTCCTGGCTTCTGTGCCCGGCGCCTTGATGTTCTCTCCGCTATCGAGGCTATAGACGTATCCATGCGCGCCGCAGATCAGCATGCAGTCCACAGCTTTGCCCTGTCGGACGAGATCCGCCTGCATATGGGGACAGTGCAGCGAGAATGCGCGCAGGCCTCCCCTGACCCGGGTCACAAATATTCTTTGGCCGCACTCCAGATCGAAAGGCACCAACCTATTCTCGACGATACAGCCGACCTTCCCGAGATAGTTCCGTTTCACTTTCATTCCTAGGACAAAAACGACTCCAGCTCTTCTCGCTTGCTGTGAGCCATGGTGCGGAGCATTTCGAGCGCGTTGACCCTCGGCATGTCCTCCAGGGCTTCCGCTCCGAAGTCTCTCTCCAGCTCCTCTCGTGCATGCGCTTGCAGCAAGGAGGGTTCCGACCCTACTCGCAACGCCGCTATCAAAACATGATGCTCATTGTCCTCGATTTCTATCTCTTTGAATCGAAGGAAAGCCTTCAATATTTGCGCTTCCGGATCCAGCTCTTCCTTCCAGCCGCTTGCCCTATCTCCGTATTTGGACGTCAGAAGCTTCACAAATTCCGTCTTCATCGATTTGAACCGTTCATAATCGGCGTTCTGGGTACCGGAGAACCCGTGTGGGCTCCGCGTGCTGATCATCTGCTTTCGGATGTCAGCCTTGTAGAGGCTCGAAGAGTAATTAGCCGCATACCACATTGCAGCCGTTGTGCCTCGCAGGAAGGTCCCAGCCGTGTCTATCGCCCGCGCAACTACGGCGGCCGGAGACCCGTTGTCCGCAGCCAGGGAAGCTTTTCTCAGCTCGCTTTGGCAGCCCATCGCGCAAAGATCAAAGAAATGATGCCCGACGATCCACCGAAAGGTGGGCACATCATGATCGACCGCGGGCGGTCTGCCATTGGCCAGCCAGAATTGTTTCCAGGGATCGTCCTCGTCAGCCTCCTCTTCAGGCAGGTCGGCCGCAGCTCCCGAGGGTTCATCGAGGAAACACCCGAGCAAACAATAATCTGCCTCTATAAAAGCTATTATCTCATCCAAGCCAAGAAGCGTAAAGGGCAGATCTCTCAGAATGAGCTCGGAGGTTTCGACGGCTTGAGCAAGCACCTCAGGTGCCGTCATGTCTTTGATCCGCGTCACATGGAAATAGTCGTCATATATCCTGTAGCCCAGCAGCCTGTCGGCATTCTCTCCTTCGAGGGCGATCATTCCCAGGCGCTGGCTGGAATCGATCGCCGGCGAGGACGGGAAGGTCTGCGCGAGCGCCGCGCCGGCGCGCCTCATGAGCTGGCTCACCTGCCCTGCTCTTCTCCAGAGCTCCATCGGGCTCGTCAGTTGTCTTTGAAGATCGGCCCCCAGGACCGCGAGGGCCGCGCGGAGTCGAGCGAGACAGGGAAGGGATTCGACGGCTGAATGAGCGTAGTCGTTGACGAGCCTGGAGTCGGCAGGAAAAAAGGCTCTGGGGACCTCATAAACCGGCATTGATGCCTCCGACGACTGACCAAAGGCAACTCGCCCCTCTCTGTTTCAGGCACACACGAGACAATAATGTCGACTATGCCAGCCCCCAGGGGGCAATGTCAAGGCGACAGGACCGCGGACCGGCGCCCGTTCAGATCGCTTTCTTTTGTCACGGTTTGGTGTCGCAGACACACCTTCCCTTGAGAGCAGAGCGAAGCACAGACCGGGAACAGCGAGGCCGGCAGGCTGATCGATGAAGTGCGCCTATCGGGGCGGCGTCATCGGATGGCGTCGAGCGCGGTCGCGGCGAACAGCGTCGGCACGGTGAAGGTGAAGCTGAAGACGACGTCGTAGAGGCGCTGCGGCACGGCGAACGCCGCGGCCGGAATCGATGCGGTGATCGCCGGCGGCGTCGCCGCGCCGAAGATGTCGACGAGGCGCACCGCGGGCGGATCGGCCGGCGGCGGCGCGAACGGCGTCACCGCCAGACGCTTCGTTAGCGGCGTCGCCGCGGCGGAAAATCCCGGCAGCAGAGGGCCGAGCAGCGACGCGACTTGCAGCGTCAGCCCGATCGGCTCCGCGGCATCGTCGAGCGTGCCCGGCGGGCGCACGCCATCCTGCGTCGGGATGACCGCGATGCCGACGGCGAGGAGCCTCGCATCCTCGATGATCCGGCGGCCGACAGTCAGCACGTTGGTGGGAAAGCCGAGCTCGGCCGGTCCGATGCCGATCGTACGTTCCAGCGCCAGCAGCGTCGCCTCCGTAGGGATCGGCGGCGCCGCGTCGTCGAATGCCACCGCCAGGTTGAGCGGCGAGGCGCCGAGCGGCTTGAGCGGCGTGAAAGGCTGGTCGGGCGCCAGCCGCGTCAGCGAGCCGAGGCCGGCGATCGTCGGCACCAGCGCCGGATCGAGCTGCAGCGCGGTCGTCCAGGTGTCCACGGCGCGGTCGCGTTGCGCGCGCAGGCTGAAGCGGACGGTGCGCAGCGTGCCGGTGGCGGCTTGCACCTCCGGCCGCGTGCCGGGAATGACGATCGTGCGCGCCGGTGCCGGCAGGCGTCCGGCGAGCGTGAGCAGGCCGCGGCGCTGCTGCCGGCTGGCGCGCACCGCCGACGCGAGGTCCTTGTCGTGCAGGGCGCGGACGACCACGTCGAGCACGACGTCGCTCAACTGGTCGGCGAGCTGCGGCAGCCCGTCGGTGGCCGCCTCCAGGCGCACCAGCAGCCGGCCGTCGATGCCGCGGTTCTCGAACGGACGATACTGCAGCGTCGGCGCCGCGCCGACCGGCGTGCCGTCCGGCGTCGAGGGCGGCGCATCGGCCCGGACGGTGGTGACGGCGGTCTGCGGGAACAGCGAGAAGACGGCGGTCTCCGCGTCCGCCGGGCGGACCAGCGTGGCGAAGCCGAGGCTGCGTACCTGTGGGTCCGGGTCTTCCTCCAGGAAGGCGCCGCCCCACTTGCCGATGTGATGCTGGAGCTCTTCGACGGCGCCGCGGTACGCCTCGCGCGCTGTCTCTTCCAGGCTGGGGTGGAGGTTCGTCGATCCCTGCTGGCCGGTGCGGATCGTCTGCGCGATGGCCTTGATCACCGTCGCGAAATCGCTGATCGGCGGTACTTGGTCGAGGTTCGTCGTCGTCGCGCCCGGCAGGAGCGCGATGATCACGTCGATCCACGTCATCTGCCGCAGGATCTGCTCGGTGCGCTTGCGGCACGACGCCGGATCGACGAAGCCGCAAACGTCGAGCTCGGCGGCGATGCGCTGCGCGACCGCGGCGGGAACGACGTCGATGCACGCCTGCTGGAAGGTGCGTCCGGCGGCCTCGCCGAGGCCGAAGATGAGCGCCAGGAAGTAGATCCTCCGCGTCCCCAGGCGCACCGTGCGGAAGGCGCGTTCCACCGCTTTTTCGAGCGCCAACTGGTCGGCGGTCTGCAATGCGAAGTCCGTCTCGGTGAGGCGCACGCACTCGGGAAGCCGGAGCGGCGGCGCCACGGGATTGGCGCTGCGCTTGATGCGCGTGCGCGACTCGCCGAGGTGCGTGACGCTGATCGGGATGCCGCCGGTCAGGGCGCCGAGCGGCGCCGTATTGAAGATCCCCGCGATGCGGACCTCCTTGATCAGCGCCCGGTAGACGCCCGGATACCGCTCGTCGAGGAGATCGCCCTCGGTGAGGCGCACCACGGCCTCGCGGGTGGAGAGGAAGCGCGCGAACTCGCCGGGCGTGATCGCCGGATTCGCCGGGTCGCCGCCGAGCAGCCGGAAGAGGGACAGGCGGACCGGGAACTCGGTCTCCTTGCCGTCCTGGAGCGAGGTGCGCTGCTGCTCCAGGCGGCCGATGTCGCGCAGCAGCGCCGCGCCGGCGAACAGCGACGGATCGGTTCCCGCCGGCAGTTGCGTGGCCTTCGGCAGGAAGGAGAGGTAGCCGTCGCGGATCACGTCGAACGCCGTGCCGTGCTCGATGCCGAGCGACTGCTCGGCCGCCAGGGCGAGCTCGAGGCCGTCGCGCAGCACGACGTCGCGCGCCGCCTGCAGCAGCGCCGACGCCGCGCGCACGAATTCGTCCGGCACCAGCTCGCGCAGCTCGCGCATCTCGTTCGAGAGCATCTCCAGGATCAGCTCCGGGCTCAGGGCGCGGGCCAGATCCGCCTGCTGCGCGAACAGGCGGTTGAGCTTGGCGATGAGGTCGTTCGCCAGGCGGCGCACCTCGTCGACCTTCTTCAGCAGCGGTCCGGTCAGCCACTTGAGGAGCAGATGGATGAGCTCCTCGGCGGCGATGAGGACGACCGCGGCGAGCAGCGCGGCGCTGAACGGCCCGCCGGCGAGCGAGATCGCAAGAAAGCCGATGATCGGGATGACGAGATAGATGACGGCGATCGTCACGAACTTGTCGCCCGCCGAGTTGATGTCGAGCAGCGGCTTCAAACGGTCGCGGATCTCCTGCTTGAGGAGGTCGGCCTGCTTCTCGACCTCGGCCGTGAGCACCTGCAACTGTTGCTGCAACGGATCGACGTTCGGCACGTTGAAGGTCGAGCCGGGCGGCGGCGGGTTGAGGAGCAGCGGCAGGTCGTACGCCTCGAAGACGTCCGCCATCGCCTTCGTGGTGCCGCCGATCACCTCGGCGATCGCCGCCTTGAGCGGCGCCACCATGCGGTCGACCTCCTCGTCGAGCCGTTGCAGGACGTCGCTGACGGCCTGCTGGACTCCCTGCTTGAGGCCGTCGACGTCGTCCTCGAAGGCGTGGCGCAGGAATCGGCGGGTGCGCGAGAAGTCGGTGTCGGAGAAGAGGGCGGAGGCCAGATCGCTGATCATCGCTTCGAACATGCCGATCCAGAAGCCGATGGGGCTCGTGCGCGCGAGGAAGAGCAGGAGGCGCGGCAGCAGCAGCGCCTCGGAGGCGGCGTCGGAGAGCGGCCCGACGAGCTCGTTGACCGCCGGCAGGCCGCTGAGCTGCGGGAGGCTCTTGTCGATCTCGGTGATCCGGGCCGCGGCGTCGAGCAGCGTGGCGTTGAGGATCTGCTCGGCGGCCGTGGCCTTGGCGATCGTCATCTGCATCAGCGTGGTGATGTGCGTCTCATAGGCGAGCGACTCCTGCGCCGCGCGGATCGCCTGGGCTTTGAGATATTCGAAGCGCCATTTCGTGCCGATGCGGTTGGCTTCGGCGAGCAGGGCGCGGGCCGTCTCCGCCGCGGGATCCAGTTGCAGCACGGGCTCGGAGGTGAGCGGCGGCAGCGCCGGCTCGAACGGCGCCGTGGCGGACGGCGCGCTGGGCGTCACCGCATTGGAGGCGAGCGAGTCCGGAGAGGTCCCGAGCGCGTTCGTCGCCCTCACCTTGAACGTATACGTCGTGCCGTTGGCCAGTCCGGTGACCAGCGCGAACGGCGTCAGCCCGTTGACGGAGACGGGCGCCTGCGGCGCCGCGCCGATGAACGGTGTGACCGTATAGGTGGTGACCGGCTGCGTCGGCGGCGTCCAATTCACCAGCGCCGATGCGTTCCCCGCCGTGGCGATCACGTTGGTCGGCGCCGCCGGCGGTGCGGTGGGAATGATCAGCGCCGCCGCCGTCTTCGGCCGTTGACCGCTCGGCTTCTTCTCCGGCTTCGGCTGGAACTTCTGGCCCAGCGTCTCGAGCGCGCGGAATCGAGGCACGCTCCTGGTAAAAATTACCCGCAGTTGCGCGTCGCTGGCTTTGACGAGGTCGTCGAGGTCCTTCGAGGGCGGCAAGGCTGACGCGTCGGCCTTCAGCGCGGCGGCGAGCTTGAGGAACGCCGCCTCGGCGGCCTTGAGCACCGCGGGAGGCACCGGTTGGCCCGGCTTCGCCTGCGCGAGTTGCAACAGCGCCCGCGCGGCGTCGGCCGGTAGCCGCTCGAGCCGGCCTTCCAGCGTTCCCACGCGCAGCCCGGCGCCTCCGATCGTGGTGACAGGAGTCGTCGTGGTACCAGGTATGGTCGTAGTAGGGGTGGGCGCCGCCGCGGCCCGCTTCGCGCCTTTGGCCTTCGTGGGTTTACGTGCCATGATCTCTTCCCTCTCCCGGGTCGTAATTCCGGACGGCCGGATCGGAATATTGGCCGCGAAAGCAAGCAAAATCTGTACCGAATGCTGGGGTCGGAGGATCGCGCGCGAGTGGGCGATCCCAAGCCCTCTTCAACCTCGAGCAGGCGCTAGAATATGGCTGAAGGAGGACCGCACATGGCCGGCTCGGCAATTCGGCTTCACGGCGGAATCGCGATCCTGGGCTGCTTCCTGGCCGTCGTCTCCTCTGTACCGGCCGCGGCCGAAACTCGGGAGCCCTCGGGCGGGCTCGTGGCCTTGGTGGAAGCTCCGGAGCTCAAGGATTCCATCGCGCCCGATCAGCTTGCGGAGGTCCAGGCTGCGATCGCGGCCTATGCGAAGCGGAATCCAGCGCGGGCCGGCAAGGACGAAGCATACTCGTATTCCTTCTTTCCCCAAGCCGGCATTCTCGGCCGCGATCTCTTCTTGAACAACTACACCGATCAGGATCCGAGCTCCGGCCTCATCCGGGATTTTGATTGCTCCGAATATACCTATGACGGTCACCAAGGCCACGACTCACTGATCCGAAGCTTCCGCGAGCAGGCGATCGGCGTGCCGGTGTTCGCGGCGCGCGACGGCGTGGTGGTGCAAACGCACGACGGCGAGCCGGACATGAACACGGTGTGGGACTCCCGGAACCGGGCCAATCTCGTCGTCGTCGATCACGGCGGCGGTTATTTCGGCTGGTACCTTCACCTGAAGCGAGACAGCGTGGCGGTGTCCCCGGGCCAGGTGGTGACCGCCGGCACGCAGCTCGGTCTGACCGGCAGCAGCGGTTTCAGCGACTGGCCGCACCTCCACTTCGAGACGCAAAAGGACGGCCGATGGCTCGAGCCGTCGGCCGGGCCGTGCCGACCGGGAGAAAGCCTCTGGCTCTCTCAGGGGCCGGTGCTGCGGGATTTCTACGTCGCCGATTTCTACCTGGCGCGCGGCGAGATCTCGATCCCGGATGCCGAGACCTTCTTCCTCGACGAGACGGCGCGCACGGCCACCTTCGTCAAAGGGGTCGAGACGGTGGGCTTGCGCGCGGACCTGCGCAATCTGCCCGCGCATGCAACGGTTCACCTGCGGATTCTGACGCCGCGAGGCAAGGTGGCCTACGAGGACGAGGGCATGTTCGAGAATCCCGTCCTGGATCACCTCGCCCTGGCGGTCTTCGCCTTCGCGCTCAACCTCGACGCAGTGGGAACCTGGCGCCTCCAGGCGGAGATCAACGGCGACCTGGCCGTCAACGTCCCCTTCCGAGTGGTCGCGACGACGAAGCAGGTCAAGAACCGGCCGCCGAACCGGATCACGGCGCGTCTTTCGCCCTCGAAGCCTGTCGAGGGCCAGGTCCTGACGTGCGAGGTCCAGACGTCGCTCATCTCGGAAGACCCGGACTTCGACATCGTGAGCTATCGCTACGAATGGCGAATCAACAACCGCGTGGTGCGGTCCCTCACCAGCGCGGCCTTGACGGATCTGCTGCCCGCCGGCATGGCGAAACCCAAGGATCGGGTGAGCTGCCGCGTCGTGCCCGCGGATGCCAAGAGCCTGGGGAAGGCGGCGGTGGCGATGACGATGGTCGAAGCGCAGTAGCCGGCACTCTACCGTGTCCGCAACGCCGCCAGCGGATCGAGCTGCGCGGCGCGGTGGGCCGGCAGGAAACAGGCGGCGAGCGTCACCACGGTCAGGCCCGCGGAGACGGCGAGAAAGGTGAGGGGATCGGTCGCGGCCACGCCGAAAAGAAGGCCCTTGAGGAGGCGCGTCAGGCCGAGGGCGCCGGCCAGGCCGAGCGCGAGGCCGACGGCGACGAGGCTCATCCCCTGGCGCAGCACCAGAAGCTCGACGTTCGCGGGGTTGGCGCCGATCGCCATGCGGATCCCGAGCTCGCGCACCCGCAAGCTCACCGTGTAGCTCAGGAGTCCGAAGAGCCCGATCACCGAGACTCCGAGCCCGAGGAGACCGAAGAGGCCGGCGATCTCGGCGTGCATCCGCTGCTGGGCGAGGCTGCGCCGCATCTGCTCGCCGCAGGTCACCAGGTCGACGATGGAGAGGTCCGGATGTGCCGCGCGCAAGGCACGGCGCAGCCCGGGCGCCAGGCCGGCGGGGGAGGCGGCCGTGCGGATGACGAGGGTGAGCCGCGAATGGAAGCGCTGCTCGATCGAAAAGTAGACGACCGGGCCCGGCGGCTCGACGACCGAGGCGCCGCGGACGTCCCCGGCGACGCCGACCACCTCGAAGAGCCCGCCGGGCTCTCCAGGACGGGGAGGAGGCTCGGGGATGGCAAGCAGGCGGCCAACGGGATTGACGCCTCGCCAGAGCTTTGCGGCCAGCGCGCGGCTGACCACTACGGCAGGCGGAGCTTCCCGCCGGTCGCGGCGGTCGAGAGCGCGCCCCTGAAGGATCGGAATACCGAGAGTCTCGAAGTAACCGGGAGCGACCAGGTTGTAGGAGCTGTCGATGGCCGTGCCCTGACGCTCGGAGGTCGCCACCCGGGTGTTGCGCGACCATCCGGCGAGCGGCACGACGTGGGCGAGGGTGGCGGACTGCACGCCGGGCAGCGCCGCCGCCTCTTCCAGGACCCGCCGATAGACGGCGGTGGAGCCTTCCTCAGCGGTGCCGACGTTCCGCGGCACGTAGAGAGTCGCCAGCAGGAGCTTGCCGGGATCGAAACCGGGATTGACGCTCTCGGCGGCGCGGAGCGTGCGCACCAGCAGACTGCCGCCGAGCAGCAGCAGCACGGAGAGCCCTACCTGGGCGATGACGAGGAGCTTCCTCGGCATCAGCGCGCCGGCGGGTCCCACCGCGCCGGCGGCGTCGCTCTTGACGGCCGCGAGAAGGTTCCCCCGAAGGACGCGAAGCATCGGCGCCAGGCCACAGAGAGCGCCGCATCCCAGGGCCGCCAGCAGCGCGAAGGTGAAGACGCGGAAGTCCAGCCGCACCACCTGGCTTGCCTCCGACCAGAAGCCGAGGCCGCCGAGGGCCGTCTGCAGATAGGAGTTGATGCGGTGCGTCATCCAGGCGGCGAAGGCCAGGCCCGCGCCGCCGCCAGCCAGGCAGATGATCATGCTTTCGGAAATCACGGCGCCGGCCAGCCGTCGCCGGCTGGCGCCGAGGGAGGCGCGAATCCCCCATTCACGCTCGCGGACCGTGGCGCGCGCCAGGAGGAGGTTGGCCACGTTGGCACAAGTCAGGAGGAGGAAGAGCAGCGCCGCCGCCATGAGGACGCGGGCGGCCGGGAGATAGCCGGCGTCGCCGATCTCCATATCGTACGTGGTGGCGCCGATGAGGGCGTAGCGGCGTTTGCCGTCGGGGAGAGGAGCGGCTGCGTCCAGAGCGCGCGCGGTCAGGCTCAGCGCCTCGCGCGCCTGCTCGAGGGTGAACCCCGGAGCGAGCCGGCCGAAGAGGAACACCCAGCGCGTCTCCCGGTCTTCGAGCCTCGCCACGCCCGTGACGCGGTCGCCCTGGGTCAGCGGCACATAGAGAGCGGAGCCGGAGCCATGGCCCTTGAAGCCCTCGGGCGCGACGCCGACGACGGTGAAGGTCTTCCCGTTGAGCCGCAACGGCCGGCCGACCATTGCAGGATCGCCGCCGAGGACTCCCTTCCAGAAATGCTCGCCGACGACCACGACGGGCTCGGCATCCGGGCGGTCATCGCTCGGTTGGAGCAGGCGTCCCAGCGCCGGCCGGGCGCCGAAGAAGGAGAAGTAGCCGCCGCTCACGAGCTGGCCCCAGGCGAACGCCGACTCTTCGCCGTGACCCACCGAGGCGGCGAAAGGGGAGGCGCCGACGACGTCGCGGACGGCTTTCTGCCGCCGTCCGACGTCGAGATAGTCGGGGTAGGAAGCGAGGGAGCGCGGTTCCTCGGGAGTTCCCGTGTAGATCCACACCACGCTTTCCGGCTCCGGCCCGTCCAGCGTCGGCCAGACGATGGACGCCAGATAGGCGAAGAGAGCCGTGCTGGCGCCGATCCCCAGCGCCAGCGTCAGCACCACGATCAGCACCAGGCCCGGCTGGCGGGCGAAGGAACGGAGAGTGGTGGCGAGGTGTTTCATGGGTTCAGATCTTGAGTCAG
>Ga0134122_10002779_pt1 | contig 12901 bp, 11 predicted proteins | sample KB302_FD_96461 | JGI IMG/M metagenome (GOLD analysis project Ga0134122, IMG submission 96461) | Terrestrial soil microbial communities without Nitrogen fertilizer from Kellogg Biological Station, Michigan, USA - KB3-0-2 | ecosystem: Environmental > Terrestrial > Soil > Unclassified ...
CGATCGCGCGCTGCGGGAAAAAATGAAGAGCGAGATCCGTCGCCTGCATCGCGAACTCGGGATCACGATCCTCTACGTTACTCACGACCAGGAGGAAGCACTCACGCTTTCGGATCGCGTCGCGCTGATCAATCAAGGTCGCATTGTGCAAATCGGCGCTCCGTCCGACCTTTACGAGCGGCCCAATTCGCACTTCGTCGCCAGCTTCATTGGCGAGAGCACCCTCGTCGATGGCATTGTCGTCGCCACGCCGGATGGCGGATTGGCGCTCGATCCCGGCAAGGGTGCCCCCCTGCTGCCGGGATCGGGGCCGGTGCGGCCGGGTCAAATGGCGGCTTTGGTGCTTCGGCCGGAGAAGCTTGGCATCGAGGCCGAGCCGAGCCTAGGCGGGCTGCCGGCCACCGTTTGCGACATTGTCTATACAGGCGACATTTCCCGCTTCGAGCTGAAGCTTGCAGGCGGCTTGTGCATTGTGGCAAAGCAAGCCAATCGGCAAAACGCCTTCTCTCCCGCCGTTGGCCAGGTAGTTCGTGTCCACTGGGCGCGCCAGGATGCGCTGCTTCTCGCCCAACCGATCTCACCTCTCAGTTCTGTTTGTCAGAAGGAAACTTTCCATGCCGCATCAGAATAGGGTCACACGTCGACAGCTTCTCGTGGGAGTCGCGGGCACCTCGCTTGCATCGAGCGGACCCTTCTTCCATGTCGCTCCGGCTCGTGCCGACAAGGGCGAGATCGTGATTGCCGGATGGGGCGGATCGCGCACGACGGCCATGCGTGAGGTGATGTTCAAGCCTTTCGAGGCGGCCACGGGCATCCGCGTCAAAGACGACGGGCCACCGGAAGCCGCAAAGGTGAAAGCGCAAGTCGACAGCGGCAATATCACCTGGGATATCCTGGACACCGACATCCCGGCCATTCTGACGATGGCCAAGAACAACTTTCTCGACAGGATTGATTACGCCAAACTCGACGCCGGCCGCCTCGCCCCGATTCCGAAGGTCCTGCATCACGAGTTCGGTCTCGGCCACCTGATTTACGGCTTCAATATCGTCTACAACACAAAGACGTTTCCCACCGGGAAGCACCCGCAATCCTGGGCCGACGTTTGGAACGGTGATACCTTCAAAGGTGGTCGGTCTTTTCCATTCCGCGGCGGCATCTCGCCTCAGCTCGAAGTTGCCTTGGCCGCCGATGGCGTCCCCATCGACAAGATGTATCCCCTCGACGTCGAGCGGGCATGGAAGGCGATGGACCGCGTGCGTCCGCTGGTGACGAAGTGGTACGCCAACCACGGCGAGGCTCTACAACTCGTCTCCAAGGGTGAAGTCGACATCTGCTGCACGATTGGGCCACGCGGGATCGTTGCCAAGCGGGAAGGCGCGCCCGTCGACGTCGAATACACCGGCGGCAAGCTTGCTCCGGACAATTGGGCGATTGTCAAAGGCACCAAGAATATCGATGCCGTCTACCAGTTCCTCAATTTCGCGATCGATGGCAAGGTGCAGGCCGACCTGGCCAAGCGCATTCCGTATGGTCCCTCCTCGCAGGACGCCTTCAAGTATCTGAGCGAGGTAGAAGCCAGGGATCTCAACACCGCGCCCGATAACCTCAAGAAGCAGTTCTGGAACGACATCGCCTGGTGGGGCACGATCGGAGCGGATGGCAGAACTAATATCGAAATACAGACCGAGCGTTATGCCAAATGGATGGTGCAAAGGAGCTGATCGACTGGCAATGGCGATTGCCCAGCCCAACCGCAGCGACTCCCGGGCATGGCGGGCACGCCCGGGCCTTTTGGTCGCCGGCGCGTTGACCTTTTCGGCGGCAGTCTATTTGGTCCCGCTGCTCACCCTCGCCAGCTGGGCTTTTCACGATCCCAAGTCGGGCTTCACCCTGGCGCAGGCGGTCAAGCTTGTGCACGAGACGGCCTACACCACCGCTTTCATCACGACCTTTCGCACCGCCGCCATCACCACGCTCGCCTGCGCGCTGCTGGGCTATCCGCTCGCCTATCTGATGGCTACAACCAGTGCCCGCGCACGCCTGGTTCTTGGCGCTGCGGTGATGATCCCCTTCTGGACCAGCGTACTTGCGCGCAGCCTGGCCTGGGTGATCCTCCTCGGTAGGCGGGGCGTCGTCAACGAATGGCTGTTGGCCAGCGGCCTGATCGGTGCGCCGCTGCCGCTGCTGTTCAATAGCTTCGGCGTGCAGATCGGAATGGTGCACGTGCTGTTGCCCTTCATGGTGCTGCCGATCTGGTCAGTCCTGATGCGGATCGACCCCGCTTTGCCCAGGGCCGCGCGTTCGCTCGGCGCCACGCCGGCGCGGACCTTTCTCGAGGTCAGCCTCCCCCTCTCGCTTCCCGGTCTGGTCGCCGGCTCTGTTCTTGTGTTCATGCTGGCCGTCGGCTTTTACATTACGCCGGCGCTGCTGGGTGGCGACCGGGACATTACGATTGCGGGCCTCATCGAGATGGTCGTGCGTGACCTGCTCGACTGGCCATTCGGCGCCATGCTCAGCCTGACGTTGCTGGCGATCGTCGGGGCAATCTTTGCGCTCGGCGCCTGGCTCGTCGGAACGGCGCGGTTGACCGGCGTGGAGCAGCGCTCGTGAGGCGACCATCCCTTGCGAGCGGGCGCCTGCTGCTGTGGGTTTTCTCGCTGGCCGTGGTTGTGTTTCTGCTGGCGCCCATCTTCGTCGTCATCGGGGTGTCCTTCAACAAGTCGGCACTGTTCGATTTTCCGCCGAGTGAATGGTCGTTGCGTTGGTATCAAGCGCTGATCGCAAGCCGCGAATGGCGAGAAGCATTCTGGCTCTCCCTGTGGCTCGCGATCGGCGTCACGACCGCGTCACTCCTGCTCGGCATCCCCGCTGCCTATGCTCTCGCACGCAGCCGCTTTTGGGGGCGCGCGGTCGTTTCGTTCTTTCTCGTCTCACCCGTGATCGTCCCCGTGATCGTGCTGGCGCTCGGGTTTTATTTCCTGTTCGCGCCGCTCGGCCTGATCGGGCGGCCAATGGGATTGTTGCTTGCCCACACCGTGCTGGCACTTCCCATCGTGATCATCATCGTTGAAGCCGCCTTCCTGCGTGCGGATGCCTCCGTCGAGCTTGCCGCGCGCGCCTGCGGTGCCTCCTTCCTGCGCATGTTCTGGCACGTCTCGCTGCCCTCAGTGCGTCCTGCTCTGATTTCCGCGGCAGCCTTTGCTTTCCTCACCTCATTCGACGAGGTGGTGCTGGCATTGTTTCTCGGCGGACCACAGGCGGTCACACTGCCGAAAAAGATTTGGGAGGCTGTCAAGTTCGAGGTCGACCCGTCTTTGACGGCGGTCTCGAGCTTGCTTGTGGCCCTCACGATTGTTGCGCTTTTGGTTGCGGAGTTCGGGCGCCGTAGGCTGGCGCGAGCCTTTGCTAAGGGGAGTTGACATGAGTTTGATTCCGGATGTGCCGCGGCAAGCGGCCAACCTAAGCGACCCAGCACCCGAACGGCCCTGGCCGAACGACAAATGCTGTGCCGTCTTTAGCTCTTTCGACGTGGATGCAGAGAGCGCGTGGATCTCCTACGATATTAAAAATGTCGATCGCCTCGTCACCATGTCCTTTGGCGGCTATGAGGCCCGCGTCGGGGTGCCAAAGCTTCTCGAATATCTGCGCTCGATCGAGCTGAAATCGACGTTTTTCATCCCCGGATGGGTTGTCGAAACTCATTCCGGGATGTGCGAGTCGATCGTGCGGGATGGCCATGAGGTCGGCCATCACGGCTACCTTCACAAGCGGCCCGATCCTGGCGATCTCGAGCACGACATCGAGGAGATCGACAGGGCGCTCGAAGTTTTGCAGCGGGTTCTGGGCGTCAAACCCGTCGGCTATCGGGCGCCGTCCGGCGAGAACTATGACGCCCTGCTCAAGCACCTCAGCAAGCGAGGGATCCTCTACTCGTCTTCTTTCCGTGACGACATCCGCCCCTATCGGCATCGATTGAAGGACGGGTCCGACGGGCCCATCGAGCTTCCGGTCAATATGTCATTCGACGACTGGCTCTATGGGATGTCGAACCGTTTCAGCCCGCGACCGATGTTCCCGAAAGAGCACGTTCTGTCGATCTGGAACGGGGAATTGGACCAAGTGCGCGAATGGGGAGGGCTCGTCACCATGGTGCTGCATCCCCAGGTCACCGGCCGGCCGATGCGGCTTGGCATCTTTCGTGACTTTATCGCGCGGGCGCGCGGTCTGGGCGACGTCTGGCTAGCGACTGGAGAGGAGATCGCACACCACTTCGCCTCCGGCGAAAAGGCCACAACTGCCGCCAAGACAGCGCCGCCCTAGAGCGGGCCGGCATTGAGGTTCCCGTCTTGCGAACCACAGCTTCGGATCGGCCGCCCGCAGGCGTGCTTCTGGCCGGCCGAGTGCCCGGCGCACGATATTGGTTTCCTCGACCTTATAGCGCATCGCAGAGCTGTGTCTTCCCCTTCCAGAGGAAGGGTGCTGTGAGCGAGGTCCTGCGTCGGGGCCGCATCAATACGCGCTTGCTGACGATCCAAGTTCTGCTCAGCGCCCACAGGCCCAGAGTATCGAGTTAACCTACAATCCTAGCGTTACTTCGGCCCAGCTCATGACCAAGTCGCCATTCAGAAAATCGATAATGGCCGGCTCGACTGCAGCCGGCCGCTCGTGGCTGACAATTACGGTTCCCACAATCGCGTCGCAGCGATCGTTGAAGGCAATCAGCAGAGCGGATTTGCCGTCCGGCGAAGTGCCAGTGACCGCATAGGATCTGCTGCGGCCCTTCATCCATCTCACGGCAATCGGACGCCCCGGGGCGTTGGCCGCATGCGTGCCGCCGAAGTGATCGAAGTCCGCGTGGCGTTCCAGCTCGGCATCGTCGACGATGCCCTTCGTGCAGTTGCAAAATCCGATCTTCGCCCGCAGGTAGAGCGTGACCTCAGCCCCGCAGGCGACCACCCCGCACTTGAACGCCTTGCCAGAACTCCACTGATCGACGCCAAAGGGCCATTTTATTTCGCTCCACCCAGGAGGCATGTCGCTGGTGACTGCAAGACGGCTGCCCAGTGGTCGTGTCCACAGCTGCTCCGGCAGAGTAACCGTTGTGGTGATCCCAAGGGCAACGCCCAGAGCAAGGGCGAGTGCACATTGCCTTGCGTTGGTTAGCACGGGCTCTATCTCTTTGCTAAGAACTGCCTTGCCGCCACCAACTCGCCCCGATCACTGTTCGAGCCGTCGGTCAGCCCGATAAGTTTCTCATAGTAGGCTTTGGCCTTACCCGTATCCCCGAGTACCTCGGCGGCTTTGGCGGCGCCGGCAAGACTATTGTAACGGTTGGGCTCCTTGGCCATGCTGGCCTCGTAGGCCGCAAGCGCCTCCTTGGCCCTGCCGCGCTCCAACAGCATGGCACCGTAGAGCTCGCGCGTAGGCGCTAGGGGCCCGGGAGTGACGGTTGCTTTTTCGGTCATGTCCTCGGTATCGGCGGCCGCAGACATGGCCTTCAAGGCCGCGTCATGTCGACCCTCGGCGTTGGACAGCCAAGCGGAGGCCACCTGCAATTGGATGTCCACTTGCTCGGCCCAATAGGCGTCCTTCGCCGCGCTGAGCTTGTCGCGCAACTCGGTTAGCTTTTCGATATCCGCTCTAGCGGCATTAGGCGTGCCCGAGCGCACCGCACCAAGGGCGCGGGCAAAGCAAGTCATCGCATCGACGTAGGCGAATTTCGAAGTCTGATGCTGCAGTTGGGCAGCCCCGGTCCAGTCTCCGCGCTCAACGACATAGCGCGCGGGGGCCGCGGCCAACGCAAATGGCCCCGTATTCCGGTCTGCATTGTAGCCCGCGATGGTAGTCATCTCGTCGATGATCTCGCGCGCTTGCCGATCTCGCCCGAGTTGCAAATAGGCGTACACAACATAATCCGACGCGTGCAACTGATCGTCGGGCTCCTTGCCCGTTTTTGCCAGCTTGGCTGCGGTGCCATTCGAGACGATCGACTCGTTCCAGTAACCGACGCGCGTGAAAATATGCGACGGCATATGCTGCGCGTGCGGCGCAGCCTCGGCTATCGTTGCGTAACGCAACGCCGCATCTAGGCCCTTCTGGGCAAGCGCGGGATAGTCGTAAGTGTGAATCAAGTAGTGGGCGGCGCCCGGGTGACGCGGCTGGCGCTTGAAGATCGGTTCAAGAATTGCCGCTGCCTTGAGCTGGCTCGCATAGGTCTTGTCGCCAGGTGATGCCGCCATGTTGAGGGCCAGGGCGTAGTAGATTTGCACCTCGTCGTCATTGGCATGGCGATCTGCAACCGACTCCATCGCTTTCGCGTAAGCCAGAGCACGTGGGCGCTGGCCCAGCTTGTCGTAGTCGGTATAGAAGGCGCCGATCGCTGAAATAAGATCATTCTCGCGTTGCGATTTGGCTCCGACCTGCTTGCCCTTTTCGATGGCGGCTAGTCCCTCGGCCAGGTTTTTGGGAGGAGTCGGATTAAAGGGGTTCGCAAGCAGACTTTGCGCAATTCCCCAATAGGCGATCGCGCACTCGGGATCGGCTGTCAGTGCCTCTTCGAAGATCTCCTTTGATTGTCGATACCAGAACGAGTGTTGATATCGCATGCCGCGATCGAACCGTCGCTGCGCCGTCTCATTGCACGATGTAGCGAAGTGAACGGCGCCGAGCTGCTTGTCGCCGCCGTCCTGCGCGAAAACCGCTGGCGCGAGGGGCACCATCTGGAGTGCCAGGCTGGCGGCCAGCATGTGGAATTTGTACCTCAAGGTAATTCCTCTCATCGTTAAGCCCGCAAATATCCAGACATCACCGCTGTCTCACGCAATCTGGTCTCACCATGCCCGGTGAGCAGCGAGCGCGCTTCCAGGCGCCCTCAATTTGCGCTTAGGGTTCCCTCCATTTTTTCTTTGGGGACGCTGTGTTAGAATCGCCACGGGGCGGACCCCCCAACACCGGATGGGACCTTGCGCTATCTCTTCGAGGACTGTCGGCTCGACCCTGGCCGCCGTGAGCTGCGCCGCGGAGCAAGCTTCGTGGCTGTTGAGCCGCAAGTTTTCGATCTTCTCCTTCACCTGATCCGGCACCGTGACCGTGTGGTTAGCAAGGACGAGCTACTGGCCACGGTCTGGCACGGACGTTCTGTTTCAGAGTCAGCGCTGTTCAACCGCATCAATTCAGCCCGCGGCGCGATCGGCGATACCGGCGAGCAGCAACGACTGATCAAGACGCTGCCGCGCAAGGGCATCCGCTTTGTTGGCGAAGTCCGCGAGGAGGAAGACGCCGCTTCAGCCGCCGGGCTCGGAGTGCCGGCCGTGTGTTCCTCACTTTCTCTGCCGGACCGTCCCTCGCTCGCGGTGTTACCCTTTGCCAATATGAGCGGCGACCCCGATCAGGAATACTTCGCGGATGGGATCTCCGAGGACCTGATCACCGGACTAGCGCGCATCCGCTGGCTGTTTGTGATCGCTCGTAATTCGACGTTTTCCTACAAGGGCCGCGCGGTCGACATCAAAAATGTGTCGCGCGAGCTTGGCGTTCGTTATGTGCTCGAAGGCAGCGTCCGACGCGCCGGCAATAGGTTGCGCATCAGCGCGCAACTCGCCGATGCAACCACCGGCGGCCATCACTGGGCCGAGCGGTATGACCGCAAACTCGGCGACATTTTCGCTCTCCAAGATGAAATCACCCGCAGCGTCGCCGCTGCCATCGAACCACATCTGCTGGCTGCGGAGGGTGCTCGCGCGCTGTCGCGTACCGCGGAGAATCTTGACGCTTGGGACTTCGTGGCGCGTGCACAAACGCATGTCTGGCGCCTGACACGCCCGGACTATGAGACCGCAATCGACGAACTAAAAAGGGCCGTCGAGGCCCATTCAGAATACGCCCCTGCCCGGGGACTATTGGGATTTTGCCTGGTGTTTGCCGCGCACATGGGTTGGATCGATCGCCAACAGGCCTTGTCGCCCGGCCGCCAGCACGCCATTCGCGCCATCGGGCTCGATGACCGCTATCCATGGGGTCACATCGCATTCGGCTATTGGGCAATGATGGAGCGGCGAACCGAGGAGGCAATCGCTGCACTTGCTCGCGCAGTCGCCCTCAATCCAAATTCGGCGGCTGCCCATGCGCATCTCAGTCGCGGCTTGGCCTTTGCCGGCCGTGATCGGGAAGCCATCGAGCACGGGGAAGAGGCTATCAGGCTCAGTCCCCTGGATCCCGACATGGCGATGTTTTTTGGGGCCATTGCGGTCGCTCACTATACGGCAGGGCGGTTTGCGCAAGCGTTGGAGCGCTCTCTCGAAGCCCAGCGGTTGCGCCCGGAATTTCAAGGGTCGCGACGATTGCTTTGCGCGAGCTTGGCCCAGCTTGGGCGGGTTGAGGAAGCCAGCGAGCTTCTTGCTACGGTACGTTGCGAGCAGCCGCAGTTGTCAATCGCCTGGATCAAAGCCAACGTTCCCTATCAGACGCCGGCTATTATGGAGCGCTTCCTCGAGGGCATGCGGAAAGCAGGGCTGAGAGAGGACTAGAGGCTAGGCGGTCAAAGCCAGGACCTCGGGCCGACCGGCCGAGCACGTCGCAACCACCTCAGAGAGGTGACCAATCGTTGCGTCGCCGAAGTCGGCAGCGGTCCGTGCACACGTTCAGATCTCCGGCGCTCTCGCTGGGCGGGGTAGGTATTTTCCGAGTCTGTTGGGAATAGTGATCCCATGCGCTTTTAGCGCTTTCCCTTGCGAAACAGGGGCACCGCCTTTGGCGCGAGACAGTCGTCGGGCCCTTCACGATGTCTACCGCCTCGCGGAGCCGCTCCTACGAATGCAACAACGAGAGACGATCAATGATCAAAAGTAGTCCACGTCTGGCAACATATTTTGTCATCCTCAGTCTGGTGGTCGCTGCGGGCATCGCCTACGGCCTGCTCGGGGAACAGCTGGGGATGAGAACCGTTTATCACTCCCCGGAGAATTCTTCAGGATCATCGGGCAAGTAGGTCGGCAACTGAAATGCGACCGACGACACCCCGGCTGGCTCATGCACTGCAGCAAGCCATGTAGACGGAGTGCCAATGTGCATCGGTTCAGCAGCGGGTCGTCGTAAGCAGCTTGGTGGCGACCACTCTCGCCCGTCGGCGCAGGAACGCCGGTGCGCACTGTCGCCCTCGGTGATAAGGTGGTCTATATGCGTGACCGCACGATCAATCTTGCTCTCGTAGTCGAGCGTACGCGCCAACTCGGGCGGTTCGATATCAAGCGTCAAGTGCTGGCCGCACCGAAATCCCAGCAATCATCGGTTCGCCGCGACAGCGTGTGCTTCATGATGCGCGCGCTCGGCGTGCGCTCGAAGGCCTCGAGAACGGCGATGTAGCGGGGCCGCTGGTAGCGGGCGAGACGTTCTGCGAGCCATGCGGAAAGCTCTCGCGGCTCAAGGCCTGCCCCTGGCCGCACGGTCACGAATAATTTGATCTCCGCTTCGCCCACCTCGGCGGCGACGCCGATCATGGCGCAGTCTTCGACGGCGGGATGCGTGCGCGCCACGCTCTCGACCTCCATCGCCGTCACATTCTCGCCGCGCACGCGCACGCTGTCGGTCATGCGGCCGTGGAAATAGAAATTGCCTTTGGTATCGCAGGACGTCAGATCCCCCGTTAGGAAGGCCCCGTCGCGAAAGGACCGGGCAGTTGCGTCCGCATCCCTGAAGTAGCCGCGGGTGAGGGCGCCGCCCAAGCGCTCCGTGACGACCATCTCGCCGCGGACGCCGGGGCCCACGGGCCGCCCCGCCGCGTCGCGGATGGCGACGTCGAACCAGGGCACGGGCTTGCCGACCGATCCAATCGGACCATCGAGGTTGGCGGTGGTGACGCTGGAGCATTCCGTCATGCCGTAGCATTCGCGGATCCGGACGCCGAAGCGATCCTGGAAGGCTTCCCAGACGTCGGCCGGACATCCCCCACCCCAGGCGATGCGCACGCCATGGTTGCGGTCCAAGGGTCCCGGCGGCTGCTTGAGCAGAATCTGCAAGACGCCGCCGAGGAAGTGGATGTGGCTGGCCCGGGCCGCCTGCACGTCCGCCCAGAAGCCCCGCGCGCTAAAGCGGTCGGCGACGGCCAGCGTCACGTCGCGGATCAGGGGCAAGACCAGCATCTGGGCGCCGCCGATGTGGAACAACGGCTCCCAAAGATAGAGCACGTCGCGGGGGCTCGGATCGGCGATGAGCGCCGCTGCCTCGCCGGATAGCCGCAGCATGCGGTGCGAGACGATCACCCCCTTTGGCCGGCCTGTCGTGCCGGAGGTGTACATGATGGCGAAGGGGGCATCCGCCGCCGGCGCAACGACGAGCGCGTCGTGCGCTTCGGCGCTCGCCGCCTCGCTGCGCGCGTCTTCGGCCGCAATCGTGCGCGCCGCGGGCGCGCCGCCGCATGCTGATAGGGCGGGTAGCAGGTCTTTGTCCGCAAGGATGAGGCTCGGCTCGGCGTGCCCCAGAACGTAGGCGAGAGGATCGCCGACGGCCTGGGTGTTGATCGGAACCCAGATGCTGCCCGCCCGCGCCAGCGCCAGCATCAGGGACAGCGCCGTCTCGCCGTTGCGCAGCATCAGGGCCACGCGGTCCCCGGGCCCAACCCCGTTGGCGCGGAGCCAGGCGCCGAGCCGGCTCGAAGTGGCAGCGAGCGCGGCAAAGCTCAGCGCCGCACCGCCGATCCGCGCAAAGGTGCGCTGCGGCGTTGCCCGCGCTTGGCTGTCGAAGAGCCCGACAAAGCCAGCGTCCGTGTCGGGGAGCGTTGCCGGCAGTCGCGCCACGGGTAGCCTCAGGTGGGTCCCTGCGTCTTGCCGGCGGCGCGGGCTTTGCGTCGGGCGGCGCGCTCGGCAAAAAAGATGCGCATGGCCGCTTGCGGCTCGCCCGAGGCGAAGGCCTCGGCCTGGTAGACACTGCCGTTCTCGAAGGCCTCGTCGAAGGCCGGCTGCGTCACCTGGCGGAACCGGGCCTTGGTCAGCCGCATGGCGATGGCCGGCTTGGCGGCCAGCATCAGGGCCACCTCGCGCGTTTTTTCCACCACCTCCTCGGGACGCTCGACAAGATAATGGATAAGGCCGACGGCGTGGCATTCGGCGGCGTCCATCATGCGCCCCGTCAGCGTCAGTTCGACGGTGCGCGACAGGCCGATGCGCGGCAGCATCAACATTGGCCCGGTGACGCTGGGGATCCCGGAATTGATTTCGGCCTGTCCCATGCGCACACCGCTGTGGCCGACGCGCACGTCCATCAGCATGGCCGCCTGGAAGGCCGAGCCCGCGGCAACGCCGTTGAGCGCGGCTAGGCAGGGCTTATCGAGATCGCGAATGGCGTTATAAAAGTCGCGCCACGACTGAAACCAGTTGGCCCCGTCACTGCCCGACTGAAACTTTTCCGTCTCGTCCAGATCCTGGCCCGCCGAGAAGGCGCGGCTCCCGGATCCGGTGACGATCACCGCGCGCACGCGTTCTTCCGCGTTCCAGTCCCGCAAGAGGCGCGCAATCTCCGCCCGCATGGGCGTGTCCCAGGCGTTGAGTTTTGCCGGTTTGTTGAGGGTGAGCGTGGCCAGACCATCGCTGACGTCGGACAATACGGCGCGCTCGTTACTCATCGTTGCTAGGCCTCCACCTCAGTATCACACCTGTGTCTCGCCGCGGCCGGGACCGGAGCTATCTTGCGGTCTTCTCGGCCGATCGGCCGCCCGCCGCATCGTCTGCCGCGGGCCGCTTTCCAAAGCGAGCGACGAGCTCTGGATCGAATTCGTGCCAAAGCTTGTCGTCGAACGCCACCGCGCCGGCGAAACGTGCCAGCGAAAACGTCTCGATCGGCGTCTCGGTCACCCCCGTTGCAACCAGCTCGGCCAAGACCGCACCGACGCCGGGGGCCAGCTGGAAGCCATGACCCGAAAAGCCAAAGGCATGGACGAGCCCCGGCGTGGTGCCGCTCCAGCCGATGACGGGCAGCATGTCCGGCAAATAGCCCTCGACGCCCGACCAGACGCGGCCCGGTGCGAGCCGGCCAAGCCCTGGCACCACGGCGATGAGGCGCTCAAGGCCTTGCGGCAGGCGATCGCTCGGTACGCGCGCCAAACCGCTCACAAGATCGGCCTTGACGCGTGGAAAGGCGCCGGCCACGGCGTCCCCGCCCTCACCCTGCCGCAACAGCACCGTCCCGTCGATGGCGTGTAAGGATGGGCCCTGCCAGGGGTGCTCCGGCCGCAGGACAAACAGCGGTGGTCCGGCGGCAAATAGGGGCACCGGCTCGCCGCACGCCGCCGCGATCTCCCCGCCCCAGGCGCCGGCGGCGTTGATAAGGTGCTCACTCCTGATGCTGGCACCCTGATCGGTGCTGACGGAAAATCCCGCAGCCGTGCGCTCAATGCACACCACCTTGGTGCGCTGGATGAGCTCCGCGCCCGCGCGCACCGCCAGACGGGCGACGATCGGGGCGACGCGCCCCGGCTCGGCCACGGCGTCGCGCTTCGACCAGGAGGCGCCGGTCACCAGGCTTGAGAGCATGGGCCAGCGGCGGCGCGCCGCCGCCCCCGTCAAGAGTTCAACGTCAAGACCCGCGGCCAGCGCCTGGCGCACGGCGGTCTCTAGTTTCGCCTGGTCGCCCGCGGCAAGGCCCAAATAGACGTGCCCACAGGCCAGCAACCCACAGTCCTCCCTGCTCAAGCGGGGAAGGTCTTCCCAGATCGCTTGGGCCCGCAGCGACAAGGGAAATTGCGCGGGGTGGCGGCCCTGCAGGCGCAAGTTGCCGAAATTGCTGCCGCTGGCGGCGGCACCGGCCACACCCTTTTCGATGATGATGACCGAGCGCCCGCGTGCGCGCAGGAAATAGGCGGCAAAGCAGCCCACTAGGCCGCCACCAACGATTGCCACGTCGGCGCTAG
>Ga0134122_10002780_pt1 | contig 12901 bp, 15 predicted proteins | sample KB302_FD_96461 | JGI IMG/M metagenome (GOLD analysis project Ga0134122, IMG submission 96461) | Terrestrial soil microbial communities without Nitrogen fertilizer from Kellogg Biological Station, Michigan, USA - KB3-0-2 | ecosystem: Environmental > Terrestrial > Soil > Unclassified ...
AGCCGGAGCACCTGGTGGATAGGCATGGATGTGGTGCCGAGGACGACGGTGATGTCGACGGCGACTTTGTCGAGTGTGGCCACGTTTGTTCCTTATTGCGCGTCAGGTCCGAGCAGGGATCAGGTCATCATGGTATGGTGAACGTGTGGTTAATGCGCGAAACACGCTGGTAATCGGGCTTCCGGCGCCGCCCGGATCGGTGCCGCCCGAATGGCGCATCAGCGATTCCCCTGTGCCTTACGAGGAGGCGGTCGCCGCTATGGAGATCCGCGCGGCCGGAATCGCCGCCGGAACGGCCGCCGAACTCGTCTGGCTCCTGGAGCACCCTCCTCTCTACACCGCCGGCACCAGTGCAAATCCGGCCGACGTAATCGAGGGGCGTTTTCCTGTCCATGCCAGCGGGCGCGGGGGCCAGCTGACGTATCATGGGCCTGGCCAAAGGGTCGCTTACGTGATGCTCGATCTCAGGCGGCGCGGTCCGGATGTCCGCCGTTTCGTCGCCACGCTCGAGGAATGGATCATACGTTCCCTCGCCGCCTTCAACGTGCGCGCCGAACGGCGCGAGGATCGCATTGGCGTTTGGGTGCGCCGGCACGAAAAGGGCGGCGGGTACGAGGACAAGATCGCCGCCATTGGCATTCGCGTGAAGCAGTGGGTGACGCTGCACGGCATGGCGCTGAATGTGGATCCGGATCTGTCGCATTTTTCCGGTATCGTTCCGTGCGGCGTCAGCGAACAACGCTATGGCGTGACCAGTCTGGCTGATCTCGGCATTCGGGCACCAATGGCCGAAGTGGACAAGATTTTGCAGCGAGAGTTCGCACAGCTGTTCGGGCAAACTACGGATCAAACGGTCGGCAAGACCGAGAACGCGCCGCCTTCTGCGCGATCGAGGAGATCTGTCTCCGTGCCTTCACGATGATCGAGCGCATCGATCCGCGCTGACAAAGGGCCGCGCCGGCAGGCTTCAATCATGGCTTCGACGGCTGCGCGCGGTCCGGCGAACACCGCCTCGACTGAGCCGTCGCGGCGATTTCGTACCCAACCGTCCAGCTCGCGCCGCCGCGCCTCATCCTCGACAAAGGCGCGATACCCGACTCCTTGCACCCGCCCGCGCACGACAACATGACGAATGATGCGGCCGCTCACGCAACCTCTCCCGCATCAATGACGCGCGCGCCGGTCCAGCGCGAGATGGACCAGCGCTCGACGGAGCGGACGTAGGGCTCAGGCAATTTCCAGCCGCGTGCCGCAGCGGCAATCATCTCGACGTAGCCCGGCCGCGGACTGCCGGGCGCACGCCGGCGCAGGATGTAAATCATCGCGCGGACCCGGCGCTTGCCGTGGCGCACGGGCAAGGATCGTACGTCGTAGAGACCCTGATGCAGCAATTCATAGGCGTGAAGGGAGGCGATGTCGCGCGGCGTCAGTCGCCATAGTACGCCATACACGCAAGCGCCCGCACTTGGCGCAACCGAGCCCCAGCCCTCGAGACCAACAAAGAAGCGATAGCCGTTCAGCATGGCCGGACCAAGCGCGCTGGCGCCCGGGCAGCGGCGCTTCATGGCCGGGCGATGCATGTTGGAGCCGTAGGCGAAGTAGAGCGTCATCGACCCGGGCCTGTGTGGCTTGCATTCAGGCGAATTCGAGGATCACCGCGTCCACCGCGAGGCTGTCGCCTGGTTTGGCGTTGATCTTTTTGACAGTACCGTCGATTTCGGCACGCAGGACATTTTCCATTTTCATGGCCTCGACAACTGCGACCGTCTCGCCGGCCTTGACCTCCTGCCCTTCCTTCACGGCGATCGAGACAACCAGACCCGGCATTGGGCACAGCACCTGCTTTCCCGTGTCGGCTATCGTCCTTGCCGGCATCAGGCGGGCGTAGCCGGCTTCCCGCTCGGTATAGACAAAGGCCTTGGCCTCATTCCCGCGGTAACTCAGCGCAAAGCCGTTTGGAACGGTGCGAATTTGCACCACTATCTGGCGATCGCCGAACGTTCCATTCCAGACGATATCACCCGGCTTCCAGTTCGAACGCAGTTCTCGGCCGCCGCCCTTGCCGTGGTTGAATCCCACAATAATGGCATCGTTCTCGCGTTTCACCTCAAGTTTGATCTCGCGTTCGCCAAGCCAGACAGCACGTTGACTCTCGCGCGTCACGCTGTGGCCCCTCAGCTGGCCCGCGATGCGTCGCTTACGCTCGCCGAGAACGTGATCGATGGCGGCGGCGACGGCCGCCATCACCTCCGCCGGCTCGCCCCCAGGCGCGTGAGGTTGAAAACCGGCGGGAAACTCCTCGGCGATGAAACCCGTGGAAAGTTTGCCGGCCTGCCAACGGGGATGGGCCATAAGCGTTGCGAGAAATGGAATATTGTGGCGGATGCCATCGACCACGAAGCTGTCGAGCGCATCGCTTTGCGCGGCAATCGCGGCGTTGCGGTTCGGCGCATGCGTGACCAATTTCGCGATCATTGGGTCGTAATAAATTGAGATTTCGCCGCCCTCGTACACACCGGTGTCGTTTCGTACCGTCACGCCATTGGCACGTCCTTCCTGCGGCGGTCGATAGCGGGTGAGCCGGCCGGTCGAGGGAAGAAAATTGCGGTAGGGATCCTCCGCATAGATGCGGCTTTCGATTGCCCAACCATCGAGCTTGATGTCGCTTTGCTTGATCGAAAGCTTCTCGCCCGCGGCAATCCGGATCATTTGTTCGACCAGATCGATGCCGGTCACAAGCTCGGTCACGGGATGCTCGACCTGCAGCCGCGTATTCATTTCAAGGAAATAGAAGCTCTTGTCCTGGCCAGCAACAAATTCAACGGTGCCGGCGCTGTCGTAGCCGACCGCTCTGGCCAGCGCGACCGCCTGCTCGCCCATCTTCTTGCGCGTTGCCGCGTCGAGCAGTGGAGATGGCGCCTCCTCGACCACTTTCTGATTACGGCGCTGGATCGAACATTCGCGCTCGCCGAGATAGATGATGTTGCCATGCTTGTCGCCCAGTACCTGAATTTCAATATGGCGCGGGTCGATGATGAATTTTTCCATGAAAACACGTTCGTCGCCGAACGACGACTTCGCTTCCGAGCGGGCGCGGGCGAAGCCTTCCGCAACTTCAGCCTTGCTACGGGCGATGCGCATACCCTTGCCGCCGCCCCCCGCGCTCGCCTTGATCATGACCGGATAACCGATGTCGCCAGCGATCTTGACCGCCTCGACCTCGTTCTCGATCACCCCGAGATGGCCCGGCACGGTCGACACCTTGGCGGCCGCGGCCGCCTTCTTGGATTCAATCTTGTCGCCCATGGCGGCAATGGCTTTTGGATTTGGGCCGATGAAAACAATGCCGGCTGCTGCCAGGGCCTTCGGAAAGGCTTCACGCTCGGACAGGAACCCGTACCCGGGATGTACGGCTTCGGCGCCGCTTTGCTTGCAGGCAGCGACGATTTTTTCGATCACCAGGTAGCTTTCGGCCGCCGGTGGAGGGCCGATGGCGACGGCCGTGTCCGCCATCTCCACGTGCAAGGCGTCTTTGTCGGCTTCCGAATAGACGGCGACCGTTTCGATTCCTAATTTGCGCGCGGTCTTGATGATCCGGCAGGCGATTTCGCCGCGATTGGCGATCAGGATACGCTTGAACATGTGGCCTTTTTATACTGCCTCGCACCAATCCCCGGAATTGGCTGCGGATAACCGGCGCCTGTTACACTACTGTCTTATAGCAACAGTATCTACCGCAGCGTCCCATCAGGATTGCGGAGGATGCCATGTCATTCCGTTCTGAGGCACTCATTTCAGCCGCGTGTGCCGCGATTTTTTTGCAAATTGCGCCGGCGGACGCGCAAAGCCAGCGCAATCTCATCCTGTTCGTGCCTGACGGTCTGCGGGCCCTGTCAGTAACACCGGAAACCGCGCCGGCCATGGCCGCGGTCCGCGACAAGGGCGTGAATTTCGCTAACCCACATTCACTGTTTCCGACTTTTACCATGGCCAATGCGTCAGGCATGGCGACCGGCCATTTCCTCGGTGATACGGGCACCTTCAGCAACACCATCTATACCGCCTATCCGGTAGCATCTGCCGGTGGCAGTGTGACTCCGTTCATCGAAAACGACCCGATCCTGGGTGATATCGACGCGCATTTCTCCGGTAATTTTGTTGATGAGGATTCAATCCTTTTCATCGCGCGACAGCAGGGCCTCAGTACCGCGGCGATCGGAAAACTCGGACCAATATTGATGTTCGATCACACGGAACGAACGGGCGAGGAAACAATCACCGTCGATGATTCCACCGGCAGCAAGCAGGGAATTCCGTTATCCCAGGCGATGCAGAACGCACTAACAACTGCGGGCTTGCCGCTGATCGCGCCCTCCCGCAAGGACACGCCGGGCGACAACGCCAACGCGGGGACTTTCGAAAAGCCAGGCACACTGGTTGCCAATATTGTGCAGCAGAAATATTTCGCTGACGTCGCTACCAAGGTTGTGCTGCCAATGTTCAAAGCACGCAACAAGCCGTTCGTGCTTGTGCTGTGGTCGCGCGATCCGGATGGTACACAGCACAATCAAGGCGACAGCCATCTGAAGATCGTTCCCGGCATCAACGGACCGACCTCGCTGGCCTCCATCAAGAATGCAGACGACAACCTCGCGCAGGTGCGCCAAGCGTTGGACGATCTCGGACTTGCTGCAAACACCGATATTGTCATTGCCGCCGACCACGGATTCTCGACCATCAGCAAGGAGAGCAGTACCAGTCCGGCTGCCCGCGCGAGTTACGCGGATGTACCGGCCGGGTTGCTGCCTCCGGGCTTCGTTGCGATCGATCTCGCCAAAGCGCTTGGTCTGCCACTGAACGACCCCGACGATAAGAATGCCGCCGTTGGTGCCGGCAAGTATCCCAAGCGGGGCAACGGCCTGATCGGCAACGATCCCGAAAAACCGGAGGTCGTCGTTGCTTCCAATGGCGGCTCGGATCTCGTGTATGTTCCCAGCAAGGACACCGCTCTTGCGGGCAAGGTGATCGAGGCCCTGCTCTCACAAGACTATGTAAGCGGACTGTTTGTCGACAGCGATATCGGAAGCTTCCCCGGCACGTTGCCGCTCTCCTCAATCAACATGCAGGGCATGGCGCGCACTCCGCGGCCTGCGATCGTGATCAACTTCCGTTCCTATGCGACCGACTGCGGACGGCCCGTAATGTGCGCCGTCAATGTCGCCGACACCGGTTTGCAGCAGGGCCAAGGCATGCATGGCAGCTTTAGCCGCGCGGACACCATGAATTTCATGGCAGCCATCGGTCCAAGTTTCAAAACCGGTTTTGTCGATGAAACCCCGGCGAGCAATGCCGACATTGGAAAGACGATCGCTCACGCCCTGGGACTGAAAATACCGTTCAAGGGGTCGTTACAGGGCCGCGTGCTCACCGAAGCGCTGCCGGGCGGCGACAGCCCGACGGTAGAAAGCTGGGTCGAACGCAGCTCGCCGAGCGAAACCGGGCTTGCAACTGTGCTGGTGGGTCAACGTGTTGGCAAGATGAGATATTTCGACGCAGCCGGCTTCTCCGGCCGCACCGTCGGAATGGACGAGCGCAAGGCCGCCAGCCGCTGATCTTGCGCCCGCTGGCAAGCTTTCCCTCCCGGCAATTCAAATACCAAACATTTGTTCTCTGCCGCGCGCAAACGACGGCGGAATGATCCTCTTTGCCGTTTCCCTATTCCCGGACGGCGTGGACGACTATATTAGGTGCTGGACGCGTCACTATTTGAGTGGAGGTTGGTCATGACGTTGGCGATTGGTGATACCGCACCCGATTTTGAAGCCGAAACAACGGAAGGAAAAATCCGTTTTCACGACTGGTTGGGCAATTCATGGGGCGTCTTGTTCTCGCACCCGAAGGACTTTACGCCTGTCTGTACGACCGAGCTTGGCACGATGGCCCGGCTTAAACCGGAATTTGACAAGCGTAACGTCAAGATCGTCGGCTTGTCGGTCGATCCGGTCGACAATCACAAGAGATGGTCTGCCGATATCAAGGACGTCGTAGGCTTTGCGCCGAACTATCCGATGATCGGCGATACCGATCTGAAGATCTCGAAGGCCTATGGCATGCTGCCGGCAGCGACCTCCGGATCGTCCGAAGGCCGCACGGCTGCCGACAACCAGACAGTGCGCAACGTTTTCATCATCGGACCGGACAAGAAAGTAAAACTGATCCTGGTTTATCCGATGACAACGGGCCGTAACTTCGACGAGGTCCTGCGCGTCATTGACTCGCTGCAAATGACCGCCAAGCACCGTGTCGCCACCCCCGCAAACTGGAAACAGGGCGAGGACGTGATTATTGCCGGATCGGTCAGTGACGATGAAGCTAAGAAAATCTGGCCGCAGGGTTTCAAGGCTCCGCGTCCTTATATTCGCATCGTTCCGCAGCCCCGCGGCTAGGGCTCACAAGATTGCACTGCAAGGGCGCGGGCGATAACGTCCGCGCCCTTCTCTATTTGGTGCCGGCTGGGAGCAGTTAAATGAATGAAGCGGCCAACAAACAACCGCCTTTTGCCGAATTTCTCGGTCTCAAAATTACACACGTATCGCCCGAGCGCGTCACCGCCGAACTTCCCGCGCGTGACGACCTCAACAACCGCTTCGGGATCATGCATGGCGGTGCCCTGATGGCCCTTGCCGACAATCTTGGCGGCACAGCGACCACCGCCAACCTCAAGCCGGGTCAATCCACGACGACGATCGAAAGCAAGACCAACTTCTTCGCCGCGGTGCCGATCGGCGACGTTGCGAAAGCAGAGTGCACGCCACTACACCGCGGCCGAACCACCATGGTCTGGCAAACCCGCATTACACGCGGTGACGGCAAGCTGTGCGCGCTGGTGACACAAACTCAGCTCGTGCTCGAGCGGGGAAAATAGCCGCTACATCTTTTCCGGCTTTACCGCCCCCCGATTGGCGAGCACGACCCCGCCGGCACAGAGGACCATGCCAAAGATCGAGACACCGTCCAGCCGCTCGCCAAACAGCAAGAACGCAAATAGAGCGGTCACTGCCGGCACCAGATAGAACAGACTGGCAAAACCGGTCGCCGCAGATCGGCGGATCAGCCAGTACATCAGCCCGACCGCCGCAATCGACAGGACCAGCACCAGCCACGCAAGCGCGAAAATCAATTCGCCGCTCCAATGAATTTCGCGCGTTTCAAACGCAAAAGCGCCGAGGGTAAACAGCACAGCTGCGCCGATATATTGCACGAGGTTGCCAGTGCGCCAGTCGATCGCCCCGCAATAGCGTTTCTGATAGAGCGTGCCGAGCGTTATGCCGATGAGCGAGAGAAAACTCGCGATCCAGCCGAGGAGCGATCCCGCCAGGATGATTTGGCGATCGTGCATGACCAGCACGACTCCCAGGAGGCCAAGGACCAGCCCGAACCATTGAATCGCTGTCACCCTCTCACCCATGAAACGATTGGCTATGGTCGAGGTCAGGATCGGCTGAAGGCCCGGAATCAAGGCCGAAATGCCGGCGGGGACACCCTGGCTGATGGCAGTGAATACCCCGCCTAGATACAGCCCGTGGACAAGGGAACCGGCGACCAGCGCATGCTGCACTTCGCGCGCATCGGGGACCCTCGCGCGCCCTATGATTGCGATTGCAGCCATGATGAGGACCACAAAGGCCATGCGCACGGCCAGGAACGTCAGCGGCTCGATATAGGGCAGCCCGTAGCGTGCGCCGATAAAGCCTGTGCTCCAGAGGAGCACGAACAGCACCGGCGCTGCAGCAATCGCCAGCTGGCTCGGGCGCATGATGGTCTCGGGGTGCGGGGTCTGACACGGGCGGGACGCGCGCCTATAGCATTTTCCCTGCAGCCATGCCTTCCCCTCCCGCCTGCATTCGTCTTATGCTCAAACCGCGGGGAATGACCCGGGCACAGCCAGATGAAATTGATCGCGGTTTATGTCGTTTTCGTCCTGATTGGCCTAACGATCGCCTATGGCGTCGGCCGAACCGTAGAACATTGGTCGGAGACCGCCAGCTTGCCGGTCTTTCTTGCTGCTTTTTTCTTCGTTTTTTGGGCTGCCTGGCGGCTCGCCACACGCGTCGCCTGATCTTTTTGGTTCCCTCAAATTCGTTGTTCTTTCGGAACCGCTGCACCGGCTAGCGGGTTTCCCTCGTTCGAGGCGACGCAAAGCGTCCCGAACCCAAGGAGGATGCCCATGACTGATCCACGTTTTACTGATCCGGATCCGCGGTTGAGCGACCCCGTGGTGCGCCGAGACGATAATACCGGCGGGATGTGGGGTTGGATCGCCGGTGTCGCGGTATTGGTGCTGATCGGCTTCCTGATTATTGCCGGCTGGAACAACAGTGGCACCACCGCGAGCAGCGGCGCTTCCCCATCGGCCACAGCAACCGCGCCCGTACGCCCCGCGAGCCCGCCGAGCACCACGGGCTCAGGCTCGTCATCGACGCAGCCGCTCACGCCGGCACCTTCGCCGGCACCGTCACGGTCTCAGTAATAGAGTCACGAGTTTGACGAAGTATCATCCCGGCGCCGTGGGCGCCGGGATGATGAGCGTTCTATCCAAGCACCGAATAAATCCCGAACCCAACCGTTGCGCTCACCACCGCCTCGATTGCCTGGAACTGCATTCCTGACAGCTCATCGCTGACATACGGAAACAATATATGCCCCACTGGCAGCATGATCGCCGCTACAAACGCAACGCATAGCAGTTTGGTCACAAAATCACTGTCAAGCATCGCACGCCCTCCCCCGTGTTTTTTCCATTGTGACATGGTGTGGGACAACTGGGCAATCTCAGGTAGCAAGGAACTCATCGATCGGAACGCGATAGCCATTGGCGAGCCGGTTGGTCTCGTTGGCCATGCCAACAACAGCCATCAACTCACCGAACATGGCATTCGTCATTCCCGCCTTGCGGGCGGCCGCGGTATGGGAGGCAATGCAATAGGCGCAACCGTTTGTGACTGACACCGCCACATAGACCATTTCCTTGGTCAGCGGATCCAGTGCCCCCGGCGCCATCACCTCCTTTATGCTTTCCCAGGTGCGCTTGAGCGTTACGGGGTCGCGCGCCAGATATTTCCAGAAATTGTTCACATCTGGGACGTTGCGGGTTTTCTTGATGTCGTCATAAACCGCACGCACCTGCGGAGAAGCGTCGGCATATTCGATCGGCGGGGGTGTGGTCATAGGGGCACTCCGGTTCTGATCGTCATGCCTGACCTTGCCGTCCGAAGAACTGTTTGCTTCGCCTGCGGGTCGGGCATCCACGTCCTACGATATCGGCTATTGTTGAAGACGTGGAGGGACAAGACCGGTCATGATGGAGGGACAGGATGCCGAAAACACAGGACTATTTCGCGGGCAAAACGATCATCATCACCGGCGCGGCGAGCGGGATCGGCCGGGCTGCCGCACTGATTTTCGCCCGCGAAAAAGCCAACGTGGTTTGCGCGGACATTGATGAAGACGGTCTCGCGAAAACGGCCGAGACAATCAACGCCATAGGCAGTCAGGCGCTGGCGCTGACCATTGACGTTACTAGGCGCGCGGCGGTCGAGAACATGGTGGAGCTTGCGGTCGACGGATTCGGGAGCGTGCAATTTCTCTTCAATTCAGCTGGCGCCGCCATAAGACGCGCCAAATTCCTCGAAATCGACGACGATCTGTTTGACAGAACATTTGACCTCAACGTCAAAGGCACCCTCTATCCGATGCAGGCAGTGTTGCCGCACATGCTTGCGAACAAATTTGGCGTGATCGTCAATATGGGAAGTATGGCGCATCGGCGCGGCGGTCCTGGCTCTTCTGTGCATTACGCGGCGGCCAAAGGGGCAGTTGTGACCATGACCATGGGCGTGGCGCGCGAATTCGCCACACAAGGGATCCGCGCCATGTCGATTTCACCCGGCCCCGTGAAGACACCGTTTCAGGCGGCGGCCAGCAGCTCGGCGGAACTGGTTCAACGTTTTCTTGAGGATGTGCCGATGAAACGTTTCGCGGAGCCGGAGGAAATCGGTGAGCTCGTCCTTTTCATGTGTTCGGATGCTTGCGAATTCATGACGGCCGACACTGTTTACGTGAATGGCGGGGGTGGCTGGCGCTGATCAAGTTGTCGCTATCCAGATGCCGGCGACAACCGCGGCCAGACCCACGATCAGGTTGAGACCGATCCCCTCGCCGATCGCGATTGCTCCGACAATGGATGCAAACACCGGGTTGACCGTGATGGTGACCGCTGTCTTCGTCGGGCTGGTCCGCGAAAGCGCGAAGACCCAAAGAATGAAAGCACCCGCGCTTCCAATGACGCCGAGATATGCGACCGCGAGCCACTGCGACGGATCAAAATGACCGGCGGCAGCAAAACCACCAATCGCCAGCGCCCACACCAGCAGGCAGAGTGCGGCCGCGCCCATGCCGGCAGTCAGGAACGTCAGCGGATCACTTCGCGCAATAAACGGCCGCGACCGGACATTATAGAGTGACATGCACAAGGTCGCGGCGAGCATCACCAGCTCGCCGCGCCAGGCTCCCGCCGGGGCGTCGGCAAGCCCCAGGATCAGCGCAAAAAAGACACCGGCAAGGGCAATGAGCACGCCCGCACATTTTCTCGACGTAATCTTCTCGACGCCGAGCGCGGCGCCGACCAGCATTGTCGTCAGCGGCATGGTCGACAGGGTCAACGCGCCGCGCGCGGCGGTGGTGTAGCTGTAGGCGAGATTGAACAGCACAGAGAACGCGAAGAAAAACAGGATGCCAAGCAGCGCCACCGCAATCCAGTCACGTCCGCGCGGCCAGCGGCTTTTCATCATGAGCGCGATCGGGAGCAGGATCAGAAAGCCGGTGCCAAAGCGGAATACGCCGAGTGTCACCGGATCGGTTGCGGAAATTACAAATCGCGTGGCGCCCCCTGCAATGCCGCCGATCGCGCTCGACGCGATCGCCGCAAAAACGCCGGCCTGGTCACGGGTCATGGCTATGCTTTTGGGGCCTGGTGAATGATCTATCACAAATGCCACGGCCAAGGGCCTGAAAAGACCGGTGGCAACGGGCCAATTCAAAGCCTTTGACTTGCATCGCGCTTAAGCATCAAATTGGGAGAGTGGAGACGTAAACATGACAATTAAACATGCTGCCATCATTTCGGTATCAGCCATAGTCGCACTGTGCGCACCGCTGGATATTCCGGCACATGCGCGCGGAGGTGGAATCGGAATACGCTCCTTCCATTCCATCAATTCCTTGCACTTTGCAAAGCACTTTCGGCATGCGCGGGGTCACAGAAATTTCAATCAGTGGCCTTTGTACGGCGGTGTCTATGCAATGCCGCCCTATGACAACAATGCCACTCAGGTGCAACCGGCAAATTTTGTTTACGTGGTTGAACCGCCACGCGTGCATAGTTGCCAATACAACAAGGAAACCGTGACGGTGCCGTCGGAAAGCGGGGGTACGCGCGACATCACAGTCACGCGCTGCTGACCGAGTCTGTACAACCGTTCAGAAAATGGACCGCGATATTCACGCGCGTTTTTGACTGGCCAACAAATTTGTGAAAGCTTTCTTCGATCATGAATTTCGTGCGTCAGAACCTCGCACGAAGGTGAGAATGCTGAATTCGAGCACGTCGGGGGCGCAAAATGTATGTAACGAACCAAAGGAGGAATGAGTGAACAAACTTCTTTCTCTCGCAGTGGCCGCCGGCATCAGCTTGTTCTGCGTTGCCGCCACACAGGCCATGCCGCTTGCACCGCTCGAACAGGCACAGGCCGGCCTGACAATTCCGGTCGCTGGTGGTTGTGGAGTCGGCTTTCATCGTGGTCCCTACGGCGGCTGCCGTCGCAATGGTTACTACGGCGGCGTCTATTATGGTGGCGCCGTGGTAGCGCCGGGCGTGGTGGTCGCAGCCCCGCCAGTCGTGGTGGCGCCCGGCCCCTGCGGTGGCCGCGGCTCGCATCGTGTTTGCAACCCGTATCGATGCTGGCGGGTTTGCAACTGATCTGCGCGTAACTTCAGTATAGTGTCAGATGGCCCCGCTTCTGCGGGGCCATTTTTTCAAATCGAGCCGATTCGCCGAACCAAACGCCTCGCCTGGCTAGGCGGCGCGACAGAAATCAAGCAGCCTGGCATTTTCCAGTTCATGCATCGCCGCCCTCTTCGCATTCGCTGACAATTCGCCGACCGGAATCGCCGCCAGTTCGTTTGCCCGGATGAGCGGCAAGCGCAGATATGGCGGATCGCGAAACCAGACATATTCGTAAACGTGGCCTGACTCCGCGTGCTCCACGGCGATCGTCCGGCCGTGAATCCTGATGCCGAAGTCACGGACAAACGCGTCCGTTGCAAGTTTCGGCGATTGCAAACCGAAGATCCGATGCAACACCGCATCGATTTCAGTCGGAAAGAACGGCTTGTGCATAATCGCGGCAGCGCCGAGCCTGAGTGCCTCCAGCTCGCGCTGCGTATTGTACTCGCCGGGAATCATCACGACTTTTGTCTGCGGGCTTGCCTGCATCAGGCGTGCGAGCGTCGCGTAGCCGTTCAATCCCGGCATGTTGACGTCAAGGAACACGACGTCAAACGTTTCGGCAGTGCAGCGTGCCAGCGCTTCGGCTCCAGTATTTGCCACTTCGATGTTCAGATGAAAAACCGAGCTTGCCAGCACCTTGCGCATGACCTTCAGCGTCACCGGAGAGTCGTCCACCAGTAAGACTTGCATCGGCATCGAAACGCGCCGATGCGTTGCCAGAATTGTATCAATATCGGCGGCACTGAACGGCTTGATCAGAAACTCGTAAGCCCCGAGCTGGCGCGCAAGATCGATGCAGCGCCTGTTGGCTTGTCCCGATATCAGGGTGACGAA
>Ga0134122_10002782_pt1 | contig 12894 bp, 17 predicted proteins | sample KB302_FD_96461 | JGI IMG/M metagenome (GOLD analysis project Ga0134122, IMG submission 96461) | Terrestrial soil microbial communities without Nitrogen fertilizer from Kellogg Biological Station, Michigan, USA - KB3-0-2 | ecosystem: Environmental > Terrestrial > Soil > Unclassified ...
CGCCGCCGCCGCCGGGAGCCGCGCGAGCGTGGTCCGCATGAACTCGGCCGGCGTCTGCCACACCGCGCGGGGGGCCCGCGCCCCCGCGAGCGCGCGCTCGAAGCGGCCGTACGCGCGGATGATCGCGAGCCGCGCGTCGGGCTCGCTCCGCAGGTCGGCCTGGATGTGCAAGAGGGTCTCGGACATCGCGGGCGCGCGGCCCGGGCCCCCCCGCTCCGCCCACCACGCCTCGATCCGGTCGGCCAGCGCGACCAGGACCATCAGCGCGAAGATCCCGAGCGTGACCAGGACGAGCACCGCCGCGATCGCCAGGTCGAGCGAGGGGATCGAGGTGGGCGGCTTGTCGGCCAGGGTGAAGAGATCGAGGAGCCCCGCGATCGCCGCGAAGGCCTTCTCGATCGGCTGACCGTCGGGCCCGGCCCAGCGCTGGACGAGGTACCAACCCACCACCACCAGCAGGAGCGGGAGCAGGGCGCTGACCGTGGCCGCCCACGGCGCGAGCGGCCGCGACGCCCGCGCGGGTCCCGCCGTCTCGTCGGTCCGGCGCCGGCGCTGCAGCGTCAGCAGGATGACCGCGGACAGGGCGAGCAGGCCGAGCACCAGCACCCGCACCACGTCGGGGAGCCGGATCACCACCTTCGCGCCGGGGACGCCCGCGGGGGCGGGCAAGGGCCCCACGGTCGCGGCCAGCACGAGCAGCAGGCCGGTGGCGATCACCGCGCCCGCGCCCAGCCGGACGGGCATGCCGGAGCGGGCTGGTGGCGGGGTCGTCATGCCGCTGCGGATGATGCCGCCGTCGGGCGCCGCGGTCAACCGGCGCTTGCCCCTACCGCGGACCGGTCTCCGGGCGGCCCCCGCGCATCACGCCCGGCCCATCCGGGCCTGGACATCGGTGATCTCGTCGGCGCTGGCGCCCATGTGGGAGAGGATCACCTGCCACTGCGTCTTGGTGATCTCGTCGGTCCGGATCTCGGGCGGACCCAGCACGCGGGTACCGAACGCGGCGAGCCACGCGGTCTTGAGGAGCGGGGTGTCGCGGTCGAACAGCTTGCCGAGAATGAAGCGTCCCCGGCATTCGATCGAGGCTCCGCACGCCTTGTAGTCGCGCTCATCCCACAAGGCACTCAAGCCGAGCCCCTGCGCAGGCATTGCTACCGGCTAGAACGCCCCGCCGTCGTGCCAGTACGCTCCTTGTCCAGCTTGGCCTTGAGTCCCCGCTCCGCCTGGCCGATGGCGCCCTGCTTGGTCTTGCCCTCGAAGAGGGCGAAGAACGTGCCGGGGCCGGGACGGCGCGGCTGCGCGTTGGCGCGGATGAAGTAGAGCTCGGCCACCACTCGGGTGGCCTCGGTCCGCACGATGATCGTGTACTTCACGTCCCCGTAGGTCCGCTCGGGCAAGCGCTCGCGCACGACGGTGCCCGCCTCCCGTTGCTCGATCACCTGCCGGATCCCGGCCTCGGCCTGCTTGAGCGCGGCGTCCGAGGTCTCGTCCACGATGGAGACCTCCGGGCCGGAGGGCGAGAGCCGCGCGTGCGCCTTGAACACGTTCTCCTCGATCGCTTCCAGCTCCAGGGTATAGGTCAGGCCCTTGTAGATCCGGTTCCCCATGAAGTGACGTCGCGCCATCACTCGGTTCCTGCCCCCCATGATCGTTCTCCTCGCTCACCCGCCTCGGCTTCCCGCATCGGTGATCGGCCGCCGACCGTCACGTCCCCGCCCCGAGGCACGCCACCTTCTTGCGCGCGCACGCGGCGCAGACGGTGGCGGGTGCGTGGGTCAGCGGGTCGGGAGCCTTGAAGATCTCGTCCATCACCTCCACGACCTCCCGCGTCGTGTAGCTGCGGTCCAGGTGGTCCTTGGCCATCTTGACCAGGCACCGCGAGCACAGGAACTTCCCTCGGCAATCGCCCCGGAGGAGGCTATCGACGACCCGCCGGATGAAGTCTCCCCCCGTGAAGATCGTCGCGGTCATTCAGCTCCTTCGCCCGTTCGCCCGCGTCCCGCTCCGGGCGCCCCGGGCCAGCGCGGCGGGCCGGCGGCCCCGGCTCCGGACCTCCCGCACCGCCCGCATCTGGACCTCGATGTTGGTCAGGAGGGACCGGTCGCGCTCTCGCCGCAGCCCCTCATCGATGAGCGCGCGCAGCACCATCTGCAGGCTCACCGGGCCCTTCAGCTTGGTCATCGCCTCGCCGGCGAACACGCGCGCCCGGTCGAGGACGTCTTGGGGGAGAATGAGCAGGACCTTGGCTCTGTCCTCGAACATCGCCGCCTCCTCCCGGAACTCAGGCCCGCTTTCACGCGACAAGCCCGCAGGAATATACGTTGTTCTTGTTATTTAAGTTATATCATACATGCATGGTGGTCGGCAATCCGGTGGCCTCTCCGTTCGACGACCTCGCCGCGCCCGCGGTCTCCGATCGAGGAGAGAACCCGCTGGACCCGCAGGGACAGCCCAAGTTCGTCCAGATCACCACCACGGTGGCCCCGATGTCGCCCACCCTGCTCTACGCCCTCGACTCCGCCGGCAGCGTGTGGCTCTTCAACTTCGCGAAGAAGAAGTGGGGCCGCCTCTCCAACGACCGCGAGATCTAGGGCCGCCCGGACGCGAGAAAGGCCGGGCCCCCCGGAGGGGACCCGGCCTTCCGTTTGACGCGGGGTTCTCGTCAGGCCTTCCGAACGTTCGCGGCCTGGAGCCCCTTCGGGCCCTTGGTCACTTCGAACTCGACCTTGTCGCCCTCGGCCAGACTCTTGAAGCCCTGGGCCTGAATGGCGTTGAAATGCACGAAGACGTCCTCGCCACCCTCCTGGGTGATGAAGCCGTAACCCTTCGCATCGTTGAACCACTTGACCGTGCCCTGTGCCATTGAACCTACCTCTTATTCTGAGGCTTGCGCCTCGGTGAAGCCCCGCCACCATGGCGGGGGTGCCCTCCAGGAGTGGAGGACAAATAAAAACGCCGAGCGGCTCGATACCCGCGCGGCGTTAGTCGCGAATCATCCTCGTCTGCTTGCTGTGACCGAAAGCCGGGTGAATCAGCACCGGGATCCAGGGTACCGGCCGTTCTCCCGCCTGTCAAGGAATAACGCGGAGCGGGTGGCTCGGGGGCGGCCCCTCACCTCGACACGCTCTCGGCGAGCGTGTCGATCGTCTTCTTGAACTTCGCGTCCTCCCGGATCATCGCCTCGATCTTGGTGACCGCGTGGAGCACGGTGGTGTGGTCCTTGTCGAAGGCGCGCCCGACCTCGGTGAGGGAGGCGTGGGTGAGCTGCCGGGCGAAGTACATCGCGACCTGTCGGGGAAACGCCACCGCCTTCGTCCGCGTCCGCGTGCGCATGTCGGTCAGCTTGAGCCCGAAGAATCCGGACACCGTGCGCTGGATGTGCTCGATCGTGATGACCTTCTCGTCCGCGCCCCAGAGATCGGACAGCACCTCCTGGGCCACGTCCACGCTCATCGCGCGACCGGTGAGGGTGCAGAACGCGGCCATCCGGGTGAACGATCCCTCGATCTCGCGGATGTTGGTCTTGATGCGGCTCGCCATCAGGTAGGCCACGTCGTCGGGCAGCTGGACCCGCTCCAGCTCGGCCCGCTTCTTGAGAATGGCCACGCGGGTCTCGAAGTCGGGCGGCTGGATGTCCGCGATCAGGCCCCACTCGAAGCGCGAGCGCAGCCGCTCCTCCAGCTCGGGAATCTCCTTGGGGGTGGAGTCCGACGACACCACGATCTGCTTGTGGCCCTCGTACAGATCGTTGAAGGTGTGGAAGAACTCCTCCTGGGTCCGCTCCTTGCCCGCGATGAACTGGATGTCGTCGATGAGCAGGAGGTCGATCGACCGGTACTTCGCCCGGAACTCCCCGGTACGGTCGTAACGGATGGCGTTGATGAGCTCGTTGGTGAAGCGCTCCGAGGAGAGATAGAGCAGTCGGAGCGAGGGGTGGAGGCGGGACATCTCGTGGCCCACCGCGTGGAGGAGGTGGGTCTTCCCGAGGCCGACCCCGCCGTAGAGAAACAGGGGGCTGTAGGCCGTCCCCGGCAGCTCGGCCACCGCCTGGCAGGCGGCCTGCGCGAACTGGTTGGAGCTGCCGACCACGAACGACTCGAACGTGTAGCGGGGGGTCAGCTCGTCCCGGGCGGCCGGCACGCGCTCGGCCGCGAGGGGAGGCGGGCGCTCGGGCTCCGCGTCCATCTCGATGGAGACCTGCGTGTCGACGCCGAGCACCCGGCGCGCGGCGGCCTCGATCGTTTCCGCGTGGTGCTGTCTGATCCAGTCGCGCGTGTACGTGTTGGGCGCGAGGACCCGGACACGGTTGCCGTCCAGGGCCACCGCCCGGCAAGGACGCAGCCACGATTCGAGAGCGGCCTCGGGCACATGGCCTTCGAGAGCGGTGAGCAGCCGCGACCACAGCGCGTCATGCATGAGGTGCTCTGACCCTAGTGGGGTGGGTCGGCCTTGTCAATCTCGTGTTCGTGCTAGTGTGGACGTATCGGGCTCCACTCGCGGACCCGCGAAAGAAGAGGTCCCCAATGGAAGGTCTCCGGCAGATCCAGGTGGTGACGCAGGGCGACGGCTGGCACTTGGTGGGGCTCGATGCCGAGGGCCGCGTCTGGTTCGGTTCGCCGCGTCGCACGACGAAGGGGCGGATGCTCGCCTGGGTCCTGATGGACGAGAGCGTGGAGATCGGAGAGCCGCTGGAGCCGACCGCGCTGGCCACCCACGAGACGCTCGGGTCACCGGTGGCGGAGCGCCCCTGGCCCACGAAGCCTCGCCCCTGACCCGTCCGTCTCGGCCCGATCAAGCGGCCGAACGCTTGTCGCCCGCCTTGGGGGTCCAGGTTCCCGCCGCGTACTCGCCGAGGCCCTCGAGCATCACCTCGCGCAGCGTGGTCCCGTCGTTCACCGCGCGACTCCGCGCCGCGCGCTGGAGCTCGAGCGGCAGCCCACGCAGCAGGTAGATCCCGGTCGTCGCCACCCGCAGCAGCGCGCCGGCCGGCGCGGGCCGGCCGATCACTCCGTTGCCGACTCCGTGCAGTTCCCGCGACCTTCCCCGCAGATCGCGGAGGCGCTCCTGCGCGTTGCGCTCCCGCGCCGCGGGCGTGCGAGGCCAGAAGAGCCGCTGCGCGACGATCGCCCCGGCCGCCAGCACGAACGCGCTGACGAACATGGCCAGCATCCCCGAGAAACCGCCGGACACCATCAAGAACACTCCGCCCCCGACGAGGCCCGCCCCGACCCCCAGGGTCATGTCGACGATCAGCCCGTAGCCTCGTCGGACGATCAACGTCTCGGCCAGCCAGCCGGCACTGAGCCCGGCCATGATCCACATCACGCCCATTCTCACGATCTGCTCATTCATCGTTTCCTCCGCTGATCACTCGGTCACGAGGCTCGGCAAGTCGCACCGGCGCGCCCACGATCTCGGCCAGCCGGACCGCGGCAAGCCCCCGGATCACCAGCCACGAGGGATCGAACTCGAACCGTCGCATGCTGAACTTCGGCGCGCGCGGATGCGCGTGATGGTTGTTGTGCAGGCTCTCCCCCGCCGTCATCCAGGCGAGCGCCCGGGAGTTGTAGGCGGTGTTGCCGAAGTTCTGCTCCCCGCGCCAGTGCCCCAGTCCGTTGATCAGCGGCGCGAGCACGAAGACATACAGGGTCGCGTGCACCAGCCCGGCCGCCAGGCCCACCCAGACTCCGAACACCAGGCACAAGAGGCCGATCCCGAGCGCGAGCCCGGTCACGCCTCGGGAGAACGCCACGCGATCCAGCCAGTCCTCGGCGATATCTGGCGCAAACGTCCGAACGGTGGCGGGGTTCCGCGCCTCCCGTGCGTAGTAGTACACGTTCCAGAGCTGGATGTTCCAGAAGCCGAACAGTCTCGGGCTGTGCGGATCGCCCTCCCGGTCGGTGAACGCGTGGTGCTTGCGGTGCACCGCGACCCACTCGCGGCGGCTCTGGCCGGTGGTGAGCCAGAGCAGGACCCGGAAGCAGGTATCCGTGACCGGATGCAGCCGGATCGCCCGGTGGGCGAGCCCGCGGTGCAGGTACACCGATGTCGCGATCACCGCGATCTCGGACAGGGCCAGGGCGACGAGCGGGGCGATCCACATGTGCGATAGCACGGGAGGCACCATTCAGGATCTCGCGTGGATCAGCTCTGCGCAGCTGATCACGACGCCCTCAGGGTCCGGGATCTCGAAATACCGCTCTCCCCATTCCGCATCCCGGGGCACGGTGGGGGCGAGGCCTTTGCCGACCAGATCCCGGTGCAGCGCGTCCACCCCGCGCACTCGAAGGATCACGCGATACCCGGCCCCACCGCCGCTCGTCGCGGCCCGGCGGAGGTTGACGACACTCTGCCCCGCCCGCATCGTGGTGAACGGAGCGTCGGCTCCGCCGAAGGACACGTCGAACCCGAGCTTACGGTAGAACGCCACCGATTCCGCCATCTCGCGCACCCCCAGCGTCACTCCGCTGATGTGATCGATCGACCACGCCGACGCGTTCACCGCGATCGGCCCGTCACCGGCCGCACCATCGCCCAAAGGCCCCCCCATGGGATCACTCTAGTGCGGCGCCGCCGGCCGGCCTATTGGACGTTGGTCCAATGGATGCGCCACCGGCGATTGTTACGATGGAGAACACGAGCTTGGAGAGCGCGCACTTCAAACCGACGAGGGAGATTGCCATGCTGCCGCAGCTACCGAAGGACGAGGATCGACCGGTTTGCCACGGATGCGGCCAGGCCAAGTTTCTCCCCTACTCCATCCGCACCGGCGAGCCCGCGACCGCCAAGGCGCATGGCTACTGCTCGATCGCGTGTGCCCAGCGTCATTCGCCCGGATTCACCGGCAAGGACCTCCGCCAATGACGAAGCCAAGCCAGAAGGCATCCGCGCGGCTCACCTCGCCGAACCAGGAAGCCGCCGCGGCCGCGGCGGAGTCCCGGACGGCCAGTCGCGGCAAGGCGGCCGGCTCGAGCTCGGCCGCGAACGCGGCCAAGCGGCAGTCTCAGAAGAGTCAGGCCGCCGCGATCCAGGGGCACATGCGGGCGAGCGGGCAGCGGCGCCAAGCCAAGCGCGACGCCCGGTAGGCGCCGCCCTTCGCGTCACTCCACGCCGGCGAGCTGGAGCTCCTCGGCGCGGTGACAGCCGACGAAGTGGCCGGGCGAGAGCTCGCGCCACGACGGCGCCTGCGTCCGGCACACCTCGATCGCGTGCGGGCAGCGGGGATGGAAGTAGCAGCCGCCCGGCGGCGCGGCCGGATTCGCGACCTCTCCCTGCAGGACGATGCGCTGGGAGCGCAGACGGGGATCCGGCTCCGGCACCGCGGACAGCAGCGCGGCGGTGTACGGGTGCTTCGGCCGGCTGAACAGCTCCGCGGTCGGGGCCAGCTCCACCATCCGGCCCACGTACATCACGGCCACCCGGCTGCTGATGTGCCGCACCACGCTCAGATCGTGCGCCACGAAGAGATAGGTCAGCCGGAGCTCCGACTGGAGGTCGAGGAGCAGGTTGAGGATCTGCGCCTGCACCGAGACGTCGAGCGCCGAGACCGGCTCGTCGGCGACCACCAGGCGCGGGTGCAGGGCCAGCGCCCGCGCGATCCCGATGCGCTGCCGCTCGCCTCCGCTGAACGCGTGGGGGAACCGCCGCATGTACTCCGGCCGCAGCCCCACGCGCCGCAGCAGGTCCGCCACCTGCTCCTCCCGCTCGCGCCGGCTGCGGAGACCGTGAACCAGCAGCGGCTCCCCGACCAGGTCGAGCAGCGTCATGCGGGGGTTGAGCGAGGTGAACGGGTCCTGGAAGATCATCTGCATCTCGCGCCGCAGCGCCCGCAGCTCGGCGCGCCGCAGCGTGCCCATCTCGATCACCGAGCCCTCGGCCGTGCGCATGAAGACCTGGCCCGCGGTCGGCTCGATCGCCCGCAGGATGCAGCGCGCGGTCGTGGTCTTTCCGCAGCCGCTCTCCCCGACGAGGCCCAGGGTCTCCCCCTCGTCGATGTGGAAGTCCACGCCGTCGACCGCGCGGACGTGACCCACCGTCCGCTTCAGGAAACCCTTCCGGATCGGAAAGAGCTTCTGCAGCCCGGACACCCGCAGGAGCGGCTGGCGGCTCGCGGTCATTCGTAGAGGAAGCAGCTCACCGCGTGGTAGGCGCCCACCGGTCGCAGGGCCGGCGCCTCGCGATCGCACCGGCCGGGCATGAACTCCGGGCAGCGCGGGTGGAAGGGGCACCCGGTCGGGCGATCGTACGGGTGCGGCACCGCGCCCGCGATCGGGGTCAGCCGCTCCCGCGTGCGCGACCGGATGCGGGGAATCGAGCGCAGGAGGGCCCGGGTGTACGGATGCCGCGGGTCGTGGAAGATCGCGTCGACCGGCGCCTGCTCCACCACCCGGCCCAGGTACATCACCGCCACATCGGTGGCCATCTCCGCGACCACCCCCAGGTCGTGGGTGATCAGCATGATCGCCATCCCGTCTTCCTGCTGCAGTCGCCGCAGCAGATCGAGGATCTGGGTCTGGGTGGTCACGTCGAGCGCGGTCGTGGGCTCGTCCGCGATCAGGAGGGTCGGCTCGCAGGACAGGGCCATCGCGATCATGGCGCGCTGGCGCAGGCCGCCGCTCAGCTGATTGGAGAGCTGATCCACGCGCTCGCCGGGCGACGATACGCCGACCCGCCGCAGCATCTCGATCGCCCGATCGCGCGCGGCCTGCCGGCCGAGCGGCTGGTGCAGCCGGATCGCCTCGATGATCTGGCTCCCGACCGTGTGGACGGGGCTGAACGAGGACATCGGCTCCTGGAAGATCAGCGCGATCTCCGCACCCCGGATCGACCGCATCAGCGTCCCGTTCGGCTCGAGCTTGGCCAGGTCCACCATCTGCCCGGCTCCGTCGGCGCCGGCCGGCCGCTGGAAGTGGATCGCCCCCTCGACGATCCGGCCCGGCCGATCGACGATCCGCATGATCGATCGGGCCGTGATGCTCTTGCCGCACCCGCTCTCCCCCACGATCCCGAGCGTGGCTCCCGGCGCCATGTCGAAGCTCACCCCGTCCACCGCGCGCACGGTCCCCTCGTCCTGGGTGAAGTACGTCTTCAGATTGCGCACCGACAGCAGGGGCTCAGCGGCCATACGGATCTGCGGCGTCCCGGAGCCCGTCACCCAGGAAGTTGAAGGCCATCACCGCGACGATCACCGGCACCGCGGGAAGCATGAGCCACGGGGAGATCGCCACCGTCTGGACGTTCTGGGCCTGCTGCAGGAGCACGCCCCAGCTGATCGCGGGGGGACGCAGGCCCAGGCCCAGGAAGCTGAGGGCGGTCTCGCTGATGATCATCGCGGGCAGGGCCAGCGTGGTAGCCGCGATGATGTGGCTCATGAACGACGGCACCATGTGCACGAAGATCGTCCGCATCTGGCTGCACCCGACCAGCCGGGCCGAGACCACGAAGTCCTCCTCGCGCATCGCGAGGAAGCGGCCCCGCACCACCCGCGCGAGCTCGGTCCACCCGAGGAGGGAGATGATGATCGTGATGGCGAAGTAGACCTGCAGCACCGACCAGTCGCGCGGGAGGGCCGCCGCGAGCCCCATCCAGAGCGGGATCGTCGGGATCGAGCGGAGGATCTCGATGATCCGCTGGATGATGGTGTCGGCCACGCCGCCGTAGAACCCGGACAGCCCTCCCAGGACCACCCCCAGGACCAGGCTCACCGTCACCCCGAACAACCCGATCGTGAGCGAGATGCGCGTGCCGTACATGAGCCGCGACCAGAGGTCCCGGCCCTGCACGTCGGTGCCGAGCAGGAATACCGCCGGCGCGGACCCGGGCCCGCCCTCCGCCCCGATCAGGTGCCGGGTGGTCGGGATCAGGCCGAAGAGGCGGTACTCGAAGCCCTCCGCGAAGAACCGGAGCGAAATCTTCCGCTCCGGATCCGCCACGTAGACCCGCTTGAAGCTCTGCGGATCGCGCGCGCCCTTCACCCCGTACACGTGGGGGCTGAAGCGCCCTTCGTCGAACCAGTACACGCGCTGCGGGGGCATGAGCGAGCGCTGCGCCTCCGACGCGTTGGGGTCGGCGTAGGCGAGAAAGTCCGCGCCCAGGACGACCAGGTAGAACCCGATCACCACGAGCGCGCTCGCCACCGCCACCTTGTGCCTGCGGAACCGCCACCACATGAGCTGCCACTGCGAAGCGACGAAGATGCGCGGCTCGCGCGGATCGACCACCGCGCTCGGCCCGGGAAGGGGCGCGCTGGTGGGATCGAGGGCCACCCCCGGGTCGGCCATCACGTCTCCTCGAGCCGGATCCGTGGATCGACCCAGACGAGCAGGATGTCCGAGACCAGCGTGCCGATCACCGTCATGACGCCGAGCAGGAGCACGATCGTCCCGGCCAGGAACATGTCCTGGGCGATGAGGGCCTTCAGGAGCAGGGGCCCGACGGTGGGCAACCCGAGGACCAGCGACACGATGATGCTGCCGGAGACGATGTAGGGCAGCGTGTAGCCGATGGTGCTCGCGAACGGGTTGAGGGCGACGCGCACCGGGTACCTCAGGATCACCCGGGCCTCCGGCAGACCCTTCGAGCGCGCGGTCACCACGTAGGGCTTGCGCAGCTCGTCGAGCAGGTTGGCGCGCATGATGCGGATCTGCTGCGCGGTCCCGGCGAGGCCCAGGATCACCGCCGGGATCGGCAGGTGCTTGATCAGGTCCCACGCCCGCGCCCCGCTCCACGGCGCGTCCTGGAACTCGGGCGAGAACAGCCCGCCGATGTGGGCGTTGAAGAACACGAACCCCAGGTACAGCAGCACCAGGGCCAGCAGGAAGTTGGGGACCGCGAGGCCGATGAATCCCACGAAGGTCGCCAGGTAGTCGCCCACCGAGTACTGCCGGACCGCGGAGTAGATGCCGATGGGCAGGGCCAGCACCCACGTGAGGAGCAACGCCGCCACCGAGACCACCACGGTCAGCCACAGGCGCTCCCCGATCACCTCGGTGACCGGGCGGCGCCACTCCATGGACATGCCGAAGTTGCCCTGCACGACCAACCGCATCCACTTGAAGTACTGCACGTAGATCGGCTGGCCGAGGCCGTACTGGATCCGGAGATTCTGTGCCTCCTCGTCGGTGACCACGCTGCCCATCGACGCCATCTGGGCGATGTAGGAGGTGACGTAGTCGCCGGGCGGGAGCTGGATGATCGCGAAGGAGAGGACGGAGATCGCCCAGACGGTGAAGACGGCGAGGAGGGCGCGACGGCCGATGTATGCGAGCATGGCGGGCCCGGGTCACCGCCTCCAACCGGCGGCAACCCGGGCGCCTCCCGGGTCTAGTTCTTGTAGAAGAACGTCGCGGGCCGTGAGATTCCCGGCGTCTTGCCGTCCGGGCTGTTGTACTGGCGGGACGGGATGTTGCCCATGTTGTTCTTCACCACCCGCACGCCCATGGAGGCGGGGCCCATGCCGACCACCCCGATGATGTAGACCTCCTCGGCCGCGATCCTCCAGACGTCCTTGCCCAGCTGGATCCGCTCCTTCTCGGGCACGCCGAAGGCCTTCTTCCATTTCTCCATGAGCTCCTTCATCCGCGGCTCCGGCTCCTTGCCCTGCGCGCCCGCGGAGTGGAACCACTTGACGTAGAGCGGCCCGGAGGTGGCGACCGAGGCCAGCTCGAACGGAAAGACGTGGAGCGGGAACGTGAAGAGGTGCTCGCTGCCGTCGTTGTTCCAGGCGCCGAGCTGCTGCTCGTTGTTCGCGGTGCGCTGCAAGGCGAGGCTGCGCTCCACCTCCTGTACCTTCAGGTCGATGCCGATCTTCCTCCACTGGTCGCGAATCATCTCGGAGATCTGGGTGTACTGCACGAACTGGCCCCCGAGCGTCATGATCTCGATCCGCAGCCGGCCCTTGCCGTCGGCGCGCAGGCGGTACCCCTCGCCGTCCTTCTTGGCCAGCCCGATCTTGTCCAGCATCTCGTTGGCCTTCTTGAGGTCGAGCGTGGACCACAGCTTCCGGTACTGCGGACCCGGGTTGTACTTGTTGTTGTCCGCGGGCACCACCGAGCCGGGCGTGCCGGTGCCGAGCCAGAACGTCTCGTTGATCTGGTCTCGGTCGATGCCGAGCGACAGCGCGCGCCGGAAGTCGGCGGTATTGAACCATTTCCCGATCTCCGGATCCGCGTCGTAGTTGAGGTTGAACTTGATGATCAGGTCGCAGTAGTCGCCGGGATCGAGATAGACCTTGTAGTTGCCCTTCTGCTGGTTCTCGAGGAAGACGGGGAGCTTGCCGAGATCGACGTGCCGCGACGCGTAGTCGTATTCACCCGCGATCGCGCGCAGGTTCAGCACCTCGAGATTCTCGGCCAGAGTCAGGACCACCCGGTCGATGTAGGGCAGCTGATTGCCCGCGGTGTCCACGAAGACGCTGTAGGGGTTGCGCTCGAGCGTCCACGTGGGCGTGTTGATCGGGGACACCGTCTTCCACGCCGACAGCACCGGGAGATCCGGGTTGACCGCCCAGTCGTTCCGGTTGAGGAACAGGCGCACCCAGCTGTCGAACTTCGCGTCCTTCACCTTCTTGTCGAGGTCCGCCGCGCTCACGTACTTCGGATGAAACTGCTTCAGGTAGTGCGCGGGCGCGAAGCCGCCCAGCGCGCGGTACCCCCACATCTGGCCCGCGAGGTCGGTGGAGCCCGCCAGCACGTCGGGGAACATGAAGTAGGGCTCGGCGAACTTGAACCGCACGGTGGAGGCGTCGACCTTCTCGACCGTGCCTTGCTTGCCGTTGATCGCCATGGCCGCCGAGGGGGTGGGGACGAGATCCTTGTTCCGGTAGATGTCCTCGAACCAGAACACGAAGTCGTCGGCGGTGAACGGCTTGCCGTCGCTCCACTTCATGCCGCGGCG
>Ga0134122_10002787_pt1 | contig 12875 bp, 10 predicted proteins | sample KB302_FD_96461 | JGI IMG/M metagenome (GOLD analysis project Ga0134122, IMG submission 96461) | Terrestrial soil microbial communities without Nitrogen fertilizer from Kellogg Biological Station, Michigan, USA - KB3-0-2 | ecosystem: Environmental > Terrestrial > Soil > Unclassified ...
CCTGTCTGGCGTCTTGAACTTGGCCAGCACCCAGGTCCAGCGCTGCTGCGCTCAGCGCATTGGTTAGCGACTCGGTGAGTTCAAACGGGGTCGCCGTGACGTCCACGCCCAGGAGCACGGCGTCGCCGATGAGGGATCCGGTGGCGGCGCGGGGTTGACGATCTCAGCGAGGTGGTTCACCTCATTGGTAAGGACGACGATATCGGCCGTGAGCAGACCGATCCGTGAGCCGATGCCGAATCTGAGGCTGTTGGAGACGTCTCCCAGGATGTCCTGCAACATACCGGAGCTGAGATCGGAAATCGCCAAGTCCCCGGCAAAACTCAACGCCGTGATGAGCGCGAACGGCGTGCCGAGCAGGTCGAAGTTGAACGCCGCCACGTCGAAGATCAACGGAATCAAGTCGGACGGAACGATGGTTCCGGCTGACGTCGTGATCGTGACGTGCGTTACGGCGTCGGATTGGTGGGCGGCCCCGACGGTGGTGGGGTCGACGATGGTGGCCAGTGCGCGTGCTTCTACGGCTCGAAATTTGCGCACCGTGGACGCGATTTCTGATTCCGCGGCCGCGAAGCGTACGTCAGCGGAGCGGATTTTTGGCAGGTTGACAGTCGGCCTTGGAGCCAACGGGACAGCGGCGACAATGCTGGCCGCTGTGAAGCCGGCAAGCAAGTATGAACGCGCAGTACGGTACACAATCATCCTTCGGCGAGAGTGGAATATACGCCAAGTAGGGGCCCGTCGACGGTGTCAGCCCCGCGCCATCAGCAGTTGCATTAGAGGTAGTTCCTCTGACTATGAACGCCTGTCGCTCCCCACAACCACGCACGTGCTCGGGTGTGAGCTCACTGCTGATTCCCTGGGAACGATTCCGATCCCGAGATCGGTCAAAGGGCGCGGTTGCGGCTGCCACGACCAAGAGTGGCAATCCGCTCGACCCGAAGCGCTGCCAGCGGTAGCTGGCCGCCCGCGAGTAAATCTCAGCGCAGCAACGCCGCGGCGGCGACCGAAACCGGATCGAGATCCCGTGTGTCGGAAGCCGCAAGAAGGAGCAGGCGTTGCTTCATCCGTGGGTCCCAGAAGCGTTTGATGTGGTCGGCAACCGCAGCCGCGGCCTGCTCGGCGTGCAGGTAGCCGAAATGGCCTGCGATGCTGTTGATCATCCTGATCTCGGCGGGAGCGTTGAGCGACATGTCAATCCACCAATTCCACGGCCAGCACACCATCCTGCGCATGCGCCGTCCGGTCCCGAACCGCCGGACGGGCGAGCGCGACCTGGACGGCGGTCACCTTGTACTCCGGGCAGTTCGTCGCCCAATCCGAGTTCTCCGTGGTCACCACGTTGGCCCCGGTGACCGGGTAGTGGAACGTGGTGTACACGACACCTGTCGGCATGCGGTCGGAGATCTTCGCGCGTAGCTTCGTCTGCCCGACCCGGCTGGCCAATGTCACCTCGTCACCGTCTGTGATACCGCGGTCCTCGGCGTCGTGCGGATGGATCTCCAGCAGATCCTCTTGGTGCCAGGCGATGTTGGCCGTGCGCCGAGTCTGGGCGCCGACGTTGTACTGGCTCAGGATCCGGCCCGTCGTCAGAATCAGCGGGAAGCGGCGTGTGCTGCGCTCCTCGGTCGGCACGAACGGCGTCGGCACGAACCTGCCCTTGCCCCGTGTGAACGACTCGACGTGCATGATCGGGGTACCGTCCGGCGCATCGGCGTCACACGGCCACTGGATGCTGCCGGCCTGCTCGAGCCTCTCGAACGATACCCCTGCGAACGTCGGTGTGACCGTGGCTATTTCGTCCATGATCTGCCTCGGATGGTCGTAGTGCATGGGGTAGCCCATCGCGGTGGCGACCTGACAGACGATGTCCCACTCGTGCCGACCGCTCTTCGGCTTCATCACCGCACGGACCCGGTTGATCCGGCGCTCTGCGTTGGTGAAGGTGCCGTCCTTCTCCAGGAACGACGCACCGGGCAGAAACACGTGGGCGAACTTCGCAGTCTCGTTGATGAACAAATCCTGCACCACCACCAGCTCCATCGCGCTCAGTGCGGCGGTGACATGCCCGACGTTGGGGTCCGACTGCGCGATGTCCTCACCGTGGACGAACAGTCCCCGGAAGGTGCCTTCGAGCGCGGCGTCGAACATGTTCGGGATCCGCAAGCCGGGCTCTGGCAGAAGCGTTGTCCCCCAGAGATTTTCGAAGACCTGACGGACCGCGTCGTCGGACACGTGCCGATAGCCGCTGAGCTCGTGCGGGAACGACCCCATATCGCAGGACCCCTGCACGTTGTTCTGGCCGCGCAGCGGGTTCACGCCGACGCCGTCGCGACCGATATTGCCGCACGCCATCGCCAGGTTCGCCATGCCCATCACCATCGTCGAACCCTGGCTGTGTTCGGTCACCCCGAGGCCGTAATAGATGGCACCGTTCGGAGCCTGTGCGTAGAGGCGGGCAGCGGTCCGTACCTCGGCAGCCGGCACGCCAGTGAGCTGCTGCACTGCCTCTGGGCTGTTCCCTTCGCGCGAGATGAACTCCGCCCACTCGTCGAATCCCTCGCACCTCGCCGCGATGAACGACTCGTCAACAAGACCCTCGGTCACCACGACATGCGCAATGGCATTGACGACCGCTACGTTCGTGCCTGGGTTGAGCTGGAGGTGGTGATCGGCCGTGATGTGCGGCGAACGAACAAGGTCGATGCGACGCGGGTCGATGACGATGAGCCTGGCGCCCTGGCGTATCCGCTGCTTCATTCTCGAGGCGAACACCGGATGACCGTCGGTGGGATTCGCCCCAATCACCATGATCACGTCGGCTTGCGCGACCGACCGGAAGTCCTGGGTGCCCGCCGACTCACCGAACGTCTGCTTGAGCCCATAACCCGTGGGCGAGTGGCAGACTCGCGCGCACGTGTCGACGTTGTTGCTGCCGAACGCGGCACGGACCATTTTCTGGACGACGTAAACCTCTTCGTTCGTGCACCGAGACGAGGTGATTGCGCCGATCGCGCCCGCGCCGTGCAGGCGGCGGATCTCGAGCATCCGCCGGGCAACCGTGCCGATCGCCTCCTCCCACTCGACCTCACGCCATGGGTCGGTGATCTTTTCGCGCACCATGGGCCGCAGTACGCGGTCCGGATGGGTCGCGTAACCAAAGGCGAACCGCCCCTTCACACATGAGTGGCCCTCGTTCGCCCCGCCGTCCTTGTGCGGCACCATGCGAACCAACTCGTCGCCGCGTAGTTCGGCCTTGAACGAACACCCGACTCCGCAGTAGGCACACGTGGTGATCACCGAGCGCGACGGCATGCCCAGTTCGATCACCGAACGCTCCTGCAGGGTAGCCGTCGGGCAGGCCTGCACGCAGGCGCCGCAGGACACGCACTCTGAGTCCATGAAGGACTCGCCCGCACCTGGCGACACCTTGGAAGCGAAGCCCCGCCCTTCAATGGTCAGCGCGAACGTCCCCTGGATCTCGTCGCAGGCCCGCACACAGCGGGAGCAGACGATGCACTTGGACGGGTCGAAATCGAAGTACGGGTTGCTTTGGTCTTTGATCGCGTCGAAGTGATTCTCGCCCTCGTAGCCGTACCTGACCTGACGCAGGCCGACCGCGCCTGCCATGTCCTGCAATTCGCAGTCGCCGTTGGCGCCACAGGTGAGGCAGTCCAGCGGGTGGTCGGAAATGTAGAGCTCCATGACGTTCTCACGAAGTCTCGCGACCTTTGACGTTTGAGTCCGCACGACCATGCCGTCGGCCGCCGGGGTGGTGCACGAGGCGGGGGTACCACGGCGGCCGTCGATCTCGACCAAACACAGCCGGCACGACCCGAACGCGTCGAGCCGGTCGGTGGCACACAGCTTGGGGATGTCGACGCCTGCGAGCGCAGCCGCCCGCATGACGGAGGTGCCTTCCGGCACGGAAACCGGCAGCCCATCCACCTCGAGCGAGATGGTCGCCGCGCCCTCTTTCGCCGGAGTGCCGAAGTCGGGTTCCTTGAGCAGACTCATGGCGTACCTTCCATCCTCGCAATCGGTTGTCCGGCAAGGAAATCGTCGGAGAAATGGGCGATGGCGCTGCGAACCGGCGTCGGGGTGAGCCCACCCATCGCGCACAGAGATCCCTCGGTCATCACGTCACAGAGGTCCTCGAGCAGAGCTAGGTTCTCGTCGCGGTGCTCCCCCGCGGTGATCCGGTCGATCACTTCCACGCCGCGCACCGCACCGACCCGGCACGGTGTGCACTTGCCGCACGACTCCGCTGCGCAGAACTCCATCGCAAACCTGGCCTGTGCGGCCATGTCCACGGTTTCATCGAACACCACGACACCGCCGTGGCCGACCATCGCACCCGCCGCAGCGAATGCCTCGTAGTCCATCGGGAGGTCGAACCTCGACCTTGGGAGGTATGCCCCAAGCGGGCCGCCGACCTGCACCGCACGCACCGGCCGCCCCGACCGCGTGCCGCCGCCGTAGCCGTCCACGAGTTCGCCGAGCGTGATCCCGAAAGCCGTCTCCACGATGCCGCCCTGCTTGATGTTCCCGCCGAGCTGAAACACCTGTGTGCCGCGTGAACGCTCAACGCCGAGTTCCTGATACGCCTGCGCGCCGTTCGCAAGCACCGTGGGGACGGTGGCGAGCGTCAGCACGTTGTTCACCACCGTCGGCTTGCCGAACAACCCGTGGATGGCCGGGATCGGTGGCTTCGCCCGCACCATGCCGCGCTTGCCCTCGAGGCTTTCCAGCATCGAGGTCTCCTCGCCGCAGATGTAGGCGCCGCCGCCGACCCGCACGTGAAGGTCGAAGTTCAGCGACGAGCCGAGCACGTCGTCCCCGAGCCATCCTCGCCCATAAGCGATCTCGATGGCGGTGCGCATGGTGGCGACCGCGTCCGGGTACTCGGACCTGATGTAGATGTACCCCTCGCTGGCTCCCACCGCATAGGCGGCGATCGTCATGCCCTCGATGAGCAGGAACGGATCGCCTTCCATCACCATCCGATCGGCGAAGGTGCCGCTGTCGCCTTCGTCGGCGTTGCAGCAGACGAACTTCAGCTCGTCGACGCAGTCGAGCACCGTCTTCCACTTGACGCCTGCCGGAAAGCCCGCCCCGCCGCGGCCACGCAGGCCGGAGTCGGTGACCTCCGCGACGACCTCTGCAGGGGAATTCTCCAGTGCGCGAACCAGACCGACCAGACCGCCGTATCGCAGGTAATCGTCGGGGGACAGCGGATCGGTCACGCCCATCCTGGCGAACGTGACGCGATTCTGCGTGGCGAGCCAGGGCAAGTCGTCGACCACTCCGACACGTTGTGGCAGCTCGGCACCGTCGAACAAGCCTGCTGCGACAAGGCCGACGACATCGGATGCGGCGACTGGCCCATAGCCGATCCGCCCACTCGTCGTCTCTACCTCGACCAGTGGTTCCAGCCACAACATTCCGCGGGAGCCGTTGCGGACCAATCGAATCGAGCGACCCTGCCGCTCTGCGGCCTTCGTCAGAGCGTCGGCCACCTCATCCGCGCCAACGGAGCGTGCCGCGGAATCCCTTGGCACGTAGATGCTGATCGGCGCCGTCAACGGGTTCATCGCGCGACCGCCTCGTCGAATATCGACGTCAATCGCGCCTCGTCCAGCCGGCCGCGCAGCCTGCCGTTGACCTGCGCGGCGGGACCCAACGCACAGTTACCAAGGCAGAAGACCTGCTCGACGGTCAACGAGCCGTCGGGACTGGTCTCCCCCAGCGACATGCCGCAGGCGTCTTGCAGGTGACTCACCAGCCGCTCCGCTCCGAGTGCCTGGCATGCCTCGCCACGGCAGATGCGGACAACGGTGCGACCGGCAGGTGCGGAACGGAAGTCGTGGTAGAACGAAACCACCCCATGCACATCCGCACGGGACAGGTTCAGCTCGTCAGCCAGCACCGGAATCGCTTCCGGCGGCACACATCCCAAGGCCTCCTGGACCGCATGCAGGATGGGAAGCAGGGCGCCGCGCTGCCCTCGATGACTCGCGGCGATATCTCGGACGAGGGCCACGCTCATAGCGCTCGCTCCTTCCTACAGGCAGGTGAACCGCCAAGAGAAAGGGGGAACCGCCCCAAGGGGGTTTGGGGCGGTTCCACCCGGGGGCGGCCTTAGACGACGATCTTCTTCTCGTGCCACGCAGCGATGGTGTCGGCGTCGTAACCCAGCTCGGCAAGAACCTCGTCGGTGTGCTCACCCAGCAGCGGCGCGCCCTTGATGTCGGGCTTGAACTCCGAGAACTTGATCGGGCTGCCGACCGTCAGGAAGGTGCCGCGGCCCTTCTGCTCCACCTCGACGATGCTTCCGCTCTTGCGGAGGTCCTTGTCCTCGGCGAGGTCCTTCATGGACATGACTGGCGCACACGGCACCTCCCACTCGCGCAGGATGTCGACCGCCTCCCACTTCGTTTTGTCCGCCAGCCATTTCTCGATCTCGGCGAAGATGTCGAAGATCTTGTCCTGGCGGGCACGCGCGGTGCTGTAGCCCGGGTCATCGACCCACTCCGGCCGACCGATGGCCTCGGCGGTGCGCTTCCAGTTCTGCTCCTGGATGGTGAAGTAGATGTACGCGTTGGGGTCGGACTCCCAACCCTTGCACTTGACCACCCAGCCCGGCTGTCCACCGCCGCCGGCATTGCCACCGCGCGGAACGGCCTCACCGAACTCGCCGTTCGGCCACTGCGGGTACTCCTCCAGGTAGCCGACGCGCTCCAGGCGCTGCTGGTCGCGCAGCTTGACCCGGCACAGGTTCAGCACCGCGTCCTGCATCGCGGCCGATACCTTTTGGCCCTTGCCCGTCTTGTCCCGCTGGATCAGCGCAGTCAGGATGCCGATCAACAGGTGCATACCCGTGTTGCTGTCACCGAGTGCCGCACCGGCGACGGTCGGCGGACCGTCCCAGAATCCGGTGGTCGAGGCATTGCCGCCTGCGCACTGCGCGACGTTCTCGTACACCTTGAGGTCATTCCAGGACGAATCGTCGTTGAAACCCTTGACGGAGCCGAAGATCAGCCGCGGGTTCCATTCCTGGATCTTGTCCCACGACAGGCCCATGCGATCCATGGCGCCTGGCGCGAAGTTCTCGACCAGCACGTCCGCCCCGCGGATCAGCTTCTCCATCACCTCGAGGCCTTCGGGTGCCTTCGTGTTGATCGCCAGCGAACGCTTGTTGCTGTTGAGCATCGTGAAGTACAGCGCGTCCAGATCGGGGATGTCCCGCAACTGATTACGGGTTACGTCACCCCCGCTGGTGCGCTCGACCTTGAGGACGTCGGCTCCGAACCAGGCGAGCATCTGGGTGCACGCCGGGCCCGCCTGGACCCCGGTGAAGTCGATCACCTTGATCCCGGAGAGCGGCAAATCTGTCATGACACGTTTTCCTTTCGTCGGTTGTTGATCGTGTCGGTGCGAGCGAGCTCAGTGCTTTGCGGTGATGCCTTTGGGGTTGAGGTGCGCGATGTTGCCGCTCTCGGTGCCGTCCGAGGGGTCGATGACGCAGTCGATGAGCGCCGGACGGCCGGAGGCGAGAGCTTCCCGCAGCGCTGCGGCGACCTCCGCGGGCGTTGTGGCCTGATATCCCTTGCCGCCGAAGGCCTTGATCATGTACTCGTGCCGGGCTCGTAGCGCTGTCGGTGCCGGGTCGGAGGTCGTGGAGGCATCGTCACCGCGGTAGACACCGCTGTTGTTGAGGATGACGGTGACGATGGGCAGGTTGTAGCGGCAGACCGCCTCCAGCTCCATGCCGCTGAACCCGAATGCGCTGTCGCCCTCGATCGCGACAACCGGGTCGCCGGTCTCGACGGCGGTCGCGATCGCGTAGCCCATGCCGATGCCCATCACGCCCCATGTCCCGCTGTCCAGCCGGTGCCGGGGGACCGACATGCCAATCGTGTTGCGCGCCAAGTCGAGCGCGTTCGCACCCTCGTTGACGACGTAGGCCTGCGGGTTGTCGTGCAGGACGTCGCGGATGGCCTGCAGAGCGCCGAGGAACTTCATCGGGTGCGCGGTCAGTGCGGACTCGAGACGACCCGCCATCTTGGTGACGTTCGCCGTCGACTTGGCGTCGAGCTCTTCGCGCCACTCGGTCTGCACGGTGATCTGGCCGGGCTTCGCCCGCTCCAGCAGTGCCTCCATCACCGATTCGATGTCACCGACGAGCGGGGCCGCGATCGGCTGGTTGCTGTCCATCTCGTTCGCGGCGATGTCGACCTGGATGAACTTGGCGTCCGGGTTCCATTGCGGCGCATCGCCGTGTCCGAGCAGCCAGTTCAGGCGTGCGCCGACGAGCATCACCACGTCGGCCCGCTTCAGGGCCAGCGAGCGGGCGGTGGCCGCCGACTGCGGGTGGTCGTCTGGCAGCAGCCCTTTGGCCATCGACATCGGCAGGTACGGCACGCCGGTGGTCTCGACGAACTCGCGGATCTGCTCGTCGGCCTGCGCATACGCCGCGCCCTTACCGAGTACGATCAGCGGACGCTTGGCGTTGGCCAGCAGATCGATTGCGGAGTCGACCATCTCGGTTTCCGGCAGCTGGCGCGGTGCCGGGTTGACGACCCGCCACAGCGTGGCCGCCGCCTTCTCCGCGTCCATCACCTCGCCGAGCACCGCGGCGGGGATGTCGAGGTAGACGCCTCCGGGACGGCCGGACACCGCGGTACGGATCGCGCGGGCGATGCCCCTGCCGATGTCCTCGGCCCGGGAGACCCGGTAGGCAGCCTTGGCGAACATCCTGGCCGCCGCCAGCTGATCCATTTCCTCGTAGTCACCGCGCTGGAGGTCGACGAGATGGCGCTCGCTCGATCCGGAGATCTGGACCATCGGGAAGCAGTTGGTGGCGGCATTGGCCAGCGCCACAAGGCCGTTCAGGAAGCTCGGGGCCGACACCGTCAGGCAGATGCCTGGCTTCTTGGTGAGGAAGCCGGCGGCCGCCGCAGCGTGGCCGGCGTCGCTCTCGTGCCGGAAGCCGATGTAGCGGATGCCCGACGCCTGTGCGAGACGAGCCAGATCGGTGATCGGGATTCCGACGACCCCGTAGATGGTGTGGACGTCGTTGAGCTTGAGCGCGTCGACAACCAGATGGATCCCATCGGTGAGCGCGCCCGGCTCTTGCGGCTCGGGGGTGTGCTCTACCTCCGTGTCCGGCAGGGAAGCAATGGTCATGATGTGGGCCCTTCCTGGCTGTTCGCGCTTATTCCCTTGTAAGAGTTAACTTTCCGTGCAATGTGCGTGTGCGTCCAAGACTTGTCTCCAATCGCCTGATAGACCGCGGTTATCAAGGCGCGCCAAGGCGGACTTGCGTCCACGGCCCGCATCACGCAACGTGGACGAGGTCCTTTCCGTGGAGTTCGAAGATGTCGTTCAGCGGCGTTCCGACGGCCACGTTCAGGAACGCCCGAGCCGCGACCGAACCCGGTGTGCCCGCATGGATGGCCATCGAGATCTGCGCGCTGGTGTCCGGCTCGACGAGGCGGATGGCCCGCGCCGCTCCCGTCACCGGCATCGCGCGCAACCACGTGTGAGGCACCACGCTCGCCCATGCGCCCGTTGCCACATGTGCGTAAAGCGATGCGACGGAATCGGTTTCCACCTGCGGGGCCGCAGATGAGCCACTGGCGGCGAATGCCTTGTCGATGAACTGGCGGAAGCGCATATCCGGAGTCAGCAGCGCCAGCGGCAGCTGGGCAGCCTCGGACCAAGTTATCGTCCGCTGGGCGGACACCAACTGTTCACCCGATACGAGGAGCACGTACTGTTCTTCGTAGAGTGGCACGACTTCCAGGCCTGACTGGTCGTCTGGGCCGAAATGCGCAATGGCGGCGTCCAACTCGAAGTCACGCAGTTGACGGAGCAGCTCTGTAGAAGACAGCCGTGAGCAGACCTTGACCCTGGCCAGCGGGTGAAGCGCGCAGAAGGCCGCCACGGGAAGCGCCGCAGTGGTGGACACCGTGGGACCCGTCCCGAGCCGCAGTGTTGCGGAGATCCCGGACCGCATCGCGGCCGCCTCGGCCTTCAGCGCGTCGTGCTCGGCGAGCACACGCTTGGCCCAGACGACGAGCCGTTCGCCCTCGAGTGTCAGACCCTCGAAGTTCTGGCCGCGATTGATGAGGGTGACGCTCAGCTCGCGCTCCAGCTTGGCGATCGACGTCGACAGAGCGGGCTGCGACACGTAACAGCTCTCGGCCGCACGCGCGAAGTGTCGTTCCCTGGCCACCGCCACGAAGTACTCCAGCTGGCGAAGCAGCACAGGTCCCTCCTCGGCAAAATCCAGATTGTATTCAGTATTCGATATTGCGTATGCTAGAGGTCCGCTGAGAAGATGTCCAGCGAGCGATCGGACGAGGAACGGAGTGTGGCGTGTTCGAAGGCGGCAGCACTATGACCGAAACCGGCTCGAGCGTGGCGGGCGTGACGGAGGAATGGCTGGCCACGGCGGTCGTGAGGGAATCCGCCGAGGCCATCGTGGTGACCGACCCCGCAGGGATCATCCGCCTGTGGAATGACGGGGCCGCCCGCATGTTCGGCTACCCTCTCGAGGAGGCAATCGGCCAAAACCTGGACATCATCATCCCGGAGAAGCTCCGGGATCGGCACTGGAAGGGCTACTTCCAGACGATGGCCACCGGGTACACCAGCTACGGCGACAAGCTGTTGAGCGTACCTGCGACGCACCGCGAGGGGCAGCGGTTGTCGATCGAGTTCAGTGTGGCGCTGCTGCGTGACGACACCGGCCAGATCGTCGGGATCTCGGCGATCATGCGGGAGGTCAGCGAACGCCGCAACGCCGAACGGGCTCTGCGCGCCAAGATCACCGAACTCGAGAACCGCGCTGGGCCGGCCTGACCGGCCCGCCAGCGACGAACGTTCCGTACCGCTCGAAAATTGGACGAAATATCGAGCGGTACGGAACGTTCGCGACGGTGGCTCATCAAGGTGTGCAGGCGCTGTCACTCGATGCGCAGCACACGCATCCGGTCGGTGTAGCCTGCCACCCCGCTGCGGCTTCCTGACACCACGACGACCAGGCTGCCCGGCTGGGAGATACCCAAGGCCGACAGACCCCGGCTCACCTCGGCGGGCATCGTCTCCGGCGTACTTGACGGCGCCAGCACAGCCGACTCGATCCCCCAGGAGAACGCCAACCGCGCCCTGACGGACTCGTTGTGCGCGAAGGCGATCAGCGGCAGCGGCGAACGTTGCCGAGCCAACCGCATGGCCGTGTCCCCGGAACGGGTGAAACAGCACAGCGCCACCGCTCCGATTCGCCTGCCGAGTTCGCAAGCGGCCGCCGCAACGGCATCGCTGATGCTCGCGTCCTCATCTTCCCGGAGGGCAGCTTCCGGCGCTTTCCGTTGACGTAGCGCGTCTTCGGCCGTCGCGACAATGCGGCCCATCGTCTCCACCGTGTGGGCGGGATAGGCGCCGACACTGGTCTCTGCAGAGAGCATCACCGCATCCGCTCCGTCGAAGACCGCGTTGGCCACGTCCGAAACCTCGGCCCGGGTTGGCCGCAGATCGGCGACCATCGAGTCGAGCATGTGAGTAGCCACGATCACCGGCTTGGCCGCTCGCCGGCACAGGGTGATGGCCCGCTTCTGAACCAACGGAACCTGTTCCAACGGCATCTCCACACCGAGGTCGCCGCGGGCGACCATCAGGCCGTCGAACGCGTCGACGATCGCGGGCAAATCCGAAACCGCTTCCGGTTTCTCGAGTTTCACCATGACGGGCACTCGCTTGCCTACCTCGTCCATGACCGCGTGCGCGAGCTTGATCTCCTCAGGCGCACGAACGAATGACATGGCCACCATGTCAACACCGAGTTCAAGGGCGAATTTCAAGTCTTCGATGTCCTTCTCGGACAACGGCGGAACGCTGACCGCGACGCCCGGCAGCGAGATGCCCTTGTTGTCGCTGACGGGCCCGCCGTGGATGACCTCACAATGGACGTCCTCGGTGTCCACGTCGAGCACTCGCAGTTCGATCTTGCCATCGTTGACGAGCAGCCGATCATTTGGTCGTACATCGGACGCCAGTCCGCCGTACGTCGTCGAGACCCTGTCATGATCGCCGGCACACCCCGCCGTGGTGATGACGATCTGCTCACCGTTGGCCCAGAACACCGGTCCATCGGCGAAGCGGCCCAGCCGGATCTTCGGGCCCTGCAGGTCGGCCAGCACGCCGACCGCCCGGCCGCGCTCGGCGGCGATCTGGCGCACGGCGGCATAGACGGCGGAATGTTCAGCCTGGGTGCTGTGGCTGAAGTTGAGCCGTGCCACGTCCATTCCGGCATCGATGAGTTCCACAAGCTGCGGCACGGTAGAGGTGGCAGGTCCAAGTGTGCAAACGATTTTGGCGCGTCGGTTCACGGTCGTCCTCTCTCAGCGCAGCGCGGGCTGCGGTTCACGCTGCGGGGTAGCGTCGGCCTGCCACGCCCCTGGCACGCTGGTGCGCGCAAGGAGGTCGGTGGCGGCGTGGACGGTGCGAAGTGTCGGCGCCGCGGCGCCGGTGAGGTCGGCCATCTCCACGACAGCGGTCACGATCGCATCGAGTTCCAGCTGCTTGCCCGCTTCGAGGTCCTGCAGCATGGACGTCTTGTGGTGACCGACGTTCTCCGCTCCGCGCAATCGCTTCTCGATCGAAATGTCTGGAGTGCTGCCCACTCTCGCTGCGATCTCGAGCGTCTCCTCCATCAGCTGAGTCACGATCCGGCGCGTGTTCGGGTTCTGGCAGATCTCGACCATCGTCGCCCGGGTGAGTGCGCTCAGCGGGTTGAACGCGACGTTGCCCATCAGCTTGATCCAGATGTCATCGCGAAGGTTGGCCTCGACCGGGGCCTTCAATCCGCC
>Ga0134122_10002788_pt1 | contig 12873 bp, 15 predicted proteins | sample KB302_FD_96461 | JGI IMG/M metagenome (GOLD analysis project Ga0134122, IMG submission 96461) | Terrestrial soil microbial communities without Nitrogen fertilizer from Kellogg Biological Station, Michigan, USA - KB3-0-2 | ecosystem: Environmental > Terrestrial > Soil > Unclassified ...
ATCTCGGGTGTCCGACCATCGGCTTGACGTTCGACGGCCCGTACGGTGTTTATCATTCGATGTACGACAATTTCTACTGGATGAACAGGGTCGGCGATCCGGGTTATCGTTATCACACGCTGATGTCGAAGGTGTGGGGAGTGCTTGCACTGAGACTCGCGAACTCGGAGATACTGCCGTTCGACTTCGCATTTTACGCGAACAACATCAGGCAATTTGTCGCCGAGCTCCAGAAGAACAAGGAAGCAGCAAAGCATTTCGACTTCAAGCCTCTGCTCGCGCGCGTCGCCGAGTTCGAAACGGAAGGGCGCCGATTAAATCAAGCGATCGAACGCCGAATAGCAACCGGCAACATTGACCGTGAGTCTTCGCAGCGAATCAACCGCGCTATCAGGCAAGTCGAAGCGAATTGGCTTAATCCCGACGGCATTCCCGGCCGGCCCTGGTTCAAACATATCCTGTACGCGGCAAGGTACACTTATGCGCATCTCGAGTTACCGGGTCTGACCGAAGCGATCGAGCGAGTCGATTGGAAGAGCGCTGTAGAGCAAAGCAAGATTCTCGAGAACGCGCTTGTGAAGAACGCAACGTTGTTGCGCTCTACCGGCGTCGAGTTCGCGAAATAGCCGAAATTCTTTTCGAGACACGATTCGGATGACGTAGAATCAATGTGACGAGAGCGTGATGACAGGACCCAAATCAATCAGCGAACTCGGTGTATTGTGGATAACCGCCGGACTCGGCTGTGACGCTGAAACGATTGCTATGATTGGAGCGATGCAACCGAGCATCGAGGACGTAGTGCTTGGGCCATTCCGGGAATCCCAAAAGTGAACCTTCACAATCCGTTCCTCGATTACAAAGTCGGAGATGATTTCCTGGAGATCTTTCATCGCGCGGCCGGAGGCGAGATCGATACCTTCCTGCTGGTGATCGAAGGCTCGATTCCAAACGAGGAAAACAAGCCCGAAGGCTATTGGTCGGGATTCGGCAGCGACAAGCAAACCAATCAGGCGATAACTATCTGCGAGTGGATCGACAGCCTCGCGGAAAAGCATGGGCGGTGATGGGCGTTGGAACCTGCGCGACCTACGACGGGATTCACGCGATGGAACGCAATGGCGCTAAGGGGCTGGCTGATTACCTCGGTTGGAATTGGAAATCGAAAGCCGAAATTCCCCTCGTGTGCGTGCCGGGTTGTCCCACGCTCCCCGACAACTTGATGGAGAAGCTGCTTTATTTGCTGTATCAGGCAGCGGGGCGTTCGCCAATGATCCCGCTTGATGATGCGTTGCGGCCGACGTTGCTTTTTGGGCAGACGTTGGCAGACGGTTCATGAGGGTTGCGACCGCGGCGGCTATTACGAACAAGGTGATCTTGTGCTCGCGGTGCGAGAGGTCGCAGCGGGCCGGCGTTACCTCAGCCCCCCGCTTTCCGATCGCGCGATCGAGGCGTATCAGGCCAAGGCAAAGGCCGCGACGCTCGACCGCTACGAAACGCTCACAACGAGAGAAAAGAGAGGTGCTTCAACTCACGGCCAAAGGTCACACCAATGCCGAAATCGCAACGCGGCTCGGCATCAGTGCTCGAACCGCCGAAACACATCGCGCCAACCTCATGCACAAACTTGTTCTTCACACGCAGGCTGATTTGATTCGATACGCGCTCCGGCGCGGGATCATTTCAATGGAGAGTTGACCCTCCAAGTGTACACGCCATGTAAATATTTCTTGCTATTGACCTGCCACAAACACTCACAATAGACTCCTCTCCGTGAGTAGGCAGCCATACATACGAAGTTTCAAATGGTCTCTGCTGTTTCTGCTGATTCCGCCAGTCGTGGCGCACGCCGAGAGCCGTATTTCAATTGCAGGATTCGTGGACAGAACATCGATTGAACCGGGCTCGGCGATCGATATCACTGTTGTAGTGGGAAACACAGGCGACACTACGGCGCAGAACTGTTCGATTGAGATTGTGCCAACATTCCTGAAATGCAACTCTGAGGCTTTCACTCTCGCGTCCAAAGCGGAGCGAGCCGTTAACTGCAGAATCGCAGCGCCGGGGGAGGGCTTCTGGAACCTGGTGGCAGTGGTCCGTTGGGAGGAACAGGATTCGGGAAAACCTGGTTACTGGAGAGCGGCTGTTCAGCCGATCTCGGAGATAACCGTGACGCAGCCAGGCTGGCGCAGGCGGCCGGAGATCGGAGGATACGCAGCCTTAACGGTTGGGTTACTTGCGATTGCTGGCCTGCTCTGGCTGCTGAGTCGGCCGCCTTCGAAGAGGAAACGGCGTTTCAAGCACATAAAGGGCGCGGCGATCGTAATTTCATTTGCAGTCCTCACAAGCGGCATCATCCTCAACAACGGCACAATCGTCGTTTCAGGACTTACGGTCCTCCTGATTTACGCGTTCCTGGTAGTTCTGGGCAGAGGCCCGACGAAACGTCTGCTGTCACGAGTACAGAAGGCTGGCCCCCTGGAGTTTTCAGTGGCCGTACATGTCGAATCAATGGCAGTTGTTGCTGCTCGCGGCCGCGCATTCAGAAAGGCAAGCACTCGGCTCGATGACGCCCTTGCGAGGGGCGACGCTCTGGGGCATTACGTTGATCTCTATCGGTTGAAGATGTACTTGATCGAGTCTAAATTGATTCCGAACAACCCGCGCCTTCCTGGTGCGGGAGTCCGTCGCGAAGACTGGTTCGGAGGGCTGTCAGCAACGACGACATCACTCCTGGGCGCGGGCGAGATTGACGAGCTCAAGGAACTGTATCGCATCGTTCGAGGGTACGAGGAATTCAAGAACCTCTTCGATCAATCCGTGCGTCCGCTGCTGAGGCAAGCGCGTGACGACAAGACAAACAGGCGCACGCACGTTGGTCATGCGAAAACGCACGTTGAAGATTTCGCAGCTCGGCGTGATTTCGCTCTGCCACCGAACTGTCTGGTACTCAGAGCAGCTCTTGAGCTCACGCTCGGCGCGAGAGAGGCGGCCTTCGGGACTCTCTACCAGACACAGGATCAATTTCCCGCCAACTTCGTGTCTAACTCTGCTCTGTGCTATTACCTGATGGATCTCGCGGATGATTCTTATACCGCTTTGCGCTACGGGGATAAGGCACTGGCCGCTCTGCGTAAGCTCGAGAAGGAGCTTTTCGACTCTACTGAGAGATGCGTCGAGATCAGGAATCTTGCAACAAGAGTCGCCTTTGCGGAGCGCCTGAAGGATCTGCTTGAGCCCTATGTCGTGAACAAGAACAAGGAACTAAAGGACTGGCTGACAAAGGTTCGACACGGGGTTTCAAACAATGTGGCGTACGTGATCGCGAACTCTGTATCGATTGATCGGGAGAATGATGCAAGGTCCTACGCAAAGGAAAGCTTCGAAGCTAATCCGAATAATGATTACTTGGATACGTGGGCACTCGTCAGATTAAACTTTGGAATTGCCAATCGCGATCGCAAAGAGGTTAAAGCCGCTCGGAAACTATTTACCAGGATTGCACGCGAGTGGGAAAGTTCCGGAGGTAAGTACGAACGAAGGCTGGGCCGCCTGCGCCTAAAGGCGTCATCTGCCGCAGTCAAGTCGGCTGATCATTGGGACTGAAGAAATCCACGAGAGACTCGTGGTTGCAGGCCTCTTCAACCTTACAATTCTACTGGACGCGATTTCATCTTCATTGCCATTTTTGCACCGCCAAGAACATCCTCATCCTACGAGAACCGGCCTTCATTGTCAACTCGCGGTGGATCACGGTACTTAGCGCCACCCGGCTTTCCTACTCGCGGCGTCGCTCGCGATGGCAAAGGCCTTTCATCGCGGCCGAAAGCTTCTCCTGTGCGGCAACGGCGGATCGGCTACTGACGCGCAACATATCGCCGTCGAGTTCATGCACCCGATTACGATCGGACGAAAAGCGCTGTCGGCGATTTGCCTCACCAACGATATGGCGATGGCGATATCTTTACGCGGCAGATCATCGCGCTTGGCAATGAGGGAGATGTATTGCTTGGCATCTCGACAAGCGGAAACCCCGAAAACCTTGTTCACGCTTTTGAAACTGCGCGGCGGATGAAGCTCATAACGATCGGGTTTTCCGAGACGAGGGAGGAAACATGCTCGAGATGAGCGGACGAGGCTTGCTCGATTTCTGCAAGACCGTTCCGACTTCAAGCATCCATCGCATACAGAAAACTCACGTCGCGCTCTATCACATCATGTGGGACATGGTTCACACGTTTCTTGAGGACAACCTCGAGACGGATATCGAAAGAGTCAATCCGTTTTCCGCGCTCGACAATCGTTCACTCGAGACAGCCTACGCGAAGCGCGACGACCTTCTGGTGTTTGTGATGACCGATCCATTGATGGACAGCCCTGAGCAAGGATTCGCGATTTCAGAATCTATCTTCGCGTGTCGGACTTCCAGAACGGCGGTGAAGCAGGTTAGACTCGCCGCTTGACTGCTGAAGGGCAAACATCAGTCGAGTAAAGATGAAGAGCTTGATAAGGGGACAATAAAATGCTCAGACAACGAGTTGTCGCATTCACTTTGATAACCTGCGGATTGATCGCCGGCGTCGCGTTCGCCGCTTTCGCGCAGGGCCGTCCGGATCCAACCTTGATCGCCGCGCAGAAAGAAGCAATGGCGCCGCTTGCATTCATGGACGGCGTGTGGCGAGGTCCGGCGTGGACCATTGTGGCCTCCGGCGAGAAACACTCCATCACTCAGACCGAAAGGATCGGGCCGTTCCTGGACGGATCAGTCAAGGTTATCGAAGGGCGAGGCTACGACCCGGATGGCAAGGTGACCTTTAACGCGTTCGGTACTATATCCTACGATCCAGCAAAGCGCGCTTACACGCTTCATTCCTATGCTCAAGGTTACGTCGGCGACTTTGCCTTAAAGGCTACTTCGGATGGGTACGTGTGGGAGATCCCCGCGGGTCAGATGACGATTCGATATACGTGTGTCGTTAAGGATGGCGCGTGGCGCGAAGTCGGCGACCGGATCATGCCCGGAAAAGACCCGGTTCGCTTCTTCGAGATGAATCTCAAACGAGTAGGCGATACAACGTGGCCCGCGGGCGGCGCGATCAGTCCGAAGTAAGAAATTCCAGATCGGAACGCGCCTTGAAGTCCGTTCCTCTGACACTGTAGAACCAATGACTCTATCCGCAGGCACACGACTCGGTCCCTACGAAATAATTTCTCCGGTCGGCGCCGGCGGAATGGGTGAGGTCTATCGCGCCAAAGACACCAGACTCGATCGCATAGTTGCGATCAAAGTTCTACCGTCTCATCTTTCCGACAATCCCGAGGTCCAACAACGATTCGAGCGGGAAGCTCGCGCGGTGTCCAGCCTCTCACATTCGAATATCTGTACCCTCTACGACGTGGGCCGCCAGGACGGCATCGACTATCTCGTGATGGAATACGTCGATGGAGAATCGCTTGCGGACCGACTTTCAAAAGGACCTCTTCCATTGGACCAGGTCCTTCGATACGCAATCCAAATCGCGGACGCTTTAGATAAGGCTCATCGTCAGGGAATCGTTCATCGTGATCTGAAACCCGGCAACATCATGCTCACAAAATCGGGCGCGAAGCTGCTCGATTTCGGACTCGCAAAGTTTCACGACAACAATTCAGGCGCCGTGTTCTCCGGCTTATCAAATGTGCCAACCGAGCGCGTCAGCTTGACGGGAGAGGGCGCCATCCTCGGCACGTTTCAATATATGGCTCCCGAACAGTTGGAGGGCCAGGATGCGGATGCGCGCACGGACATTTTCGCGTTCGGAGCGGTGGTCTATGAAATGGCGACCGCGAAAAAAGCCTTCACGGGCAAGAGCCAGGCTAGTTTGATCGGAGCAATACTTCGCGATGAGCCGCCTGCTCTTTCGACCAGTCAATCGATGACGCCTCCCGCACTCGATCGCGTCGTGAAGACTTGCCTGGCGAAAGATCTGGATGATCGATGGCAGTCCGCGCGTGATCTCTCTCAGGAGCTGAAATGGATTGCTGATGGCGGCTCGCAAACGGGGCTACAAGTATCCGCTTCGCCTCGGTCGCCGAGCGGCGAACGCACGGCCTGGATTCTTGCGGCTGTGTTTCTGGCGGCGGCGGTTATCCTGGCGATACCGTATTTATTTCACCAGGCTCCGAAGGAATCCGGTTCCATACGTTTCGATATTCAGCCTCCTGAGAAGGCTACGTTTGGCGACTTATCGGCCATTTCACCAGACGGCCGATTGCTTGCGTTCATCGCGAAGGACGCTTATGGGAAAGCGAGTCTGTGGATTCGCCCGCTCGATAGCGTCACGCCCAAGGCACTCGCCGGTACGGATGGCGCTGAGTTTCCATTCTGGTCACCTGACAGTCGATTCATCGGTTTCTTTTCGGAGAACAAACTGAAGAGGATCGACGTCTCGGGTGGGCGTCCGCAATCGATCTGCGATGTGACCGCCAATGCGCGCGGTGGAGCATGGAGCAGCGAGGGCACGATAATCTTTACGCCCGATTTCTCGACTCCGCTCTATAAGGTTGCCGCCGCCGGAGGAACGCCTGTGCCTGTCACTGAATTCGATGCGGCACGCAAGGAGACTTCCCACCGATGGCCTTGTTTTCTTTCCGACGGCCGTCACTTTTTGTATTTCGCCCGAACCACCGGAGAAGAGGGTAAGGCGATCTTTGTGGGATCGCTTGACTCAAACGAGCGAAGACTTCTGTTTGACAGCGAGTCACGCGCGATTGTCGCTTCAGCCGACAAGACAAGAGCCAATTACCCGACATCCGTGCTTTTCATCCGAGATAAGACGCTAATGGCTCAATCGTTTGATGAGCGCAATCTGAAACTTTCCGGGGACGCTTATCCAGTCGCTGAAGAAATAGAATTGTACGGCGAATCTGGTCCAACGGGTTACGGAGCCTTTTCCGTTTCGAATGATGGAGTATTGGCATACCGAGCCGGCGTCAGTTCAATCGTCCAGTTTTCCTGGGTTGACCGCGCGAGCAAGCTTGTGACTCCCGTGGGCGTACCGGCTCTCTACAGTGAGCCTTGTCTTTCACCGGATGAGAAACGAGTCGTGTTCGCTAAGTCAGATCAGCAGCCAAAATCAGGAGACATTTGGTTGCTGGACCTTTCGCGCGGCGCAACGACACGATTCACATTCAGTGCTGCTCAGGAAGCATGCCCGCTGTGGTCCACGGATGGAGCGCACATTGTCTTCTCTTCAAATCGCAACGGCAACCAGGATCTCTATCAGAAGAATTCAGCCGGGACTGGCGCTGAAGAGCTTGTGCTGCACACGGGGGCCGACTTGTATGCTGACGATTGGTCGATTGATGGCCGGTACATTCTCTACGAATCGGCCGACCCCAAAACCAATTTCGACCTCTGGGTGTTGCCGATGACTGGCGACCGCAAACCGTTCCCGTTCATTCAAACAGAGTTCGACGAAACTCACTCACAGTTTTCTCCCGACGGGCGGTGCATTGCATATGTCTCAAACGAGTCCGGGCGCCCCGAAGTGTACGTGCAGAGCTTTGGCGCCGCGGGGGGCAAGTGGCAGATCTCAACGGGCGGCGGCGATCAGCCGAAATGGCGGCGCGACGGGAAGGAGCTTTTCTACCTGTCGTCAACGAAAAGACTGATGTCGGTAGCGATAAAATCCGGAGCGGCTTTTGAGGCGGGCATCCCCGCTGAACTGTTTGAGATCTTCGTTCCCGCGAAATCCAGCACGGGCGATAGAAATGATTACGTGGTTGCGGACAACGGGCAAAAGTTTCTTGTTTGCAGCTTTGTGGACAAGGAGGCCGCGCGGCCAATCACGGTGGTGACCAACTGGACGGCACCGCTGAAAGATAAATGATGCCGCGCATGTGATCTCGAGCGTGCTCGGCAGTTTGTCAAAGGGATTAAGCAATGTCGCTTATTGCAGCCAACGAACTCAAACGCAAGCTATTGATCGAAGTCGACGGGCAGCCTTACGTGGTACTCGATGTTTTCTTTGCGTCGCCGACGGCGCGCGGAGCGGCGACGATGGTGCGCACGAAGCTGCGTCACCTGTTGACCGATTCGGTTCTTGAAAAGAGCTTCCGTTCGAGCGAGAAGTTTGCCGAACCGGACGTCGAGATGGCGCCCGCCTCGTTTCTGTACAGCGACGCCGACGGTTTTCATTTCATGGACGAGAAGAGCTACGAGCAGTTTAGTTTTTCTACCGAAGCAGTAGGCGCGGATGCGGGATATCTCAAAGAGGGAGTGACTCTCGAAGTATTGAGATACAACGGCGCTCCGGTGTCGCTCGAGCTTCCGCAGTATGTGGATCTGGCAGTCGCCTCCACAGAACTGGGACTGCGAGGCGACACCGCAGCGGGCGGCGCTACGAAGCAAGCGAAACTCGAGACCGGTCTCTCAGTGCGAGTGCCGCTCTTTATCAAAGAGGGTGAAGTCGTAAGGGTCAACACGCAAACGGGCGAAGTGACCGGTCGAGCTTAGTTGAAAGCAACTCGATCCAATCAGCAAGCGCAGCGTCGGAGAGTTCGTATCTTTTCGGGTTTGTGCTGTCGTCGCATAGGCCTTGTTACCTAGTTTAATACCTAGTTTCGAGTTAATACCTAGTTTCCAGATTTTTGCCATCGTGCACCCCGTCCAGTACCGAGACACTCGACCTTTTTCTCATTGCGCAGCCGGTCAAGGAGGTGGCGAATCAAATCTAAACCAACCGTAGGACACTCAATCTGGAGATCGGCAACTCGAAACGAGCTCACTTGACGGTCAATCGCTGCCAAAACCATCGCCGTTTTTTCTCCTCTCGGCGACTTCAGTTGGCCGACGCGGCGCTCAAATTCTTTGCACGCCTGCGTCAGGGTGTAGAGCAGGAAATTGATCGTTGGCCATGGGTCGTGTTTGCCCTCGTGCCAGCCTTGAGAGCTTTGTTCGAGGACTTCATAGTAACGTTCCTTGTTCTGTTCGATAAGCCGTTCGAGGCTGATGTAGCGGCCCACTTCCAGTCCGCAATGGTAACAGGCAAGCAGGAACAGCAAACGAGAAGCGCGTCCGTTGCCGTCGCGGAAGGGGTGGATGCAGAGGAAATCGAGATTCAGCGCGGCGGCAAGGACGAACGGATGAACCCATTCTCATGAACACCACGTTGCCACAACTCGACCATCTCAGCCATCGCCTTCGGTGTTTCTTTCGGACTGACGGTTTTGAAACGAACACGGCTGCGGCCGTCGGCGAAAGTCTGAATGATGTCCACATCGTCTTGCTTGTATGCGCCTGCATCCCAAATTTCACCGCGAGACAGTGTGTGAAGCTTCTTGATCGTGGCTTCGGAGATCGCCAGCTTCGCGCCGCGCTCGTGAATGAGTTTGAGCGCATCTCGATAGCCGCGCACTTCTTCCTCGTCGCGGTCACGCAGAGCCGCCTTGCCAAAAATGAGTGTGCCGATTCGAGACCTGTCGACTTCGACGCCTTCGATGCGGTTCGAGGAGATCGCGCTTTCGATAAGCGCGTGTTCACGAAGCACCTTTAGTTTCTGCGGCGCCTTGCGGGTGAACAGCTCCTGTTTGCCGAGAGCTTGGGCGAGGTCGGTCAAATACCAGGTCGTCCGCGTCGGCAGCGTAGGCGGTTCGGCGGCAAGTAGGCGGAGAGTCATCATTGCATTGATCTCAATCACATCCGCGAGCGCGGTTCCACCGACACGGTCACCGATGAACTCAAACTTCGGGAGCGATAGACTCGCTGAGTCGCTCTTTGAAATTCTGCTGCCGTAGCTTTCGGGATGTCCATGAACTTCTGAGGATTGCGGTCAACCAGCGGGAACCAACTGCTCTGCACCTGCACCATTATCTTATGGCCTTTGCGAAACGTGTGATACACATCCGGTAAATCGTAGCTGATCGCCGTCGGCTTGTTCGGGATCATCGCCTCCGGATGCTCGAAGCTGTTTCGGAATTTCGCTCGGAATGGTTCGCCTCGCACCAGTTGTTGATAACCACCCATCTTCACCGCATTCGCGGGCGCGGGTTGAGTGCTCGCGCCCGGCCGCGCTTCCGGCGACGGAGGTTGCGGATAGTCGCCCGGATAAACATCTATCAACTTGACCACGAAGTCCGAGTCCGTGCCCGAGGTTGAAACCTGCAGATTCACTTTGATCGGACCGGCGATGGTTAGATCATCCTCGAGCGGTTCGGTTTGATAAACCAAAACGTCAGTTCGAGACGCCGCGAAGCGCTGGTCCTCGGTCATATAGTCTCGAGTCATGCCGTCGGCGACGTATCCCACATACGGCACGGGCTTGTTGGGATCACTAATATACTCGTCAAATGAGTCGCGTCCATCATCCGTGGGCGCATCACTGCTCAAACGCCCGCTAGCGTGAAAGTAGAGTGTCTTCGGCTGCATGCCTTTTGGCGGCCACGCGTCGAGCTTTCGCCATTCGTTGAGACCCGTCAGAAACATCCACGCTTCAGGCATATCAATCGGTTTGTCTTTCAAATATTTCATGAAGAACGGGAATTGAATCTGCTCGCGAAAGAATGCCGCCGTCTTTACGTTGAAATTCAGATTGCCCAAACGATCGCCGTCGCCGCGCGACCAACACCCGTGGCACCACGGGCCCATCACCAGAAGGTTCGTCGTGCTCGGATTGTTTTTCTCGACCGCTCGATAAATGTGCAGCGGACCCATAGGATCTTCGGCGTCGAACCAGCCGCCTACATTGAGCACAGCAGTCGTGACGTTGTTCATGAATTTCCAAAGCGAGCGCGACTGCCAGAACTCATCGTAGTTCGGATGATCGACGATCTCCTGCCAGTAAGCTGCTTCACCGTTGAAATATTTTCGGCTCGCGTCCGCAAGAGGACCCATCTTCAGGAAAAACTCATAAGTGTCGGGAGTCCCGAAATCGAAATCGAGTCTCTGTTTGGGCGCTGAAGGTTCGCCTCGCCGCGGAGTGAAGAAACCATAGAACCCGAAATTCGCGCCCAGCATGAACGCGCCATTGTGATAGACGTCATCGCCCATGTAGTAATCTGCGGTCGGCGCCTGTGGCGACGCGGCCTTCAAGGCCGGATGCGCGTCCATCAAGCTTGCGGCGACGTGAAAGCCCGGCTGCGAGATGCCTACCATGCCGACGCGGCCGTTGTTGTTTGGAATGTTCTTGAGCAGCCATTCGATCGTGTCATAGGTGTCGGTGCTTTCGTCGATATCGTTGTTGCTCTTTTTGTTCGGATGATACGGCCGCACTTGCAGGAACTCACGCTCGGACATGTATCGCCCGCGCGCGTCTTCGTAAACGAATATGAAACCCTCTTTCTCGAAGTGCTCCGACGGCCCGAGCGAAGTGCGATAGTGATCGACTCCATAGGGGACGATGCTGTAAGGCGTGCGGGTCAACAGAAACGGATACTTTTGCGAAGTGTCTTTTGGAACATAAACGGCCGCGTAGAGCCGGGCTCCATCGCGCATGGGGATGTGATACTCATATTTTGTGTAACGCTCTTTCACTCGCGATGCGTCTTGAGCGGGATCCTGAGCGGCGAGCGGAGCTTCGAGGCAGATGGCTAAGAAAATGAATGCAGCGATGCGGCGAATGTTTCTCATCGATGTCTCCCGGAATTCTTCAAAGCGCGGTGATTCTAACTTAGCAAGTCGAGTGAAACAATTCGGCGCGACTCAAACGCAGAATGCCGTCGATATCGGTCGAGAAATAGAATGTCTTTCATGTGTTGCGCAGACAACTGATCTAAAAGTGATATCTTTAAGTGCGTATGAATGGACAACAGCGAACAAACATCCGAGCAGGAGCCGAGGTGGATGTCATACTGAAAAAGGATCAAGGCTCAGGCCGGCTTACGCGAGGCATAGTCAGAGACATCCTCACGCGATCTTCTTCGCATCCGCATGGGATCAAAGTGCGGCTCGTGAGCGGTGAAGTCGGCAGAGTTCAGGAAGTCTTCGAGTCATCGGATGAAGCACGATAGCGAATCGGCGGATCACACATGACGATTATCTCTCTCGAAGACATAACGATGAGCTACGGTCCCAGGCTGCTGTTCGAAGGCGTGACCTTCGGTCTCGACGACAACGACAAAGTCGGGCTCATCGGACTCAACGGCTCAGGTAAGACCACGCTGCTGCGAATAATCGCGGGACGCGAACAACCTCAACGCGGCCGCGTAGTCGTCGCCAATGAGCGGGTCGTTGCCTACTTGCCGCAGAATCCGGAATTCGATCCGGATCAGACGGTGCTCGATGCAGTCTTCAGCGCAAGCAATGAAACGCTTCGGTCATTGAGGGAGTACGAACTTGCTTGTCACGATCTAGCGCAGAGGCCGGGCGATGAACGCGCGCTCGATCGTGTTGCGACGCTCGCGCATCGACTCGAAACCTCAGGAGCGTGGAACCTCGAGACAAATGCTCGAACTGTTTTGACGCAGCTTGGGATTAGCGACACAACCGCGCGGATGGCGTCGCTCTCAGGGGGCGAACGCAAGCGAGTGGCGCTCGCGCACGCGCTTGTTTCGCGCCCCGATCTGTTGATCCTCGATGAGCCGACGAATCACCTGGACGCGGATACGATTGCGTGGTTTGAAACTTATCTTGCGCGTTATGCGGGCGCGCTGCTGCTGGTAACTCACGATCGATACTTTCTGGATCGTGTCACAAATCGCATCCTCGAAATAGATCGTGGCCGTGTTCAGAATTTTGCGGGCAACTACGCTTACTACGTTGAAAAGAAAGACGAGCAGGAAGCTCAGGAAGCCGCCGCGGGCGAAAAACATGAAGCGCTGCTACGGCGCGAACTCGCATGGCTTCGACGCGGCGCGAAGGCCCGCTCGACAAAACAAAAGGCCCGCGTCCAACGC
>Ga0134122_10002790_pt1 | contig 12870 bp, 15 predicted proteins | sample KB302_FD_96461 | JGI IMG/M metagenome (GOLD analysis project Ga0134122, IMG submission 96461) | Terrestrial soil microbial communities without Nitrogen fertilizer from Kellogg Biological Station, Michigan, USA - KB3-0-2 | ecosystem: Environmental > Terrestrial > Soil > Unclassified ...
GCACCGATTCCGGCCCGGTGCGCGCGCCGCGCGCGATCCAGCGCATCCCGACGACGGCGACGACGTTCATGAGAATGACGTCGCGCAGGCCGAGGGCCTTGATGAAGCCCGCGCCGTCGCGGGGCGACTCGCTCATGCGGGGTGCTCCACGTAGTCCTTGAGCGCGGCGAGCGACGATCGCCAGCCGCTGGCGATGACGGCGTAGTAGCGACGCCAGCGCGCGTTCTCCTCGAAGCCGCTCTGCTTCACCGTCAGCCGGCAGGCCGGACCGTCCATGGCACAGGTGATGGTCAGCCCCATCGGTCCGATGGGATCGCCGTCGGGCGGCAGCCACCACGCGTCGGCGACGAACAGCTCGCGCCCCGGGCGGTACTCGATGACGCGGCCGAAGAACACGCCGCCCAGCCGGCCGAGCAGATCGTCGGCGTCGGGCGTGGGCGGCCATTCCACCGCGAACACGCCCATCGCGCGCGGCGTCGTCACCGCCCGCGCCGCCTGCCACCAGACCTCGAGCGCGCGCGGATCGAGGAAGGCCGCGAGCACCCGCGTCGGGGCGGCGTTGATCAGCAGTGAATGCTCGAACTCTGGGGATGACTCGGCGTGCGGCGCCAGCGGCATGCGCGAGCCATGCTACCGCAGTACACTGGTGGGTCATGTCCACCACCCCGAGCCAGAGCCCTCCGGCGGTGCCGCACGACGACTCGTGGGACGAGCACTACGCCGACGAGCGCGACGCGGCCTGGCTCTACCGCCGGCTGGCCAGCGCCGACAGCGATCGCCAGCGCGGAGACCTCTTCGGACGCCTGGCCGAGGTCGAGGATCGCCACACCCAGCGATGGGAGCAGCTGTTCCGCGAGGCCGGGCGGCCGCTGCCGCCCTACGACGTGTCGCGGCGCACGCGGCTGCTCGCATGGGTGGCCAAGACCTTCGGTCCCTCGTCGGTGCTGCCGCTGATCCTCGCCGAAGAGGGACGCGAAGTGCAGGCCTATCTCGGACTGGCGCGCAGCTCCAGCCATCAGCAGACGCACCAGGCGGCGATCGACATCGCGGCCGATTCGGCGGTGCACGCGCGCGAATTGTCGGAAGTCATGGGGCGCGAAGGGGAGCCGTGGCACGTCGGCGGCGCGGGCGGCATGCTGCGGAGCATCGTCTACGGCTTCAACGACGGGCTGACCGCCAACTTCGGGCTCGTCGCCGGGGTCGTCGGCGCCAATCTCGGCGCGCATGTCGTGCTCGTCACCGGCATCGCCGGCGCGATCGCGGACGCGCTGTCGATGGGCTCGAGCGGCTACCTCGCCGCCAAGAGCGAGGCCGAAGTGCAGGCGCACCAGATCGAGATGGAGCGGCAGGAGATGCGGCTGATGCCGGATCTCGAGGAGGAAGAGCTCGCGCTGATCTACGAAGCGAAAGGGGTGCCCAAGGAAAGCGCCCGCGAGCTGGCAACGGCGATGATGAAGGATCCCGTGCGTGCGCTCGAGACGCAGGTGCGCGAAGAGCTGAACATCCACCCGGCGGAGCTGGCGCCGCTGAAGGACGGCCTGGTCACCGGCATCGCCACCGCCGTCGGCGCGGCGATCCCGATCGTGCCGTTCCTGGTGCTGTCGCACACGCCGGCGGTGTGGGCGTCGCTCGGGATCAGCATGGCGGCGCACTTCGGCATCGGCGCGGCGCGCAGCATCTTCACGGGACGGGGGATCTGGGTGAGCGGCCGCGACATGTTCGTGGTCGGCTTCGGTGTCGCGGCCGTCGGCTATCTGATCGGCGAGTGGCTGCCGAGGATCTTGTAGGGCGCGCCCTACTCCTTGGCCCGGAGCGTTTGTGCGTAGCTGACGATCCGCCAGACCTGGTCCTTCGACAGCTCGTCCTTGAAGGCCGGCATCTTCGGCTTCTTGCGGCCGTTCCAGACCTTGTAGAAGACGACGCCGTCAGGATTGCGCGGGGCGCGCTTGGCGACCGTCAGATCCATGTCCTGCTGCGAATCGGGATCCGCGTCGGGGCCGTCCCCCTTGCCGCCGGGCCCGTGGCAGCGCTTGCAGTTCTTCTCGAACAACACCTTGCCGTCGGCGACCGCCTTGGCGTCGCCGGCGAGCGGGTTCTTTTCCTGGTCCGCCTCGGCGGGCAGATCCCAGCCATTGGGGTTGCGGGGCGCCGGCGCCTGCTGCGCCGTCGTCTTGACGACCGTGGCGCCGACATACACCAGTCCGGCCAGCACGAAGACACTCCAACGTCGGTTCATACGGCAATGATACAGTTTTTCGAGGATGGCCGACCAGCCTCTGGCGTACATGAACGCGGAGTTCCTCGAGAGTGACGAAGCGCGCCCGCTCCGGATCCTCGCCGAATACCTCGAGCCGCTCCGGCGGCTCAAAGCCCAGAACATCCAGGACACGGTCGTGTTCTTCGGCTCCGCGCGGGTGGACAGCCGAGTCGACGCGACGCGCGCGCTGGACCGGCTGCGGCGCCGCAACTCGCGGCGCACGCGCGAGCACCTCGCGCTGCTCAAGCGGAGCCGCAAGGCGGTCGAGTGGTCGCGCTACTACGAGGACGCGCGCGAGCTGGCCAACCGGCTGGCAAAGTGGAGTCTCTCGCTCGAGTCGCCGCGCCATCGCTTCGTGGTCTGCTCGGGCGGCGGGCCCGGGATCATGGAAGCCGCCAACCGCGGCGCGCACGAGGCCGGCGGCAAGAGCATCGGCTTCAACATCCGCCTGCCCTTCGAGCAGGGCGCCAACCGCTACATCACCGACGGGCTGCACTTCGAGTTCCACTACTTCTTCATGCGCAAGTTCTGGTTCGCCTACCTGGCGAAGGCGCTGGTGATTTTCCCCGGCGGGTTCGGCACGCTCGACGAGATGTTCGAGATCCTCACGCTGTCGCAGACGCAGAAGCTGTCGAAGCAGCTCGGGGTCTTCCTCTACGGGCGCGAGTACTGGGAAGAGATCATCGATCTCAAGCCGATGGAGGACTGGGGGGCCATCAACCCGGACGATCTCGATCTGCTCAAGTGGGTGAACACGCCCGACGAGGCCTTCGATCAGCTGCGCTCGCACCTGATGGCCTACCACCTCGTGCCCGAAACCGCCCAGGAGAACCGTGCTCCCGGCATCGCCAAGACCCGGGGGTAGACACTGTCGGGCCTGGGAAACAGGGCCTGGGGATAGGGCCGAGGGATGGGGCCTAGGAATAGGGCCTAGGAATTGGGCCTAGGGATGGGGCCTAGGGAAGGGCTCGGGAAAGAAGGCCTGGGGAACGGCGTCGTAAACGTGACCTTGGAGTTCAGGAGAAGCAGTTCATGACCCCTGACGAACGCGAACAACTGATTGCGCAGTACAAGGACGGCTACCGCGTCGTCGCCGAGACGCTGGTGAAGATCACGCCCGAAGAGCTCGACGCCAAGCCGGCGCCGGGCAAGTGGTCGGCGCGGCAGATCATCCATCACCTCGCCGACAGCGAGATGACCGCGGCGGTGCGCTTCCGGCTGCTGCTCGCCGAGGACAAGCCGGCGATCAAGGGCTACGACCAGGATCGCTTCGCCGATCGCCTGCACTACGAGCGCTCGCACGAGGCGTCGCTGGAGCTGTTCCGCGCGGCGCGCGCCTCCACGGCGGAGCTGATGGGATGCCTGACCGAGACGGACTGGCTGCGCGAAGGGACGCACTCGGAGGTCGGGCGCTTCGGCGTCGACACCTGGCTGCGCATCTACGCGCCGCACGCGCATCGCCACGCCGATCAGATCCGCGTCGCCCGCGCGTCGCTGCAGAAGGCCTAGTCAGTACAACAGGAACGTGCGCCGCAGCTCGCGGAACGCCTCTTCGTCGCGGCGCCAGTCCTTCACGATCGACGCGGGATCCTCGCCGGCGTCGATTCCCGTCCGCAGCCGATCGGATCCGTAGAGGATGTCGATCGGCGGCTTGACGTGCTCGTACTCGTAGGGCGGGTCGCGCCACAGCTTTTCGGACGGCGCCTCGCGCCTGAACTCCGCGAGCATCTCCACGGCGACGCGCATCGGCTCGAACGCCTCACGGTCGGTGACGTGGATCTGGCAGCCGCCGCACAGCACTTTCGCGTGCTTGTGGAAGGTCGGCTCGAAGAACGCCGGGCGGAAGTACGCCCCCGGCAGGCGCCGCGCGTTGAGCGCCTCGGCGAACCGCTCGCCGTCGATCCACGGCGCGCCGATCAGCTCGAACGGCCGCGTTGTCCCGCGCCCTTCCGACAGCAGCGTCCCCTCGAAGAGCACCGCGCCCGGGTAGACGATCGCCGTGTCGAGCGTCGGGATGTTGGGCGAGGGCAGCACCCAGGGCAGACCCGTCGCGTCGTAGTACATCGCCCGCGACCAGCCGTCCATCGGCACCACGTCCACGGCGGCATGGATGCCGAAGTGATCGTTGAAGACGCGCGCCGCCTCGCCGATGGTCAGGCCGTGCCGCATCGGGATGGCGAACTGCCCGACGAACGACTCGTACTCGGGATCGAGCGTGGCCCCTTCGATGACGTCGCCGTTGATCGGATTGGGGCGATCGCAGACCACCACGCGGATGCCGTGCCGGCGCGCGGCGCGCAGGCAGTTGGCCATCGTGTAGATGTAGGTGTAGATGCGGGTGCCGACGTCCTGCAGATCGATGACCAGCACGTCGACGTCGGCGAGCATCTCCGCGGTCGGCTCGCGCGTCTCGCTGTAGAGCGAGTGCACCGGCACGCGCCGCCGGGCGTCGTGCGCGTGCGGCGACTCGATCATGTTCTCCTGCAGGTCGGAGCGGAACCCGTGCTGCGGCCCGAAGAGCGCCGTCAGCGTCCAGTCGCCGGCGGCGAGCCGATCGGAGACGTGGATCAGGCGGCTGTCGACCGAGGCGGGGTTGCAGACGAGGCCGATCCGCTGGCCCTTGATGAGTTTTCGATCGGGGCCGTCGAGCAACCGCTCGAGCCCCAGGCGCACTGGCATCCGTCAATGCTAAATGCGAAATGCCAAATGCCCAAGCAGCTGGCTTCGCTCGGCAGTGGGCACTAGTCGGCAGTCGGCAGGTTACTGGGAGGTCAGGGCATAAAGCCCTGACCCACATCCATCAGGTGTGTCGGGCAGCCCTTCACGGGCTGCCCTCATGAATCAGGTGTGTGGGTCAGCCCTTTACGGGCTGACCTCATGAGATGCCGCGCGATCGCCGCGCCGCACAGCGCGTCGGCGAACGAGTTGCAGCGGAACCGGTAGCCCTCGTCAGCACCCGCGCGCACGAACAGCAGATCGCGATCGCGCTGCAGCACCTCGCGCGTGGCGTGCCAGGGCACCGCCGGCGTGCGCGAGCCGCCGGCGAACACGACGCGCGACGAGGTCAGCAGCAGGCGGCCGGTGGGCTGTGCCGGATCGTCGGGCATCGACACCGGCGCGCTGAAATGGCAGCGATCGGCGCCGACGACGCGATGCGTGGTGTCGACGAGCGGCAGCCGCGCCGCCGCCAGATCGCGCTCGAGGTCGAGCAGCTGCCGCAGCGCGTCGAGCATCTCCTCTTCGATCTCGAGGTCGTCAGCCAGCGGCGGCGTCTGCCGCAGCGCCGCTTCGAGGCCGGCGAGCGCCGCCGCGTCGCGCGCCTCGACGGCCCTTCCCCACGACTCCCGCCACGCCTGAGCGCGGTCTCCGTTGTTCGACGTGCGTCCGAACAGTCTGCCGAGAAGTCCCATCACCCGCCGTTCTGCTGTCGTCTTTTCCGCGCCGCGCGCGCCTGTTCAGTCAGCTCTCAAGTCGCACGAATCTCAGGACTACCCGACGTCGTGCCTGGCGCTCTCATTGCAACGCTGCCCGCCGCAAGACGATTGATGCTGCCGCTTCGACATTTGTGGATAGAATGCCGGAACGATTGCCAGTGGTCATCGCGGTCTTGAATAGCAAAGGCGGAGTTGGAAAGACCACGGCCGCCGTCAACGTCGCCGCCGCGCTCGCCTCATCGAAACGGCGCGTCCTGCTCGTCGATCTCGACAGTCAGGCCTCCGCCTCGCTGTGGCTCGGCGTTGCGCGCCGGAACCTGAGCCCCTCCTCCGCGTCCTGCCTCCTGGAAAAGTATCCCATTCTCAAGGCCATCCGCCACACCGGCACGCCCAATCTCGATCTGCTCACGGGGTCGATCGAGCTGGCGAACGCCGACATCGCCCTCTGCACCGTGCGCGGCCGCGAGGCCGTGCTGGACCGTACGCTGGCGCCGCTCGACGGGGTGTACGACCTCGTGGTGGTCGATTGCCCGCCCAACCTCTCGCTGCTGGTGATCAACGCGATCTTCGCCTCCGACGGGCTCGTCGTTCCGGTCGTGCCCGAGCCGCTCGTCGTCGACACGCTCGACCTGCTGTTTGGCGCGATCGAACGGGTGCGCGCCCGCATGCACGCCCGTACCCGCGTGCTCGGTTTGCTGCTGGGACCGATCGAGCCGCAGCACAAACACGCCCGCGAGCTGATGGAGCGCCTGCGCGCCGAGTACCGCGACAAGGTGTTCCACACCGAGATCAAGTGGACCTCCGCCGTGTCGGAGGCGTCCGCCGCGCGCAAGACCGTACTGGAGTTCGCCCCGAAGTCCCCCTCGGCCGACGCCTTCCGCCGGCTCGCGGGGGAAATTCTGCAGCGCCTCGGCTCTCCCCGCAACTGACGGACTGCCCGCGAGTTGGGGATGGAAAAATCGACGAGCAGGCGTCACCTACGAAGGTTGAGCTTGAATAAGCACCGCTCTTCGTGTTGAATACCGCCCGACTCAACCACCGTTGAATAGAGGATTTAAGGACGGCAGTAATAGTCCTTTCACGGGTTGCCGGGGATCATCATGGCGCGAGTGCGCAAACGGAAAGCTCCAAAGGGTACCGAGGACATCTTTTCGCCGACGCAACCCGGCGGCCGCCCGCAACAGGGGCGGCGGCCCGGACGGCCCCCCATCCACGACGAGGCGTGGACCAAGGTCACGGTGGTGCTCTTCAACCGCCAGATCGTCTTTCTCGATCGCCTCGCCGCCAACATCCGGGCCCAGAGCGGCGCCGCGATCAGCCGCGCGCAATTGATCCGCGCGCTGCTCGACGCGGTCGCCGACGCCGACATCGACCTGACCTCGGCGACGTCGGAAGCCGACCTGAAGGCCACCATCCTCGCTCGCCTCGGGCGTTACCGCCTCGTCAACGAGCGGTGAGTCGTATCGAGGGGCCTGCCCCGAGTAACGTCGAGGGGCGTGCCCCGAGTAGCATCGAGGGGTGCGGCGCGAGGTCGTGATTCTCGTCGGACTCCCCGGCGCGGGGAAGTCCACGTTCTATCGCGACCGTTTTCCCTCGCACGAGCACATCAGCAAGGACGCGCTGCCCAACGTGCGCAGCAAGCAGGTGCGGCAGGACGCGCTCCTGCGCGCCGCGCTCTCCGCCGGGCGTGACGTCGTCGTCGACAACACCAACGTGTCGCCGGCCGAGCGCGCCGCGATCATCGCCATCGCCCGCGAGCAGGGCGCGCGCGTCGTCGGCTACTACGTCGAGGCTTCGACCAGGGAAGCGATCGCGCGCAACGAGAAACGGGAGGGGCGTGCGAGGGTGCCGAAGGTCGCGATCTTCACCTGCGCCAAGCGGCTCGTGCCCCCCTCACTCGACGAAGGCTTCGACGAGCTCCACACCGTGCACGCCGTCGAAGGGGGAGGCTTCGCCTAGGGCTTGCCCGCGCCGCCGACGCGGCGCTTCGACCGGGCCGCGGCGTTGGGAAATGCCACGATCTTGGCCTGGCGCTTGGGGCGCGCCACCAGCCACGTGCGGGTGCAGGTCTCGCATTCGTACTCGTGCAGATCGTGCACCGGAAGGCGCGCGCGGATCCTGGACGACTGGCAGAACGGACACGACGTCAATCCGGGCATAGTCACGCTCCGGCGGGTTGGTGGCATCAGTCTTTTGCGGACCCCGGACGGAACGCAAGCTCAGCCTTTTGTTACAATCCTGGTCATTCCCATGGATCAGCTGGCGAAGGACGTCCGCAGCTATATATACGACCACTTCATCCAGACGTCGATGGCCCCGTCGGCCGCCGACACCGCGAAGGCGCTCGGCCGGTCCGAGGCCGACGTCGAGGCCGCCTATCACGCGCTGGCCGAGGCGCGCTCCATCGTGCTGCGCCCGCATTCGACGACGATCTGGATGGCGATGCCGTTCTCGAACGTCCAGACGCCGTTCACCGTCATTTCGCGCGGCCGCGCCTACTACGCCAATTGCGCATGGGACGCCTTCGGCGTGCCGGCGCTGCTCCACGCCGACGCCCGGGTCTTCACCACCTGCGGCGACTGCGGCAGCGTGATCGAGCGCAAGATCTCGGGCGGCCGCCTGCCCGAGACGCGCGGGCTCGTCCACTTCGCCATTCCCGCGCGCCAGTGGTGGGACGACGTCGGCTTTACCTGAAGCACCATCCTCCTCTTCGGGTCCGAAGAACACCTCGCACGATGGTCCGCAGAGCGGCAGATGCCGCGCGGTGCCGCACTGACGCTCGATCAAACCTGGGAGCTCGCCAAGCTGTGGTACGAGGATCGCCTCGATCCCGACTGGCGGCGGCGCACGCCCGCGGAAGCGACGGCGGCGTTCGCGCTCATCGGCCTGACCGGCGACTTCTGGAAGCTCACGTAGTCGGTGTCCGTGGGTTGATGGCCACGGACAAACACAGAAAAACACAGATCCGATCTGTGTTCATCCGTGTTTATCTGTGGCCTTCATTCATAAGGTGCGGAGCAGCACGGACGGATCGATCCGCGCCGCGCGCCGCGACGGCACCCACGTCGCCACCGCCGCGACGAGCAGCACGATCGCCGCCGGACCGACGAAGACGTGCGGCGCCGGATCGAAGATGCTGCCGGCGCCTCCCGTCGCGCGCACGATGCGCGTCAGCGCGACTGTCGCCACGAGCCCGGCGCCCGCCCCGGTGCAGACGATCCGCGCCGACTGCGCCGCCACCAGCCCGACGATGTCGCTCGACGTGGCGCCGATGGCGACGCGGACGGCGAGCTCGCGCGACCGCCGCGTGATGGCGAACGCCAGCACCCCGTAGATGCCCGCGGCCGTCAGCAGCGTGCCGATGCTGATGAGCGGCAGGAGCGGCGCGGTCCCCACCAGCATCTCCTGTCCCATGATCGTGGCGATCTGATCGAACGTGTAGGCGCGCGGCGCGGTCGTGCCCGCGGCCGACTGCTGCGCCGCGCGCCGGATCGGCTGGACCAGCGCCGCCGGGTCGCCGCTCGCACGCACGAGGACGATCAGCGACGGCAGCGAGCGCGAGCCCTCGGCCAGCGGCAGGAACAGCTTGGGCTCCGGCGACCGCAGCTGCATCGGGTTGTTCGCGTAATCGGCCGCGACGCCCACGATCTCGAACGCGGCGTCGGCGATCCAGATGCGCGCCCCGACCGCGGCCTGCCCCTTGAACAGACGGCGAGCCAGCGTCTCGTTGACGATGGCTGCCCGCGTTGCCGTGGAGTCCTGCGGCGTGAACGCGCGCCCGGCGCGGAGCGGGACGCCGAGCGTGGTGAAGAAGCCGGCGCTGACCACGGCTCGCTCGGCCGGCGTGCCATTCGAGCCGCTCGCGTCGGTGGCGACGCGCACCTGCCGCGGCGATCCCGCATACGGCACCACGGTCGCCGCCGCGACGCCGGCCACCCCGGGGGCGCCGCGCAACGCGTCCATGGTCGTGGCGACGGGAACGCCGTCGCGGTTTTCGACGAACGCCACCAGGAGCGGATGCGGATCGAAGCCCATTTCGGCCGAGCGCGTCTGCAGGTAGCCGTCGACCATCGCCGCCGCCACCACCAGCAGCGCCATCGTCACCGTGATCTCGAGCACGACGAGGGCGTGCCGCCAGCGCTGGCGCACGCGGTCCGAGCCGGCGATCGATCGCAGCGGGTTGGCGTGCAGCCGCCGCGTCTCGTAGAGCGCCGGCGCGATGCCGGCGCCGATGCCGACGGCCAGGGTCAGCGCCGCGGCCTGCAGAAAGATCCGGCTGTCGATCGACAGGTCGAAGAAGCGCGCGTCCGCGCCGCCGCGTTGGAGGATCACGGCGTGCAGCGCCAGCGTGGCGAGGACGCCGACGGCGCCGCCCGCCAGCGCGATCAGCACCGACTCGGTGAGCAGCGCGCGGACGATGCGCGCCCGGCTCGCGCCGATCGAGGCGCGGATGGCGATCTCGTGTTCGCGCGCGGTCCACTGCGCGATCATCAGGATTGCCACGTTAGCGCACGCGATGAGCAGCGTGAGCAGCACGCAGGCGCCGAGGACATAGGGCACGGCGATCGACATCTGGTTGCCGACCGGCGTGCCCTCGATCCCCGAGATCTTCAGGCGCAACTGCCGCTGCGCCACCGGAAGCGCGCGCGCGTAGGCGGCCAGGCCGATCGCCAGCCGCGCCTCCAGCATCTCCGGCGTCGTCCCGGCGGGCCGCCGCGCCACGACTTCGAGCGTCTCGTCGGCCGCCAGCGCGCGCGGATCGAGGCGCGTCCACACCGGCGAGTTCATCTCCGAGAACCAGAAGCGTTCCGGCATGACGCCGATGACCACAAAGGGCTGGTCCTCGATCCAGATCGGTGCGCCGATCGCGTCCGGCCGGCCGTCGAAGAGCTGCTGCCACAGGCGGTGGCTCAGCACCGCCGGCCGACCGTTCACCTGACGCGTCGTCGCCAGCGTGTCGCCGAGCGCCGGCGGCACGCCGAGGAGCTCGAACAGGTCGGGCGTCACCTCGCGGACCGGCGCGCTCTCGGTGCGATCGCCGGCACGCACGTCGTGCACGCCGCGCAACGGCCGTGCCGCCGCCATCCCGCCGATCGTCTCGCTCCACGAGCGGAAGAGCGGCGCCGGGACGTTGCTGCCGATCGGCATGATCGGCCGATCCGGCGTGCCGACCTGCACCCGCGACAGCGCCCGCGGTTCCCGCAGGAGCGGCGGCGCCTTCCTGAACACGACGTCGCGGATGGTGAGCGTGACCGTGGTCGCGCCGATTCCGCCGGCGAGCGAGACGATCGCGACGGCGGCCGCGATCGGGTAGCGCCGCAGGTTGCGCACCGCGCTCCGCACGTCCTGCCCGATCCGATCGAACTGAAGCATCCCGGTCATCGCGCCCCCCTTGGCCCGCCGTAGCCGTTGGCGAAGGCGGCCACCCTGAGAGCCATTGGACACCCGTTCCGGCCAGAGGTTCCGGCAAGGGCCGCCGGCGCATATAAGCTACGCACGCATGGCGGCGTTCGTCCAGGCCTGTCGAGTCGTCGAGCCGGTGCTCACCGGGCCGGCGCGGCGCGCCGTGGTGGCGGACCGATCGAGCTGCCGGCTGCGCGGGACCATGCGCGGGCACGCGCTCGTGCCGTTCGTGCCGGACTTCGATCACCTCGGCCGCTCCGACGGCTTCCACGCGCTGCACGACTGGGACGGCGTCGCCGATCACGTCAACGCCGAGATCATTCCCGTCGACGTCCTCGACTACGTCGTCCGCCTCGGCGTCGAGACCGCGCGAGGACCGGCGGCCGCGATCCTGCTGGATTACTACCTGCTGTACGTGCTCGCGCTGATGTCGCTGCGCATCTGGGACGAGGGGGACGCCGACGACAACCTGGAGCGCCTCGACCGCCTGCTCGACCTGCTGCAGGGGGAGGATGGCAGCGGGCACCTGTTCGTCGATCACGCCGGCACGCTGCTGCTGCTGGCGACCGCGCACTTCGAGATCGAGGAGCGCGGCTACGATGCGCTCCTGGACAAAGTCCGCGGCCTCAACGCCGACCATCGTGCCGCGATTGCGCTGGATCACGCCGGCACGCTGGGCTGTCACCTGCGGTTCGGGTTCGAGGCCACCTACGCGCGCGACATCGCCGTCATGCGGCGCGACAACGTGGCCGACTATCCGTGGCTGGCGTTCGCGCTCGACGAGCTGCTCGCGGAGCACGCGCGGCGTCCCGACCCGCGCACCGCCGAGGGGATCCTGAACGCGCTGTCGCCGGACGCGTTCGCGTTCGCCCGCCGCGAGGGATTCGCCGAGCGTATCCTCGCGCAGCGCGATACGCTCGTCAGCGTCTTCGAGGGGCTGCGGCCCGGCGCCGACGCCTATTCGCCGCTGTCGCTGTTCTTCAACTTCTCGCACAACGTGGTGAAGGGCAGCGTCGTCGACGCGGCGGTGACGGCGGAGGCCTGGGACGTCACGCTCAACGATCTGCTGACGGCGCTGCCGCCGGAGGACGCCGGCGGGCCGCGTCACTCGCTGGCGACGCGGCTGATGGCGTACGCGCGCGTGAACCCGCATCGGATCCGCGGCCGGCTGACGCCGGTCATCGTCTACGACCCGCAGGCCGGACGGCAGGCGTTCGGGATGACGCTGCGCAAACTTCGTGAGTTAGGAGAGACGACATGAGTCAGGCGGGAAAGTCCCTCTTGTTCTGGGCGACGCTGATCGTCGTCGGGCTCGGTATCTACACCCTCGCGTCGCGGTTCGAGGCGTCGGAGGCGCAGCAGCGCGGCGGCGACGCCGCCCTGCCGGCCGGCGATCCCGAAGCGAAGCTCAAGGAGCTGGGCATCACGCTCCCCGAGCCGGCCGCGCCCATTGCCAACTACGTCAACGTGGTCCGCACCGGCAACCTGTTGTTCCTTGCCGGCAAGGGCCCGCTGCAAAAGGACGGCAAGGACGTGGTCGGACGGCTGGGCGACGGCAAGGACGTCGTCGGGCGGCTGGGCCCCTACATGACGATCGACGAGGGCTACCAGGCTGCGCGGTCGGTCGCGATTGCTCATTTGGCGGTGCTGAAGCATGAGCTTGGCGATCTCAAGCGGGTGCGGCGGATCGTCAAGGTCCTCGGGATGGTGAACTCCGACCCGGCGTTCACGCAGCAGCCGGCCGTGGTCAACGGCTATTCAGATCTGATGGTGGCA
>Ga0134122_10002791_pt1 | contig 12870 bp, 12 predicted proteins | sample KB302_FD_96461 | JGI IMG/M metagenome (GOLD analysis project Ga0134122, IMG submission 96461) | Terrestrial soil microbial communities without Nitrogen fertilizer from Kellogg Biological Station, Michigan, USA - KB3-0-2 | ecosystem: Environmental > Terrestrial > Soil > Unclassified ...
GGAGAACACATGACTGCCAAGCTGCGCCACATCGCCATCTCGGTGCCGGAGCTGAAGCCCGCCGCCGAGTTCTACAAGAAGACCTTCGGCCTCGAGGAGGTCAACTACGTCGAGACGCCCTACGGCGACGGGCTCTCGCTGTCCGACGGCGTCATCAATCTGACGCTGCTCAAGTTCCACAGCGATGATGCCGCCGGCGACGAGCGCGGCAAGGACTTCCACGGTATCCACCACATGGGCTTCATCGTCGACGACCTGGAGAAGTACACCGAGCGGGTGAAGAAGAACGGCGGCAAGTTCCACCGCGAGCTGAAAGGCGGCGGCGGCGTCGACTTCGAGCGCAAGTTCCGTGACCCGAACGGCATCGTCTTCGATCTCTCCCACAAGGGCTGGGTAGGCATCAAGTGAAGATTGCGGTCATCGGCGGCGGCAACGGCGCGTATGCCGCGGCCGCCGACCTCACCGCGAAGGGCCATGAAGTGCGCCTCTGGCGGCGCAACGCCGAGGCGCTGCGCGCATCGAAGAGCCTCGTCCTCAAGGATGCCGACGGCGAGCGGCCGGTAACGGTCGCATCGGTCTCAGCCGACATCGGCGAAGCGTTGCGCGGCGCCGAACTCGTCTTTCTGCCCGACCCGGCGTTCACCCAGGCCGACAACGCGAAACGCATTACCCCGCACCTTGCCGATGGACAGGTGGTGTTCCTCGCGCCGGGAACGTTCGGCTCCTGGATCATGGCGCAGGGCGTGAAAGCCGACGTCGCCTTCGCCGAGACCGGCACGCTGCCGTGGCTGACGCGCAAGCACGGCCCGACCACGACCGCCATTACCGCCCGGGCAACGCGATTGCCGACCGGGGTGTATCCCGCAAGAAAGCAGAAGAGCGCCTGTGAAGTGATTGGAAAAGCATTCCCGGTCGAGCCGGTCGAGGATGCGCTCTCCGCCGCGCTGATGAACGCGGGGCCGGTCATCCACCCGCCTCTCATCCTGATGAACGCCGGGCCGCTCGAGCACTTCGAGAAGTGGGACATCCACAAGGAGGGCACGCAGCCCTCGATCCGTCGCGTCACGGATGCGCTCGATGCCGAGCGCATCGCGGCGCGGGTGGCGCTCGGCTACCGCGCGCCGCATTTCCCGCTCGCCGACCACTATCGGGCCGACGGCGAAGAGTGGATGTACGGCCGCCGCGTGCACCAGAAGCTCACCGACTCGAACGACTGGCGCGAGCGCATCGTCCTCACCGAGCATCGCTACATGCGCGAGGACGTGGCGCACGGCCTCGCTTTCCTCGTCTCGGTCTGCGAATGGGCAGGCGTGCCATGCCCCACTGCGCGCGGTCTGCTCGCGCTCGGCTCGGCCGTGGTCGGCAAGGATCTGCGGCGTGAGGGACGCACGCTGGAAAATCTGCATCTTGCTTCCCTGTCCAGGGGCCAGCTGAAGGCGCGCCTGCAGTGAAGGTCGCCGCCCTCGGCGCGGGCCGCATGGGGCGCGGCATCGGCCACGTCTTCGCCTATGCCGGATTCGAAGTCGACGTCATCGACTTCAAGCCGCGCAGCGACCCCCGGCGGGTTGCCGACGAAGCCATCGCCGAGATCCGCGGCAACTTGCGCCTGCTCGCCGACCTCGGGCTGGTGAGCGACGTCGAGCGCATCCTCAAGCGGATCCGGCTGGTCGGCAACGACGACGCGCCGGCCGCGCTCGCCGAAGCGGACATCGTCTTCGAGGGCGTGACCGAAACGGACGATGCGAAGCGCGACGCGTTCGCGCGCGCCTGCAAGCACCTGCGGCCGGATGCGATCCTCGCTTCGACCACCTCGTCGATGCTGGCCGACAAGCTCGCGGCGATGGTGACGCGGCCGGAGCGCTTCCTGAACGCGCACTTTCTCAACCCCGCCTACCTCATCCCGCTGGTGGAGGTGAGCCCGGCGAAAGCGACTGCCGAGGCGACCTTCCACAAGACGAAGCAGCTCCTGGAGGAGGCGGGCAAGGTCGTGGTGCGCTGCACCGCCTCGCCGGGATTCATCGTGCCGCGCCTGCAGGCCGCGGCGATGAATGAGGCGGCGCGGCTGGTCGAGGAGGGCGTGGCGACGCCGGAGGACATCGATCGCGCGGTGCGCGCCGGCTTCGGCCCGCGCTACACGGCGATGGGCCTGTGCGAGTTCATCGACTACGGCGGGCTCGACATCCTTTTCTATGCGTCGAGCTCGATGGCGCGCGCGCTGAATGCACCCCGCTACGAGCCCCCGGCGCTGGTCAAGCGGCTGATGGACGAAGGCAAGCGCGGTACGCGCGAAGGCCAGGGACTCTACGACTGGCGCAACCGCGACCTCGGGCAGTACCAGCGCGATCTCGTTGGGCGCTACGTGGCGCTTTTCCGCCACCTCGGCCTGCTCAAGCCCTCGGTCTAACCAGGGTCCTCAACCCCACACTTCGCGCGAGACCTCGAGCACGAGCTCGAGCTTTCGCCGCGTGTCGTCCTGCGTCACGGCCTGGCCCGAGCCGCCGCCGCTCGAAAAGCCGCACTGCGGCGAGAGGCCGAGGCGCTCGAGCGGCACGAACTTCGCCGCTTCCTCGATGCGCCGCTTGAGCTCGTCCCTGCTCTCGAGCTGCGGCGTCTTGGTCGACACCAGGCCGAGGATCACGGTCTTGTTGCGCGGCACGTGGCGCAGGGGCGAGAAGTCGCCGGCGCGCGCGGTGTCGTACTCGAGGCAATAGATATCGGCGTTGAGCTTGTTGAACAGCGCGTCGGCGACCGGGTCGTAGCCGCCCTCGGCCATCCACGCTCCCTTGAGGTTGCCGCGGCAGAGATGGATCGCGACCTTCATGTTCTTCGGCTTGGCGGCGATGCAGTCGTTGAAGAGCTGCGCATAGCGCCCGGTGAGCTCGTCCGGGTTCTCGCCGCGCGCGAGCACGTCGTTGCGCGCCTTGACGTCACAGTTGCACGGCAGGGCGGTGTCGTCGAGCTGCAGGTAGGCGCAGCCCTCCTTCGCCAGGTCCGCGATCTCCTGCCGATAAATATTTTGTAAATCAGAAAGAAATTCCTCTCGATCAGGGTACGCGGCCGGGTCGAACGCGTTCGGGCCGAGGAACCAGTGCATCACGTCGGGCGCGGCGATGGTGACTTTCGGGATGCCGCGGCGGACGGTCTTCTTCAGAAATGCGTAGTCGTCCGCGACGATGCGCCGCTTGCGGCGCAGCTTCGCTTTCGCGTACGGCGAGGCGGCGACGCCCATGACGCCGGTCTCGTTGCGAAAGCCGAGCGTGCCGTCGCGCAGGCCGAAGCCTTCGACCGCGTCGATGAATCCGGCCGACCAGCTGCGGCGGCGGAACTCGCCGTCGGTGACGCTCGGCAGCCCGATCGACTCCTGGAAGGCGACGATCTCGCGGATGCAATCGTCCTGGACGGCAATAAACTGCATGTCAGTCAGTTTCTTCGCCTTGTGTCCACGCGCCGCTTCGACGAGGCGCGCGGGACGGACGAAGCTGCCGATGTGCTCGGCGTGGAAGGTCATGGGCCTTAGAATTCTCGCATGTCTCTCCATCGCGCCGACCACATCGGCAGCCTGCTGCGTCCCAAGAAGCTGCGCGAAGCCTTCCGCAATCTGAAAGGAGACGCGTTGCGCGCCGCGCAGGACGAAGCCGTCCGCGAGGTGGTCCGCCTGCAGCAGGACTGCGGCTTGCAGGTGATCACCGACGGCGAGTTCCGGCGCGTTTCCTACTGGGAAAAGTTCGTCCGCCTGACCAAGGGCCTCGAGGTCAGGGACGCGGACTTCACCTTCCACGACGCCGAGGGCCACGAGTCGAAGTTCACCGCGCCGTATGTCAGCGGCAAGGTCTCGCGCAGCCAGCCGATCACGCTCGACGAATTCGGCTTCGGCAATACCAAGATCACCATGCCGGCGCCTTCGACGATGCATTTCTACCGCTTCACCGATTGGGGCAGCGCGTACGACAAAGCTGAGGCGTTCTTCCGGGATCTGGGGAAGGTCTACCAGGCGGAGATGGCCGACCTGGCAAAGGCCGGGTGCAAGTATGTGCAGATCGACGAGGTGGCGGTGGCGATCCTGTGCGATCCGGCCGCGCGCGCCAAAGTGAGGGCGAAGGGCGAGGATCCCGATCGTCTGGTCGACCTGTACATCGACGCCCTCAACGAAGCGGTGAAGGGCAAGCCGGCCGGGATGACCGTCGGCGTGCACGTCTGCCGCGGCAACTACAAGGGCATGTATCTCTCCGAAGGCGGCTACGACTCGGTGGCCGAGAAATTCTTCGGCCGGACCAACGTCGATCATTTCCTGCTCGAGTTCGATACGCCGCGCGCCGGCGGCTTCGCGCCGCTGCGCTTCGTGCCGAAGAGCAAGGGCGTGGTGCTGGGGCTGGTCAGTTCGAAGACGCCGCAACTGGAACAGAAGGACTTGTTGAGGCGAAGAACGGAAGAGGCCGCGGCTTACCTCCCGCTGGATCGACTGGCGATCAGCCCGCAGTGCGGGTTCGCGAGCACCATGGGCGGCAATCCGGTGACCGAGGCCGATGAGCGCGCCAAGCTGAAGCTCTGCGTCGACGCGGCGCGCACGATCTGGGGAAACTGAAGGAGATGAAAGTCCTGGTCGTCGGCGCCGGTCCCGCCGGCCTGTATTTTTCCTATCTGCTGAGGAAGGCGAAGCCGGACTGCGAGCTGCGCGTGCTCGAGCAGAATCCGCCCGACGCGACGTTCGGCTTCGGCGTGGTCTTTTCCGACCGCGCGCTCGAGTTCCTGCAGGCCGACGACCCCGCCACCTACGAGCTGATCACGCCGGAGCTCGAAGCCTGGGTCGACCTCGTGGTGGTGCATCGCGGCGAGCGCAACGTGATCGACGGCATCGGCTTCGCCGCCATCGGCCGCCTGCATTTCCTGCGGCTGATGCAGCGCCGGCTGGCGAGCGTGGGCGTGACGCCGGAGTACGTCCGGCCGCTCGGCGCCGAGCGCTTCGAGGACTACGACCTGGTGGTCGCCGCCGACGGCGCCAATTCCGCGGCGCGCCGCGCGCGCGACTTCGGCACGCGCATCGGCCATTGCACCAACAAGTTCTCCTGGTACGGCACGCCGAAGCGCTTCGAGAAGCTCACCCAGACCTTCCTGCGCAACGAGCACGGCTCGTTCAACGTGCACCACTACCGGCATGCGGCCGACATGAGCACTTTCGTCACCGAGTGCGACGACGCCACCTGGCAGCGCGCCGGCTTCGCGACGATGGGCGAGGAGGAAACGCGGCGCTACCTGGAGAAGGTCTATGCGCCGGTCCTCGAGGGCGCGCCGCTCCTTTCCAACAAGTCGATCTGGCGCAACTTCCCGAACGTGCGCAACGAGCGCTGGTCGGTCGGCAACCTGGTCCTGATCGGCGATGCGCTGCGCACCGCGCATTTCTCGATCGGCTCGGGGACGCGCCTCGCCATGGAGGACGCCATCGCCCTGGTGAAAGCCCTGCGCGAGGAAGCTGACATCAACAAGGCATTGAAAAGCTTCGAAGCGGCGCGGCGGCCCATCGTCGAGAAGCTGGTGGCGGCGGCGGACGCGAGCGGCGCGTGGTACGACCGCTTCCCGGAGCACATGAAACTTTCGCCGCGGGACTTCGCGTGGAGCTATATTCAAAGGAGCGGCCGCGTCGACCCCGAGAGGCTGAGCAGGATTTCCCCCCGATTTGCCAGGACCTGATGCTATTTCCGACCACACTCGTAGGCAGCTACCCCCAGCCTGAATGGCTGATCGACCGCAAGAAGCTCGCCGGCCGCTTTCCGCCGCGCGTGCGCGCGCGAGAGCTTTGGCGTATCGACAAATCGTTTTTGGAAGAAGCGCAGGAGGATGCAACCCGGCTCGCGATCCGCGCCCAGGAGGAAGCGGGCATCGACATCGTCACCGACGGCGAGATCCGGCGCGAGAGCTACTCCAACCGCTTCGCCACCGCGCTCGAAGGCGTCGATATCGACAATCCCGGCACCGCGCTCGACCGCTCGGGCCATCCCAACCCTGTGCCGCGCATCGTCGGCAGGATCCGCCGGAAGCACGCGGTCGAAGTGAACGATCTTCTCTTCCTGAAAAAAAATACCGACCGGAAGGTCAAGATCACCGTCCCCGGTCCGTTCACCATGTCGCAGCAGGCGCAGAACGATTTCTACAAGTCGCCGGAAGAAGCGGCGATGGACTATGCGGCGGCGGTGAACGCCGAGATCAGGGACCTGTTCGCCGCCGGCGCCGACGTGGTGCAGATCGACGAGCCCTACATGCAGGCGCGTCCGGAGAAAGCGCGCGAATACGGGTTGAAGGCCCTCAACCGCGCCCTCGAAGGCATCAAGGGTGAAACGGCGGTGCACATCTGCTTCGGGTACGCCGCCATCATCCATGCGCGTCCGTCGGGCTATTCGTTCCTTCCCGAGCTGGCGGGCTCGCCTGTCCGGCAGATTTCCATCGAAACCGCTCAGTCGAATCTCGACACCGCGGTGCTGCAGAAGCTTCCGGGCAAGAAGATCATGGTGGGCTGCATCGACCTCTCGGACATGAAGATCGAGACGCCGGAGATCGTTGTGGCACGGCTGAAGAAGGCGCTGCGGCACATCAAGCCCGAGGACATGATCGTCGCACCCGACTGCGGCATGAAGTACCTGCCGCGCGAGGTGGCGTTCGGCAAGCTGCAGGCGATGGTCGAAGGCGCGAAGCGCCTGCGGAAGGAATATGGCGGATAAGGAAAAGAAGGGCTTCGCGAAAGGCCTCACCAACTACGGCGATCCGGCGTTCTCACTGTACCTGCGCCGCTCGTTCGCCAAGAGCATGGGCTACTCGGGCGAGATGCTGGCGCGCCCGATCGTCGGCATCGCCGATTCGCGCAGCGGCTTCAACAACTGCCATCGCCATTTTCCCGAGCTGATCGAGGCGGTGAAGCGCGGCGTGCTCGCCGCCGGCGCGCTGCCGATCGAGTTCCCGACCGTCTCGCTCGGCGAAGTGTTCCTCAGCCCGACCTCGATGATGTTCCGCAACCTGATGGCGATCGACGTCGAGGAGATGATCCGCGCCCAGCCGATGAACGCGGTGGTGCTGGTCGGCGGTTGCGACAAGACCGTCCCGGCGCAGCTCATGGGCGCCGTGTCGGCCGATCTGCCGGCGGTGCAGCTCCTCGCCGGGCCGATGATGCCGACCTCGTTCCGCGGCGAGCGTCTCGGCGCCTGCACCGACTGCCGGCGCTTCTGGGCGATGCATCGCGCCGGCAAGGTCAACGCCGAAGAGATCGAAACCATCGAAGGCAACCTCGCGACCACGGCGGGCACCTGCGCGGTGATGGGCACGGCCTCGACCATGGCGTCGATCGCCGAGGCGCTCGGCATGGCGCTGCCGAACAGCGCGGCGATCCCGGCGGTGCACGCCGACCGCCTGCGAGCGGCCGAGGAATCCGGACGCCGCGCCGCCGCGCTCGCGCAGTCGCCGATCCGGCCGAGCCAGATCATCACCGAGAAATCGGTCGAGAACGCGCTGCGCGTGCTGCTCGCGATCGGCGGCTCGACCAACGCCATCGTCCACCTGACCGCGATTGCGGGTCGCGCGGGGATCAAAATAGACTTGAGAAAACTCAATTCCCTTTCGGATTCGACGCCAGTGCTCGTCGACCTGAAGCCGACCGGCCAGCACTACATGTCGGATCTTTACGCTGCGGGCGGCGTTCCTGCAGTGCTGCGCGAGCTCGCGCCGCTGCTGCACCTCGACTGCATGACCGTATCCGGGAAGACACTGGGCCAGACGCTGGATGCCCATCCCGCATGGGTCGACCGCGCGGTGGTGCGCGAATTCAAGAGCCCGATTTCACCGCAAGGCGGACTGGTTGCCCTGTTCGGGTCGCTGGCGCCGAACGGCGCGATCCTCAAGCGCTCGGCCGCCGACGCCGACTTGTTCGAGAAGGAAGGCCGCGCCGTCGTCTTCTCCTCGCTCGACGATCTCGCCGCGCGCGTCGACGAGCCGTCCCTGGACATCAAGGCGGACGATTTCATGGTGCTGCAGAACGCCGGGCCGAAGTCGGGCTACGCCATGCCGGAGGCAGGCTACCTGCCGATCCCGGCGAAGCTGGCGAAGGCCGGCGTGAAGGACATGGTGCGCATCTCGGATGCGCGCATGAGCGGCACCGCGTACGGCACCATCGTGCTCCATGTTTCTCCCGAAGCCGCGGTCGGCGGCCCGCTCGCACTGGTGAAAAATGGCGACCGCATCAAGCTTTCGGTTCGGGACCGCAAGATCGAGCTCCTCGTGTCCGAGGACGAACTGCGGAAGAGAAAAAGCGCCTGGAAGCCCCCGGTTACGCCACCCGTTCGCGGCTACGCGAAGCTCTACATGGACCACGTGCTCCAGGCCGAGCACGGCTGCGACTTCGACTTCCTGCGCAAGGCCTAGGGATTGGGCTTCGGGTAGCCGTAGCGGATGCCGAAACGGCCGTCGCGCAGGATGGTGACCTGGGCGCCGATCCAGCCGCGGCGCGACTCGGGCTGCTTGCTGCGCAGCTCGATCAGGTATTGGGCCGGGCGCTTGAGGTCGCAGGGCTCGAACGGCTCGGTCGGCGTGGTGTTCTCCTCGCGCGTGAAGACGTAGCGAACGCTGCCGGTTTCGTCGTAGGCTTTCGCCAGGTTGATGTCCATCGTCGCCTGCCGCCAGTTCTCGGGAAGGCCGACGATGAAGCAATTCAGGACGTCGGCCACCATCCGGCTTTCCGCGTCCGACGCGGCGCGGTCATTCGTCGTCTGCGCCCATGCCGGTACGGCGGTGAAAAGCAGGACAATCGCGAGCGATCTCATGCCAACAGTTTCCCATAAGCTCGTCTGCTTCGAGGCCTACTGGAACGAGAAGATGTTCCAGACTTCCTCCGTCAAGGGCTTCTTCGAGGCGATGGCGCCGCTGGTGCAGCCCCCGCTTGCCCTCGCGCATCGCTTTGTCGAGTCCGAGGCCGGCCTTGCCTACTATGCGCGGCGGCCGGACGGCCTGATGTGGCGACACAAGGAGCTGTTCGACGCCCCGGTCTACTACCTCGCCTTCCACGGCCGGCCGGGCGGCGTGCGCTCGCTGCTCGAGCGCATCGAGGCGGACAGGCTGTGCGACGCGTTCGCCGGCTACGGCAAGGGCGGCTACCGGAACCTGGTCTACTTCGCCTGCTGCAACGTGCTGCGCGGGAGGAAGGGCCGCGCTTTCGCGCGCGCCTTTCTCAAGGCGTCCGGCGTGAAAGCCGTGATCGGCTACACCACGGCGGTCGACTGGATGGCGAGCCTGGTGTGCGACATGCTTTTCCTGCACCGCTTCTACAGCGATCCCGCGCCGTGGCGCAATCTGCGGCGCATCTTCGATTCGGTGCGCCGGGACTACCCGGTCGCGAAGCGCCTCGGCTACACGCTTGTCATGCGCCGCTGAAATGCTTTAAGCTTCAAGTATCATGGATCGGGAGTTCATCGCCCGCCGGGACGATCACAGCGCGCTGCGCATCTGGCTGCGGCTGCTGACCTGCACCCAGCTGATCGAGCGCCGCGTGCGCTCCGGGCTGCGCGAGGAGTTCGCCACCACGCTGCCGCGCTTCGACCTGATGGCGCAGCTCGAGCGGCACCGCGCGGGCCTGAAGATGAACGAGCTGTCGCGCATGCTGATGGTCACCGGCGGCAACGTCACCACGATCGTCGACCAGCTCGAGAAGGAGGGCCTGGTCGAGCGGCTCGACGAGCCCGCCGACCGGCGCGCGTTCCGCATCCGCCTTACCCCGGCCGGCAGCAAGTCCTTCGCCGAGATGGCGCGCGCGCACGAGCAGTGGGTCGTGGAACTGCTCGCCGGGCTGTCGGGGCGGGAGCGCGAGGACCTCCTGAAGCTGCTTGCCAAGCTGAAGAGCCATGCCGTGGAGGTGACGTCATGAAAGCGCCGAAGCATTTCCAGTGGCGGGTCGAAGGCAAGGTCGGCGTGATCACGCTGAACCGGCCGGAGAAGAAGAATCCCCTGACGTTCGAGTCCTACGCGGAACTGCGGGATTTCTTTCGCGCTCCGCCAAAGGAAGTGAAGGTCATCGTCGTCACCGGCGCCGGCGGCAATTTCTGCTCGGGCGGCGACGTGCACGAGATCATCGGCCCGCTGACGAAGATGGCACCGCCGCAGCTGCTCGAGTTCACGCGCATGACCGGCGACCTGGTGAAGGCGATGCGCCATTGCCCGCAGCCGGTGATCGCCGCGGTCGAGGGCGTGTGCGCGGGCGCCGGCGCGATCGTCGCCATGGCGAGCGACCTGCGCTACGGCGCGCCGGGCGCGAAGACCGCGTTCCTGTTCGTCCGCGTCGGGCTCGCCGGCTGCGACATGGGCGCCTGCGCGATCCTGCCGCGCATCATCGGCCAGGGGCGCGCAGCGGAGATCCTCTATACCGGCCGGGCGATGAGCGCCGAAGAAGGACTTGCCTGGGGATTCTTCAACCGGCTCGGCGACAAGCCGCTCGATCTCGCGATGGAGATGGCGAAGGAGCTTGCCAACGGTCCCACCGCCGCGCATGCGGTCACCAAGAAGATGCTGCACGAGGAATGGAACGTCGGCGTCGACCAGGCGATCGACATGGAGGCGGTGGCGCAGGCGGCGCTGATGCAGAACAAGGATTTCCGCCGCGCTTATGAAGCGTTCGCGGCGAAGCAGAAGCCCGTCTTCGAGGGCGACTGATGGACCGCTTCGCTCACCTGGAGTGGCCGTTTTTCGAGGGCAGGCACCGCAAGCTCGCACGCGACGCGGAAGCCTGGGCCCGGGAGAACCTCGGCTATGCGCATGGCGAGGATGCCGACGCGATCTGCAAGCGGCTGGTGCAGGACCTCGGCTGCGCCGGCTACCTGAATCATGTCGCCAGCGAAAATGTCGACGTGCGCTCGGCGAGCGTGCTGCGCGAAGTGTTCGCCTATCACGCCGGCCTCGCCGACTTTGCCTTCGTCATGCAGGGACTGGGCAGCGGCGCCATCGCGCTGGTCGGCAGCGACGAGCAGAAGAAGAAGTACCTGAAGAAGGCGGCCGCCGGGGACGCCATCGCCGCGTTCGCCCTCTCGGAACCGGACGCGGGTTCGGATGTCCAGGCGATCAAGACGCTCGCGAAGCGAAAGGGCGACGCGTGGGTGCTCGACGGCACCAAGACCTGGATCTCCAACGGCGGCATCGCCCACTTCTACGTCGTGTTCGCGAAGACCGAGGAGGGCATCAGCGCCTTCATCGTGGAAGCCGGAGATCTGGACGCGTCCGAGCGGATCGACATCGTCGCGCCGCATCCCATGGCCGTCCTGAAGCTGAAAGGCAGCAAGGGAACGCTGCTGGGCGAAGCCGGCCAGGGTTTCAAGCTGGCGATGCGCAACCTCGACGTCTTCCGGACCACCGTGGCCGCCGCGGCGCTCGGCTTTGCCAGGCGCGCTTTTCACGAGGCGCTCAACCGCTCCCGGGACCGAAGCATGTTCGGCAAGACCCTGGCGGATTTCCAGCTGACGCAGGCCAAGCTGGCCGACATGGCGACCGCGATCGACGCCGGCGCGCTGCTGACCTACCGCGCCGGCTGGGAACGCGACGTGCAGAAGAAGCGCATCACCCGCGAGGCGGCGATGGCGAAGATGCACGCCACCGAGGCGGCGCAGCAGGTCATCGACGACGCGGTGCAGATCTGCGGCGGCCTGGGCGTGATGCGCGGCCACCCGGTCGAGAAGCTGTACCGCGAGGTCCGCGCGTTGCGCATCTACGAAGGCGCGACCGAAGTGCAGAAACTGATCATCGCCCGCGAGCTGCTGAAATCATGAGCTACACGGCGCATGCCGATACCTTCGTTCGCGACAACCTGCCGCCGGAGAGCGCCTGGCCGGAGTTCCGCTTCGACCTGCCGGAGCTGAAGTATCCGGCGCGCCTCAACTGCGCGACCGAGCTCCTCGACAAGCCGGTGACGCGCGGCCACGGGCACCGCGTCGCGCTGCGCTCCATGGACGGCGAGTGCACCTACACCCAGCTCTACACGCAGGCCAACCGCCTCGCGCACGTGCTGACGAAGGAGATGGGGCTCAAGCCGGGCAACCGCGTGCTGCTGCGCGGGCCGAACAATCCGATGATGGCCGCCTGCTGGTTCGCGGTGATGAAGGCGGGCGGCGTCGCGGTCGCCACGATGCCGCTGCTGCGCGCCAAGGAGCTGACCGACATCGTCACCAAGGCGGAGGTCACGCACGCCCTCTGCGACAAGCATCTCGCCGCAGACCTTCAGGCCGCATTGCCCGGTTGCCCGTCCCTGAAAAGCATCAAATATTGGTACGACGACGCCGCGGACTCGCTCGACTCGCTGGTGCTGCGCCAGCCGCTCACCTACACCAACGTACCGACGGCCGCCGACGACCCGGCGCTGATCGCCTTCACTTCAGGCACGACCGGCAAGCCGAAGGGCACGGTGCACTTCCATCGCGACGTGATCGCGATGTGCGATACCTTCGCGCGCTCCTGCGTGCGCATGAGCAAGGACGACGTCATCTGCGGCACGCCGCCGATCGCCTTTACCTTCGGCCTGGGCGGGTTGCTCTGCTTCCCGATCCGCTACGGCGCGTCGACGGCGCTGATGGAGAAGCTCACGCCGGAGACGCTGCTCGAGACCATCCAGCGCTTCAAGGCGACCACCTGCTTTACCTCGCCGATCATGTACCGCGCCATGTCGGCCATCGCCAGGGACTTCGACCTGAAATCCTTGAAGACCTGCGTCTCGGCGGGCGAGGCGCTGCCCGACGCGACGCGGCAGATGTTCAAGCAGGCGACCGGCGTCGAGATCATCGACGGCATCGGCTCGACCGAGATGATCCATTGCTTCATTTCGCACACGCCCGAGCGGGTGCGGCGCGGCGCGACCGGCTA
>Ga0134122_10002792_pt1 | contig 12869 bp, 7 predicted proteins | sample KB302_FD_96461 | JGI IMG/M metagenome (GOLD analysis project Ga0134122, IMG submission 96461) | Terrestrial soil microbial communities without Nitrogen fertilizer from Kellogg Biological Station, Michigan, USA - KB3-0-2 | ecosystem: Environmental > Terrestrial > Soil > Unclassified ...
CCGTCCTGCGTCTGCTGTCCACGGCTCTCATTCCCGGCGCGCTCGGCCGGGCCGCCGCCACCCACGCCGCCGATGCCGCTCCGCGGACGGCCGCGCCGACGCGGTGGATCCCGCCCGTCGACGCGTCGAGCACCGCCGCCGCCGGCGCCAGCGCGCCGGGGGTCTCGGCCATCGACGTGCGCGTGGGCATGAGCGCGGCGTTCAAGGGCACCGCGGCCGGCCTGGGCACGGAGTTCTATCGCGGCGCCCAGGCCTACTACGAGGAGGTCAACGCCCGCGGCGGTGTGCACGGGCGGACGGTCACCGTGGTCGGGCTCGACGACAACTACGAGCCGATTCCCTGCGTGCGCAACACGATCCAGCTCCTGGAGAAGGAGCACGTGTTCTTCCTGTCGAACTACGTGGGCACGCCGACGCTGACGCGCGCCCTGCCGGTGATCAAGCGCTACGCCGATCAGCAGGTGCTGCTCGTCGGCAACTTCACCGGGGCGCAGCCGCAGCGCGAGGCGCCCTACGGGGAGCACGTGTTCAACGTCCGCGCCTCCTATCGGCAGGAGATGGCCGCGCTGGTCGAGCGCTTCTGGAGCATCGGCGCCCGCACCTTCGGCGTGTACTCGCAGGCCGACGCCTACGGCCGCAGCGGCACCGACGGCGTGGCCCGCGCGCTGGCCGCCCGCGGGGCCCGCGTGGCCGTGGAGACGACCTATCCACGCGGCGCCAAGTTCGAGGACGACATGGGCCCGGCGGTGAACGCGCTGCGCCGGACCGGCGTCGACGTGGTGCTCTGCACCGGCGCCTATCAGGGGTGCGGCGCCTTCGTGCGCACCGCCCGCGATCTCGGCTGGGCCGTGCCGGTCTCCAACGTCTCGTTCGTGGGCTCCGACGCCATGCTCCGGCTCCTCGTCCAGCACGGCAAGGCCACCGGCCGCGACTACACGCGCGCCCTGGTGAACTCGCAGGTGGTGCCGAGCTACGACGACGTCAGCCTGCCCGGTGTCGTGGAGTACCGCACGCTGATGGAGCGCCGCAGCCCGACGGTGCCGGCCGCGCTGCGCGACGACAAGTACTCGCCGCAGACCTACAGCTTCATCAGCCTCGAGGGATTCATCAACGCGCGGGTCGTCGTGGAGGCGCTGCGGCGCGCCGGCCCCAATCCCACGCGGATTGGCCTGCGGCAGGCGCTGGAGTCGCTCAAGAGCTTCGACCTCGGCATCGGAGCCCCGCTCAACTTCGGCCCCGAGCGCCACCAGGGTCTGGACAGCGTGTACTTCACCCGTGTGGATGGCGAGCGCTGGGTTCCCATCGCCGACTGGTCGTCGGCCGTGCAGGCATGAGCGCGTCAAGGGGAAGCGGGATGAAGACGTTGAGGCCGAGATTCGGACTCCTGGCGAAGATCATCCTGTTCCTGGCCGCGGTGCTGATCCCGCTGGCCGCGGTGACCTGGTTGATCTCGGTGCAGACCCTCAAGCGCAGCATGACCGAGGAGTTCACCTCCAAGGGCACCGCCATCGCCAACAGCCTGGCCTCCTCCGGCGTGGACCTCATCCTGACGCGCGACGCCTCCACCGTGCAGGCGCTCATCGATCAGTTCGCCTCCATCAGCGGCGTGGCCTACGTCATGGTGTACGACGCCAACCGCGCGCAGATCGCCCACACCTTCGTGCCGTTCGTGCCCCCCGACGTGGTGGACAAGAACGTGGTGCCGGGCGACCTCGCCAAGCAGGTGCGGGACATCGAGTACGCCGACCCGGTGACCGGCAAGCACCGGCGCATCATCGACATCGGCGTGCCCATGCTCGGCGGCACGCTGGGCACGGTGCGGGTGGGCATGGACCGCGCGATCATCGACGCGGCGGCTGCCCGCTCGGGCTGGTTCCTGTCCGCGGTCTTCGCCGGTATCGCGCTGCTGGCCGGCACCGCCGGCGCCTTCTTCGCGCGCCGGCTCACCCGGCCCATCGCCCAGATCGTCCGCGTGGCCGAGCGCGTGGGCCGCGGCGACCTCAGCGAGACCATCAAGGTGCAGTCCGGCGACGAGATCGGCCTGCTGGCCCACACCTTCAACGACACGGTGGTGCGGCTGCGCTCGCAGGTCATGACCGAGACCGAGCGCGACGAGGAACGGCGCAAGCGCGAGGATCTGCAGCAGAACATCCAGCGCTTCCTCGACACCGCCATGGAGATCGCCCAGGGCGACCTCTCGCGGCGCGGCGAGGTCACGCCCGACGTGCTGGGCAGCGTGGTCGACTCCATCAACGTGATGGTGGAGGAGATCTCCGCGCTGCTCGGCGACGTCCGCCACGCCGCGTTCCGTGTCTCGGGCAGCGCCGGCGAGATGATCAGCGCCACCGATCAGATGGCCAGCGGTGCCCAGGCCCAGGCGCGGGAGAGCACCAGCGTGAGCCAGGCCGTCGAGACCGTGAGTCGCGCCGCCCGCGACGTGGCGGCCAAGGCCGAGGCCTCGGCGGCCGCGGCCAACCAGACCCTGGAGGCCGCGCGCAAGGGCGACCTGGCCGTGCACGACAGCCTCGCCGGCATGCAGCGCATCCGCGGCGAGGTGCAGATCATCGCCAAGAAGATCAAGGGCCTCGGTGACCGCTCGCTCGAGATCTCCGAGATCCTGAACCTGATCGAGGAGCTCGCCTCGCACACCAACCTGCTCGCGCTCAATGCCGCGATCGAGGCGGCCGGCGCCGGTGAGGCCGGCCTGCGCTTCGGCGTCGTCGCCGACGAGATCCGCAAGCTGGCCGAGCGCGCGGCCAAGGCGACGAAGGACGTGGCCGTGCTCATCCGGACGGTGCAGACCGAGACCCAGGAGGCCGTGATCGCGATGGAGGAGGGCACTCGGGAGGTCGAGGCGGGCTACCAGGTGACGATTCGCGCCGAGGGCCACCTCAAGGAGATCGCCACGTTCAGCACCACCTCCGCCGAGCTGGCCCAGGGCATCTCGCGGGCCGGCGCCGAGCAGGTGCGCGGTGTGGAAGGCGTGGCGCGCGCCATGGGCTCGATCGCCCAGGTGGCGGTCAACACCGAGCAGGCCGTGCTGCAGACGCGCAAGACGGTCGAAGACCTGGTCAAGCTTGCCGACGAGCTGACCCGGAGCCTCTCACGTTTCAAGCTGGCCGCGGCCTGAGGACGGCATGGTCGACTCCGCTGATCAGGATTTCCTGAAGTCCATCTTTCTCATGGAAGCGTGGGACACGCTCACCTCGATCGAGGAGGGCGTGGCCCGGCTGGCCGGTGGCACCGAGCCGGCGTGGGACGAGCTGTTCGTCGTCACGCACCGGCTCAAGGGCGCGGCCTCGCTTCACGGGTTCCCGCGGGTGGCCTCGCTGGCCGAGGCCATGGAGCAGGCGCTGCGTCCGCTGGTCGCCGCCCCGGCCCCCGCGCGCGCGACGGCCGCCATCGAGCTCGAGGCGGCGATGAACACGATGAAGTCCGCGCTGGAGTCCATCGAGCGCAACCTGGAGCCCGAGGCTCCCAGTGCGGCGACGGCGCCCGTGGCTCCCGCCATCGCCGCGACGCCCCCGGTCGCCGAGCCCGAGCCGGCACCGGATGCCGCGTCGGATCCGCTCCGCCACGAGCTCATGCGCTTCTTCGCGGGCAGCGACGAGATCGTCGGCTACTTCGTGCCGGAAGCCTTCGAGCACCTGGAGACGATGACCGTCGCGCTGCTGTCACTCGCCGATTCGGGGGGCAGCGATCCGAGCGTGGCCGCCCTGTTCCGTGCCGTCCACACGCTGAAGGGCGCCGCCTACGTCGTGGGATGCACGCCGATGGGCGCCGTGGCCCACGCCGTCGAGGATCTGCTGGTGGCCGTCCGCGCCGGTCGTCTCGACGTCACGCCGGCGGCACTCGACGAGGTGCACGCCGCCGTCGATCTGGCCAAGCGCATGCTCGACCCCGCCGCCGAGCCGGCGCTGGACTTCACGCGGGCGGCCGAGCAGGTGCGCGGGCGTCTGGCCCGGCTGCTGACCGAGGCCCCCGCGCCGGTGGCGGTCGCCCCGATCGCCGAGCCCCTCGAGCCGCTCGAGCCGCTGGTGGTGCTGGATCCCGAGTCGCTCGAATCGCCGGCGACGCTCGTTCCCGCGGCAGCATCCGTGGCGCCGTCGGCGCCTGCCGCCGCGCGGCCGTCCGCCCCGGCGCGCGTGGGACGCCAGACCATCCGCGTCGCGCTGGACCGTCTCGACGCGCTGATGGATCTCGTGGGCGAGCTGGTGATCGCGCGCAGCGCGCTCGAGCGCCGGCTGGGCGAGATCGATCGACTTGGCGAGGTCCTGTTCGCCAGCCGGGCGCGTCTCGGGCAGGCCGTGGCCGACGTCGAGCGCCGGAGCCTGGAGGCGCGGCTGCCGTCGCGGCGCTCACGGGGCCCCCTCGAGGACGAGCACGCGCGGCCCCGCTCGGTTGCCGAGCTGTTCGCCGAGCTCGAGTTCGATCGCTACGACGACCTCACGCTCTTCGCGCGCAGCGTGTCCGAGATCGCCTCGGACATCGCCGAGGTTCACACCGAGCTGGCATCGCTCGGCCGCTCGGTCCGCGAGGACGTGGGGCTGGTGCACCGGCTCACCGGTGAGGTGCGGGCGGGTCTCGGGCGCGCGCGGCTGGTGCCGATCGGCAGCCTGTACACGCGCTTCGTGCGGCAGGGCCAGGAAGCCGCCAAGGCCGCGGGCAAGGCCGTGCGCATCGAGACCAGCGGCGAGAGCGTCGAGCTCGATGCCAGCGTCATCGAGCAGATCGTGGATCCGCTGCTCCATCTGGCGCAGAACGCCGTCGCGCACGGCATCGAGAATCCCGAGGACCGCCAGGCCACCGGCAAGCCGGCGGCCGGCGTCGTGTCGCTGACCGCCAGCCATCGCGGCGCCTTCGTGGTGGTGGAAATCGCCGACGACGGTCGGGGCATCGATGCCGATCGGCTGCGCCAGCGCGCGGTCGCGCAGGGCTTCGTCACGGCCGAGACCGCCGCGGCGATGTCGCACAAGGACGCGCTCGAGCTGATCTTCCGGCCCGGCTTCAGCACGGCGGCCGAGGTCACGACCACCGCCGGCCGCGGCGTCGGCATGGACATCGTGCGCACCAACGTCGGCCGCCTCAACGGCGAGGTCGAGGTGTGGACCGAGCCCGGCATCGGGACGCGCTTCTCGCTGCGCCTGCCCCTGACCGTGCTGGTCACCGAGGCACTGCTCGTGCGCGCGGCCGGCGAGGCGCTGGCCGTGCCGGTCAACGCGGTGCACGTGATCGCCACGCTCGGTCCGAGCGAGCGCCGCATCACCCAGGACGGCGAGGCCGCGCAGATCGAGGATCGCTGGCTGCCGATGGTTCGTCTCGACCGCGCACTCGGGCTGCCCGAGCCGGCTGCGGTGGAGCGGCTGCAGGTCCTCGCCCTGCGGGGCGGGGGCGGCCTCTTCGCGTGCGCGGTGGACCAGGTACTCCACAAGGAAGAGATCGTGGTGAAGCCGCTGGGCGCGTTCCTCGACGGCGTGGGCCCCTATTCGGGGGCGACGGTGGCGGCCGACGGGCGCGTGACGTTGCTGCTCGACCCCGTCCGGCTGGGCGAGATCGCCACCCGGCCGCCCTCGCCGAGCCACGATCGCGGCGCCGTGAGCCTGCCGCCGCGAGTGTCCGCGGATCGTGGCGATAGCAGCGCCGCCCGCTCCCGTCACCCGCTGACCGGCGCGCGGAAAACGCGCGTGCTGCTGGTCGACGACTCGATCAGCGTACGGAAGTTCGTGGCGCAGATGCTGGACAAGGCCGGCTTCGACGTGGCCGTCGCCGCGGACGGCGCGGAGGCCATGGCGCGGCTCGGCGAGCGCGACTTCGACGTGCTGGTGACCGACCTCGAGATGCCGCGACTCAACGGCTACGAGCTCCTGGAAGACGTCCGCCGGCGCGCCGGGACGCGCGACCTGCCGGTGGTCATTCTCACGACCCGCTCCGGTGAGAAGCACCAGAATCTCGCGCGCCGGCTCGGCGTGAACCACTACATCACCAAGCCCGTGATCGAGGACGCCTTCGTGCGACTGGTCGAGTCGCTGGCGTCGCACAACGGGACGGAGAGCACACGGTGAAGGTACTGATTGTCGATCCCGATCCGAATCGCGCGCCGGGCCTCGCCCAGGCGCTGGTGACCGGCGGCGCCGAGGTGACGGTGGCGCCCAACGGGTCCTTCGCCTTGACGATGCTCGAATGGAATCGTCACGACGTGGTGATCAGCCGCGCGCTCATCGACGACATGGGCGGCCACGAGCTGTGCGCGATCCTCAAGGCCGACCCGAGCACGCGCGAGGTGCGCTTCGTGCTGGTGGCCAGCGCCGACGAGGTGACCGGCGTGGAGTCGGCCGCCGCCGGCGTGGATCTCGTGCTGCCGCCGACCATGGCGGGCAGCGCGGTCGTCCCGCTGGTGGTGCGGCTCATGCGTGGCGACCGGACGCCGGTGCCTGCGGAGCCACCGCGACCCACGCCCGTCGCGGCGCCGCCCCCGGCGCCGGTGACGCCGCCTCCGCCGATGCCGCGTCCGGCCAAGCCGGGCGTGCCCCGGCCGCTGGCCGGCGTGCCGAGCCTGCTGCCCGCGCCGCCTCCACCGAGTGCCGTCGAGCCGCCCAAGCGTTACGCGACGGCGGCGGCCAACGCGCCCTCGACCTGGAAGACGACGCCGGTCACCGCGGCGGCCGCTGCCGGCGCCACCCCGAGCCCCGACCTGCTCGCCGTCCCCAGCGGGATGTTCCAGGGATCGCTCGAGGTGATGGATCTGGCCGAGCTGACGCAGGCCATCGGGCAGGGCGGCAAGAGCGGCCGCCTGATCCTGGCCCTCGGCCGCGGCAGCGGCCTGATCGTGTTCGACGCCGGCCGGATCGTGCACGCCGAGTTTCGTAGCGCCGTCGGCGAAGAGGCCTTCGCCGCGCTCCTGGCCGCCGCGCACGGCGAGGGCGGCGGTCGCTTCTGCTTCGTGCCGGCCACCGGCGGAGCGCCCGCCCGGCCACGCACGATCGACAAGAGCGTCGAGCAGCTGTTGCTGAGCACCGCGACGGCGATCGACGAAAAGGGGTAAGGGGTCATGGCCAAGGTGCTGGTGGTGGACGACAGCCTCAGCGTACGCAAGGTCGTCGAGCGCGCGCTGCTCGGCCGGCACATCGAGGTGGTGTGCGCGGCCACGGGCAGTGAGGCGATCGAGCGGATCGAGCGCGACGAGCCCGACGTCGTCGTGTGCGACGTGGTCATGCCCGATCGTGACGGCTACGAGATCTGCGACTTCGTCAAGCGCCACCCGCGCCTGGCCGGCACGCCGGTGCTCCTGATGTCCGGCATCGTCAACGACGAGGTCCGCGAGCGAGCGGCCCGCGTGCAGTCGGCCGATGTGCTCAGCAAGCCGTTCGCCGCCGACGACCTGCTGCGCAAGCTGGAGGGCCTGCTGGCGACGGCGTCGCGGCCGACCCCCGCGGCGCCGGGCATCGCCGTCGCTCCCGCTCCGGTCAACGGCAATGGTCACGCACACGTGCACCCGACGCCGGCCCCCGTCGAGCCGGCTCCGGTCCCGGTCGCTGCGGCTCCGCCCCCGGTCGCCGCACCACCACCGATGCCGGTGGCTCCGCCGCCGCCCGTCGTCACGAGTGTCGAGCCGCCCGCGCCCGTCGTCGCGGCGTCGGTCACCGCCTCGATCCTCGCCCAGTTCGTGGCGATCGAGGGCGTGCAGTGGGCCGTGCTGGCCGATCGCGAAGGATTCCTGCTCGAGGCGGCGCCGGCGACGATGAGCGATCCCGAAGTCGCCGGTGCGCTGAGCTCGTGCCTGGCCGAGTCCTCCGAGGGCCTGGGGCGTGAGCTGGGCCGCGGCGCGCTCCACGGCATGATGCTCGAGTACGAACGGGGCATGGTCGTCATCTACGGCGTGGGAGCGGGTGCGCTCCTCGCCATCGGGCTCACGGAGCCGTCGGTGCTGGGCAAGGTTCGCTACTACGCGAAGAAGAGCCTGCCCGAGCTGTTGCAGGCGGTGTAGCGATGGCCAGGCAACGTGATCGTGTTCGCATCGCCCGGGTCCTGCGCGCCCTGCTGGTCGCGGCGCTGGGCAGTCTCGTCGCCACCATGCTGTTCGAGCAGGATCTCGGTCGCGATCTGGTGGTGCCGCTGTGGCTCGTGACCTGGGCGCCGCCGGCGTTCTATCTCCTGCTCGCGTTGGTCGCGCTGCGCCACACGCCGGCGGGGCGCCGTCTGGGCTGGGCCGTGGCCACCTGCGGCGTGAACGCGTGCCTGGGCCTCACGACCGCGCTGGCGCTGTCCTACGCGCACCCGATGTCGTTCGCCGGCGCGTTCATGCGCGCGCTGTGGACCTTCGCACCGGCGCCTGCCATCCATCTGGTGGTGGCGCCCCTGGTGATGTTCGCGTGGCGTAGCCGCGTCCGTCCACGGATGACGATCCAGCTCGATCGCTCGGCGACTCCGCCGCTGTCGCGTCCAGCCGCGCCGCCGCTGCCGACGGCGACGCCGAACTGGGACGCGGTGATGCACGAGACGCCGACGTTCGATCCGGGTCCGGCGCCGTTCGAGCGCGTGTCCCGTCAGCCGGAACGCGTCCAGCCGGAGCCGGTACCGGTGCCCGTTGCCGTGGCGGCGAGCATTCCCCCGCGGGCGCCCGTGCCGGTCGCCGTTGCGCCGGCGCCGGTCGCGGCCGCCCCCGCGTCGATCGTGGCCGCTCCGCCCGCGTCGGCGCCCGAGCCGCCGCGTCCGCTCGCGGTGCCGTTCGTGGCGCCGCCGCCGCCGCCGCCCGACGAGCCGATGACGCGCATCTCGTTCGATCGCATCGCGACGCAGCTGCCACCCGACGTGTTCGTGCTGCCGCCGGCGCGGCTTGCGGAGAGTCTGCGCGAGCCCGGTGTACTGACCGTGCCGTCGCGCCACGTGCTCCCGCACCTCGCGGATGGCGCCATCGACGTCCCGTGGGCGGTGATCGAGTACCAGTTCCCCGAGATGGCGTTCGCGCTTCCGCAGGCGGAGGTGCGTCGCCGATTCACGGGCTGGCAGCTGTCGCTGCCCATGGACGAGGTGCTCAGCCAGGTGCCGGCGGAGATGTGGCGCGTGGACATGGCCGCGCCCGATCTGACGGCGCTCAGCCAGTTCCCGGCGCCGTTCGCGCCTGGGCAGGCGACTCCCGCGAATGCGCCCGCGCCCGCTGCTGCGGCGGCGGCCGCGCCTCGTCCGGCTCCGCGTCCGGCGACACCGCCGGCCGCGCCGACGCCGGCGGCGCCGGTCGTGGCAGAGGCGCCAGCTGCGCCCGCCAGTGCCGTGCCCACGCCGGTGGCCGCCACGGCCATTGCGCCGCCGGCACCTGTTCCGCCGCCGCCGCCCGTTGCAGTGCCGGCGCCTGTTGCGCCGGCGCCGGCTGCGCCTGCACCAGTCGCGGCGGCTCCGGTCACGCCAACGCCGGTCGCAGCGCCTGCGGCTCCCGCGGCTCCCGTCGCGCCGGCGGCTCCCATGGCTGCGCCGGCCGTCGCTCCCGCGGTCGCGGCCCCGCCACCCGCAGCGCCGCGCCCCGTGGCTCCGGCGCCGACCCCTGTGCCCGTGCCGGCCGCCGCGGCGACGCCACCGCCTGCGCCGGCACCCGTCGCGCCCGCCCCGGTGAGTGCACCGGCCAAAGCCGCGGCGCCTCCACCGCTCGCGGCGCGCGTGCAGGCGGCACCGGCAGCGCCGAGCCCGACTGTCCTACCGGACGAGGAGAGCGCTTCATTGGCGCGCGCGCTGAGCCTGTGCCTGTCGTCGGCCGGCGCGCTGGAGTGGCAGACGCGACGGGTCGACGGCCGCATCCTCGTGTCGTTCGTCGCCCCGGCGCTGGCGCGAGAGGCGATCGATGCGCTGGCGGCGCGGGCGTCGACGCTGGCGGGTCGGCTCGGCCGGTGGCCGGTCGACCAGTTGACGATTCGCACCTCGCGCGTGGTCTGCATCCTCACGCCGCTCGGCGCGCGCGGATGGCTGGCCGCCTCGGTGCGCGGCGGTGGCCCGGTCGCCCTGGTCGAGCTCCTGTCGTCACGCGCCCGAAGCGCGACGGCCAACGGCGGCGCCGATACGGCGCTGGGCGCGGACGACGCGCTGTCGGCGCTCGCGACGTCGGCCAGCCCGCTGGCCAGCGCCAACGGCAGCGTGGCCGCGGCCACGCGGGCGCTCGGCGCGTTCGGCTCGATCGTCGCGTCCACCGCGGCGGCCGAGGCGGGCGGCCCCAGCGTGTATGCATTCTCGGCCGACTCGGATCGCACGCTGGTGGGCGTCGCTCGCGTCGTGCACACCGCGCTGCTGGTCGGCCACGACGACGACGCGCTGGGGCGGATCGAATCGGTCGCGCTCCGACGCGGTCGTGAGCGCGCGATCGTGCGGCCACTGCGCGGCATGGGTGGTCCGGCGGTCCTGGCGGCCGCCGGCCAGGTGGTGCTGCCGGGACGCGCGCATCGCGCGGCCGTGAAGGCCGCTGCGCTGCTGGAGGCGAAGTGACATGTCGATCATCAACTACGCGGCCCGCGTCATCAACTTCAAGGTCGTGTACTACGGCCCCGGGCTGGCCGGCAAGACGGCGAACCTCCAGAACATCCACCAGCGCCTGCCCGACGGCAACAAGGGCAAGATGATCTCGCTGGCCACCGGTGACGATCGCACGCTGTTCTTCGACTTCCTGCCGGTCTCCGCGCTCGGGGTGCGTGGCTTCACCACGCGCTTCCAGCTCTACACCGTGCCGGGCCAGACGCACTACAACATGACCCGCAAGCTCGTGCTACGCGGGGTGGACGGCGTGGTCTTCGTGGCCGACTCGCAGTGGGACCGGCTACGCGACAACGTCGAGAGCTACCGCAACCTGGACGAGAACCTCAAGGAGTATGGCCTCAACCTGGCCACCATTCCCCTGGTGATGCAGTACAACAAGCGGGACCTGGATCGGATCGCTCCCATGGACTACATGGAGTTTCTCCTCAACCGCGGCGAGCGGCGTGTTCCCTCGTTCGAGGCCGTCGCCGTCGACGGGACCGGCGTGTTCGACACCCTGAATACGGTGTCGCGCCTGGTACTCGTCAAAGAGTTTGGTCAAGTACAGGAGGCAGGCGCGTGAGAGTCCACGACATCGTGATTCACGAGGCCGACGCGGTTCGGATCGACGCCGTGCTCGGGCGATTCCTCGCCGACTCCAGCTGTGCCGCGGCGTTGCTGATCGATCGCAGCGGGCAGCCCCTGGCCGAGAGCGGTGTCTCGCGTACGCTGGACACCGGATCGATCGGGGCGCTGGCGGCGGGCGCGTTCAGCGCGACGGCGGCGCTGGCCCGGCTGCTGGGCGAGAGCGAGTTCTCGGTGCTGTTCCACGAGGGCGTGCGGGAGAGCATGCACGTCTCGACGGTGGACGACGACACCATCCTGCTGGCGATCTTCGACGAGCGCACGACGGTGGGCATGGTTCGCTTGTTCGCGCGCGAGGCCAGCACGTCGATCGGCGGCATCCTCGAGGAGTCGCGCAAGCGTCCGAAGCGGGTGGGGGCGCTGGCCGCGCCGCTGACCGCCGAGGAGATGCGGCGCGCTGGCGACCATCGCTCCGCCTGAGCCGCGGCCGTCGCCGGAGGAGGAGCGCGAGCTCTGGGCCACCGCCCGCGTCTTCGAGAGCGTGGTGGAGGCCAACGAGTTCGACGTGCCGGCCCTCGAGAGCCTGCGCGAGGTCTACGCGCGCCTGGGTGACCAGGGCAAGCTGCGCCTGACGCTGGAGCGCTTGTCGGCGGCCACCGGCGAGCCGTTGCCTCCGATGCCGGCAGCGCCCGTTCAGGCGCCGCCGCCGCCGCCACCACCCGTGCGCGTCGTCGCGGCGCCGCCGGCCAGCGCGCCGGCGCCTCCGCGCGCACCCGTGGCCTCGCCGCCGCCCGCGGCGTCCCCGCGTCCGTCGGCGCCGCCGCACCCCGCGGCCGTGCCGCCCCGACCCGTGGCTGCCCCGCCGCGCCCGGCCCCGCAGCCCGTGGCTCAACCGGTCGGCGCCATGGCGTCCGGCCGCGGAACGATGGTGGTGCCGGCCGATCCGCCGGAGATGGCCGCCGCGATCGCTCGCGCCGAGCACGCGCCCGGCGGGCGGCCACGACAAGCGGCGCGTCGGCGGGGACGGCTGGGCGAGCTGCTCGTCGCCGAAGGCTACATCTCACAGCAGCAGTTGCAGGACGCGCTCCGTGAGCACCGGCGCTCCAAGGAGCGGCTGGGCAGCGTGCTGGCCAAGAAGGGGCTCGTCAGCGAGGACCAGCTGGTCGAGATCCTGTCCAAGGAGCACGGCCTGCCGTCGGTGACCATCGAGGATCACTCCATCGATCCCGCGACGCTGGCCATGATCCCGCAGCACATCGCGCGCAAGTACGACGTGCTGCCGCTGGGCCGCATGGGCAACGGCCTCACGCTGGCCATGGCCGATCCCACCAACGTGGTGGCCATGGACGAGATCGCCGCCATGACGCGCCTCAGCGTCCTGCCGGTCGTCGCCTCTGGCTACGCGATCCGGGTCGCCATCGAGCGCTACTACATCCGCGAGAGCGCGCCGATGGCCGACGTGCTGGCCGAGCTGGCCAGCGACCCCACCTCCTTCGAGGTCGTCGGATCGGAGGACGACCAGGGTGTCCGGGACGTCATCGAGCTGAAGGAGTCGGCCGACGAGGCGCCGGTCATCAAGCTCGTGAACATGATCCTGGCCGACGCCATCCGGCGTGGCGCGTCGGATCTGCACTGGGAACCGTACGAGAAGGAGTTCCGCATCCGCTTCCGCATCGACGGCGTGCTGCACGAGATGCTCTCGCCGCCCAAGCGCCACGAGGCCGCGATCATCTCGCGCATCAAGATCATGGCCAGCCTCGACATCGCCGAGCGCCGGCTGCCCCAGGACGGCC
>Ga0134122_10002794_pt1 | contig 12868 bp, 11 predicted proteins | sample KB302_FD_96461 | JGI IMG/M metagenome (GOLD analysis project Ga0134122, IMG submission 96461) | Terrestrial soil microbial communities without Nitrogen fertilizer from Kellogg Biological Station, Michigan, USA - KB3-0-2 | ecosystem: Environmental > Terrestrial > Soil > Unclassified ...
ATTCTGGACTTGAGATTCTCTCCTTCGACCCACTCCATCGCGATGTAAACATTGCCCTCGCATTCGCCAAGCTCATATACCCCAGCGATGTTTGGATGATTGAGCGCGGCTGCCATACGGGCCTCGCTCTGGATGCGCTCTTTCGCGTCTCGATCTCCGGTCAGTTCCTCCGTCAGCAACTTGATCGCAACCGTTCGGTTTAGAGTAAGGTCCTCGGCCTTCCACACCTGTCCTGTCCCACCACGGCCAACGAGTTCGATCAGGCGATAGTGTGAAATGATTCGAGACATTGCCGGCCTCTTCGCGTAACAAAGCTTGACGGAGCCCTGCCGAGCTTTGCGCTACAACTGAGCGGTGCGGTGTGCTGGGCCGAAGACTATCTCCGCTCGCACCTTTGGTCAAGGCGCAAAACCAATCCGCATCGTACGCAGTCGAAACATCGATGTTTATGTTAATAGGCAAGGAGGAAAAGACGTTTGATTCACGAGGGCTGCACTCGGAGTAAAGGCTCATGCGTAATAAAAGGATGACCGTTAAGTTGCTTGAATGGAATCAGCGAACTTATGCGAATGATCCTCGTTCTTGTAACTTGGGGACACTCAAACAGGTTGGTAAACGAAACGGAATCATACTATGAAGTTTTTTGAAAGTGTTGCACTTGCGCTAAGCGCAATTCTCGCTCACAAACTTCGTTCCTTCCTCACGCTGCTGGGAATTATCTTCGGCGTTGCGACGGTCATTGTCGTCGTCTCACTCATCGAAGGCTTCAATAAGTATTTCAACGACAAGATCGCCGATCTCGGATCGAATGCGTTCGTCGTGAATAAGATGGGCATCGTCACCAGCCTGCAGGAGTGGATCGAACGCAGCAAGAAAAACAAAGACATCAAACTCGACGATCTGCGCGCGATCAAAGAGCATCCGACCTACATCCGGGACGCCGCCGCGATGATGCGCCGTCGAGGCAACATCAAGCGCGATACGCAGCTTCTCCAGGACGTCGAGATCATGGGTGTTTCGGCGAACATGGTCGATATCGATTCGGTGAAAGTCGATCAGGGCCGCTACATCATGCCTTCGGAAGAAGAGCACGCGCGTGAGAGCTGCTTCATCGGTTACGAATTGGTCAAGCAGCTCTTCCCTACCGTCGATCCGATCGACAAGGAAATCAAGATTGATGGACGTCCGTTTCGCATCGTCGGCGTCGCGCAAGAGATGGGAACCGTGTTCGGCAACCCGCGCGACAATTTCATCATAATGCCGATCTCGACTTTTCAAAACATCTACGGCTCGCGCGGTTCAATCGCCATCAGAGTCGCCGCTATCGGTCCCGAATCAATCGAGCGCGCGCAGGATGAGGTTCGAGTGGTGCTTCGCTCGCGGCGGCATTTGAATTACAACGACGCGGACAACTTCGGCATCGTTACTTCCGATGCGCTCAACAACTTGCGAGAGCAGATATTCGGGACGATCTCGATTGTCGCGGTGGGCGTGACTTCGATAGCGCTTGTCGTCGGTGGAATCGTGATTATGAATATCATGCTGGTCTCGGTGACGGAACGAACTCGCGAGATCGGCATACGCAAATCGCTTGGCGCAAAACGAAAAGACATCGTTCGCCAGTTTCTGTCGGAGTCGACGGTGCTCTCGTTGATTGGAGGCATGATCGGCGTCGCGATCGCGTATGGACTGGGCAAGCTGGTGACGGTTCTGTTCTCGCTACCGACCGCGCTGCCGATCTTCTGGACGTTTATGGCGCTCACCGTGTCGGCGAGCATAGGGTTGTTCTTTGGAATTTATCCGGCCTGGAAAGCAGCCAAGCTCGATCCAATTGAAGCGCTACGCGCGGATTGAGAACGAAGTTCGTAGTCCGGCCTTCAGGCGGAAGTTTGTATGCCGGCCTACGACGGAGCTGCTCTAAGATACAAACTTCCGCCTGAAGGCCGGACTACGAACGGGGAATTTGGCGGACACGAACGCGTAACATTGATGAGTTGATATGAGCAGACAAGACACAAGTGAAAGCTTCAGAATGGCGTTTGCCACGCTGCATGCGCATAAGTTCCGTTCGTTTTTGACCGTGCTCGGAGTGGTCATTGGCACCGTCACCGTGATGGTCATCGCGTCGTTCATCTCGGGACTCGATCAAAAGTTCAAGAACGACATCGAGTCGTTCGGCACCAACACAGTTTTCATTTACAAATTCGACCCCGGCATTCACACCGGAAGGCTGACGCCGGAAGAACGAATGCGTAAGCCGATCAGCTACGAAGACGCAGTTGCGATCAGAGAGCAGTGCCCTTCTGTGAAATACGTCGCCCCGTTTCTCGGCCCCGACGATGTCATCAAGGTTCGTTATCAGGAACAAGAGCTATATGTCACTCAAGTACAGGGCACCACAACCGACTACGAGCGAATGTCGTCGGTGCACATCGCGGAAGGACGCTACTTCACCGAATCCGAAAACCAGCATCGCGCCGACGTCTGTGTGATTGGCGCCGACATCGCCGATAAGTTCTTTCCTCACCTGCAAGCTCTCGACAAACAGATACTCGTCAACGACAAGCCCCTCACGGTGATCGGCGTCGTTCAAAAGCAGGACAACTTCTTTGTCGGCGAGAACGACGGCGGCAATCAGAATCGCGCCGTGTACATGCCTTACGAGACGATGAAGAAGATGTACCCGGCCGAGAAAGACCACTTCGTCATGGCGCAAGCCCAGGAAGGCAAGCTCGCTCAGGCCGAAGACGAGATACGCTCGCTTCTGCGCCGTCGCCGGGGCGTGGCTTACGATGCAAAAGATAACTTTGGGCTTTCGACTCCGGACGCGATCACCGAACAGTTTCACCAGATCACCGGCGGCATCGCGATCCTGATGTTTGCGATCTCGAGCGTAGGCTTGCTGATCGGCGGCATCGGCGTGATGAACATCATGCTGGTGTCAGTCACCGAGCGAACAAAAGAGATCGGCGTAAGGAAAGCGATCGGCGCGCGTCGCCGCGACATCATGCGTCAATTTCTGATCGAGGCGATGTCGCTGACGGGTTCAGGTGGGCTGCTTGGAGTGGGAATCGGCTGGGGCTTGAGCTTGCTGGTTAATTTGATTTTGCCGGTGAACGTTCCGACTTGGGCTCCCATTGTTGGGATAACAGTTTCGTGCGGTATTGGATTGATCTTCGGAATGTGGCCCGCGATGAAAGCAGCGAGGTTGGATCCCATCGACGCGCTCAGGTACGAATAGCTGCGAAAGGCTGAAACTAACCTCATGTGTTATGTCTCGCGCTCAGATATGGCTCTACGGCGGCGACATTTGATGGAAGACAATCCGAGTCACTGACCCGAGAATAGAATCAAATGAGGGAGTCAATCTAGTACCACAAATAAAAAGCCTCCAGAACTTGTCTCAGCCTACCTTCCGAAATCCCAGAGAACTCTTGGCGGAAGCCATTCGAACCATGTCTTGTCGACCCAACACTTGTTCTCAGTGGCGCACTTGTAACCGAAGCGTACGCGAAGTCGTGATACTCATAGCTGCCGCCGGCGATGTAACCTCGTCTACTAGCACTAACCATCGTCAGCGATTTGTCACCTGCAGGTCCTCCCCAACCCCCTTGTATCTTCCATCCCGTTTGCGAGCAAAATTCCTCAACTACCTTGCGGTAAGGAGCGAGTGCAGGAGCTATAGCGGCTTCACCTTGTTCTTCCTTAGCCTTCCTTTCGGCCATGGAGCGATCAACTTCCCTCGCTAACTTGTCAATCTCTCTCTGTTTTGCTTGCTTCGTTTTGTCTAGCCAGCCCAAAAGTTTGCACTCCTATCTTTCATAAGGACGCTGTCGGGAAAAACCGTGAAATGCCGAGTCGATCGTGAGGTCGGGTAGAATTCCAATTTGGTACATTCCGAAAACATGACGAGATCCGTTTCGCGCGCTCCGGGCGAGCGCCTAGTGCGATACCGATGTTTTTACGCGAGCATCAATCGCCTTCCCTTAGGCTCTGGGATGCTGTCTCCAAATTCTTTCGCCGTATCGATCCACAATTCGATTGCCTCATGCACGTTCGTTAATGCTTTTTGCGGCGTCTTGCCGTGAGCCATACACCCGGGGAGTTCAGGAACCTCAGCGACGAATACCTTGTCCTCATTGCTCCAGTAAAGAATGATTTCGTATTTCTGCATTATTCCACCTCTCCGAGACGATACTTTAAGATGATAGCCCTGACTTGCCGTACCTGATACACCTTGGCTTTGCCGCCTTCACGTTGCAATTTATTCTCTCTTCAACGCCTGCCTGTCGGAATAAGTGATGACTGCCACGAATCCGCTCTTCAAAACCAAGCCGCGTTAACAACCGGCACAGGTCGTCGAACGGGATGTTCGCGTCTGATGCGCCTCTCAGTATCTCAAGTAGAAGCTTATCGTACTTGCCCACGCACGTGTCATAGTACAACGGAGCACTCAGGTGCGTCGAACTACAATGTGGCCGCGATGAATGCCGCGGGACTCATCCAGGACACAAACCTTGTTGAGCCGATTCACCCTCGCTAGAATACGGATCGGTATACAACATGCCCTCTCGCATTCGAATCACGCTCGAGATGATCAAGTTCGAGCACACGCTCTTCGCGCTTCCCTTCGCGCTGTTGGGAGCGACGCTCGCGGCTCGTGAGATCGCACCTCAATCACCAGGTTTCTGGATTTCAAAGTTTTTGTGGATAACCGTTGCGATGGTCGGCGCGCGTTCGGCGGCAATGACGTTCAATAGAATCGCCGATCGAAACATTGACGCCGCCAATCCGCGAACCGCCAGTCGAGCGCTTCCAGCCGGACTGTTGGACATCAGATTCGCCGTTGTTTTCACCATCGTATCGGCGGCAGCTTTTCTGCTCGCCGCCTGGCAGCTCAATCGATTGACGCTGATTCTCTCGCCCGTCGCGCTCGCGTCGGTGCTGCTCTATTCCTATACAAAACGCTTCACGTTGTTTTCTCATTTGATCCTCGGCTGGTGTCTCGCGATCGCGCCGTCGGGCGCGTGGATAGCGATTCAGGGGAAGCTGACGTTGACACCGGTTCTGCTGTCGATCGCGGTGATGTTGTGGACGGCGGGCTTTGATGTCTTGTATGCGTGTCAGGACTTCGACTTCGATCGGCGCAGCGAGCTTCACTCGATCCCTCGCGAGTTTGGAATAGGGCGCGCTTTGTGGATCGCTCGCGGAATGCACGCGTTGATGTTCGTCGTTTTGATCTTGTTTTTTCGCTACGCACATCTCGGATGGCTGGGGCTTGTGGGAGTGATCGCAACCGGCGCGCTGCTTGTCTATCAACACAGCATTGTTAGAGCCGACGATTTGTCGCGATTGAACGCGGCTTTCTTCACCACAAACGCATTCGTAAGTATCATTCTTTTCGTTACGATGGCCGGCGACGCCCTACTTTTTCGATGACCCGCGCGTGCTATGATTGCTCTTCTTTGATTACCCCTGGGTTGAATGAATGATGAATAGAATTCTGGTGACCGGCGGCGCCGGATTTATTGGAAGCCATCTGGTCGATCGCCTGCTCGATGGCTGCGATGCTCACGTGACCGTCGTCGATAACTTCAGTGACTTCTACGATCCGGCAATCAAGCGGGCGAATATCGCATCGCATCTCTCCAGCGAAAACTTCGAGTTAGTCGAAGCCGACATCTCGGATTCCCGGGCCATGATTGACCTGTTCGCTCGATCGAAATTCGACTGCGTAGTTCATCTGGCGGCGCGAGCCGGCGTGCGTCCGTCACTCGAGGACCCGCTCGCCTATGAAACCGCAAATGTGCGCGGCACGTTCAATCTGCTCGAAGCTGCTCGCCGAAACGAAGTGCCTCGCTTTGTTTTCGGCTCATCGAGTTCAGTCTACGGCGTCAACTCGAAGATGCCGTTCTCGGAGGACGATCCGATCGCGAGCCCTATTTCACCTTACGCGGTAACAAAGATCGCCGGCGAAGCGGCGAGTCACACGTACAGTCATCTGTACGGGCTGCGAGTTGTCTGTCTAAGGTTGTTCACCGTTTACGGCGAGCGCCAAAGACCCGATCTCGCCATTCACAAGTTCGCGCGCTTGATCTCGAAGGGTCTTCCCATTCCGATGTTCGGCGACGGTACGACGCGCCGTGATTACACGTACATCGACGACATCATCGCGGGGTTGTTCGCGGCGATGAAATATGACCGCACTCACTTCGAAGTGATAAACCTAGGCGAATCGCGCACGGTTGAGCTTCGGCGGCTGGTCGAATTGATCGAGCAAGCCCTCGGCAAACGCGCGATCATCGATCATCAGCCGCAACAGCCCGGCGACGTGCCGGTCACCTTCGCCGATGTGAGTAAGGCTCGGCGCTTACTTGGCTATGAACCAGCAATGCAAATTGAAGATGGAATCGAGAGGTTCGTTGAGTGGTTCAACCGGCAGCCCGCGTAAGCACCTTCGAGCCGAAGGCGCTGGTTTCTCGCCTTGCTCGCACTTATTCCCCGGTCTACTATCTCTCACGAACAATCAATCAACAGTCCGAGTGATCGCGCCGATGAAAGAGTACGTCCTGGATACAGTCGAAGAGTTTGAAAAGAAAGCAACAACGCCGGAGATCTCCGTCTTCCTGCCCGTCTTCAACGAAGAAGACAACATCGAGTTACTCAACCTCAACCTGACTGATGAAATCACCAAGCTCGGACGCAGCTATGAGGTCATCTATGTCGATGACGGCTCGACCGATGACAGCCTGGCAAAGCTAAGAGAAATCGCCGCGGGCGACCAGCACGTGCGAGTGATTTCGTTTCGGCGCAACTACGGACAGACTGCAGCGATGAGCGCCGGAATCGATCACGCGCGAGGAAGCATACTGATTCCGATGGATGCCGATCTTCAAAACGATCCGGCGGACATAGGGCGGCTGCTCGCGAAACTCGACGAGGGATATGACGTCGTGTCGGGCTGGCGCAAGGATCGTAAGGACGAGTGGCTCACACGCCAGCTTCCATCGAGAATCGCCAATCGGCTGATCTCAAAAATGAGCGGCGTTGATCTTCACGATTACGGCTGCAGCTTGAAGGCGTATCGGCGCGATTCGTTGACCGGGGTGAAGCTCTACGGCGAGATGCATCGATTCATTCCGATCTACGCGGGATTCGCGGGCGCGCGCGTCACCGAGATACCGGTCACTCATCACGCGCGCCACGCCGGCGAGTCCAAGTACGGTTTGTCACGAACAATCAAGGTGATCTTCGATATGATCACGATCAAGTTTCTGTCTAGTTATCTGACGAAACCGCTTTATCTGTTCGGCTGGGCGGGGCTGGTGTGTCTGGTGATCTCGTTTCTGACATTCCTGTTGGCACTTTATTATCGAATCTTCCAGGGCGTGCATCTCAACCGAATGCCCGCGGCTACGTTGTCGATGATTATGTTTGCGATGGGGTTTCAATTCATCTTCATGGGATTACTGGCCGAGATGATCGTACGCACTTATCACGAGTCCCAGGACAAACCGACCTATCTGATTCGCGAGAAGATCAACATCGAGGACAGCGGCCGATGACGGGCGGCGGAGTAGAGGTAGCGGACGTGGCAGAGGAGCAGAGGAGCAGAGGAGCAGAGGAGATTGACCACTCGCTCACCTCTGCTCCTCCGCTCCTCTGCTCCTCTGCACCCCCTCGCCTCTTCCCTTCTGCCTCGTCAGTCACAATCGCCGGTATCCCGGTGGCAAATCTAACCGAAGACGAGACTGTCGCCGAGATCGACAAGCTGATAGCAGACAAACGACCGCACTACGCGGCAGTAGTCAACGCGGCGAAGATCGTTGCCGCCAATCAAGATGAACGCCTAAAACAAATTTTGCTTGAAGCCGATCTCGTGACCGCCGACGGAATGTCTGTAGTGTGGGCGTCGCGAATTCTCGGTGGCCCGCTGAAGCAACGCGTGACCGGCATCGACCTGTTCGAGCGATTGATCGAGCACGCTGCTCATCGTGGCTTATCGGTTTACTTTTTGGGCGCACGAGAAGAGTCCGTGCGCGGCATGGTCGAACGGTTCACTAACAAGTACCCGCCGCTTCGAATAGCCGGATACCATAACGGCTACTTCGAGGAGTCCGAGAGTCAATCGCTCGCGGAAACGATAAGACTCAGCGGCGCGGATTTGCTGTTTGTAGCAATGGGCTCACCCGCGCAGGAATATTGGATCGCTTCGAACATCGAGAACGCTGGAGTTCGGTTCGCGCTCGGCGTAGGCGGAAGCTTCGATCACGTGAGCGGACTCGCCCGGCGCGCTCCTCGATGGATGCAGCGAATTGGATTCGAGTGGCTCTATCGCCTGTCGCGCGAGCCGCGCCGTATGTGGCGGAGGTACTTGATTGGCAATTCGGTATTCATTTGGTTGATCGCGCGCCAGCGGTTGAGTCATAGTCGCGGAGACACCACCGCGCTTAGTTGAGAAGCATTCTTTCGGTGTCAAACCATCTTCGAAGTGTGCCACACAAAGGAGAGAAACATGAAAACGGCCAGTTGCTTACTGGTGTGGCTCACACTGCTTCCATTAGTTCGCGAGCAAGTTCCAAGACCAACAACCGAACAACTGCCCGCCATCGCCGCGAGCGGAGCCTTCTTCGCCTTGTCTGTCGCGGACATTGAAGCAAGCGCAAAGTGGTATTCGGAGAAATTGGGTCTGAAGGTCGTGATGAAGGCTCCTAAGCGGGATCACGCCGCCGTCACGGTGCTCGAGGGCGGTGGCCTTATCGTGGAATTAATTCAGCGCGATGATGCAGCGCCGCTGGGTAAAGCCGCGCCCTCGGTCAAGGGCACCCTCTACGTCCATGGAATGTTCAAAGCCGGAGTCATAGTGGATGATTTCGAGAAGACGCTCGCTATGCTCAAGGCGCGCGGCGTGGATTTTTTCATTGGACCGTTTCCGGGGAGAGCGAATCAAAGGGCGAACGTCATTATTAAAGACAATGCGGGCAATCTCATCCAATTCTTTGGAAAATAGCGCGGAAGAAATTCATGACCACGCAGCAGCTCTACCTGATTAACGGCGTGTATCTGTTGTGCTGACCCACATATTGGCCGCGAGTGTTCAGAGTACCGACTTTAGTCGGGTAGTGGACCCGGATGCTTAAGCTCTGAACGCCCGCTGCCATTTGCCGTCTATCATCTCGGCTTGTATTGTCTCCTAACTGCCTTCAGACGAGAATCACTCCTGGTAACCAGCAGCAGTTGAACGGTTTCCTAAAAACATAACGTCGCTGATCTCTTCCACCGGCCGTCGATGACGTGATCCCTGGGAATGCTAGGGCATTCTGGTTTCAATCACCTCTCGCATCTGGCGACTTACCTTACCGAATCTCGGCAATGCGAGGCGTGGGTGTGAGTACCATCGTAGAGTAGTCCACCATATCCGCGCCGAGCACGAAGTGGAAACGGGCGAACGTGGTCAGCAGGTCCGTCTGATAGACCTCTACTACGTCGGCGTGACAGATCAAGAACTTTGCGGATGCCACGATGTCCTCTCGGTCGATGATGCACATGACCCGCATCTGGGGAGCTCGGTTGAGATAGTCCAGCACGGCGGTAACGAGCGTCGGATAACCCGGGTGCAGCATATCGTCTATGCAAACGATACCGTGAGGATGTAACACCGAGTCTGCGAGAGCGAGATCGTTGCTTAGGCTTTCATAGGAATGGTTGCCGTCGATGTGGAAGAAACGCGACTTGCGGTTAGCCAGCTTGCGGCGAAGGTCCTCGACACTTATCGATCTGCTGTTTGCCTTCCACGCGGCGAAGCGGTCCGGGAACAACCCGTGCGTTTCGCAGTTAGTAAGAAAGCGGTCCAGCACTCCGGCATCGGGCCAGTCAAACACGTCGATGCCAAGGGCTTTCTCATCGGCCGCGAGACCCAGCGCCATCGCAATGAAGAAGCGGCCCTCGAACGTCCCGATTTCAACAACGTCGCCTGAAATCCCGAGCGCAGACTGTCGGTGGATCAATTGCCCGCAGATCCCCGCGGCGAATCGCGAGGACATGCCGAGCACCTGCTCGTAGCCAGCCGCGAGGTAGTGGTCGATTGCTGGATGTCCACTTGCAATGTCGAGCACAAAGCCTCACAGCATCGCGGCGTCGGTCGCCTGCATCACGTTAAGATCACCGTCTGAGTTCTTGTCATTTCCGTGCGTCACCCCCACGGCCAACGACGGGAGTAGGCTAGCGCGCGAGTCCGGCGAACGCGGGGCGCACGTTCTCCGCCTTTCTGACCGAGCGGGAGGCCACACGCCCGGTACGCCGGCAGACGGACGTCATAGACCTCCGGGAACTTGCTCACGAATCGGCGCGCATTGCGCTCCAAAGACTCAGCCCAGTCATCCGCCGAGTCGTGATCAAGGTGGACGGCATACAGCCACCGGGGTTCCGGAAAAACGAAGCCCAGTCCAGCCCGGTGCAGATTATATGCAAAGTCCATATCTTCCTCGCCCCAGCCGTGGTATCCCTCATCCCAGCCACCGATCTGCTCGACGTAGCGTCGCTCGACGCTGAGCGCGTTACTGGCGGCGTAGTACCAGTGAGACGTGGGTGTACAGGTCTCGCGAGAATGCGAAGCCCGCCCTCCGAACCAGCGCGCTTCGGTCGCGACGTCGCGGAGACACGGCGCCTTGCCACGAGTCTGCTCCTCCTGGGTCAGCGCGAAGCGGGCCGGTTTGACGACGGCACCGCGGTGCTCCGAGTGCAGATGTCGAAGGGAATCGATGAACGTTGGGCACGGAACCATGTCGCCGTCCAGAAAAACAGCAATGTCCGTGTCGCAGCCGCGCCATCCTTCGTTTCGCGCGGCCGCTCTGTTCCCAGGACCATTCCCTCGCTGCAAGGAAGCCAACCTGGCGCGGCGCATTTGCGGCGGCAAGGCCGGCGGCCGGTCGCTGTGATCATCCACAACGATCACTTCGTCACGATCGCGGAGTTGAGGCGTCAACATCTCCAGAATCCACTGCAGACCCTCGTGGTTGTTATGGAAGGGTATGATCACACCTAGGCTTATCGTCATGTGGAACCTCCGGGATTCTATTTCAGGAGACGAGAATACTTGACGCCTTCGGAGGGCAGCAAGTGGCCGAACAACTCCAGTAGGTGAGGGTGTCGTACTTCTGGGAGGTGGGCCACTAGATAATCACACAAGAGCTGGTTCGACTCCTTGAAATGCTCGAACCGGTCTCGGGAGAGGGCGATCAATTGTTGCCCCGTATCCGTCCGGCCCTGCAGGCCCTCCGACAGGCCAAGATAGCGGAACAGCCAGGCGGCCAGATCGCGTTCTTGCAATATCTCCGCAAGCTCGAGGGCCTCTTTAAAATATGCATCAGCCCGGTCGGCGAGCGCCGCTCGCTCTGGGATTGCGGCGGCGATCGCTTTTTCAAGCGAAAGGACGCCCAGGTCTTTGAGGGATACGGCAAGCTGCCGGTGGTCGCCAAGTCCGCGGAACACATGTTCTGAGTCGCGGAGAAGTGGTTCCGACAAACTCGCTCGGCCCGTGTCCCGATACAGGCAGCCGAGATCGCGTTTCGTCCAAGCCACCTGGCGTACAACGTCGAGCCGCTCGAAAATCTGCACGGCTTGTGTAAAAGCGTCCTCGGCATCCTTAGTCCGGTCCAAATCCTTGAGCATCCACGCGGCTGAACGGAGTCCTTCCGCCACTACTGCGCCAAGGTCGACATCCGAGAGTCGCTGGCTGGCCTGCTGAAGTGAACGGAGGGCCTTCTCCATCGACTTCCAGCGCCGAGCGGCGGTGTAGTCCTTCGTCAGCCAGCAGAGTTCATTCCAACGCAAGGCGTCGAGAACAGCCGAGGGCCGATCAGGTATCTGCTCAAAAAATGGAATTGCTCCGTAGACATCGTTATTTCGAGCGCGATACAGACCGTGAGCCATACCGGCCGCAGCCGGCGCAACGTCATGAACAGATTGTGTCTGAGCAGTTGTCTCGACTGTGCACCAGCATTGGTATAGCTCCTCGCGCAACGCGTCGGGAGAGACGGCACGGATGAACGCCGCCAGGTAAGCATCGTCCTGCAAGAGCGTGAAGGCCTTCTCGACTTCTCCAGCCAGTCGCAAGTGAATCAGCGCGTACCGCACATCGTATGCGTTTCGCAGCTTGCCGGCCCGCCGATACTCCGCCCAAATGAAATCCGCCAGTCGCTTCTGCCCTTCCTTTGGACTGACATAGAAACCGCCGGCCTTGCTCCTGGTGGTGAGCCACTCCATTACTGTTGCGTGGAATGGCTTAGGAACGTCGTCGGCGGAGGGGAACAGCGAGCCCAAGGCGGTCCGGACTTCTTCGGCTTGATAATCATTCCAGCCGTGGACTGCAGCGAGTTGGTCGAGTCGTAGCGGCTCCTGCGCTGCTGCCATCGTTTCGAGGACAGGGCGAATCTTCTCCTGGTAAAGTATGAGATCAGGAAACTGCCGGGCAAAGTATTGCGCGTAGACCCCACCCAACCCCTGTGGAAACTCGGCCGGCACGTCGAGCGAAAGCCGGCCAAGCGACAGGTCATGCAACACCCAATGCACATATAGGAATAAGCCCTCACTTCGATCGATGATGTGCCTGACATTCTCCGCGGAGGCCGCCTTTTCCCCGAAGAGGCGCGTCAGTTCGTTGGCGACGTAGTCCTGCAAGTCGCGACGGTTCTCCTCTGAGTCCGCTTCGAGAGGGACCGGCGTGAATTCCTGAAGAGCGAACATAACATCCGGATTGGGCCGGCTCGTGACGATGAGACGGAGCCAACTCGGCGTCTTCAGGAACTCCGAGGCAAGAAGTGCAGCCAATGGGTTCTGGCCTTCGCGAACGGCCTCATCCAGCCCGTCG
>Ga0134122_10002795_pt1 | contig 12867 bp, 9 predicted proteins | sample KB302_FD_96461 | JGI IMG/M metagenome (GOLD analysis project Ga0134122, IMG submission 96461) | Terrestrial soil microbial communities without Nitrogen fertilizer from Kellogg Biological Station, Michigan, USA - KB3-0-2 | ecosystem: Environmental > Terrestrial > Soil > Unclassified ...
GACTTCTCCCGCATCACCATCGACCCGACGCGCATGGCGGGCGCGCCATGTATCCGCAACCTGCGCATCCCAGTCACGACGGTGATCGATATGGTTGCTGATGGGATGACCGAGGCGGAGATTCTGCAGGCTACCCGGACCTCGAGAGCGCGGACATCAAGGACGCCCTCCAATTCGCCGCCACTCGGTCTTCAGGCTGACAGACGCCTCCGCTGATCTCGCGATCTGCAGCAACGGGGCCTACAATAAGGCCACCACCATGGAAACCACATCAGCGTCGTACCGATACATTGTTCGATCACCGGATGTCCGGGGCGGGCACGCGCGTGTGGAAGGCACCCGGATTGGCGTTCACGATGTCATCGGCCTGATCGTCAACGGCGCCGGCGTGGACGAAGTCTGTCGAAGTTTTCCTGACTTGAAGCGTTCGCAGGTATACGAGTGCCTCGCGTACTACGAGGACCATCGCGCTGAGATCGACGACCTCGTGGCCGAGCAGATGCACGACCCGAACGCGTGACGTTCTTCCTGGATCAGGATGTTCCCGACGACTTGGCGCACTGGCTGCGTCACCGCGGGCACGCGGTGACATGCTTGCGCGAAGTACTGCCTACGACGACGATCGATTCCGACGCTTGGCAATGGGCGCGTGCACACGGGGCCATATTCGTCTCGTGCAATCGCAATGATGTTCTTGCTTTCAAGCCAGAAGGCGAGCACCCGGGCATTGTCGTCCTTGTCCGGCGCCGTACGCGCCAGGCGGAGATCGCCGCGATGCACAAGTTGGTGACCAACGCGGGTGAGCAAGGTCTGGCGAACAACATCAATTTCGCCTGAGTGACTCCTCAATCTCAGAGCGTGGCCGACGATGTGACCCGTGGTGCCATCGTCGTTCTGCCGCGATCGCATTCGCGTTTCGCGATTGTCGCAGGCAAACTGAGACGACCCTGAGGGGCGCGAGGGCGGCACATCGCCGCTTCGGATTTCCGCCGCAATCGGGCGCGGAATCGGCGCAAGATTCGTCACGAAAATCTGCGGCGGAACGGTCGGCGATTCGTCGCGACTTTTCGCCGAGGAGTCGCCGCGCGTTCGGCGGCAAATCGCGAACGGACCGCATCGATCAATGACGCCGACACCTGGGCGTGAGCGACCCCTCGGGACGGCCTCAGGGCCGTCTTCGACGACCGGAAGGGGGGTCGCTCACGCCCAGGCTGCTTACTGTGGGCCGTTCCCGGCGGCACAGAGCGCCGCCGTTCGTCGTCGCGACTGGGACCTGCTGATTCTGCCAACCTGCTTAGTGTCAACGAATACCCGCTCCGTGTTGCTCGTGCGGCGCTTCCGCCCCGGCCTCATCGAGGGCTGCCGCGAAGAGTAATCAGGGGACAGGGCTCCCCTGAGGCCCGGTCCCCCCCTTTGTCCACTTCCTTCGTCGGACGATGCCTTCATCCGGTCTCAACCAATGGAAGGAGATTGAGATGACGATGCCGCAAAACATGGCAGTTCAGCCTTCCCGCGCGACGCCCATCGACGATTGTCGTCGGTGAGCGGAAACGATCGTCGGGTACGACCTACCTCCCGATTGCCGGCAAGATCCGCCGCAAGATCGGCGCAACTTTCATCGGAGAAATCTCAGAGGGTCGGTCAGCGATTGGCGTAACTTTCGCCGAGAAGTCGCCGTGCATTCGTTGCCAAATCCAAGGGCACGGCCTCGATGAACAATGGCGACAGCGTGGGCGTGAGCGACCCCTTGAGACGGCGTCGGAGCCGTCTTCGCGGACCGGAAGGGGGTCGCTCACCCCCAGGCTGCTGTTCTGCGCCTTCGTTCGGGCGGCAGACGACGCCGCCCTACCCTCCTGCGATCGAACTGAAGCGCCGGAACGTAAGTGGGTGCGCCTGCAGCGCATACACAGAGAGCAGCACGTCTACATTCCGTTACTTCGGCGGCCACCGACTCGTACGCGGTCCTCAGCCAGAAGGGGAAGACTGTCCCCCGGGGACTCTTCCCCCCTTCTTCCCCCTTCCGGGTTCCTCGGGTTCTGTCGCCGTGCCCGGTCGGTGGCGCTCACCGCGTCGGGACGAGTCGCTTCAGTTCTTCGGTCCAGTTCTGCACGACGATCAGGTTCGACGCCGTGCCGCCGCCTGCTTCCGTATGGCCATTGCGGATGATCAGGAACCGTCCATCGGGGGCGATGTCGTACGGCCGAAAAGAGAGACTGGCGACCATTGCATCTTCGAACAACACCTGTGGACGCCCGGCGACGAGTGTGGTCCCGGACTGCACCGGGACCGCAAGCATCTGCCGACCGTCCAGGCTGCCGAAGAACAGTTCCCGGCCGTCGCGCGACCAGACTGGGACACGGCCGCCGCTCGTCGAGATCTGTTGCCGATTTCCGAGTTCCGGATATCGCTCGATGTAGATTTCCTCTCGACCGGAGACGTTCGAGTCGTAGGCCACCCACCCTCCCTCTGGAGAGACCGCCGGGTACCAGCTGCAAAACGCGCCTTTCATCAGCACGCTCGCGTCGGACGGGCGCTCGATCGCAATCTGCTCGATCGCACACTGATGGCTCGGTTGTACTTCGGTAAACAGAAGCTGTCTCCCGTCTGCCGACCAGCCGGCCGCTTGCAGATCGATGAGGTCCCTGGCACGCGCGAGGAGCCGCTCGTCGCTGCCGGTGCCATCCGCGGGCCGCCAGAACAGCTCCAGGTAGCCCGCTCGCCTCGACGTAAAGATGATGCGCTGCCCGTCGGGCGTCCAGAGCGGGCGCGTGTCCGGGGCGGGGTCGGTTGTCAGCCGGCTCAGCGTCGCGCGGGTGAGATCGTAGATCCAGACATCGTTCTGTGTGGCGAGCGCGAGCCGCGCGCCGTCGGGCGACACTCGGACGTCGCGGTACGAGTCGAGCGAGAGGCCAGGCAGCGGTGTGGCACGTCCCTGGCGATCCACCGATACGATTGTCTGCTGGCCACCGCTACCGACCCCGCCTGGGACGTAGACCAGCGAGCCGTTGGCGGCCACCGCGACGTCAGCAGCGCCGAATCCGGTCGTCACCACGCCCTCCAGTACTGGCGCAGGCGTCCCCACCACCTCCAGCCGTCCGAGATCGAATGCCACAGCGCGCAACGTCCCCATGACGCCGTAGACCAGATGCCCGGTCGACACGTAGTGCGCGTGGCTGCCGCCACGGATAAGTACCTTCGACGTGCCGGTCCGCAGATCCAGCAATGCAATCTGCGCGTTCTCGATGCTGCCGTTGGCCGGAGTAATCGTGAAGAGAACAGCCGCGGCTCCAGGCAGAAACTCGGGCCAGACGTGATCGCCTTCGCCGCGCTCGCGATCGGGCTTCGTGAGCATGGTAGGCTCGCCTCCCGCCGCGGATACGCGTTGCAGGCCTGTTGTCGGTGCGTTCGTCGCGAAGATGACCGTGCCGTCCTCGCTCCACGTAGCACCGAGGGGTACTCCTTGGATAGCGCACAATGTCACTGGCAGTCCGCCCGTGATCGCTACTTTCTTCAGCAGAGATACGCCGTCGAAGAACCCGATCCACTTCCCGTCCGGCGAAGTGAACACGCCCTGTGGCGCGCCAAGGCCGCTCAGCACCTCGGGCTCGAGCTGGTTCAGCGCACGTACCAGCAACTGGTTGTTGCCGCGATAGACGACGCGTGAACCGTCGGGCGTGATGGCGACGTCGCGCTCTTGGCCGGATAGCGTTAATGCAGTGGATCCCGACGTGGTGATCATCATGCGCACCACCGCAGGCAGAGCGGGGCGCGTGGCGAACCACACCGCCGCACCCGTCACGGCGGCGACTACCAAGACCACGGTCGCCAACGCCGCGACGCGCAACGGCAGCAGCCTGCGTGGCAGCGGCGCGGGAGATGCCGTGCCGACCGGTGTCGCGAGGCTTTCGGCCTTATCCAGCACGAACAGGGCGGTTGAGATATCGCCCACACGACGTCGGCGATCCTTGGTGAGGCAACCCTGAAGAAGCGTCCGAATCGCCGGTGGAATCTCGGAGGGGAGCGCCGACCAGTCGGGATCGATCTTCACGACGTTGGCGAGCGTGTCCCTGACGTCTTCACCGCAGAACGGACGCTTGCCTGTGAGCATCTCGTACAGTACACACCCGAAGGCCCAGATGTCGCTGCGCTTGTCGGCCTCGCGTCCCTTCGCCTGCTCCGGCGCCATGTACGCCGCGGTGCCCAATAACACACCGACGCCAGTCATCGTCGCGGGTGACCTGATCGTTGGAGACGCCGTGACGTCAGCGCGATGGCCGGGGGCGGATTCCGAGTGCGCGATCTTCGCGAGGCCGAAGTCCAGCACCTTCACCGTGCCGTCGGGTGTGACCTTGATGTTGGCAGGCTTGAGGTCCCGGTGAATGATTCCGGTCTCGTGCGCCGCTTCGAGCGCGTCCGCGATCTGCTTCGCAATCGCCAGCGCGTCGTCGAGCGGAATCGGTCCACGTGTAATCCGATCCGCGAGCGTTTCACCTTCCACGAGTTCGAGCATGAGCGCGTGGGTCTCACCGTCGGCTTCCTCGACACCGTAGATCGCGCCGATGTGCGGATGATTCATGGCGGCGAGCATCCGCGCCTCGCGCTCAAAGCGCGACAGGCGCTCTGGATCGCTGGTGAAGACGCGAGGTAAGACCTTGATCGCGACGGCGCGTCCAAGTTTGGTGTCGCGGGCGCGATACACCTCGCCCATCGCACCCGCGGCTAAGAGCGAGAGAACTTCGAATCCCTCAATCTGCGGAGCTGACGAACCCAATCCCACATCCCCAGTGCCCGCTCCCGCCTGAGGCCCGTCCCCCGCCATCGCCCGGACGGCAATATTCACAGCGGGCGTCTCCAGAAACCCCTGGCTCATCTCGTGTGCGAGTAGCGATTCCACTTCCAGCCGCAACGCGTCATCACCTGCGCACGCCTCGCGCAAGAACGGGCCCCGTTCACTCGCGGCTCGCTGAAGCGCGGCGTGGCACAGACGCTCGGTTTCTTCCCACCGACTACTCGTCATGGGTTGTCCCGTCGGTTGAGCTCGCGATGCAACCACAGTTTGGCCATCTTCCAGTCCCGCATCACGGTTTCAGGAGAAACGTGCAGAGCTTCAGCAGTCTCCTCCACACTCAGCCCGCCGAAGAATCGCATCTCCACTACCTGACTCTTGCGAGCGTCAACGACGGCCAACGCCGCCAATGCGTCATCGAGGGCGATCAGCGTGTCGCTTTTCTCGTCCGATATCTCCAACGCGTTGTCGAGCGTCACTTTTGCCGCGTCGCCGCCACGCTTCTGGTAATGACGCGAACGCGCGAAGTCCACCAGGATCCGTCGCATGAGACGTGCGGACATCGCAAAGAAGTGAGTGCGGTTCTGCCACTGTACCTTCCTGACATCGATTAGCCGCAGGTACGCCTCGTTTACGAGCGCCGTCGCCTGAAGCGTGTGCCCGGCACGCTCGGCGTGCATATGCCACTGCGCCAGACGGCGCAGCTCTCCATGAACGAGTGGAACAAGCCGCTGGAATGCGGCCTCATCTCCGTCACCCCACGCCAGGAGAAGCAGGGTGACCTCATTGGCCGAGGGTGCCGTCACGCTTTCCTTTCCTACGTCACGCCGCGCTTCCGGCCCTGTTGCTGAATGGGGTCAATTCTACGCTCCGCCGGCGCCCCCCAGCAGATAACCAACACCTTCCCGACCCGATGTTTTCACGCCTGTTCTGCGTGCTTTGAGCTCGTGCCAGTTTTCGCCGTCCGTTCCCGCATCTCTGAACGAGGGGAAACGCGGCATGACGCAGATAACACGGCAACTGATGGTCGGCTTGATGATGACGGGGTTGGTATGCGGCGCACGCCCAACGCGCGCGGACGATGTGGATGGAGAGACCATCAAACACGTCCGCTCGAGCAACGCCTCAATCGTCGCGCTGATCAGCCTGGCGGGTCAGCAGTCAAAGACTTTCCGCGGTCTCACTGAAACCATCGACGCCAGCAGTGGCATCGTGTACGTCGAGACTGGTCAATGCGGACGCGCTGTACAGGCGTGCTTGGTTTCAGTGACGACCGATGGTCGCGGGCATCGTTTTCTGCAGATCCACGTCACCAATGGAAAGGCCGACTGGGACCTCATGGGATCGATCGGTCACGAGCTTCGGCACGCGATCGAGGTACTGAGCAATCCGACGGTGACCAACACTGCCAGCTTGTTCTACTTCTATCAGCATCTGGATTCGACGAGGGGCGTCCTGACGCCATTCGAGACGGAGGCGGCAGTTGGCGCGGGTGCAGCGGTCCGCGCTGAGGTGCAGAAGTACCGCAGGCTGAATTTCCCGAAGCCTGAATAGTCGCAGACCGAGGAGTGAACACGTTCCGGTCTTGGGGAGGACCTGATGACGGTTCGGGAGGGCGGGGATCGCGTCGCCGCCTGCTTTCGAGGCGGCGGGAACCTCCCCCGCGCCAGACAGCGGCGGGAACTGGTCAACCCGGTTCCCGCCTCCTCCAAGATGCCTCCAGAAATCTGGTCGATTTGAGCCGATCCGAGTGGACACCAGTGGAAGCCCGGGAGCAGCCTAAATCGCAGCGTGGCAACAACATCGATCAGAAGTCGTACGTCGTCAAGAAGTTGCCGATACCCGCGATTTCGAATTCGACTCCCGCCGCCTCCACCAACCTTCGCTCCGGTGCCACGCGAAGGTTGTCCCCCGTAGCGCGTAGCGCGAAGGGGGACCAAGCGATCGTGGGGTCCGCCTTCAGGCGGACCGACCTGCAAGTTCTGCTCATCTGAACGTCACGTCCACATCGCGCTCTTCCAGCCTGATCTTTTCCTGTCGTTGTTCTCCTGCGCCGCGCAGCTCGATCACGTAGTCGCCCGGCGGCAGCGGGCCGAGCGAGAGTCGGCCAGGCGGTTCGATGCCGCGATCCGACGCACCGTCGAGCAGCGCGTCCATCGTCTGTCCTTTGTCATTCAGGACACGAACGATGAGCCGACTCGAGGCAGCCGGCAGTTGGACGTTGACCAATGCTCGATAGCCTGGTGAAAGCCTCAGGAGCGCGCCGGCAGTCCGACTGTCTTGGGAAATGCGTACCGTCGATGCCACGTAACCGTTCGCGAACGCCGTCACGCCGACGATGCCCGGCGGAGCATCGGGAAATGTCACGACTCCGTTCGCATCGGTCACATCGAGCTGCGGCGCCCACAGCGGGTTTTGCGGCGCGACTTCCACTACGGCGCCGGCTACGCCTTCGCCCGTTGCGGTCACGACGCGTACCCGTAGTCTCATGTCGGGCAGTGGCGCGAGCGCGACGTCGTGAATGACGCCTGGCGGCTCTGGTAGTGGCTCCTCGACCGCCTGGAATCCAGGCGCAGTCACTGTGAGTATCCCCGCGTTGGTGCCGACGCCTTCGAGCAGCCCCTCCCCGAGGATCGTCGCCGTTGCTTCGGAGCGGCCGCCGCCTTCGATCGTCCAGGTGATGAATGCCCGCGGCACCGGCTCCCGCGTAACGGCGTTGACGACGCGAACCGGCAGGACGCCGTCGGGGACGGACACGGCGATTTCTCCCCCGTCCCTCGGGACGTCGACGCGCCTCACGTACAGCGAGTTGGCGAAGTGCACCGCGATGTCGGCCGGACCTGGCGGAAAGCTCGTGAGCGCGACACGCCCGTCGGCACCGGTCGTGCCGCGGCACCTTGACGTGGTCAGCGACGCTGCGATCAGGGACGGCATTCCCCGTCCCGCCAGGATCGTCGGCGACGCGGACGGCGGGTTGTCCGGTTGGGCCGTGACCACGACACCCTTCGCCGGGCCAGCCGGCGACGAAATCCGAAACGTCGCTGTGCCCGCAACGACGATGCGAATGTTGGCGGTGCCAGTGGCGGGCACCGTGATGGTCCGCGCGAGCGAGAGATACTGAGTCGCGCAGCGCTCCAGCGTCGCGGTGCGTAGACGATAGCGTCCCGCCGCCAGCCGCTCGAAGGTCGCCCGTCCCTCTGCGTTGGTTGTCAGGATCGGGAAGCGCAGCGGCGATAGAGGCAGCAGGTCTTCGAGCAGCACGACGTGATCTGGCACCGGCTCGCCTGACGCGTCGAGCACGTCGACGTGAAGCGTGGAGCCCGGCTGAATGACGATCGTTCCGCCGTCGAGCAGTGGTGCCGCGCCGGTGACGGAGACATTCGGGAGGCGCGTCTGCCCGTAGCCTGGCGTGTCGAGTGCCTGCGTCGTCGTGCCGTGCGACAGCGGACCAATCCGTGTCGCTCCATCGGCGTCGGGCTCGATCGTGGGTGCGTCCGACGCCTCGAGGAGCGGAGCGCCGCTCCCGTCGAACGAAAGCTGCCGGATGAACGGCGCGGCGATGGGCTCACCAGCGGGAGAGACAAACCGTACGCGGTAATAGGTCGCAGGCTCGAGATGGATCACGGGCAGGCGCAGCGTTCTCGAGGTCGGTAGCGTGACGCGGAACCGGTACGGCGCGAACCCCTGCACGCTGATGGCGACGCGAAAGACGCCAGCTCGCTCCGCAGGGATGCGGAAACGACCGCTCCTCTCGATGGTGGTCGACGCGGACCTCCCAGCTGACGCGGACATGACCGTTCCGCCCGATACCGGGACATCGCCGGGCGCGAGCACATAGCCGCTGATGCCGGGCTCATCGGCCGCGCCTTGCGACACCAGCGTGCATGGCACGAGGAGGAACGCGAGCAGAACAAGTCGGCGCATGCCCGTTTGCAGTGTGACGAAGCGACTCGCGGCAAGTCAACTCGCCATGATTGGCGCTCTGCAACGGAGACCCGTATACTTCCGCGTGCCCGAAGCGATCCCAACCTTCCGCTCCAGCCTATGGAGGACAGCATGTTAGAGACCGCAGCCCGCCCCGCCGATGCCACTGCCGCCGAAGCCGAGCGGAAGCTGACGGACGGCTTTCACCTCGTCATCGATGCCCTCACGCTCAACGGCTTCAGGACGATTTATGGCGTGCCTGGCATCCCGATTACCGATTTCGGCCGTCTGGCACAGGCCGCGGGCATGCGCGTGATCTCGTTCCGGCACGAGCAGCACGCCGGCAACGCAGCGGCGATTGCCGGCTACCTGACGAAAAAGCCCGGCATCTGTCTCACGGTGTCGGCGCCCGGCTTTCTCAACGGGCTGACCGCGCTGGCCAATGCCACGACCAACTGCTTTCCGATGATCCTGATCAGCGGCTCGTCCGAGCGCGAGATCATCGACCTGCAGCAGGGCGACTACGAAGAGATGGACCAACTGGCGATCGCCAAGCCGCTCTGCAAGGCGGCCTTCCGCGTGCTGCATGCCGCCGACATCGGCATCGGCGTGGCGCGCGCGATCCGCGCAGCTGTTTCAGGGCGTCCCGGCGGCGTCTATCTCGATCTGCCGGCCAAACTTTTCTCGCAGGTGATTGACGCAGAGGCTGGGGCCCGGTCGCTCGTCAAGGTCGTCGACCCGGCGCCGGCCCAACTTCCCGCGCCGGCCGCTGTCACGCGTGCGCTCGATCTGCTGAAGGGCGCCAGGCGCCCGCTGATTATTCTCGGCAAGGGCGCCGCCTACGCGCAGGCGGACGATCAGATCCGCGCCCTGGTCGAAAAGAGCGGCATACCGTTCCTGCCGATGAGCATGGCCAAGGGGCTTTTGCCTGACACACATCCGCAGTGCGCGGGCGCGGCGCGGTCGACGGTGCTGAAAGACTCCGACGTGGTAATGCTGATCGGCGCGCGCCTCAACTGGCTCTTGTCGCACGGCAAGGGCAAGACCTGGGGTGAGCCGGGATCGAAAAAATTCATCCAGATCGACATCGAGCCCAGGGAGATGGACAGCAACGTCGAGATCGTCGCTCCGGTCGTGGGCGACATCGGCTCCTGCGTATCGGCGCTTCTCGAGGGCATGGGCAGCACGTGGCCGGCTCCGCCGGCAGATTGGACGAACGCGGTCAAGGCGAAGAAGGACGAGAACATCGCCAAGATGGCGCCGAGGCTGACGAAGACGTCGGCGCCGATGGACTTCCACAGTGCCCTCGGTGCACTGCGCACCGTCATCAAGGAGCGGCCGGACGCGATCCTTGTCAACGAAGGCGCCAACACCCTGGATCTCGCGCGCGGTGTCATCGACATGTATCAACCGCGCAAACGGCTGGACGTTGGCACCTGGGGCGTGATGGGCATCGGAATGGGCTTTGCCGTCGCGGCCGCCGTGGAGACCGGGAAACCCGTGCTCGCGGTCGAAGGCGACAGCGCCTTCGGGTTCTCCGGCATGGAAGTGGAAACGATTTGCCGCTACAACCTGCCCGTCTGCATCGTCGTCTTCAACAACAACGGCATCTATCGCGGGACCGACGTCAATCCCAGTGGCGGCTCGGACGTTGCGACAACCGTTTTCGTCAAGGACGCGCGCTACGACAAGATGATCGAAGCCTTCGGCGGCGTCGGGGTCCATGTGACCACGCCCGACGAGTTGAGCCGGGCGGTCAACACGGCGATGGACTCCGGCAGGCCGACCCTCATCAACGCGGTGATCGACCCATCGGCCGGCACCGAGAGCGGTAGCATCGGCAAACTCAACCCGCAGAGCGTGGTTCGCAAGAAGTAACACGGGCGACGCAAGCAGGAGTCGCCGTGACTGGTGCGCGCGAGGACCAAAATGACCGACAACGTGACCGAAATCCGCCGAATTCTCGACACCGTCAAGGCCGAGGGCCGCACCTCGCTCACCGCGCCCGAGGGGAAGACCATCTGTGACGCCTACGGCATCACCGTTCCCAAGGAAGGCCTGGCGACCTCCGCCTCGGAGGCAGCGACCATCGCCGCCGGCATGGGCTTTCCGGTGGTGCTCAAGATCGTGTCACCGGACATCCTGCACAAGACCGAGGCAGGGGGCGTGCTCGTCGGCGTGAACAGCGCCGGCGACGCCGAAAAGGGCTTCAACACCATCATGGCCAGCGCCAGGAAATACAACGCCACGGCCAAGTTGCTGGGTGTCCAGGTCCAGCAGATGCTCACCGGCGGTCAGGAAGTCATCATCGGAGCGGTGACCGATCCGGTGTTCGGCAAGCTGGTCGCCTTCGGCCTGGGCGGCGTGCTCGTGGAGGTGCTCAAGGACATCACGTTCCGTCTTGCGCCCGCGACCCGGGACGACGCCCTGTCGATGCTCGACGGCATCGCCGCCGCGGAGATCCTCAAGGGCGTGCGCGGGTCGGAGCCGGTCGATCGCGACGCGCTCGCCCGGATGATCCAGAACGTGTCGCAGCTCATCGCCGATTTTCCGGAAATCGCGGAGATGGACCTGAACCCCGTCTTCGCGAGCCGCCACGGCGCGGTCGCGGCCGACGTGCGGATCGTCGTCAATTTCTCGCCGGCCCCGGCGCGGTTCCGTCCGAAGCACGAGGACATCGTGCGCGACATGAACCGCATCATGAAGCCGAAGGCGGTCGCCGTCATCGGCGCTTCGTCGGAGGCGGGAAAGATCGGCAACTCGGTGATGAAGAATTTGATCAACGGCGGGTACAAGGGGCAGATCTACCCGATCAACCCGTCCGCCGGCGAGATCATGGGGCTCAAAGCCTATAAGAGCGTCAAGGATGTTCCGGGCGACATCGATGTCGCCGTTTTCGCGATCCCGGCGAAGTTCGTGGCGTCGGCGATCGCCGAGTGCGGCGAGAAGAAGATTCCCGGCGCCGTCCTCATTCCGTCCGGATTTGCCGAGACCGGCAACCTCGCGGGGCAGCAGGAGATCATCGACGTGGGGCGCAAGTACGGCGTCCGCCTGATGGGGCCGAACATCTACGGCTTCTACTACACGTGGAGCAACCTGTGCGCGACGTTCTGCACGGCGTACGACGTGAAGGGCAACGCGGCGTTGTCGTCGCAGTCGGGCGGCATCGGGATGGCGATCATCGGCTTCTCCCGCTCCGCGAAGATGGGCGTCTCGGCGATCGTGGGCCTGGGCAACAAAGCGGACATCGACGAGGACGACCTGCTGACCTTCTTCGAGCAGGACGACAACACCTCGATCATCGTGCAGCACTGTGAGGATCTGAAGGACGGCCGCGCCTTTGCCGAGGTCGCCAGCCGCGTCTCGAAGAAGAAGCCGGTCGTGGTCCTCAAGGCCGGACGCACGTCGCTGGGCTCCAAGGCCGCCAGCTCGCATACCGGCGCGCTCGCCGGCAACGACAAGATCTACGACGATGTGCTCCGGCAGTCGGGTGTCATTCGCGCGCGATCGCTGCGCGAGATGCTCGAGTTCGCCCGCGCGCTTCCGATCCTGCCGACGCCCGCGGGCGACAACATCGTGATCATCACGGGCGCCGGCGGGTCCGGCGTGCTGCTGTCCGACGCGGTCGTGGACAACGGTCTGTCGCTCATGGCCTTTCCCCCGGACCTCGATGCCGCGTTCAAGAAGTTCATCCCGCCATTCGGCGCGTCGGGGAATCCGGTCGACATCACCGGCGGCGAGCCGCCGAAGACCTATCAGAACACCGTCCGGCTCGGTCTCGAAGATCCGCGGATCCATTCGCTCATCCTCGGCTACTGGCACACCATCGTCACGCCGCCGATGGTCTTCGCGAAGCTGCTGACGGAACTCGTCGAGGAATTGCGGGCGAAGGGCATCAACAAGCCGGTCGTCGTCTCGCTGGCGGGCGACGTCGAGGTCGAAGAGGCATCTGAATATCTCTTCGCCCATGGGATTCCGGCCTACCCCTACTCGACCGAGATCCCGGTCGATGTGCTCGGCGCGAAGTACAAGTGGGCGCGCGGTGCCGGACTGATCCACAAGCGCGAAGCGTCTTCCGTCTGACGCCTGCAGGCGCGGTGATCGATCCGGGGAGAAACACTCCGCCGAGCATCGCGCCCTCGTCTATCGTCGTGCCC
>Ga0134122_10002798_pt1 | contig 12864 bp, 14 predicted proteins | sample KB302_FD_96461 | JGI IMG/M metagenome (GOLD analysis project Ga0134122, IMG submission 96461) | Terrestrial soil microbial communities without Nitrogen fertilizer from Kellogg Biological Station, Michigan, USA - KB3-0-2 | ecosystem: Environmental > Terrestrial > Soil > Unclassified ...
CTGAATGGCAGACCTTCGCCCATATGCCCGAGAATGATCTTTAACTTCGGGTGCTCGTCGAAGAGACCGGAACCCATCAGCCGGAGCGCGTGAACGGCTGTCTCTTGCCCAAAAGCCCATGTCGGCCCCAACAGCCACGAATGGCCGGCGTAAATTCGCGCATGCGCCGGCAACGGGTTACGGGGATGCAGGTAAAACGGCACATCAAGCGCTTCGAGTGCCCGCCAGAACGGCCGGTACTGCGGCAGGTCGTAGTACACAACGTTGTCCGGCTCTCCGACCTGCGAAAAACCGTTTACCAGGGCGCCCTTGAATCCGAGCTGTGTGACGCAGCGCTTCAGTTCCAGTATCGCTAATTCCGGGCTCTGCATCGGAAGCGCTGCAAAAGCCTGAAACCGGGACGGGCGTTTGCTCACCTGATCTGCCAGGAAGTCATTGGCCCTTCGCGCCAGCTCGTCTGCCTGCCGAACGTCCCAGATGGCCTGGATCGCCGGCGCATTGAGCGACAGGATCGTCAACTCGATCCCGTGCCGATCCATCAGAGCAAGCCGCTTGTCCTGAATGTCCAGCAGCCTCGACTTGAGTTCGGGCCAATTGGTCTCTGGGACAAAAGCTGCGGAATCGGCCAGTGTTTCAGCGATCGCGAAATGTTCTTCGAGTGCAATTTTGTCGATCATCGTTGCGGATCAGGTCTTGAGGCGGTCTGCGCCCGCCTGGACTTCCACGTGTGCATAGGAGGAGTGACACAGGACCAGTACTTTGACTTGCGTCATCGGGTTCGGACGCGATTTTCGGGGGCGAATACCTGGCCCATGAGTTTGATGAGCTCCGGGTCGTTGAAATCGAATAGCGCGCCGTTACCGCTCACCCACTGAAACGTGTGCAGCAGCCGCGTGATTTTCCATTCGCCGTCGATCAGCCCGAAGGTATTCTCGTACCACCCGACCTGCGTGTATTCGGCGGAGCCGCCGTCGGTCGCTTTCCAGTGCCGCGCCACCATGTAGATCACGGCATCCGCACACTCGCCGTTCGCCGTCACGGTGATATTCGAGTACTGATGATGGCGCCGCACAGGAGTCAGGATCACCTCCGCGAACCGGGTCCACAGATCCGCATCGACGTACACCTCGGGCTGCCCGGTCAGACGTTCGAAATTGACTTTGAACCGATCCGCGAAGCAGCTTCGATAGGACTTCCAGTCGCCGAGATCGAGTGCCCGGCCGAACCTCAGCATGACGGCTTCGATCTGCGAGCGTACCCAGAGCGCTTCAAGCGCCGCGGATTGTCCGCCTGCGACCCCGGCACTCGATAACGCTTTCATGGCTGCCTCTCCGTTCAATCGAACGGAAACTCAGTACTTGACGGACACGCGTAGGCCGTAGGTCCTTGGATCCTCCATGTATGCCGTGGCGGGACCTGGGATACCGGCCGCAGCTGTCGCCGCGATCACCGCCTCGTTGGAGATATTCTTGATCCACGCCCCGACGGACCAGTTGCGGGCATTGTAGGTCACGTTCGCGTCGAACTTGGTGTTGTCCGTCTGCTCCGTCCCAAAATTGTGGATATAGTCTGCCCACCACTTGGATTCCCAGCGGCCGTTTGCGTGCAGCTGCAGGGTTCCCTGACCGAGCGGCATGTAGTGCGTGTAGCCTGCTTGTATGACCCAGTCGGGTGCGTACGCCGTGGCCAAGCCGTTCCAGTCGTGTCCGGCTTGTGGATCAAACACGTCCACGTTGCGCGCCTTCGTGTAATTGATATTGAGGTTGGCTTCATCCTGCCGGAATACGCGCATCAGGATGTCGAGCTGATCACCCTTCACCGACACCTTGTCGCCGTTGAAGATGAAGTTGTACGGCTCGGCGATCGAATAGGCCTGGATGATCAGGTTGTGGAAGTCGTAGTAATACAACTCGTTGTTGATCTGCAGGCGCTCGTCTAGCCAGCGGGACTTCAGACCAAACGTGTAGGACCGCAGTTGCTCCGGTTTCACCTCGTTCGTACCGCTGGGGCTATCGACGCTGGCGACGGCGTTGAAAGTGCCTGCCTGGTAGCCGGTCTGCACCACGCCGTAAAGCATCACGTTTGCACCGACATCGTGCTCGATACCGACCTTCCAGTCGACGTGGTCGTAGGACTTGTCGAAGTCGTAGGGCTTGCCGAGGTACGGAGGCGCGTCCACCGATACGCCGAAAGCGTCGCGCTTCAAGTAGCTCACACGGCCGCCGAACGTGACGCGCGTTGCATCGGTAATGCTGTAGGTGGCCTGGCCAAAGAGGCCAACGCCTCGCAGGCGGTTACCCCCAACATCGGTCTGCAGCAAATTAGTCGGCAGGAACGGCGCGCACGCCCCTGGCGTCCCGCAATTCGTGAAAAGATGAAATGATCCGCTGGCGCGAGAATTGAATTGGGACAGCCCAACCAGCCACTTCCAGGGCTTCTCCTCGTTGCTGGCCAGGCGCAGCTCCTGTTCGAATTGGTGATAGAACGCGGTGTTGGTCGACTGGATCGTGCTCAACCAGTAATACGGACGACTATCGAGGTACAGGTATGAGGGCAGATAGCTCAGCGTCGCATTCTCGAACTTATACTCAAACTCACCACCAACCATGCCCGAGTAATAGTGGTTGTCCTCGGGCTTCGGCGAACCGCCTAATGCCAAGGGGTCCGTGCGCGTGTCGTCCCAGGGATCTGAAGAATTGAGGAAGCACATTTCACAGGGGTTGAGATTCGCATCCAGCCCCTTGTTCACGAGATTCTGGGTCTTGCCGACCCTCCGGGCATATTGCCCGTACAGATAGACCGACAGCTGTTCGCTTGGGTTGTAGAGCAGCGACAGGCGCGCGCTCAAGTCATTCTTCGAATAGGACCCGGTCTTCATGTAGCCGTCGTTGTACGCATAATCCACCGCCGCCCGCAGCGCCAGCGAGTCCGATACCCTCATGTTCTGCGCGGCGGTGGCATGGACCGCCGAGTAGTTGCCAACCTCGAGGTTGACCTGCCCGTCATTGTTAAAGCCGGGTTTCACGGGCGTCATCACGATGGTTCCACCGATGGCGCTGCGCCCGTAGAGTGTGCCCTGGGAACCCGGCAGTAGCTCCAACTGCGCCAAGTCGAAAAAGCCGGCGCTGGTTGCTTCGCGCGGCAGGTAGGTGCCAACGAAATTGAAGGCCACGTTGGGCTCGACGTTGGGAAAGTCCAAGTTGGCACCCACACCGCGCACGAACACCTGCGTGGTGTTGCCTTCGGCCTGGAACCGAACGGTCGGCATAACCATCTGGGCCTGACGCAGATCCGTCACTCCGGCGTTCAGCAGTTCCGCCGCCGGCATGACTGTCACCTGGGCGGGAGTCTTTTGCAGGTTTTCTATTTGCTTTTCCGCCGTCACGGTGATTTCACCCAGCGTTTCGTCGGCCGCCGGTGTTTCCTCATCCGCAAGCGCCGGCCGCGAGCCAAGCGCCGCCAGCAATGTCAGGCACGTTCCAATCGTCAGTGCTGTCTTGAACATGGATCCCCCTCGTAGCAGCCATATCCAGCGCAAAGCGTTCGTCGATGTACTCGCCGAACGCACGCGGGCCCGTGCATTCGGGCCTCAAGTGTCACGACCCTAACGTGGTGCGAACGCCACGGCGAATGACAAAAGGCTATGCGGCGTATTACTGGGGGAACTTGGCGCGTGACGGCGCTGCTGTGGCTCGCGCGATACGGCGCCACACGCATGCGTTGACCTTGCGCGCACTTACTTCCGCCGCCGTCGTGGCAGCGCTCGAATCCGGATGCCCGCGCGTCAGGCGCTAATCAGCGCACGGCGCAGTTCCGTCATCCACTCGTAAACTCGTTGCTGAGCTCGCCGATACCTTCCACGCTAATCCGCACGCGGTCGCCAGCCTTGAGGAATCGTCCCCGCGCAGCGCCTACTCCGGCCGGCGTGCCGGTTGCGATCACATCGCCAGGCCTCAGCGTCAGGCGCGTGCTCAGATGCGAGATCTGCTCCGCCATCGAGAAGATCAGATTGGAGCTCGAGGAATCCTGCATCAGGTCGTCGTTGACCCAGAGCTTGATCCCGAGCTTGGAAACATCCGCAATCTCGTCGAGCGGGCAGATCCAGGGGCCGAGCGGCAGCGCGCCATCGAAGGATTTCTGGCTCACCCAGTCGAAATGGAACGGAGACTCGGGAGCCACGCCCTCGCGCCGCAGGTGATCGCGCGCCGAAAGGTCGTTGACAATTGTCAGCCCTGCAACGTGCTCGAGCGCGCGCTCGACATTGACGTCGCGACACTCACGCCCGATCACGATCGCGATCTCGGCTTCCCAGTCCACCTTCTTCGAATATGCCGGCAGCGCGATACGGGCGCCCGGCCCGCGCACGCAGGACGCCGAAGCCTTGATGAAGTGCCAGGGCTTGAGGCCGAGTTCGTGTGGGTCGCGTTCGGGCGGCAGCTTCATGGCCCGGGACATTTCCGCGACGTGGTCTCGATAGTTCCCGCCCGCACAGAAGATCGTGCCTGGATAGAGGATGGGCGCCAGCAGTTGCACGCCGGAAAGTGCAAACGATGCCACCGCCGATGGATCGGAACGCGCACTGCGAGCGATCGCCTGCAAGCGCGGGTGAATCTCCTCCCAGCGCTCGAGCACCTCGACCACAGATGTCGGCGATGGCGCCTTCGCGTCGCTCGACGCACTCGCCAAGCTGGTGGCTACGTCGATCACACGCTCGTCGACGACGATGCCCGCCCGCGACTGCCCGCGAGCGTGAGCATAGGTGGCAAGGCGGTACGAGTGCGCCGGCATTCTAGGTCTTGGGTGTCTTGCGCAAGGTGGAGGTGGGCCGCTCGAAGCTCCTGCTCATGTGCCCCTGTCCTTCCTGGTCGCCGCGCTCGAACATCCACGTGTAGCCGCCTGGCGGGTTTGCGAGGATCTCCCAGGCATTGTCGTCGGCGTCCCAAAAATAGAAACCGTAGGTGCCGTGCTGCACGCAGGGCTTCGAGATCTTGTGTAGCTTCCAGACTTCCGCGTCGCGCACGACGAGCTTGTGGCACTCATCCACTTCCTCCTCGGTCTCCACGTCGATGCCATTGTGATTAAGAAAAGGCATCGCGGCCTTGCGATTCGCCGACACTTGCACGGCGACGTAGATGTGATTGCCTCCGAGGCGGCACCAGATCGAGACCTTGCTCGAGCGCACGACTTCGAATCCGAGGAACTCCTCGTAGAACCTGCGCGTGAAGTCGAGGTCCTTGCTCTCCAGCGTGCCATGCGAGAGGAAGTTCAATTTGAGCGTCGGTGCCGGTTTTGATGTCATGGCGTGATACCTTGCAAATGGTAGCTATTGGACGGTGGGCAAGGTTTCCGGATCGCCGTCCGTCAACCAGTCCCACATTCTTTCAATGATTTTCCCCGAGGTGATGGCTCGGTCGCGGGCTTCAGAAGGCGTGAGTTCGAGTCCGGCGACACCCGCGCCAAGGACGGCGAACTCCACGCGCGCCGCATCCTCGAGATACCAAGCCATAACCACGGCCTCCGGCAGGGATGCTCCGACCGCCACGGCACCATTACCGCGCATCACAATGGCGCGCGCGGTACCGAGCCCCTTCACGATCGCCGTCGCGCCCGCGCCATCGCGCACGAGCCGCGGATCTTCGTACAGCGGCGGACAGGGAGCGAAGTAAGCGCCGAACCCGTGACGAGCCTTGGGTGTCCGGCCGAGAGTCGAAAGCGCGGTGATGTGCGGCGATTGAAAGCGTGCGATAGCGCCGACGTCGTTCCGCTCGCGATAGATGCCCTGATGGACGATCACTTCACCGAGCGCGTTCGCCGGGAGCGGTCCACTGGTCGCGACGGCGACCGGCTCGTCGTCCGGAGTCACCAGGCCGAGGGGCTTGGGTGGACTCACAAGGAAGCTGCCGGAATCGATCCGCAGACTGACATGACCGTACGCGTGTACGAGGCCCGCGCGCGCGAGCGCGCGCGCTGCGATCCGCAGCTGTCGAGCTTGCGCGGGCTCGTGCTGTCGAAGCGAATCAGCCATTGCTCCCTGCCGGCTCCTGGAATTCTGCGATGTCGGGCTTCGAGCCCCAGGCGCAATACGAGGTGAATGCCGCCGGAAACTGCCTCGGTCGGTATGCCGCCTCATCCGTGATGAGGCGAACGCCGGAGGAGTATTCGTAAATCATGCCATCCGGCCCGTCGAAATAGAGGAACATCGCACCGGAGGTCGGGTGACGGCCCGGCCCGAAACGGATCTTCACGTTCTTTTCGCGCAGAAAATAGTACGACCGCATGATGTCGTCGATGCTTTCGACCTGGTGATTGATGTGCTGCACACCGTTGCGCTTTGACGGGAAGAGCGCGATGCGATGATGGACGGGGTCGATGCGCAGGAGAGGCGCCTCGCCGATCCAGTCGCTGACGCGCGCATTGCACGTCGTCGTCCAGAACGCTTCATCCCTGCGCGGCGAGACCGAGTGCAGGCCGATGTGCGAGAAGCCCGTGATACCGGCGTCGCGCGAGGGGAAGTAGCGCCGCCCGCTGTGTGCCGGCCGGTTCACGATCTCGATAGAGTTACCGCTCGGGTCCTTGAACACAACAAATGCGTCGACCGCGCGCTGCTCGCACTCGGATCTGGTACCGGCACGTACTTCCCGACCGGCGCGGTCGAGCTCGGCCGCGGCCGCCTCGAGTTCCGCCGCGGTCCGCACATCAAATGCCGCCACGTGGTCGCCCGGATTGCCCTGCGTATAGACGAGCGTGTGGTCACGATCGTCTGCCCGCAGGTACGCACTCTTGCCCTCGCGCCGTGCGAGCTGAAGGCCCAGGATTTCGGTCGCATAGCGAACCGCGGCGTCCAGGTCCGCCGTTCCGAGGCGCACGTAGCGGATGTCGTTGAGCGTGATCATCGGCCCAGCTCCTTTGCACTCACGCCCCCGATCCCCCAGTGCTCTCTCGGGATCTCCTGCACGATGACGCGGATGCTCTCCGTTTTTGCGCTGAGTGAATCGGCAATCGCAGTGGTCACCGCGCGAATGAGCGCCTGCTTCTCTTCCGGCGTACGTCCTTCGAGGATCAGTATGTTGGCGATCGGCATGGGCATCAGATAAAGCAAATGCAGACGGAAAAGCTTTCGAAGAGCTCATCGCCCAGTCTTGCGATCACTTCAGCGCTCATGGCGAACATCGGTAGTGCCTTCAGGTTGCGACGCAGACGTTGCGCAGCTCCGTATAGAACTCAAGCGAGTGCACGCCGCCTTCGCGACCGATGCCCGACTGCTTGGCGCCGCCGAACGCGGTGCGCAGATCGCGAAGGAACCAGGAATTGATCCAGACGACGCCCGCATTGATGCTCGAGCCGAGCCGGAACGAACGCGAGACGTCGCGCGTCCAGACTGTGGCTGCAAGTCCGTAGGCGGTGTCGTTCGCCAGAAGCACCGCTTCCTCTTCCGTATCGAAGGGTGCGATGTGACAGCAGGGACCGAAGATCTCTTCGTGGACCACGGCCGAGCTTTCCGCGAGGCCTGTCCAGATCGTGGGCTGAATCCACGCGCCACCGGCCAGTGAATCGGGCATCGCGGGGACGCCGCCGCCGGTGACCAGTGTCGCGCCTTCAGCGAGCGCCTGGCGGTAGTAACGCAATACTTTCTCGCGGTGCTGCAGGCTGATGAGCGGGCCGATGCCAGTGTTCTTGTCGGATGGGTGGCCGGGCTTCAACGCCTCCGCGACAGTCTTCAACGCATGGACGAACCGCTCGAATATCGGACGCTCGACGTAGATTCGCTCGGTCCCGAGACAGACCTGGCCAGCATTGAGGAACACCGCCCGTGCGATGCCGGCCACGGCCGCATCGAAATCGCAATCCGCGAACACGATACCCGGGTTCTTGCCGCCAAGCTCAAACGACACCGCCCGGACACCGTCGGCCGCACTCTTCATGATGGCAGCGCCGGTTGCTGTTTCTCCGGTGAACGTGATGGCCGCAACGCCGGGATGCCGGGCAAGATACTCCCCGGCGGCGCCGGCCCCGAAGCCGTGTACGACGTTGTAGACGCCAGCCGGAACTCCGACCGTCTGCATCACCTCGCCGAGGAGCGTCGCCGTGGCGGGCGTTTCCTCGGAAGGTTTGACAACGACGGTATTTCCACACGCGAGTGCCGGCGCGACCTTCCACGTCATCAGCAGGAGCGGCAGGTTCCACGGGCAGATCACGCCTATGACCCCCTTGGGAACGCGCAGCGAATAGTTGAATGCTTTGCGTCCCTCAGGAGTCGTCATCTCGAAGAACTCGGTCGGCACATTGCGCACGGCATCGGCAAATGCGCGAAAGTTCGCTGCCCCGCGGGGTATGTCGAGATGTGACGCGAGCGAACGGGGTTTGCCAGTGTCATTGACTTCGGCGTCGAGAAAGTCCTCGGACCGACGGTCGATCTCATTTGCCACGGCATGCAGGAGATCGCAGCGCTGCGCTAGCGTCAGCTTGCTCCAGGCACCTCGCAGGGCCGACGCGGCCGCGTTCACGGCTTGATCAACTTCGCGAGCCCCGCCGGCGGCCACGAACCCGACGAGGCTCCCATCGACCGGCGAGCGTTTCTCGAACTGCTCGTCCGACTCCGACGGCATGAATCGATTGTCAATAAAATGGAGGAACGCGTGGCCGCTCATACGTCAGGGACGTTACGTCGCAGCCGACGGGGGGTCGAATGAAAAGTCGATATACCCAAAATACGCGACCGAAATAAGCCAGTGCGGCGGCGGCGGCTGTGCGGCCGTCGCCCGGGCGGTGGAATCGAAGGGCGGCGCGAGTATGCTTCCGTGCCAGGGGGACTGATTCGTGAGCTTCAATCGTCTTGATCTGAACCTGTTGCGCGTGTTCGACGCGATCTATCAGACGCGCAGCGTAACGATTGCGGCCTCTAACCTGCACCTGACCCAGCCCGCGGTCAGCAAGCACCTGAATCGCCTCCGCGAAGTATTGGAGGATCCCCTCTTCGTGCGCACCAGCGACGGCATGGCACCGACGCCTCGGGCGGAAGGGATCGCCGGTCCGATTCGCAAGGCGCTAAGCGAGGTGCGCAACACTATCGAGCTCCAGCTCGGCTTCGATGCGGGCAAGTCGGACCGCACGTTTCGCGTTTTCATGAACGATCTGGGCCAGGCGGTGCTATTGCCGAAACTCCTCGAGCTCATTTCACGTGAGGCACCGAACGTCAACATTCAGACGGTGCAAGTCCCCTCCGTGCGCATGCGCGGAATAGCGCTCGAATCCGGGGACGTGGACCTGGCGGTCGGGTATTTTGAGGAGTTCGAAGGTTCTATCCACTGTCAGGTGCTCTTCGAGGAACACTATGTTGGCATGGTGCGAGCCCAGCATCCCGCAATCCGCGACTCGATTTCATTCGAGCAGTTCCTGCGTACGCCCCACCTCGTCTATCAGCCGTCTGGTGGCGGGCACGGTTCCCAGGAAAATGCTGTCGACAAGGCATTCTGGTCGGCCGGCGTCGAGCGCCGCGTCGCTGTGCGTGTCGCTCATACCATGGGCATTTCCTCGATCGTGTCGAGTACCGATCTCCTGGTCGTCGTGCCGCATCGGCTGGCCCGCGCTTGCGACGACCTCATCGATGTGACGATTCTCGAACTGCCCATCGAAATCCCGCGATTTAACGTTTCGCAATACTGGCACGAACGATTTCACGCGGACCCGGCCAACCGATGGTTGCGGGGCTTGTTCGTGAGGCTTTATGGCCATCAGCACTTCCAGGCCGATGTGCCTGCCGCTCCCGATGGCGAGCTGGCAGGGCGGTAGCTGAAGCGCCCGCAATGCGATCATTCCCGCCGGATATTCCCGGCATGGCGATACGTGATTCGACCGGGGGCGCCCCTCCCCTTATCTTCCTCGCCGATGGGCATCCTTAAAGGCCAGACCGTCATCGTCACCGGCGCGGGTGGCGGCATCGGCCGCGCGGCAGAATAACGGCGAGGGCGGCGATGTGACCGATATGCTTGAAGGACTCTCGGTGCTGGTTACGGGGGCCGGTGGCGGAATCGGGTCTGCGACCGCCCTAGTTCTTGCGCGGCACGGTGCACGCCTTGTCCTCACAGACATCAACGAGGAATCCGGCGAAGCCGCAACCCGAGCTGTGAACTCAGCTGGGGGTGAAGCCTACTTCGTCCCTGCTGACCTCGGTTCGGAAAGTGCCATCGCGGGTTTGGTCAGGTCGACTGTGGACCGCTTGGGCCGGATCGATGGCGCGCTCAACAACGCCGCGGTCGAACAGCACAACAAGCCGCTGGATTTGTTGAGCACCGACGAATGGGAAAAGGTTATCCGGATCAACCTGTCCGCGGTGTTCCACTGCATGAAGTACGAGATCAAAGCGATGCTCGGCAAAGGTGGCGGTGCAATCGTCAACACCTGTTCCTCTCTTGGGCAGGTCGGGCTTGCCGGCGCCGCTGACTATAGTGCGGCCAAGCATGGCGTGCTTGGCCTTACGCGATCGGCAGGTGCCGACTACGGAACGCGCGGCATTCGCGTGAATGCGATCCTGCCGGGTATCACGAACACCCCAATGATCAAACGGTTGAGCGAGAACCCTCAATTGTCGGAAGTGTTCGGTCGCCTGCGGATGCGCCATTCGATGGGGCGCTTCGGAGAGCCGAGCGAGATCGGAGAATCCGTCGCCTGGTTGCTTTCGCGTCATGCGTCCTTTGTAAACGGCGCCGCCATCGCGGTCGATGGCGGTTACCTTTCGATCTAAGCGATGCTGGCGGACTTCAAACGACGGCATGAACGGGGGTAATGACAATGGATTGGGTGGACGCGTTCTTTCGAGACGTCGACGCGTTTCAGATCGACAAGCTGGCAAATTGGTTCGCTGACGATATCAATCTGCGTTTCGCAAACAATCCGATCATCAATGACAAGCAAACTGCAGTTCACGCGCTCGGCGGGTTTTTCGGCACGATTGCGGGGCTACGGCATCAGGCCGAAGCCTTGATCGGTTCGGGTGACGAAGTTGTGCAGCAGTCGATCGTGACCTATACACGGACCGACGGTCGACTTGTGTCATTGCCAGTGTCGAGCTACCTCCGTCGCAACGCCAAGGGCAAACTAAACAGGCTCTGGATCTGCATCGACATCAATCCACTCTATGCGGAAGAGTCCGCTCAGTGATGCAGCGTTTCGCGGGCAAGACCTGCATTGTGACCGGTTCGGGCGGCAGCATTGGCCGCGCTTCCGCACTTCGTTTGGCATCAGAAGGTGGCAATGTTGTTGGCTGCGATATCGCGGTCGCGGGCGCCGAGGAAACGGTCCGGCTGGTCGAAGCGGCCGGTGGAACGATGATCTCGCTGCAACCGTGCGACCTGACAAAAAAGGCCGAATGCGAACGGCTGGTTGCCGCTGCAGTCGAGCGTTTTGGTGCCATCGATGTTCTCTTCAACAATGGTGCGATGGCCTATTTCTCCTGGATCGGCGAGATGTCGGACGAGACGTGGAGCAAGACGATCAATCAGGAGCTCGACCTCGTTTTCCTGATGACTCGCGCTGCGTGGCCTGAGCTGACCAAAAGCAAGGGCGCGATTGTCAACGTCGCGTCGCTGTCCGCCTGGGCAGGTATCGAGTTGTTGCCGGGCCTCGCCCATTCAGCGGCAAAGGGTGGTGTTCTCTCGATGACTCGGCATATGGCCATGGAGGGGCGGCATCATGGTGTGCGCGCCAATTCGGTCTCGCCGGGGACCATTGAGACGAATCAGACGCGCTTCATCCTTGAAAATCCTGAATGGTGCAAGACCCAGCTCGGACGAGCCATGATGAACCGGATGGGGCAGCCCGAAGAGGTCGCAAGTGTCGTCGCCTTCCTGGCGAGTGGCGATGCTTCCTACGTCACCGGTGCTGACGTCCGCGTTGACGGAGGCGTACTGGCCTGGTGAGCGGAGCAACGCTTGTGACCACTGAGGAAGGCCTGGCCGAGCTTTGGGAAGACAGACAGGTCACCAAGGTCTTGCTGCGCAGGTGCCACGCGCTCGATACCCGGTGACTCGGCCGCTAGCGCTCCTCCTTCACCGATCAGGTGGCCAGGCTGGCTTGATGGAGTGTCTGGCAGGTGACGTAAGTCAAAAAAACCGAACAGGGGGCGGCAATGGCAATGGCAGGTCGGATTCTCATCGGTGTGTTCTACGTGCTCATGGGCGCAGGACTCATCAAGGATTTTCGTCTGGTGGTTGGGTTGATGACGTCGAAGGGGATACCGGTGCCCAACGTGCTGCTGATTGCAGCGATTCTGATCTGGTTTGCCGGGGGTGGCGCACTGCTGGCTAACTACCACGTCAAGTTTGCGGCACTCGGCCTGCTTGCACTCACGGCGGTGGTCACGCTCGTCATCCACAACTTCTGGACCGCGCCGCCGGCGATGTTCGCCAATGAACTGCAGCACTTCCTCAAGAACGTTGCGATCTGTGGGGCGCTACTGATTCTCGCTGGGCTGTAGCCGGGCTGACGGACTTAGGAAGACTTCGGGGAAGGCCAAACCAATTTCGATGCGAACACAATGAAGCTGTTTGGATCAGAAGGTGTCCTGCTCATGGAAGTGGAGTCGATTGCGGCAGGCGACCGTAACATCCATATCAAGGGAAAGATGATGGGTCAGGTTCCAATGACGGTTGTATTGCGTCCGTCGGATCTGCGCGAAGTCATAAAGATGTTGTCCTTCCCGGTGATCTGGCAGGGAATCAAGATGCTGTTACTTCGAGGCGATTGACAAAATCGATGACGCCCCCTCTGAATTTACTCATTCGACCCTCGAGCCGCTTGAGCTCGATGCGCTGAATGACCGACGAGAGTTTTTCGACCAGATATTTTTGTGGAGAAAGCAATGAGCCA
>Ga0134122_10002800_pt1 | contig 12856 bp, 10 predicted proteins | sample KB302_FD_96461 | JGI IMG/M metagenome (GOLD analysis project Ga0134122, IMG submission 96461) | Terrestrial soil microbial communities without Nitrogen fertilizer from Kellogg Biological Station, Michigan, USA - KB3-0-2 | ecosystem: Environmental > Terrestrial > Soil > Unclassified ...
AAGCGTGTGTGGGGGAAACTCCACCGTGGGTTCGAATCCCACTCTCTCCGTATCAGGCTGAGGGGGGCTGTGCAATTGGACCCCGTGAACCCCGCCAGGTCCGGAAGGAAGCAACGGCAGCGGGTCATCTGATGTGCCACAGTAACCCCCGGGCCTGACCAGGATTCGGCCGCACCACTATGAAATACCAGGTCATCGCCCGCAAATTTCGCCCCCAGGTTTTCGATCAGGTCGTTGGGCAGAAACCCATTGTCCGGATACTGCAAAATGCAATCCAGTCCAGCAGGGTTGGCCATGCCTATCTCTTCTCCGGGCCTCGAGGCGTCGGAAAGACAACCACGGCACGCATTCTCGCCAAGGGACTCAATTGCAAAAAGGGTCCAACGACAGTGCCTTGCGGGGAATGTCCTTCGTGTATTGAAATTACCGCTGCTCAATCAATGGACGTGCTGGAAATCGATGGCGCTTCCAATAACGGCGTTGACAGTATCCGCGAACTTCGGGATAGCGCAAGGTATTCTCCCTCTCGAGACCGCTACAAGATATTCATTATTGATGAAGTCCATATGCTCTCGACACCTGCGTTTAACGCATTACTGAAAGTTCTGGAAGAACCGCCTCCGCACGTGGTGTTCATCATGGCGACAACCGAACGCCATAAACTTCCGGCCACCATTCTGTCCCGCTGTCAGCAGTTCACGTTTCGCACTATCTCCGCACCGGAAATCCAGGCCCATTTGCGTCAGATCGCGGAACGGGAAGGCGCCAGAATTGACGATCGTGGCCTCGCCTACATCGTCAAAGCAGCCGAAGGCAGCATGCGCGACGCCCAGTCCTTGCTGGACCAGATCATATCCTTCGGAGGTCAGGACATTGCTCCGGATGATGTGCGCGATGTTCTGGGATTCATCCCGGCCGAAATCCTCGATCGCACCACCATTGCCCTGGCGGATCAGGATTCGCGCGAGCTGCTCGAATGCATCCATATTGTTGTAGACCAGGGGCTGAGCGTTCAGCAGTATGTCCGCGAGTGTATTGGAAGAATGCGCGACCTGCTGATGATGAAACTCGGGCTCGATGATAAAGTTCTGGCCGGAGAAGACGACAAAAAAGCGCTTTCCACGAACAGCGCGCGATTTTCGGAACAGGATCTGGTGCGTAATTTCGACATGCTGCTGCGTCTGGAAAGCGAACTCAAATACACATCGCAGCCTCGTCTTCATTTGGAAGCCGGCATGGTGAAGCTGGCAAGAGCCGGACACGTCCGCGACATCGAAGAGGTCATTCGAGATTTTCGACGCGGTAGTGCGGAGGATCCGCCGGTATTTTCCAAGCCTCCATCGCCACAGGCGCCGGTGCCGCGGGCAGCGCCGGTTGCACGTCCTGTACCGCCACCTCCGGTGGCAGTTGCACCCGCTCCACCGGAGAAATCCGCAAAAACGACGGAGTCGCTTTCAATGGATGCCGCCAAAGCTGAACCTCTTGTGAAGCGATTTTTGGAAGTATTTAAAGGAGATGTCGCCCAGGTTAAGCCCCAGATTAGCCCCCCAACCGAGCCACTGAAGGGAGATTCCGAATGAACATGCAGCAAATGATGAAGCAAGCCCAGAAAATGCAGGAACAACTGCAAAAGCAGATGGAAGCCACCGTGGTGGATGCCACAGCCGGTGGCGGCATGGTCACCCTGAAGATGAACGGCATCAAACAGGTTCTGACAATTCAGATCGATCCGGAGGTGTTTGCTGCCGGAGACAGGGAAATGCTGCAGGATCTAATCGTCGCGGCGGTCAATGAAGGGGTTCGCAAAGTGGATGAAGTTTTAAACGGACAACTCGGCGGACTCACCGCCGGAATGAAAATCCCGGGGTTGACTTAGGAATGGGCGATGTTGCGGAACCGGTAAGCCGGCTCATCGATCAATTCAAGAAGCTTCCTGGAATTGGCGCCAAGTCCGCGCAACGCCTGGCTTTTTTCATACTCAAAATGGATTCTGCCGATGCAGGTCAAATCGCCGAAGCCATTCTGGAAGTCAAGAGGTCGATTCGGTGCTGTTCGGTTTGCAACAATCTTACAGATGACGATCCGTGCCAGTATTGCTCGCTTCCCTCGCGATCCGATAAGTCGCTCTGCATTGTTGAAGAATCCAACGATATTCTATCCGTCGAGCGGACTCACGCGTTTAATGGGCGCTATCACGTCCTGATGGGATCGTTATCCCCGCTGAAAGGAATCACGCCCGACCAGCTCACGATGACCTCGCTGCTTCGCAGACTGGAATCCGGAGTGGTGGAAGAAGTGATTGTCGCAACCAACCCTAACGCGGAGGGCGAAACAACAGCCCTTTATCTGTCGCGGCTGATCAAACCCTTGGGAATTCGAGTCACGCGCCTCGGACTCGGATTGCCTGTGGGCGGTGATCTGGAATATGCGGACGAAGTCACAATGGCCAAAGCACTGGAAGGCCGGCGGGAACTCTAGTTCCCTTCCACTTTCAACGAAACGCAGCCCACATATCATCGACAAAATTCGGAGTGGAAACCTGTCCCTCGAAGTAACCATGCGTCTGCTTCTGCCTGGCCCAGTCCGGCGCATAGTTGATTCCGGTCTGAGAAAGAATCGTGGCGTTGGAGCGGGTGTCATCCTCCGTCATCCAGCGATCGATGTAGTCGAAGAAGGCATCGTGATTCCAATAAGGCTGTGCTTTGAGAAGCCGCATGGCGAGACCTTCTCCAATCCAGGACATGGAGGTACAGCACCGCCGGTAGGATTCCCCCTCCTGTCCGGGCCACTCTCTGGGCTGAAGCTGCTCATAGGGTCCATTGAGTCCGGCGCTGACGGGTTGTCCGTTGTTCAAGACTCCATAGTGACCGCCGTAGATTGCCTTTGCACCCTGCCACGCCTGGCTGTAGCCTCCGGGAATTTGATTCACATAGACCGTCTGCATGTCTTCACCGAACTGATTGGGATAGTTGTCGGAAACATGTTTCATACTGGAATCGTTCAGAAGAATTCCAGCAAGAATGATCGGAGCCTTTCTGCCGGACCGATGACCGCCAAGAGCGGGCCAGCCATAACCAGCCTGCACGCAGCCGAATAAATCGATTCCGTATTGCACCATGTAGTTGGTGAGATTCACCTTCTGACGGGCTGGAAAATCCAGGGTCAAAAGCAGAGTCGCAAACGAAACGGCTGTAGAAACATGCGCCCCGTACTGGGGCATATATTCGGCAGGTGCGTCGAAATTGAAAGGGCTCAAGTCCACCCAGGGCCTTCTGAAAAGCGCTTCATAATCCGAAAGTGCAGGGGGGGCATGGGCCAGCCTGGAACGCGGCAAGGACGGCAGAAGTTCCCGATTCAGCGAGCTCTCATAAATAAGCGACTGGTTTCGGTCGCAATAGGACGGTCGGAAAGCCGCAGAAGCCGGCACGGTGGCCAGCACCGTCAGCACCGACATGGTTTTTACAGGGCTGATGGAAGAATCGCCCGCTCTCATCGGAGACGGAAGGCTATGCGGTGTTTTGAGGCTGACGGAGGAAACCAGGGAGTCTCCGGCCTCCAAGGATAGCGGGGCGTATGCCCTTGCCGAAGCATCAAACCACCAGCTTTGATCCGTCCCGTCGTTCAAACGGCTGTCGAAAGCGCTATGGCCGCTGGCGGTCGGCAGATTCACAACCGAGCCATTCATATATGGAGCTGATTTCTGAGGCTCCGGACTGATCGAAGTTACCGTAACCGGACCTACAACGTAATAGTCTCCGTTCACAAATTGGCCGGCATTAACCTGCGTACTGAATCTCCACGTCACACCGTCCTTTGTGATGGAAGACACTTTTCCGCCTGTAATTTGTTGTGAAGTGAGCAATCCGGAGTTCATTGAAACCGTCAACAGGAAGCAAATCGAAACGAGGGCGGCTGTTGCGGATCTATTCATCACTCAAAATCCACCGCCAGCAGCATTATCCCCAGAACCCCGAAATACTTACCGTAAAGGTTCTTCAATTTCTTGTACTCGTCATTGATCCAATCTGCTGCTTTCAAGACGAACTGGCTGCCAACTCCAGCGTGGGCATCACAGTTTCCGACGAACTCGACTTCTCGGCCGTTTTTTCCGGCAAGGCCAGCCTTAAATACATGGACGCCGGGACTTGTATGTGGATTGATGCCGTGCAGGTCATATTCGGTGCACTGCATTTCCTTCAGCCACTGAATCGCGCGCCACTGCACCAGATACGAGGATTTATTCTTGAGGCCAATATCCGCAGTCGCGCCGAACAGGTAAATGCCCCTCCTGCCAATGGCGCTGCAGATAGCGCCGGCTGATGGCTGCCCTTTGTCCCAGGCGACAATAATATTCATTTTGAACTGAATGGGCAGCCTCTTCTGTATGGCTCTAAAACTCCGAAGATCACCCGTATCGGCAAGCCGCTTGCGGCTCAACATCTGCCGGTACACGTCGAGAAACGGCTCAAACATTGCGTCGTCGACGCCTTCTGTAACGCGAAGGCCACTCTTCTCGGCGGCATTCAGACAATTCCGCCATTTTTTGTGAAGTCCTCTCCGCAAATCGCCCAACGAATGTTCGAGATCGATGATGATCGTCCTCTCCTTTTTCGCGGTTATCGATTTTCTGTATCCTTCTACTTTAAACACGGAGCCTGATTCAGGATTGGCGTCGTCGGACAAGCCCACCCTCACGCGCAGACTGCCTCGGCGATTGATGACGTATTCCTGTCGAAGCGCCCGTAATGCCTCGCCGAATGCGACCCAGTCCGGGTGGCTGCCGTAACGGTGGAAGACAGGACCCCACAGCACATATGCGATCGAGATTCCTGTCAAAGGAACGGGAAACAGCCGCACCTGTGCGGCGGCTACTGCTGTGTCGCCTCTGCGGACGACGAGATGCTCGATCGCCTCCGAACTCGATTTGGCCGCCGAGAATGGCACCGTCTGGAAAATGCTCGCGTCCTGAAAACCATCCAGTATGCGATGCCATTGGTCATCCCTCAGTCGCGCGGCTGTATACGAAAGATCCGTCCTAATGTATTGGCGCAATGCAGTCATGCTTTGTCCCCCGCCATGACAATTGTCTGTGGTGCCGTTAAACCATTTCGCTTCCGGCACTGTCTGTCAAATTTGCGTAGTGTCGGGATATCCGATTCTACGATTTCAAACCCATTTCCCCACCGTGACGATGAGCTGGAATGGAGATGAGTGAGGCGCGTGCGAGCGACCCCCTGGACTTAAGAAGCATAAGCATAGTCGGTATGACAGTCGTCTTTCAATATCCGGTTGCTGGCGTTAGCGATTGTGCCAGAACTTGACAGGATGACAAGGGTGCCCCTCTCGGCGGCTCAAGCTTCGCCCCGACCGGATCCATTGTGGTGACGGGGAAGGAGCACGGAGTATTTCGCCTCCGGATCGATGGAACGCATTGAACACCTCAAAACCATGATCTGCTTTACATCGGCGGGAGCGACATCCTGTAAGTAATGAAATCCTGTGTCCGGAATCCACGCCGATTGATCTTACCCCCGCTGCGGAGTAGCATCTCGATACTCGAAACAAATGACTCTAACCCCTGCGCTTGTCAGTCTTCCCCAGTGGCTAGTATTCCCTCTCGGAATCATCGCTCTCGTTGTGATAGTCCTTGTTGCCAATAGTTATTTCATTCGCAGGCGGCGGGAGGCACTTACCTCCGTTGCCCTGGAAATCGGCTTCAACTACGAAGGCGGCAGCTGGACCAATAAAGAACAATCTCCACATCTGGAAACGGCTTTGTTCGCCAGCGGAAATGGCCCGGAGTTTCGGAACGTCATGACCGGCTCCGCATCCGGATTTCGCATCAGCCTCTTTGATTTCAAGTACACGGTCGGTGCCGGAAGAGAGTCCCAGAACATTAAGCAAACGGTTGCCGCATTCACCAGGGGTGATCTCTCACTTCCGGAATTTGCCATGCAGCCCAAGGGTTTGATGCAGAAAATCGGTAATGCGCTTGTGCACAAGGACATTCCATTTGATTCCAATGGCGAGTTTTCGCGCCGTTTCAGGGTACGCAGTCCGGAAGTTGAGAGGACACGCGAGCTGTTTACGCCCGAGCTTCTGGTATTTCTCGGAACACTCGATCCGAAGACGAAATGGCGTCTGGAAGGAAATACCGGGACGTTGATCGTGTACCGCGCGGGCAAGCGCGTGAAGCCCCGGGACTTTCGAAAGTTTCTGGAGGAAACCACCACGCTTGCCACTCAGTTCCTGAGCCTCGGCGCCGCCAGGAAAACGCTCCGTTAGTTGGTTACTAATACTTGCGGCTGACCGTCCGATCAGGTCTAATTCTCCGTCAAACAAAACCCGTTGCGGGACTTGAAACGCTGCGGAATCCTGCGGGGACCTCTTATGGCGCACGATGTATTCATTAGCTATTCGACAAAGGACAAGCCGACCGCGGATGCGGTTTGCGCTCGCCTGGAAGGCGGCGGGATACGCTGCTGGGTCGCACCGCGGGACATTTCGCCGGGGCAGGATTGGGGCGAGGCGATCATTGACGCCATCGCCTCGGCTCGCGTCATGGTACTGGTCTTCTCCTCCGGGGCCAACGAGTCCCAACAAATCAAGCGCGAAGTCGAACGCGCGGTCAACAAGGGCGTGACCGTCATTCCACTGCGCATCGAAGACGTCGTCCCCAATCGCAGTCTCGAGTACTTCATCAGCACGCCGCATTGGCTTGATGCATTAACCCCACCCCTGCAAGTGCATCTGGATCGCCTGGTAACCACGCTGCAACAAATTCTGCGCGGCGCCGCGGTGAAGCCTCCGCAGCAGCCACCCGGTACAACTGCAGCCCAACCGAGGCGCCGGATCGGCGCGTTGCTGTCATATGGTATTGCTCTTCTTCTCCTGGTAGTGGGTGTGTCGCTGACGTGGCTGGGGCTGCACCCGGCAGCGGCGCCGCTGATGGCGCCGAACCCAACACCGATCTCCAATTCGATGGTCACCACACCGGTTTCCAACAGTTCGGGCAAACAGGAGAGCGTGTGGCAGGGGAAGTGGTCCGACCCGGCCCATACCACCTATGACTTCAAACTTTTTCTCACCAATGACAACGGCTCGATAAAAGGCCAGTTTGTCTGGATCCTCAAATACGCCGCCAGTTCCTCCGGCGCCGCCGGCCTGGAAGTCGGGTCGTCCGCCATCGAGCAAGTTTCCGGACACTACGACCCCGAGACCGGCGAAATCGAAATAACCGGCCGGGGTGTGAGCGATGATAAAGCGATAGCCATGGATAGTTATCGATTCAAGCTATCCGTAGACGGAAAGAGCTTTGAAGGCAAATCCCTGGGACACGAGGGCACCTGGAAGGACACCATCAACGGCACACTGATCTCCGGGGCGCTCTCCTTCGGCTCGGCGGCTGTACACTCGGATCCGAAATGATGGGAGCCGCAATGACAGCAAGGATCTGCCATTAACTCACTTCAATAAACACGACCATATGGCACTGAGCCCAAGTTGCTTTACTTCGATTTGGGTTCGGCTGCCGGTGCTTTGCAGGCCCAGTTTGCGGCATCGTTCAACTCGCCCTTTCCCTTGTACTCGGCATACTGAGGATACGGGCACAGCGGCCGCGTCAACGTCCCGGCGTTGTTTTTCCCCATCATCTGATCCGGAGCGACGCCCTTCTCCACCCATTTTTCAAGCGCGCCGATGGAGTCGAAAGTATTTACGCCAGGGCCGCCGCCGCAGTGTGCCATGCCGGGCACCATGAAGAGGCGCATCCAGTCATTCTGGTTCTTGCCCATTTTGTCGAGCACGGAGTCGTAATACCAGACTGTTGTCTCCGGCGTGATGGTGGTGTCCGCCCAACCGTGAGTGATCAGCAGTTTTCCGCCACTCTTTTTGTATTTGCTCAAGTCGGGATTCACGGCATCCACATAGCCGATCTTCTCGTCGAGGAACTTCATATCCTTATCGAGATCGAAGTTGTGCCAATCGACATTCGGATCGTTGTATGCGATGCGCATCAGATCAAACGTGCCGCCAGCCCCCGGGGGGTTGCCGTTCTGGGCTCCGATCGGATTGCCCAGAGCCCGGCCGGAAAAAATCAGTTCGCCTTTCGAGTTCTTCAGTCCGCCGTAATACGTCTCCACGGTTTTCAACTGCGGAGCAGTGAGGCAGGTTGCATCGTCCTTGCCTGCAGTGCAAAGGAGCTTGGAAAAGTCCACCTGGCATTGCTTCGGATTATTCAGGAATCCTTCCTTGAGCGTGTCGCAGGTCTTTGTGATCAACTGGGTCACCATCGTGGCCTTCGCTGCCGGAAGGGTCTCTTCCGGGTGGCGAGCAAGCTCGATGCTTTGGGCGAAGCCTGCAGTCCACATGTGAATATGACGGCTGGCAAGAGAGCCGGCGATGATGCCGTCATAGTCATCCGGGTATCTCTGCGCTTCCATCATTGCCATGCGTCCGCCGGTCGAGCATCCCTTGAAATAGGAATACTTCAACTTCTGGTCGTAGTACTCCTTGATGATCTGCTTGGCCTTCAAGGTCATCTCATGCGTCGAGCGGTAGGCGAAATCAATCATCTTCTCCGGATGACCGATCGCCCACGCTCCGCCCGAATCCTGGTGACCGGTGTCGGTTCCGGCAGTCGCGTAGCCGAGGCGCAAGGCCTGCGGCATGTCGTTAGCCAAGCCTTGAATGGATCCTGCAAATCCTCCGTTACCAACGCCCATGAATTTTCCGTTCCAGTTTTGAGTGGGCAGCCAGAGCTCCATATTAATGATGGAGTCCGTTGTGGGTTTCAGAACGATCACAACTTGGCAGTGCGCCGGTATGTTTGCGGGAGGCTGCGCCGGAGCCGCAGCCGCAGCTCCTCCACCTCTGGCGCCGCCTCCACGCTGGACGTCCGCCTGAGGAGCCGGTGCGCCCCCGCCGGCCGGAAGCGCCGGAGCGCCGCCCCCTCGAGCTCCACCCGCCCCGCCACCACGTTGCCCTTGTCCTCCGCGTGCGCCGCCGCCACCGCCACCTCCGCGAGCCTGGGGCGGTCCTTCAGGAACGACTTTCGCGCTCGTGATGGTGGTATTGGCGATTTTCAGTGTTGCAAGACTTTCACATGGTGTTGTGGAAACTCCAGCTCCAAGGAGTACAAGGGCAATGCTGGCGATCATGGTGGGCCTCCCATTTATGGACCATTTATGGACGTTTATGCGTCGCTAAAACTTCCTGGTTGAGCGGCCTCAAACTATCACACAACTCCGGCTGTCTGAAGTAAATGATCCGCCAATATCAGGCGGTACCGCGTAGAAGGGATCGCTACTGTGACATTCGAAGAATGTCCGCGGAGTTTTTCGCGCGGCCGTCGATAACCGCATCCAACACGTCTTGAATCGGACTGGCCATCGACTGAACGATGCCGGGCTGGACTCCCGTGGATTGGGCCGAACGAATAAAACTACTCGATGAATTCAACGGGAGCGTGGCGACGTTGTCGTAGAAGCTTTTCAAGGTTGCGGTTGGCGTCAGGTACTGTTCGACGTTCGAGAGATAAAATACGGAGACCGTCAGATCGTGATCCTTCAGGTACTGGCCAACTGCTCGAATGGCCTTCGGTCCCGCAAAGTCCCCAACGAGCGGAACAATAAGATTCTTCTGCTGCATCTCGCGAACGGAGTTGTAATTCGCTTCGGATGCAAGGTAACTCCAGTTGGCGCCCGTCGCGTCGGTAGCCGTCATCAGATCGGTGTAGGTGGGAAATGGGCCGATGGTGACCCGCGGCGGCGGAGCGGTGCTCTGCGGCAAGGCAGGCGTAAACGTATCCGTAATGATCTGCACTTCACCAATCGGAACGCGAGGGACAAAACCGGGAGGAAAAAACCCCGTCACATCCGACGATGCAGGGCCCTCTGCCGCTGGAGGCCCTGAAAACAAATCCAGAATTCGTGTGGAAGCGGCGCGCTGGAGATTCGGATCGCTCACCGAATAGCCCAGACTGGTGCCGGCCCTCGCCATCGCATTATATACATGTTCCAGACTCGCTTCGTCCTCCGAGGTCAGAGCAAACTTGTGCTGCTTCCAGAGCAAGTCCTTTACGGCCTGCAGATTCTTTTGATAGAGGTCGAGATCGAACGGAGCGGATGTATAGGCGTTGAATAGATCTTCAACACTGGAAGCCGCAGCCAAACCCGATGGCAGTTTCCGTGAAAACAATAGCGACAGAAACTGCGCGCGGTCCGGAGCCATCTCGAAGATTGCCTTGTACAGGAGATGCTCGATCATATTCTGCCGCCGGATATCCACGATGAATGCGATCTGCGGATGGAATGCGGCCATATAGGTGAAATTCTGTTCCGGTCCCACCCCCATATAGACGCCGCCGGGCAGAATCTTCCGGCGAAGCGGTGGAATCACATATTGATAACCGCGTTCGTTCGAGAGAAAGTTTTCCGAAAGGAATGTCCCACCAGGCTCGGACGAGTCCGTAATGATCTTCCAGAAGGCCGCATCACTGAGCTGAGGCGGGAGCGTCTCGATGGCGCTGGAGGGGGGAACCAGAAAAAACAGAATGGCCACGACGGCAATGGTTAGTTTTCGCATGGAAATTCGGCTCCAAGTATAAGCCGAATTGAGGCGAAACGAAGAAGAAGTCTGGAATATACTCCCTCACCCGGCCGGTAAATTTCGGTGGTAGCCTCGAAAATATTCTCCTGTGCCAAATTTTAATTTGACCCACTACCTCAATTTCGGATCATCTGATCGAATACATCTTCGGCATGATACGAGCTGCGGACAAGCGGGCCGGAAAACACCCAGCGAATCCCGAGCCGCAACCCGGCTTCGCGAAATTCCATGAATTCATCCGGGTGATAATACTTCTGGATCTCGGCATGCTTCGGAGTCGGACGCAGGTATTGTCCCATCGTAAAAATGTCGATGCCCGCGGCTGCCGCATCCTGCATGACTTCGACGATCTCATCCCTGTGTTCGCCAAGCCCCAGCATGATTCCGGTTTTTGTGATGGTTTGCGGACTCATCGCCTTAGCGGATTTCAGCAGGCCAAACGACGTCCTGTAATCGGATTTGAATCGAATCGCCGGATACAACCGAGGAACAGTTTCGATATTGTGGGAAAAGATATCCGGCCCGGCGTCAACAATGGTACGCACACAATCGAGTGAGCCCTGAAAATCCGGAGTCAGCAGTTCGATCTTCACCTGCGCATCCCGCGCTTGAATCGCACGGACGGTTTCCGCAAAAACGAAAGCTCCGCCATCGGCCAGATCGTCACGATCCACAGACGTAATCACGGCATGCCGCAATCGAAGGTCCGCAATCGCGGCGGCAACGCGGGACGGCTCCATCAAATCGTATTCCGTCGGGCGGCCGCTCGTCACAGCGCAGAAGGCGCAGGCACGCGTACAAATATCTCCAAGTATCATGAACGTCGCGGTGCGATGCTTGCCCCAGCACTCGGCAATATTCGGACACATGGCGTCTTCGCAGATGGTATTGAGTTTGTGAGAACGCAGGATGCGGCGCACCTCCATATAATCGTCGCCGCTAGGGATTCGAACTTTAAGCCAGTCCGGCCTCTTACTCATGATTGTCAGATGTGAATGGCCGCGCCAAACACGCTTTCCATGGCTTCATGCATCGCTTCAGCCATTGTGGGATGCGCGTGAACCGCGTGCACGAGATCGGCGACGGTGCCTTCCAGACCCATTGCGGCGACGGCTTCATGTATGTTTTCGGTGACGCCTTCGCCAATCATATGCACTCCAAGAATTTCGCCATAGCGCTCGTCTGCAACAATTTTCACAAAACCGTCCGTTGCATCCGCAATGCGCGCCTTACCGGACGCCATGAACGGGAACTTCCCTGTTTTGACTTTGAACCCGGCGGCGGCAGCCTTGGCTTCGGTGAGACCGATGCTCGCGATCTGCGGATCCGAATACGTGCAGTTGGGTACCTGCAAATAGTTGATGGGCGCCGGATCGTGTCCGGCGATTTTTTCGGCAGCGATCACACCTTCCTGAAATGCAACGTGGGCCAGCAACGGCGTCGGAACCACATCCCCGATAGCGTAAATACCCGCCACACTCGTTTGCATGTAAGGATCCACCTTGATGAATCCCCGCTCTGTCGCGACACCGACGGTTTCCAGTCCGACAGCGGCAGTGTTCGGAGACCGGCCCGTCGCCATCAGAATTCTGTCGACACGAAGTTTTTTCACTTCTCCGCTCTCGGTTTGAAAAACGACGTCCACTCCGGAATCTCCAGCTTTGGCCGACTCCAGTCTTGCCTTTGTATAAATGTCGATCCCCTTCTTTGTCAGAACCCGGCGCAGTTCCTTGGAAACATCCGCATCTTCCAGGGGCATGATGTCCGGAACAACCTCAAGAACTGTCACCTTGGTTCCAAAGGCGTTATAAATCGACGCGAACTCCACTCCTACAGCGCCAGCTCCAACAATCAGTAGCGAATCCGGGACCGACAGCATATTCAGTGCGCCGATGTTGCTGATGATGCGCTCTTCATCCAGGTCATATCCGGGAAGAGATCGGGCTTCGGAACCGGTTGCGATGACAATATTCGCGGCGGTGAACTCCGACACTGTTGCGCCGTTCTTCACCTGAATCGTTCCAGGTGCAATCAACTTCGCATCACCTGGAATGACGGTAACTTTGTTTTTCTTCAGAAGAAAGTCGACACCCTTTGAGGACTTGCCGACGATGTCGTCCTTGCGATTCTGAATTTTTGAAAAATCAAACTGAAGATCGCCAACCTTGAATAAGCCCTGATGAACAGCTTTCTTCACTTCCTGAAACAGGTGCGCATCCCGGAGCAACGCTTTGGTGGGAATGCATCC
>Ga0134122_10002801_pt1 | contig 12852 bp, 11 predicted proteins | sample KB302_FD_96461 | JGI IMG/M metagenome (GOLD analysis project Ga0134122, IMG submission 96461) | Terrestrial soil microbial communities without Nitrogen fertilizer from Kellogg Biological Station, Michigan, USA - KB3-0-2 | ecosystem: Environmental > Terrestrial > Soil > Unclassified ...
AGGAAGTCTTCCGCCTTGTAGGTCCAGAACTGGCCGATATTGGGGAAGGTGTGGATGACGGTGTTCTGGAGCCGGCCGCCCACGCGCTCCACCTTGCGCACGTAGATGTTCTGCACGGGATTGCCGAAGTCGTCGAAGCGCATGGGCCCGCGGGGCGCGTCCGAGAGATCCACGCGGCGCAGCGCGCCCAGCAGCTTCTCGGCGTTCTCCGCGTCGCCGCCGATGGACTCGAGCGCCGCCTTCAGCGCCAACCCCGCCACGTAGGAGCCCTCCGAGTAGTACGACGGCGTCTGCTTGAACTTGGCCTCGTAGGCCTGGGCGAACTTGCGATTGGCCGGCGTGGCGACCACCGCGGAGTAGTGCAGCGCGGTGACCACCCCCAGCACCTCGTCGCCCATGCTGCGCAGCACGTGCTCGTCGGTGAAGGTGCCGCCGCCGATGAGCGGCAGCTTCCCCTTGAGCCCGGCTTCTGCGTATTGCTTGGAGAAGCGTAGCGCGTCGGATCCGGAGAAGACGCAGTAGACCGCGTCCACGTCACGGCGGAGCTGGGCGAGATACGGCCCGAAGTCCGCATTGCCCAGCGGCGGCCAGAGCTTCTGCACCACCTGGCCGCCGGCCTCCTCGAAGGTGCGCTGGAAGCCCGCCGCCACCTCCCAGCCGAAGGCGAAGTCATAGCCGATCATGGCGATCTTCTTGTAGCCGAGGTTGTCGTACACCCACTTGCCGAAGGGATGGGACGGCTGCGCGCTGGACCAGCCGGTGCGCACGATGTAGGCGCTGCGCTTGCGCTGGGTGATGTCCTCGGCGGAGACGATGGGAAAGATGGTCGGCATCTTCTTCCCGTCCACGTAGGGCGCCACCGCGTAGCCGATGGCGGCGGAGAGCGGGCCCACCAGCACGTGCACGCCCTGGCTCTCCACCAGGCTGCGCGCCTTGGCGAGGCCGGTGGGCGGCTTGCCTTCGTCGTCCTCGGTGATGAGCTTCACCTCGCGGCCGGCGAGCTTGCCGCCCTGCTCCTCGAGGAAGAGCTGGATGCCATTGGCCATGTCCTTGCCGTTGGCGGCGAGCGGGCCCGTCTCGGGCAGCAGGAGTCCGATCTTGATCGGCCCCTTCTGCGCGGGCGCCAGCGCGGGGAGGAAGGCCACGATCGCGGCGAGCGCAACCGCCAGCACGAAAAGCTTTCGCATGAGTTCTCCCGGGGCGGCGCGAGGCCGCCGGTCAGGCGCCGAGCGCCTGGAAGATATCCTCGTTGCCGAGGGGCCAGCCGAGCGCCGCCTGCATCAGGCGGAGCGCGAAACGATGCATGTCCTCGCCGTCCATCGAGTCCACCGCATCGGCCGCAATCACCACCCGGAAGTCGAGGTTGGTGGCCTCGAAGGCCGCGCAGAGCACGCAAGTGGTGGTGTTGATGCCGGCGAGGATGACGGTGTCGGCGCCGAGCCGGCGCAGCAAGAACTCCAGGTCGGTGGCGTGGAAGGAGCTGTAGCGCTTCTTGCCTCGCACCACCAGATCGCGAGGGTCGTGGAGCTCGGCGATGATCTCGGTGCCGGGATTGCCCCTCAGGTTGTGGCGCAGGATGCCGCGGCGGGCCTTGCCCGGATCGTCATGGGCGGCCTTCCAGAAGGGATTGACGGCAATCTCGGCCGGATCCCGGTATTCCGTGACCACGTGCACGACGGGCACCGCGCGCTCGCGCAGCCCGGCCAGCAGCGCGGCCGCCCGCTTGATGAGGGGGCCGCAGCGCTCGGCGGGCAAGGGCAAGGTCGCCACCGCGGGGTCGAGGTGCCCGCGATGCATGTCGATGGCGACGGCCACGGTGGTGCGGGGATCGAGTCGGAGCATTGCGCGCGCCAAGGACAGAGTTAGCACAGGCCCCCGGCGAGGGCAATGCGGGCTCGCGGTCCCCGCTAGACCATCACCTGGCCGCCGTTGACGTCCAGCGTGGCGCCGTTGATGAAGGCGGCGGCGTCGGAGGCGAGAAAGACCACCGCGTCCGCGATCTCGCGCGGCTCGCCGAGCCGGCGCACGGGAATGGCCGCCGCCACCCGGGCGGTCTCCTCCGGCGTGCGCGCCTTGAGCACGCGCTCGGTGGCGGTGGTGCCCGGCGCCACCGCGTTGACGGTGATGCCGTCGGCGCCCACCTCCAGGGCGAGATGGCGCGTGAAGCCGATCACGCCCGCCTTGGCCGCCGCGTAGTGCGAGGTGACGCGCACCGCGCCCGCGCGGCCCACCACCGAGGCCAGGTTCACGATGCGGCCGTAGCGCCGGCGCTTCATGATCGGCAGCACCGCCTTGGAGAAGAGGAAGACGCTGGTGAGGTTGGACGCCATGATGGCGTCCCACTCCGCCTCGGGAATGTCCTCGGTGGCGCGAATGACGGCGAACCCCCCCGCGTTGTTGACCAGCGCGTCCACGCGACCCCAGCGGGCGAGCACGGTCTCCAGCGCGGCGTCGATGTCGGGCGCGCGCGTCACGTCGCAGCGCAGGGCGAGCGCGTCGGCTCCGCCGTCGCGCAGCGCCTCGACCCCCGCCTCCACGCCCGCCCCGTCCAGGTCCAGCGCGGCCACGCGGGCGCCTTCTCGGGCGCAGGCCTCGGCGATGGCCGCGCCGATACCCTTGGCCGCGCCGGTGACGATGACCACCTTCTGCTCGAGCTGCATGCGGGTCTCCTCTCAGGGGGCGCCAAGCGCGCGTGGGCGGTTAGCATACCGCGGCTCGCCGGTGCTAGGCTGAGCCGGCGCCGGGCCACGCCGGCCGCGAAAGGGGAGCCCCATGGTGATCCGCGGATTCGTGCTCGCGCTCCTGGCCCTGCTCGAGCTGTCCTGCGCGCGCGCCGTCGCGCCGCCGACCCCCGCCGGCCGGCCGGCGGAGGCGCGGGACATGCGGCTGGTCGGCCATGACGGCTTGCAGGCGCGCTCGGCCTATCAACCGGTCATCCACCGTCAGGGCCCGCGCTGGATCGCCTATGTCGGCCATCACGGCGGGACCCGCCTCAATCCGCTCACGGGCCGGATGGAGCTCAACGGCACCTCCATCGTGGACGTGACCGATCCCGCGCGCCCGGTCTATCTCCACCACATTCCCGGCGCGGCCGGCGAGGCGGAGGCGGGCGGCGCCTCCATGGTGCGGCTCTGCGATGGCGCCGCCCTGCCGCGGGGCGCGCGGGGCAAGACCTATCTCCTGCGCACCATGGGCAATCTCGCCCACGAGGTCTGGGACGTCACGGACCCCGCGCGGCCCGCGTTCGTGGTCACCGTGCTGGACGGGCTCGGCCAGACGCACAAGAACTGGTGGGATTGCGAGAGCGGCATCGCCTACCTCGTCGCCGACGGGCGCCCGCAGGGCTGGCGCACGAATCGCATGACCAAGATCTACGACCTGTCGGACCCGGCGCAGCCGCGCTTCATCCGCGACTTCGGGCTGGCCGGCCAGGAGCCCGGCTCCAGCGGCGCCGCGCCGGAAGGGGTGCACGGGCCCATCGCCTATCGGAACCATGTCTATTTCGCCTATGGCACCGGCGCTGCCGGCGCGCTCCAGATCGTGGACCGTGACCGCCTGCTCGCCGGCGATCCGGGCGTCCCGGACCGCTTCGCGCCCACGCGCCCGAATCTCCTCTACCCGCAGGTCGGGCGCCTCGACATGTCGCCCGCCTGGGGCGGGCATACGAGCTATCCGATCCTCGGTCTCCCCATCGCCGACTGGACGGGGAGCAGCCTGGGGCAGTCGCGCGACTTCGTGCTGCTGGTGTCGGAGTCGCTGCGCAACGAGTGCCAGGAGTTCCGCCAGCTCTCCTTCATGGTGGACGTCACCGACGCCTCGCGCCCCTTCTCCGTCTCGACCTTTCAGGTGCCGGCCCAGCCCGGCGACTTCTGCGCGCGCGGCGGCCGCTTCGGCCCGCACTCGAGCCACGAGTCGTTCACGCCCATCTACTATGGCCGGCTGGTCTTCATCGCCTATTTCAACGCGGGCGTGCGCGCGGTGGACATCCGCGATCCCTACCGGCCGGTGGAGGTCGCGCACTTCATTCCCGGCGTCACCGCCGCCACCGCCCCGCGTTGCGTGAAGGTGGACGGCGCCGATCGCTGCAAGGTGGCGATCCAGACCAACAATGTCGAGGTGGATGATCGCGGCTTCATCTACCTCGCCGACCGCGCGGACACGGGACTGCACATCGTCGAGCTGCGAGGAGCGGCGCGCGGCATCTCGCGGCTGCCCTGAGCGTCGCGGCTAGAGCGTGACGCCGCCGTCCAGGTACAGCGTCTGTCCCGTCATGTAGTCGGAGGCGCCGGCGGCCAGATAGAGGCAGAGGAGGCCGACCTCGCGAAGGCGCCCCACGCGGCCCAGCGGCACCGTGGTGGTGGCGCTCTGCACGCGCTCGGCATAGCCCGCCTCGCCCGTGGTCACGGCGTCGGGGAAATACCCCGGCGCGACGGCGTTCACCTGGATGCCGCGCGGCGCCCATTCCAGCGCCATGGCGCGGGTGAAGCCGACCAGCGCGGTCTTGGCGGTGCTGTAGATGCTGAGCCCGGCGCCGCCGCGAAGCGAGGCGAACGAGGCGACGTTGATCACCTTGCCGGAGCCGCGGGCCAGCAGGTGCGGCCCCACCGCTCGCGTGCAGAGAATGGTGGTGGTCAGGTTCACGTCCATCACGAAGCGGAGATCGTCGTCCGATAGGCTCACCAGCGGACCCCGGATCGAGTCGCCGAGATTGTTGACGAGGATGTCGAGCCGGCCGAAATCGCGGAGGACCTGCGCCACCGCCCGCTCCACGTCGGCGGCGCGCGTCATGTCGGCCACCAGGGGAACGACCTTCCGGCTCGTCGAGCGCGCCAGCTCGGCCGCGAGCGGCGTGACGTGGGTGGCGGTGAGGCTGTTGATGGCCACGTCGGCGCCCGCCTGGGCGAGCACCTCGGCGATGCCCTTGCCGATGCCGCGCCCGGCGCCGGTGATCAGCGCGACCTTGCCGTCCAGCCGGTACTCGGGAATGTCCATGATCTCGCGCCAGCGTACACTACTGGCGGGTGGGCTCGAAGAGGGTAGAATCGGACCCGAGGAGGACCGGCCCGTGGAAAAATTCGAGTACTTCGGCGGCATTCCCGAGGTGGGCATCGTGCCGAGGGCGCCCCATGCGGGCCCGCTCCTCAAGCACATCTACGAGCAGGAGCACGGGCGGGGCGGCTTCGCGGGAAAGGTGAGTCACACCTACCACCTCTATCCGCCCACCAACTGGATCGCGTCGGAGGCGCGCGTGCTGGATGGCCGCGCCTGGGCGCCGGACTGGGAATCGCCGATGCGGCCGGTGGGCGGCACGCATCACGCGCTCACCATGGCAAAGGCGCCGGCGCCGCGGGACGCCTATCGCGGCATGGCGCGGCTGGTGGCCAATGCCACCGTGGCCATGAACGTCACCACGCCCGCCGCCTCCATGGACTACTTCTTCGAGCACCACTCGGCCACGCTCGTCTACTTCGTGCATCAGGGCGGGGGGACGCTCGAGACCACCTTCGGGCCCATCGAGTATCGCAAGGGCGATTTCCTCATCGTGCCCAAGGGCATCACGCACCGCTTCGCCCTGCGGCCGGGCCCCCAGTACTACTGGATGTACGAGTCCTTCGCCGGCGACCCGGAAAAGGGCGAGTCGCCCACCACCGGGCGCTTCCTCACCCACAGCCAGAGCGACTACCGCTTCCCGCGCACGCTGGACACGCGCAACGAGTCCGGCCGCTTCGAGATCATCTCCAAGGTGGACGACATCTACACCCGGCGCGTGCACGCCACGCATCCCTTCGACGCGGTGGGCTGGCGGGGCGACTATCTCCCGTACAAGTTCGCGGTGGAGGACGTGCGCCCGCTCACCGCCGACCGCTCGCACGTGCCGCCGTCGGGCCACACCGTGTTCAAGCTGCCCGGCTGCTATCTCTGCGTCTTCACCGTGCGGCGCGCGGAGCGCGAGGGCATGTGGGTGCCGTTCTTCCACAAGAACCTCGACTATCTCGAGACGCTCGGTTATCACCACGGCGACTTCTTCAGCGCGGGCGGCGTGGTGCAGCAGGGCATGGTCACCGTGCACCCGGTGGGGCTCCCGCACGGACCCAAGCCCGCCTCGCTCAAGGCCTTCCTGGACGGCAAGCGCCCGGAGAAGTTCGACGAGGTCGGAATCATGGCGGACTTCACCAACCCCGCGAAGATCTCCGAGTTCGCGCTGGGCCTCTCGCGCCCGGACTACATGGGAACCTGGGGCGGCTACACCAGCGAGGAGCGCTTTGGCTGGAGCGCCACGCGCCTCGACGAGGTGCGCGCGCTGGGCGAGACGCTGGCGGACGCGCGTGACGAGCTGCGCCCTCCCATGGGCGACGAGGGCGCCGCTCCCTGATGCGTCTCGGCCTCTTCTCCGTCGTGGACCACTACCCTTCGGAGCTCGGTCGCACCACCGGCGACTTCTACGGGGAGGTGCTCGAGCAGGCCGAGGCCGCGGACGAGTGGGGCTTCGACTCCTTCTGGGTGGCCGAGCACCACTTCCACGAGTACGGGGCCGTCCCGCGCCCGCCGGTGCTCCTGGCGGCCGCCGCCCAGCGCACGCGCCGGATCCGGCTCGGCTCGGGGGTGGTGGTGCTGCCCTTCGACCACCCGCTGCGCGTGGCCGAGGACTATGCGATGGTGGACGTGCTGTCGGGCGGGCGCCTCAATCTGGGCGTGGGCTCGGGCTATCTCAAGCACGAGTACGCGGGCTTCGGCGTGGACGCGGACGACAAGCGTGCGCGATTCGACGAGGCGCTGGAGATCCTGCTGCGCGCGTGGACGGGCGAGCGCTTCTCCCATGCGGGGCGCTACCACCAGGTGCAGGACGTGCGACTCAACGTTGCCCCGGTGCAGACGCCGCGCCCGCCGGTGTGGGTGGCCACCCTGCGCACGGACGGGGGCGCCCGCATCGGCGCGCGCGGGCTGCCCGCCATGTTCATCCCCTACGCCTCCGCGGAGACGCAGGCCGAGATGGCGGCGGGGCTCGCCGCCTATCGTGCCGCCTTCGTGGCGGCGGGCGGGCGCGCGTCGGACGCTACCGCGCCCTTCGGGCTGCACGCGTTCTGCGCCGACAGCCTCGCCGAGGCGCGCGCGGAGGCCCGGCCCGCCATGGAGCGCTATGTTCGCACCCGGCTCTATGCCGTGCAGCGGCCCTTCGAGACCCTCATCGAGCAGGACGTGGTCGCCCTCGGGGATCCCGACGAGATCCTGCGCGTCGCGCGCCGCTACGCCACCGCCGGCTTCACCCATTTCCTCGCCATCGCCAACTTCGGCGGCATCCCCCACAAGCGGGTGCTCCGCTCCATGGAGCTGATGGCCAAGCATGTCCTTCCCCACCTTCCAGGAGAGCCCTGACATGGCCACCCGGGTCGAGACGCCCTACACGCAGCGCGCGCGGTATTACTCCTCGCTCGACGGCTTCAATATCCAGAAGCCGAGGATCCCCGCGCATATCTTCCGCGCCGAGCGCGACCGGGCCTTCGATCCCGCCACGCCCACCGGGCTCATCGCCTGCGACCTCTCCCGCGAGCTGGAGATCGGCTTTCCCGCCACCGCCCCGCTGGTGCTGGCGCGCTACGCGAGGATCCGCGCCGGCGAGCGCCTAGACACGCGCTTCGCGGCCAGCGGCGCGCTCTACTACGTGATCCGGGGCTCGGGCGAGAGCACGCAGGGCGGGGACGTCATCACCTGGGACGAGGGCGACGCCTTCTGCCTGCCCGGAGGTGGCGAGACCGCGCACGTGGCGGCGGGGGACAGCCTGCTCTACGTGGTCACCAACGAGCCGATGCTGGCCTTCGAGCGCCTCCAGCCGCCCGCGGCGGGACGCGCCCCCATCGAGGCCGCGCACTTCCCCGCCGACGAGATCGACCGGCAGCTGGAGCGGATCCACGCGATGGCAAGGACGGCGGAGATGCCCGGCAAGTCCATCTCCTTCGGCACCGCCGGGCTCGAGGCCGAGCACGTCGCGCTGCCCTCCTTCACCTTCTCGCTCAACTCGCTGTCGCCCGGCGAGATGCAGCGGCCGCACCAGCACAACGCGGTGGCGGTGACCCTGGTCGTGCAGGGCGAGCGCTGCCACTCCATGATCGACGGCCGCCGCGTCGCCTGGGAGCCGTGGACGGTGATGCTCACGCCGCCCGGCGAGATGCATTCTCACCACAACGAAGGCGACCGCCGGGCCCTCTTCCTCATCGTCCAGGACGGCGGCCTGCACTACCACACCCGCACCATGGGCTTTTCCTATTGAGGTGAGCTGCGGCACCGCGCGCACGGTGGAGGTCAATGGCCTCGCGCTGCGCGTGTACGAGTGGGGGCGGGCGGGGGATCCGCCCGCGCTGCTGCTGCACTCGCTGGCCGCGCACAGCCACTGGTGGGACGGGGTGGCCACCGTCATGGCGTCGCGCTTCCATCTGGCGGCCCTCGACCTTCGCGGGCACGGCGAGAGCGCCTGGTCGGAAGCCGGCGCGTACCGCTTCTCGGATCATGTCGCCGATGCGGTGGCCGTGATCGACGCGCTGGGCTGGCGCGCCCCCGCCGTGATCGGGCATTCGCTGGGCGCCTATGTCGGCGCCAATCTCGCCGCGTTGCACCCGATGCGCGTGGGCTCGCTCGTGATCGCCGACATGCTCACGGGCTGGACGGAGGACATGGCCGAGCGCGCCGCGCGCCAGGTCCAGCGCCCGGGGCCGGCCTTCAAGAGCCGCGCGGAGGCGGTGTCGCGCTTCCGCCTCGTTCCCCCGGAGACCATCGCGCCCCCCGCGCGGCTCGCCCATGTCGCCGAAGCCGGCGCGATCGAGCGCCGCCCCGGCGTCTGGGAGTGGGCGTTCGACCGGCGCGTCTTCGCGCATCCTCACGTCGATCCATGGCCTTTCCTGCCCGGCGTGCTCTGCCCCACTCTGGTCGTGCGCGGGATGAAGAGCACCGTGATGGATCGCGAGCAGATGCTGCGGGCGGCAACGGCGGTGAGGCTGGGCCAGTTCGCGGAGGTGCGCGAGGCCTACCACCACCTCATCCTCGACGATCCCGCCGGCTTCGCAGCCGTCGTGACGGGCTGGACCCCCGCCCGCGGCTGACGGGCGGCGGACGCCGCGGCCCACGATGGAAAACACACCGGCGGCTGAGAAGGGTCCAGATGCGAGGCGGCGCCCGAGAGCCGCACGCGAGGCGTAGTCTCTCTACGTCGAGCGTGCGGCCGAGAGGCGCCAACAAAGCAGATGGGCCCTTATCAACCGCCGGCCGCCGATTACGGTGCGGCGGCGCGGAGCGTGGCTTCGAGGCTCTCCCAGGGCATGCCTGGCGCCAGGCCGATGCTGACGAGATCCACCACGCTGTCCCACTGCTCGAGCCCCGCGCGCACCTGGACGCGCGTGCCGTACACGGTGAGCTGGTCGAGGGCGGCCTGGGCCTCGAGGGGTACGAGCCCCTTCTGGAGACTGGGCTTGGGGTTCGCGGCGCGGATTGCGGCCACCTCCGCCGCGAAGCCCTGCTCGGACACACAGCGCGCGTAGACGTCGCCCATGGCGCAGAGATACCAGGCGGCGCAGCTCGCGGCGGCGCCCCGCGCCGTCTCGACGTTCTCGTCGCAGACCACAGTGGGGCCGGAGACGACGGTGAGTGGGCCGGGGCGCCGCCCAGATGCGGCGTCGCGCATCTTCGTCACCTCGGGGATCCAGGATGCGAAACGGTCGCGCGGGACCCAGGCCGGCATCCAGCCATCCGCCAGCTCGGCGGCCACTCGCACCGCGTGCGGGCCCATGGCCGCGATCCAGATGGGCAGGTCGGGCACGGCAGGCTGGCCCAGCCGCAGCGGATGTGCGCTGGAGCCCGCCGCCAGCGGTATCCGCTCGCCGGCCAGCAGCGCGCGCACCGCGAGCGTCACGTCCCGAAGCCGGTCGGCGGGATGGCGGAATGGCACGTCGTGGAAACCCTCCACCAGCGCGCGCGTGCTCGGCCCCAGCCCCAGCACGTAGCGGCCGCCCGAGATCTGGTGCAAGGTGGCCGCGCTCATGGCCAGCGTGCCCGGCGTGCGCCCCCAGACGGAGAGGATGCCGGAGACGAGCGTGATGCGCTGGGTGCGCAGCGCGATCTCGGTGAGCACGAGCGTGGAGTCGAACCCCCAGCCCTCGGGGAGCGAGAAGCTTTCGTAGCCCAGCGAGTCGGCCAGCATGGCCGCGCGCACGATGACGTCGCGCCGCGTCTCCATGGGCGTGAGCTGCACGCCGCGTCGCCGAGGAGCCATGCGCGGAGGGTAGCAGATTTCGCGTGCTATCATCCCGCATGCCCGCCCGCGGTCGTCTAGCCCCGGGGCGGCCGTGACCCCCGCGCAGTCCTGGCGGCTCATCCTCTCCATCTGGCTCACGCTGGGCGTGGCCTTCGGTCTCTATTTCTCCTTCCCCGTTTTTTACGTCGCGCTGCTGGAGGAGTTCGGCTGGTCTCGCGGCCTGGCCGCGGGCGCGTTCTCGCTCTCCGCCATCGTGCAGGGGCTGCTCTCGCCCCTGGTGGGCGCCCTGGTGGATCGCGTGGGCCCGCGCCGCGTGATGCTGGGCGGCGGCGTGCTCCTCGGGGTGTCCTATCTCCTGGGGAGCTGGATCACCACACTCTGGCACCTCTACCTCGTGACGGGGGTGCTGGCCGCCGCCGGCGCCTGCGCGGTGGGCTGGGTGCCGTGCGCGGCGCTGCTGTCGCGCTGGTTCGCGCGGCGCCAGGGCAGCGTGATGGGGCTGGCGTTCTCCGGGATGGGCGTGGGCATCCTCGTCCTGGGGCCGCTGGCCCAGTGGCTCATCACCAATCACGGCTGGCGCCAGGCGTATTTCCTCATCGGCGCGGGAACCATTGCCGCCCTGCTGCCGCTGGCCTGGTTCGGCATCCGCGATCGACCGCCCACGCCGGTGGCGCCGTCCGCCGGATCCGAGCGCGCGGCCGTCCCCCTGAGCGCCCCCGCCGGGTCCCGCGGGATCGACCTCCGCGGCGCGCTGGCCACGCGCGCCTTCTGGGCGCTCTTCCTCGCCTATCTCTTCACGCCGCTGGCGGTGTTTCCCGTGGTCACCCACCAGGTGGCGTTCGCGGTGGACCAGGGATGGCCCCGCCAGTTCGTGGCGGGCATCTTCGGCCTCACCGGCTTCATGTCGGTGGTGGGCCGCATCGTCTTCGGCTTCGCCGCCGACCGAATCGGCCGCGCGCAGTCCGCCAGCCTCTCCTATGCCTGCACCGCGCTCGGCACGCTGGCGCTGCTCTCGCTGGAGCGCTGGCACCACGCGGCGTCGCTCTACGTCTACGCGCTGCTCTTCGGCGCCGGCTTCGGGGCGCGCGGGCCCATCATCACCGCCATGGCGTCCGAGCTCTTCCCGGGGCGCCAGTTCGGGCGCATCTACGGCGCGCTGAGCCTGGGCAACGGGATCGGCGGGGCGCTCGGGCCGTGGCTGGGCGGCGCCATCTTCGACGTGACGGGCAGCTACCGCACCGCCTTCCTGCTCGCCTCCGGCTTCTGCGTGATGGGCGCCGCGTGCTTCTGGGCGGCGGCGCGGCCGCCGGCGCGCGGCGAGTAGCCGAGCGCTTCCCGGGTCACCCCCACCGCGGAGGTCGCGAAGAGCGTGGCGATGGTGAGGCCGATGAGGATGTCCGGCCACGCCGAGCCCGACCGGCCGACGGCGAGCGCGGCGAGCAGGACCCCGAGGTTGGCGATCACGTCATTTCGGGAGCAGAGCCAGGCCGACCGCATGTTGATGTCGTCGGCCCGATGGCGCCAGAGCAGCGCGAGCACGGCGGCATTCGCGCCGAGCGCGGCGAGGGCCACGCCCGCCATGATCTCCGCGTCCGGCGTCAGGCCGCGGGCGAGCTTGACGAGGACCTCCACCGCGATCCCCATCGCGAAGCCGGCCATGATGAGGCCCTTGAGCAGGGCCGCCCGCGTCTGCCAGATGGGAGCGCGGGCGATGACGTACAGGCTGAATCCATACACGATGGCGTCGCCGAGCATGTCCATGGCATCGGCCAGGAGCGCGGTCGAGTGGGCGAGGAGCCCCGCCAGGACCTCGGCCGCGAACATGACGAGGTTGATCCACAGGACGAGGCGGAGCACCCGCCGCTGCCGGGCGTGAACGGGGCGAACCTCGCAGCACTCGTCCATGCCGGTAGTCTAGCCGAGGCGCGATCGCGCGGCGCCGCGCCTTGACCCGGCCGCCCCCGGGCCCTATTCTTGGGGACCTGCCGGGGGTCACCATGGACTCAAACGCGCTCTCGACCCGTGACGAGAACCTCCCCGCCGCCTACTCGGCGGGGCTGGAGCGTCTCTCCCTCGCGCCGCTCTGGGCCGCTCTCCACCAGCTTCTGCCCCAGGAGCGGGTCTCCCGCGTGGTGCCGCATCGTTGGCGCTGGGCGGAGCTGCGGCCGCAGCTCCTCGACGCCGGCCGGCTGGTGCCGATGGAGCAGGCGGAGCGTCGCGTGCTCGTGCTCTGCAATCCCGGACTTCCCGGCGCGCTGTCCGCCACCGCCACGCTGTACGCCGGGCTTCAGATCATCATGCCCGGCGAGGCGGCCCCCAGCCATCACCATACCCCCGCCGCCCTGCGTCTGGTGGTCGAGGGGCGCGGCGCCTTCACCACGGTGGAGGGCGTGCGCTGCGAGATGGAGCCGGGCGACCTCATCATCACGCCTCCCATGCGCTGGCACGATCACGGCCACGAGGGAGCCGAGCCGGTGATCTGGCTGGATGGCCTCGACATCCCGCTGGTGCGGGCCTTCGAGGCCTCGTGGGCGTCCAAGATGCGTCCGGCGCAGGCGCCCGAGACGGCCACCGACTCCTCGCAGGACGAGTTCACCGCGGCGGGTCTGGTG
>Ga0134122_10002803_pt1 | contig 12850 bp, 10 predicted proteins | sample KB302_FD_96461 | JGI IMG/M metagenome (GOLD analysis project Ga0134122, IMG submission 96461) | Terrestrial soil microbial communities without Nitrogen fertilizer from Kellogg Biological Station, Michigan, USA - KB3-0-2 | ecosystem: Environmental > Terrestrial > Soil > Unclassified ...
CCGGAGAGGCGGCATGACGACTCCCTCCTCGATGACTCGTTAATCGCTATGTAGGACGCGGACGAAGCGCGGCAGGGTCTCCGCCAGCCAGCGTTGCGCCTCGGCATCCATGTCTTGAAGCTTCCCTCTGACCTTGTAGCGACGCTCGATGACGCCGCCCTCCGCGCCGCGCATCTCCATCCAGCGGCGCGGTCCGCCCGCGGTCTGCTCCACGCTGACGAAGCTGCCCGGCGACAAGGAGGTGACGTCGGTCCCATCGGCGGTGAATTCGACGTTTCCCCGCGCCTCGAACCGTGCCTTCCAACCGCCGTCGGAGAGCGACAAGGAGGCGTTCAGCTCGGTCTCATCGCTTCCGGTGCCCGCCGCCAGCTCCAGACATCCCACACCGGCGCTGAGGACGACCGCGGCGCAGAGCACGAGGGCGAGCTTGCCGGGGCGCGTCAGAGACGGGGAGCCGGTCAGCGGCTCGCGGAGAAGCGCCGCGACGCGCCGGCCGATCTGGGTGCGGGTGGCGAAGAGGCCGCTCGCCAGGGCCGGACGCCTTCGCGCGCCCGCTTTCACAAGCATCTCGTACAGCCGCTCGGCGTAGCGGGCGGCGTCCTCCCGCGTCGTCACCAGCGCGCGGTCGCAGGCCCGCTCCGCCGCTTCCTCCCAGCGCTTCCCCACCCACCAGGCCACGGGATGGAAGAAGAAGAGCGTCTGCAGCGCCTGCCGCACGACGCCGGCCCATGGGTCCCGCATCCGCCAGTGCGTGAGCTCGTGCCGGAGCGCCCAGTCGACCTGCTCCGCGCTCCCCTCTTCGGCCAGCCACACCGGCAGCAGGACGACCGGCGCGAAGGTGCCGGCGAGGGCAGGCGACTCCAGAGCATTGGTGACTTGCAGCGCCGGTGGGCGCCGGACGTCCAGACGGTCCGCCAGATCGCCGAGCTGCGCGCGCAGAGCCGGAGACGCGGGCCGCGCGTCCGTCAGAATACGGCCGAGACGCCGGCGGTCCCAGACGCCGAAGAGGACGCAGGAGAAGACTCCCACCGCCCAGAGTCCCACGAGCCCGAGCCCGGTCGATTGAAAGATCGGACCCGGCATCTCCGACGACCGCCATGTCCGTTTCGTAGTCCGCGGAATCGTGGCGCCCTCCGCGGCGGGAGGAACGCTTCGCCACCGCTCTTCCTCCATCTGCAGGCCGGCCGGCAGCAGCTTCACCGTCAGGGCGGGTACCAACGGTCCCGCGGCGAGGCTCACCAGCGGCTTGACCATCACCAGGAGCCACAGCAGCGCCACCAGCCGCGGCGAGCGCAGCCGCAGGAGCCGCGCTCCGGCACCGACGAACGCCGCCAGGACGGCCAGCTCCAGGCTGGCGGCAAGGAGGCGTCCCGTGAGGAGACTTGCGAAGCTCTCCAAAGTCATCTTTTGTTCCCCTTGCGTTTGTGCGCGTCGATCATGCCGCGGATCTCGTCGAGATCGGCCTCGTCGAGATCCCCCTCCCGCAGCAGATAGGCGACGGCGTGCCGCGGCGAGCCGCCGAAGAGATGTCCCACGAGCTTGCGTAAAGATCTGCCTGCCACCGTCTCCCGGCTGACCCGGGGCCGGAAGCGGAGCCCGCGTTCGAGCGTCGGCAGGCGCTCCAGGTAACCCTTCTTCTCGATGCTCGCCAGCACCGTGCGGATCGTCGTCGCGGCGAGCGGCCGGCGCGCCGTGAAACGCTCCACCACCTCGCCGGAGCCGCACTCGCCCAGCTCCCAGACCACGTCCATCACCGCCAGCTCCAGGTCCGAGAGCTCCTTCAGGTTCTCCGCTCCGCGCTTGGCCATGTCACGACTATAAATATAGTCCGTAACGATGTCAATAGTCGCCGAGCTCGGCGGTCAGGCCCTTGCTGTTCAGCGGCACGTGGCGTGCGGCTCACGGCCGAGACGCATCATCGCGCAGCGGCCGGATGAGCCGCAGGGCAGGCCGCACGTTGTAGACCTCTCGATACTTCCGGTGCACCTCATCGTCCGGGAAATGCTCGCCCGCGGGATAGGGGTATTGGCTCATGCCGTGGAAGGGCAGCGGCTCGACGCTCTGCGAGAAGGCGGTGTTGGCGTCGGCGTCCTTGGCCCAGCCGTCCACCTTCAGCAGGAAATCCCGCCGCCAGCCGTCCGGCAGCGGCGGCAGGCCTCGCGCGTCGAAGCTCAGCCGGACCTCGTCGCCGGAGCCCATGATGACCATGCGGTCGTCCACGTCCGCGAGCAGCGGCCGCACGTCGCCATAGCGGGTGTAGAGCCCCGGCGTGGGGTTCCACATCGACAGCGGCATCCAGGTCTGGTAGTCGAAGCTTTCCGGCTGCTTGCGCTCCGGGTGGATCACCGGCCGCGAGAAGCCGCGGAAGCGCAGCTCGGCCCCGGCCGGCGCCATGCCGGTCAGCTCCGCCGGCGGCTCGCCCGCCGCCTCGGCGAGGTAGATCTCGTCCCAGTAGACGCAGAGGTTGGTCTCGATGCGGACCTCGCGCGAGGCGGAGAGGAACTTGCCGGCGAGGTCCACGACGATCGACTTCGGCTTGCCGGCCGGAATGCCCATGTCCTCGATCACCGTCACCCAGCGGCCGGCGGCGTCCTTCACCTGCAGGCGCGGCATCACCAGGCCGCCTTCCTGGGCGGCGGCGAGGAAGGTGCTGCCGTCCGCCCAGTCGACCCAGCCGGAGAGGACGAGGACGGCGCGGCCGTCCGCCGCCGCCCGGCCGAAGTCGAGGTCCAGGTGGTGCATCTCGGCGACGCCGGAGGAGGTGCGGCGGAAACCGTCCGGGTAGCGCCGGTCGCGGGCGAGCAGCCGGTCGAGGACGTCGTTGCCCTCCGCGTCGCGCGCCGCCAGCGGCCGGATCGGCCGCTCCACCCCGTAGAGCAGCAGGTCGGGATACGGCGGGCCCTGGAACTTGTCGTTGGTGAAGATCTCCACAGCGGCCGGATGGTCGACGGCGAAGAGCCGCACCTGGTCGAGGTAGGCCACCTCGCGCAGCTCCTCGGTGATGCGCACCTCGTAGCGGCCGTCGACGGCGACGAGCGACTCGCCGGGGATGCGGATGTGCTCGTCGTGATCGACGGGGAAGTATTCGCCGTCGCCCGCCGAGGCGCCGAGCGGCGCGACGCCCAGCACGTCGGTGATGAACTCGAACCGCTCGCCGTTCCAGGTGAAGATCATCGGGCAGGAGCCGGAGAGGCGCGGCGCTTCCTTGTAGGCGGCGAGCTTGCCGGCCGGCTGCTGGGTCTCGTTCTGGATCATCCCGTTGGGCCAGGTGATGCGCACCGTGTCCGCCTCGGTACGGCCGCCGAGACCGAAGACCAGCGGCGTCCCCCGGTAGCTCCGTTTCCGGTAGAGCCGACCGGCCTTGACCTCGATCTCGGCAAAGGGCGCGAGCTTCGGATTCTTGACCCCCTCGAGCCGCACGGCGAGCCAGCCGCTGGCCCCCGGCGTGGCGTTGTGGAAAAGCTCGAGCGAGCCGTCCTTGCCCGCCGCCGCGAGATCCGCCCGGCCGTCGCCGTCGAAGTCGGCTTCCAACAGGTCCGCCGCGGCAAAGCCCGCCGGCGCCGTGACGAGCGCTGCCGAGCCGTCGTTGTCCGGGTCCACGAAGACGAACGGCGCCGCCGCTCCCTGCTTCTCCACCGTCCAGCCCTTTTCCTTGCCGTTGACGAGCAACGCCGGGCCGGCGGCGAGATCGGTCCAGCCGTCGCCGTTGGCGTCGAACGCCGCGAGCGGGACCGCGCCCGCGGCCAGCGCCTCCACCGTCACCGCCTCGTACGTCCCGCCCAGGCGGTCGCGGTAGACCACTCCCGGCCGGTCCGCGTAGGAGACGGCGAGGTCCATCCCCTGCGTGTCGGAGACGGCGTGCAGCACCGCCGCGGCCAGCGCCTTGCCGGCAACGAACGGAAAGCGCCTGGTCTCGTCGTGGAAGCCGTCCGTGCCCTCGTTGCGCACCAGGGCGGCGCCATCGCCGAGGAGCAGCAGGTCGAGGTCGTAGTCGTGGTCGAAGTCGAGCCAGACGGCGGTGCGGAAGTTGCCGGCCGGCAGCGGCGCGGGCAGCTTCTCGAAGCGCCCGCCGGCGTTGCGCCAGAGCGCCGCGCCGCCGCCGGCCACGATGCAGAGGTCCGCCAGGCCGTCGTTGTCGAAGTCGCCGGGAACGGCAGCCGTCACGCCCTTCACCTCCGCGAGGCCGCTCGCCTCGACGCGCTCCGTGCCGCCCTTGAAGAGCAGTACGCCGGCGGCGGAGGCGGCGAGGAGGTCCGGCTTGCCGTCGCCGTCGGCGTCGAGCACGGCGAGCGTGGCGGTGGCGGCGTCGAGGCCGGTGGCGAGCTCGCGGGGCTCCCACTTCGGCGCCACGGCGGCGGGGGCGGGGCCCGCCGGCTCCAGCACGTCGTAGATCTCGGAGTACCAGCTCCACTCCAGATCTTCGGGGACGGCGGCGCCCTCCTGCAGCTTGCGGACCTCCTGGAAAGTGGCGAGCTCGCGCTTGGAGTCGTCGGGACGGCCGGCGGCCCGGTAGGCGCTGAAGAGCTGGAAGTGCGGGCCGGCGAGATGGGGCGCCAGCCGCTCGGCCGCCTCGAACTCGCGGATGGCGAGGTCGGGTTTGCCGGCGAGCTTGTAGAGCGCTCCCAGGTTGTAGTGCGAGACCGGCTCGTCCGGCACCAGCACCACCATCTTTTCGAACTGGACGATGGCGCGGTCGTAGTCGGCGGCGCGCTTGTAGGCGATGCCGAGGTTGAACCAGGTGTGGGGGATGGAAGGGTCCTGCTGCTGCACCTTCTCCAGCTCGGCAATGCCCTCGGCGGTCTTGCCCGCCTTGAGCAGCGCGAGACCGTAGTTCAGCCGCTCGCGGGCCGAGCCGGGCGCGAGATCCAGAGCGACCTTGAATTCATCCACCGCCCGGTACTGCGTGGTGGGGTTCTCATAGAACGCCTTGCCGAGGTTGCGGTGGTGCCAGAGGAGCTCGTCATTGGACGGGCCGGGAGGAGCGGCGGCGGCGGTCAAAAGGAGAAGCGGAAACGCCAACCATACGCGGCCCTGGGAGCGCCGGCATCCTTGCCGGCGAATAGCGAGGAAGGAAAGCCGGCAAGGATGCCGGCGCTCCCAGGAGAAGCTCCGACGCCCCGCCGGGGCGCCCCGCCGCAAGAGGCTCACGTCATCACCCCGCGCTGGAACCTTCGCTTCACTTCTGGACTCCTGCCCCTTCCTCGACCGTGGTGATGCGATCGATGGGCACCACCACCTTGTCGATCCGTCCGCTCGGCCAGCGGATCTCCACGCCATCGATCTTCGTCGCGGACCCCAGGCCGAAGTGGAGGCGCGCGCTGCTCTGGCCGGCATAGCCGTTGCCGCCGTTGAGCTCGCGGATCAACGCCTCGCCACCGAGCCGCACGGTGACGCGGGCGCCGATGGCGTCGCGGTTCGACTTCGTGCCGATCAGCTTCAGCTCGAGCCAGTGACCCGCCGCGGAGACATTACGATACAACATCGACGGCTGGTTGGCATTGGTCTGATAGATGTCGAGCCGGCCGTCGTCATCCAGGTCGGCGATGCCGACGCCGCGGCCGTCGCGGTCGTTGTCGACGCCGGCCTCGGCCGCCATCTCCTTGAAGGCCTGGGCGCCGAGGTTGCGGAAGAGCTTCTTCCGCTGGTAGCCGCTCCAGCTCATGGAGCCGATGGCCGGCCAATTGTTGATGTCGGTGAAGTCGACTCCCGGCTTGATGATCATCTCCAGGAGGACGGGGATGTAGTTCTGCGGCCCGGCCGAGCGCAGGCCGTCCACGGCGAAGAGGTCCTCCCAGCCGTCGTCGTCGAAGTCGCCGAACTTGGCGCTCCAGCCCCACAGGGTGTTGCAGGTGCCGGTCTCGCGGGCGAGGTCGGTGAAGGTGCCGTCGCCGTTGTTGTGCCACAGCATGTTGCACTCTTTCATGTACTCGTCGGTGATGTTGGTGACGTAGACGTCGAGCCAGCCGTCGCGGTCGTAATCCGCGATGTCCACGTTCATCCCCTTGCGGGTGTCGATGCCGATGGCCTCCTTGGTGGCGTCGCGGAAGGTGCCGTCGCCGTTGTTGATGAAGAGGCGGTCGGTGCCGTAGTCGCCGGCGACGTAGACGTCCTGCCAGCCGTCGTTGTTGAAGTCGGCGTGGCCGCAGTCGAGGGTCCAGCCGGTGTGATGCGCGAGGCCGGCCTTCGCCGTCACCTCGACGAAACGGAGATCGCCGGACCCCGGCGCGGTGACGTTGCGCCATAGCGTGACGCCGCCGCCGTTGACGGCCTGGTCCAGGTTGTCGGGCAGCACGTGCGGCGTCGGCAGGTCGATGAGGTTGACCGGCTTGAAATAGTTGCCGAGGAGGAGGTCGAGCCGGCCGTCGTTGTCGTAGTCGAAGGCGATGGCGGCGAGGGTGTTGGCGAACTTGGTGAAGCCGGCCTCCTGCGAGACGTCGCGGAACTTGCCATTGCCGAGGTTGCGGTAGAGCAGCGGCGTGCCGAAGCGGGCCACCAGCAGGTCGCGCCGGCCGTCGTTGTCGGCGTCGAGCCACAGGGCATCGGAGACGATGGAGCGCTCGTCGTTACCACCGGCGACCCCGGCCTCCGCCGCCACGTCGGTGAAGGCCAGCCGGCCGGAGGGCCGCAGCTCGTTGCGCAGCAGGTGATTGGGCCGGCCGGCATCGGAGTCGGTGACGAACAGGTCGTCGTCGCCATCGCCGTCGTAGTCCCCCACCGCCACGGCGGCGCCGCCGGAGGTGAACATGCCGAGCACGTCGGCGTGCTTGCCGTGGAAGACGTGGGTGTGGTGGACGAGGCGGGCGCCGGCCTGCTCGGAGATCTCCTCGAAGCGGATGGGGGCGGGAGCTCGGTCTTGGGTCTTGGGTCCTGGGTCCTGGGCGGAGAGGGCGGTGGCGAGGACGAAAAGGACGAACAAGGACGACAACGACAGGCAACGCCTGGCTCCCCCCAAGACCCGAGACCCAAGACCCAAGACCACCCCCACCCTCATTCCCCCTCCCACAACGGCGCCAGATTCGTGTCCACCCGCTTGCTGGGATCGAGCTGGTCGTAGACGTACTGCTCCAGCGCTTCGCCGTCGCGGGAGAGGCGCGCCTGGAGCTGCGGGTCGCCCGGGAAGAGCTGCAGCCCCTCGCGCCAGAGAGCCTTGGCTTTCTCCGGCTGGTCCGTCTTCAGGTAGCCGTCGCCGAGGGCGGCCCAGGCGCGGGCGTAGACCTTCCGCCGCTTCGGCTCCTTCTTGGCGATCGCCACCGCCTGCTCGAGGTCGGCAACGGCGAGCGGCGCCCGGCCGAAGATCGTGGGCCAGTAGAGATAGGCGTTGCCCCGCGTGTAGAGGGCGATCCAGCTCCGCTTCAGCTCGATCGACTTGCCGAACTCGGTGAGGGCGCTGCTGGCCAGGATCACCTGCGTGATCGAGCCGGCGGCCGGTACCTTGTCGACGTAGGCGTAGCCGTAGTTGAGCCAGGCGTAGGCGGCCTGCGGATGAGCGGCGGTGAGCTTGTCGTAGAAGTCGATGGCCCGGTCGTACTCGCCGGTGCGGATCACGGCCTTGCGATACTCGTTGGAGTATTGCAGGCTGTCCGGCTCGGCGGAGAGGGCCGCCTCGAACAGCGGCAGGGCCGCCGCGTCGTTCTTGGCGGCGACCGCCTTCATGGCCTCCTCGAACGAGCCCGCCCGCGCGGCCGGCAGGAGGCAGAGCGCGAGCAGGGGCAGGATTCCGAAACGTCTCATTTCTTCCGCACCTCGTTGGTGACAGTCTTCCTGGCCTCGGTAGCGAAGGGGCTCAGCTCCCGCTCTCCTTCAACGATGCGCCAAGTGCGATTCGCCGGTATCTTATCAAAGGCCTGCCGCAAACCGGAGGGCCAGCGCACCTCCAGATGGTCCACGACGGCGGCGTCGCCGAGCCCGAAATGGACGCGGCGGCTGCTCTGGCCGGCGAAGCCGTTGCCGCCGTCGACGAAGCGGAGCTGCGTGCGGCCGGCGGCGGTGGCGCGGAGCTGCGCACCCACGGCGTCGCGGTTCGACTTCCGCCCTTCGAGGACGAGCTGCAGCCAGTGCACGCCCTCGGGGCGGACGTTGCGGTAGAGGTAGGGCTCGGCGTTGGCGTTGGCCACGAACAGGTCGAGCCGGCCGTCGCCGTCGAAGTCGGCGACGGCGATGCCGCGGCCGTCGCGGAGGGAGTCGAGGCCGTGGCGCGCCGCCTCCTCCTTGAAGAAGCCGCCCTGGTTGTGGAAGAGCCGCTTCTTCTGGTAGCCGGAGAGGCTCTTGCCGCCCATCGGCGGCCAGTTGCGGGCGTCGGTGAGATCGACGCCCGGCCGGGTGACCATGGCGAAGATGTCCGGCACGTAGCTCTCGGGGCCCGCCGACACCCAGCCGTTCATCACGTACAGGTCGAGCCAGCCGTCGTCGTCGTAGTCGAAGAACTTGGCCCCCCAGCCCCAGCCGGTGTCGTGGACTCCCGTCTCGCGGGAGACGTCGGAAAAGGTGACCTCGCCCGCCTCGTTCAAGCCGTTGTTGCGCCAGAGGAAGTTGCCCTCGCGCATGTAGTCGTCGGTGATGTTGGTGACGAAGACGTCGAGCCAGCCGTCGTTGTCGTAGTCCCCCCAGTCGGCGTTCATCCCCTTCTTGGTGTCGATGCCGGTGGCCTCGCGGGTGCGGTCGGCGAAGGTGCCGTCGCCGTTGTTGACGAGGAAGGAGTCGGTGCCGAAGTCGCAGGCCACGTAGAGGTCGTCGTCGCCGTCCCCGTCGGCGTCGGCGTGGCCGAGGTCCAGGGTCCAGCCGGAGAGGGCGAGCCCCGCTTCGCGGGTGGCGTCGGTGAAGCGGCCATGGCCGTCGTTGCGCCACAGGGTGACGCCGCCGCCGTTCTTCGCCGTCTCGAAGCTCTCGGGGAAGAAGCGCGGCGTCGGCGGCTGGAAGACGTCGACCGGCTGGAAGTAGCCGCCCACGAAGAGATCGAGATCGCCGTCGCGGTCGTAGTCGAAGGCCACGGCGGTGATGGCGTTGGCGTAGCGGTCGAGACCGGCCTCGCGGGTGACCTCGCGGAAGCGGCCGCCCCCCAGGTTGTGGAAGAGCTGGCTGCGGCCGAAGCGCACCACGAAGAGATCGGGCCGGCCGTCGTTGTCGTAGTCGAGCCACAGCGCGTCGGCCGAGGCGTCGGCGGCGTCGTTGCCGGCGGCCACGCCGGCCTTCGCCGCCACGTCGGTGAAGGTGAAGTCGCCGTTGTTGCGGTAGAGGTGGTTCCTGCCCGTCTCGGCGGAGTTGGTGACGAAGAGGTCCTCGAAACCGTCGCCGTCGAAGTCCGCCACCGCCGCTGCGGCACCCAGGGCGGTGTACCCCGCCATGATCTCGGCGTAGGAATTGTGGAAGGTGCGGTTGCTGTGCTTGACGGCGACGCCGGCGCCGGCCGTCACGTCCTCGAACCAGCGCTCGGCCGGAGCCGAGGCTGTCGCGGGCAGCGCGGCGGCCAGCAGGATGGCGCAGCGGAGGATTGGTGGCGGTGATCCGGCGTTGAGGGGCTGCACACCGACTCCTCGGCAGTACGACGTCCTCGAGGGATTGTAGCAAGACGGCGATTCGCGTGGCGGCGTATGCTAGTAAGCTGGTATGAAGCGCGCCACAATTACCCTACCCGACGATCTGGCCGAGCTGGTGGACCGGGAAGCCGTCCGCCGCCAGACGAGCTTCTCGGATGTGGTCCGACAATACATCGTCCAGGGCCTCACGGGAGCGGGCGAGAAGCCCCGGGAAATCCCTTGGGCCGGCCTCTTCCACGAACCGGACATGGTTCCTGCCGAGCGCCTGGACGAGGAGCTCGCGAAACACTGGGCCGATGATATCGACCGGGATCGTGGATAGCGGCCCACTGGTCGCTGCGGCGAGCCCGCATCCGGGATCTGGACGGCCAGCCCGGATTCAGGACAGGCGCCGCGTCTCCGGAAGCGCGGCCTCAGCGCTATCTCCCAGGAAATTCAATCACTTAGCCTGCTTCTCGCGATTCGGCATCGCCCTTGCTCTCCGCCCCCTTCGGAACCTCGGCGTTCCGTGGAGGCAAGAACAATGGTTGAGCTCGAAGACGGCGTCGCAACGCTCGAAGATACGTCCCAGGCGGGGCTCGAGAATCTGGTCATGGCCTTCCCCGACGAGGATGGTGCCTTCGACCTCTGCGGATACTCGAGCGGCCGGATCTGCATTTTCCTGAGTCTCCTGCGGTCCGGCACGACCCTGCCGGCGCGCCACCAGGTGGTGGGAATCCTGCGGCAGATGGCCGCGCACGTCGCCGCCGGACGGACGGTGTTCCCGATGGAGCCGGCCGCATCCGAGCGGGCCGCGCTTCGCCGCCTCGCCGACGTGCTCGTCGAGGTCGTGGTCGACGGCATCCCCAAGGGCTTCCGCCTCGTCGAGGGTTATCACGAGAACGGTACGACCGGGATATGCGTCAGTCAGGGCTTTTGCGATCTCACGTTGGGCCGCTGGGAAGAATGGAGCGCCGGGAGTGACGAATCCGAAGCCAGCCTGGCTGCGGCGAAGGAATCGGAGCTCGACTCGCCGACGCTACCGCGGGAGGCTCCACCGCAGTCCCGCGCCCTCGAGACCATCCGCCTTCAGCTCCAGCACCTGGCCGAATCCTGGCTGCCGAGGAGACCGCCTCAACGCCGTCTCGGGGAGCCGCAACCTGCCGCGCCAGGGTAGATCTCCATGGTTCCTCTCCTAGCGCACGCGCATCCCGACGTGCTCGACCGCCGGCTCTGACGCGGGAATCGATTCCGCGTCCGCGCCGGTGACGCTCAGGACCGGATAAGCCATCCGAAGCTCGAGCAGCGCCAGGCGCACCCGGAGCCCCCGGGATTCTCCCAGAGCCTTTTCCAGTCTTAGCAGCATTTCCGAGTCGTCGGGCACTTTTCCCTCGCTAAGATTCATGAAACGTATGCAATTTTCGAGCCCCGGCGGAGCTGCCAGGCCCCCGGATCGACACTCGGGATCGGACCCCGCATAGAATGGTGCCCGGATGGCCAAAGTTCTGATGATCGAAAGCGATTCCGTCTTTGCGGCGGTGCTCGCGGACCGGCTGCACGTGGCCGGCCACGAGGTGCAGCGGCTGGCCGACGGCGCGCTGGCCGCCCTCACCGCCCTCGATCAGCACGCGGACCTGGTGGTGCTCGGCGAGTCGCCGAGCGCCGGCCTCGGCGTCGTGGAGGCGCTCCGCGGCCAGCCGGCGACGCGGGGAGTGCCCATCCTCATGCTCTCGGACCGCGGCGCGGCCGCCGACCGCATCGCCGCGCTGCGGGCCGGCGCCGACGACTACCTCACCCGGCCGTGCGACCTCGAGGAGCTGCTGTTGCGCCTGGAGCGCCTGCTCGCCAGCCGCACAGCCGCCCAGGTGCTCCAGGGGGACCTCGCCAACCATCCCTTGTGGGCGGTGCTGCAGTACCTTGGCCAGACGCGCAAGACCGGCAGCGTGCGGGTGCAGGGCCCATCCGGCGCGGGCTCCATCGAGATGCGTCTCGGCGAGGCGGTCGCGGCCCGCTGGCGGGGACTGCACGGCCGCGAGGCGCTGCTGGCCCTGCTGTCGCTGGAGGAGGGAGGCTTCCGCTTCGATCCTGCGCCTGCCGGGCCCTCCCCGGAGCCCGCCGCGGTGCTCAAGCTCCAGGAGCTGCTCCTGGAGGCCGCCTGGCTCAAGGACGAGCTCGGCCGGCGGCGGCACCACCTGCCGGCCACCGGCCGGTCGCTGCAAGCGCTGACTCCCAAGCTGCCGGCGGTCGACGACGACTTCCGCGGTCTGCCCTTGCGGCGGCTCTTCGACCGCGTGCTCCAGAAGCCCGGCGTGCGGCTGTTCGATCTCATCGCCGACGAGGCGGAGGCCCCGGTCTCCACCCGGCTGGGCGTGGCCCTCCTGGTGGAGCGCGGTGCGATCGCACCGCAGTCGGACGAGACGCAGGCGGAGCTGCAGAACACCCGCGAGATCTCGGTGGCCCTGCTGCTCGACGTGGCGGTGGAGGACCTGATCGAGGCGGCCTGCCAGGCGGGCTTCGCCGGCTCCACCCTGCCCTACCTGCTGCTGGCGGAGCCGGAGGTCTGGCCCGCCCTGCGCCGCCTGCTGACGGAAGCGCCGGGCTTTCGCCAGCACGAGGGGTTGCGCCGGCTCGCCGAGCAGGTCGAGCTGCGCCAGGCCGGCAGCGCCAACTTCCAGGGCCGGCGCGGCGAGCTCTCCCTGCACGTGCAGGTGCTCGACCGCGCGACGCAGCCGCAGGTCAACGCCGTCATACCCTACTGCGCCGGGATCCTCGTCTGGCTGCGGGGCGCCGAGAACGGCGAGGCCGTGCGCGCCGTGGTGCAGCGCCTGCAGACCGGCGGCCCCGCGGGCGCCAGCGGCGTGCTGGTGGCGGACGGCGAAGCGGCGAGCCGGCAGGAGCCGGACCTCCTCCAGGGTGCCGGCCGCTGGCGCAGCACGCCGCACGCGCCGCAGAGCCTGCTCGGCGTGCTGCGGCTGCTGCATCCGCCGGGCGCCGGCTGACAGGGGGCTCATCAAAGTCGCTCGGACGGCTCCGATCCCGCTGTCCCGCGAAATTTTCACAGACCCTCGGGGAGAGAGGGGCCGGGGGAGTGAGGGGGCTGGCGGCACGAAGACGTTGAGGCTGAAGGGTAACGGTGAGATCGGATTTCTGGCGACTTGGACGAGTCCCTGCCTCTTCGACTAGTTGCAATTGACAACTAATTCTGCCAGACTCCTCTGTGTGAGCACGGCGAGCCTCTTACCCATCGTCACCGGCGATCCCAGCCTTGAACGGGATACCGAGGAGCTGTACGACGTGCTGGAGGATCTCCTCCGCGTATACCAGTTCCGGGACCGCGA